>Ga0247780_1000453_pt1 | contig 38930 bp, 21 predicted proteins | sample UWRJL079202R5_FD_179927 | JGI IMG/M metagenome (GOLD analysis project Ga0247780, IMG submission 179927) | Plant litter microbial communities from Arlington Agricultural Research Station in Wisconsin, United States - UWRJ-L079-202R-5 | ecosystem: Environmental > Terrestrial > Plant litter >...
GCAAATCCTAAGGGAGGATATTATTCAGGATCGGTCCTTGCAGTGGGTTTTTCTTTTCCTTTTTTCTTTGCTCTCTTTTCGGCGACTCTGACACGTGAGATTCTAGGCCCTTGCAGTCGGACGGCCACCCCGATATCGACAGCTTCAACACCAAGCTTGCATCTTTCGGCCATACTCTCACCTGGCACAACTGCCCCTGGCTCTTTGCCGAATGTTATCTCTACAGGTTTGTTTGAACTCCCGTACCAAACTCCCCCTTTTCCCTCAGACTGACCGCGCTCCAGACATGTACACACCTTCTTCCGCCGCTCCAAGTCCCCATTCTGGCAGACCTACGACGTCTTTGCGCGCCAGAAGCTCAATTCCTTTGTCGCGTCGCACGCTGCCGTCGAGGAGCTCTGCGAAAGATACCTACTACTATCAACCGACAACCACGGCGCCTTCGCAAAAACCAACACGGACCAAGATGCCCAGCGCCTGCTCTTCTTTGAGATGACCCAGGTCGCCCTCTGGGGCAACGCGACGGACCTGAGCCTGCTGGGCCCAACAAGTCTCGACCACATCCACGCCCTCCAGGGCACAAAGGCCATCCAGGCGGGCCAAGCTCGCATCGTGAGCAACGACATGTCAGCCGCCTGGGACCATCTGCGGTCGCGGCCCAACAGACGCATCGACATCGTTCTGGATAACGCTGGCTTCGAGCTGTTTACCGACTTGGTGTACGCGCTGTACCTCCTCGGCGGCAGCAGCGCTGGCTTCGGCTTCGCATCGGCCATCAGGCTGCACGTCAAGTCCATCCCGTGGTTCGTATCCGACGTGATGCCGCACGACATGGAAGTTCTGCTCTCTGCCCTGACCGACCCGGCCGTGTTTGCAGGCGCCAACAACCAGAGCGTTCGTGCCGTAACGGCGCTTCTGAACGCGGCGTACCAGGACGGGCGACTCGTCGTCGAGGAGCATCCGTTCTGGACAACGGGTTGCGACTTCCAAGAGATGCCTGTGTGCGCGCCCGATCTGCTTGAAAGTCTTCGGGACTCGGATTTGGTGATTTTCAAGGGCGATCTCAACTATCGGAAGCTGGTGCGGGATGCCATGTGGCCACACACGACGCCGTTCCAGCAGGCCATTGGGGTGCTGGGAAACGCGGGGATCAAGATCTTGGCGCTGAGGACGAACAAGGCAGATGTATGCGTCGGCCTGGATGAGGAGATGCTTGAACGGGTGGAAAGGGAGGCGCCCGGGAAGGCGTGGGTGCGGAATGGCAGATATGCGGTCGCGAGTTTCTCTGATGGGCTTTGAGAGTCCGCATGTTAGGTACCTACCTATGTAAGTAGGTGGGTAGGTAGGTAGTACATGATTACAAGCAATACAGTCACGTAGTTACAGCCCTCCAAACTCACCAAATCCAGTGTGCAGTTCATCTAACAAACGGTAGTTTCTAGACTTTGCGCTCTGGAATGATAATACTATTGCTGTTGCAGTATCCCCTTTTCCCTGCGCTTTCGCATTAATCCTTAACGAGTTTTTCCTACAAGAAACACTATAAATCTACTTATATTCTACTTCACCATGCGCGTATTTTTATCGGTAATACTTCCTCTGTTTCTATCGTACCTAAGAGCTTAAGGGGCTAAGAGAAAGGCTCAAACTTGGGAAAACATTTAATGCTCTTTAAGTGAAGCTTAATTTCTTCCCTCTACTACCTACTTATATAGTCTCACCTGACAATTCTTTCTGTCCAAGTCCGTATTAGTCGCAAATCCTAAGCTGGGGGTGAGCCGCACTGAGGCCCGCCTGAGCCGAAATTTGCCCTGGCTATACTTACCGTGACTATAAATGGAGTGGTGTTACAAGGAAACCTACGCCCAATTTTAAGACTATTACAACCTGCACCCGACACAGGCCTTAAGAGGACTGGCACAGGTTAAGACAGAACGTATGGCAGGACGCTAACAGGTAAGGGGCGTTCTGAAGACGGCTTGTTAAGCTAGCACTCCTAAACGGGGGTTTAATATCACTGTAAGCCGTTGTCACTATAATGTACAGAGGTGAGTCTAGATAGTAAGATATAAATAAATAATTAAATACTAGTGTGAGGAACCAGAGTCCCTTACGGTAGTTATAGGTATAACTATGACTATCTATACTAGTTAACTATAAGGTACTTTGTATCTTAATCACTGTACTTACTTGATATAAGGAGTAATTAGAGTGATTAGAACACCTCTGCTCACTGTGATCACCGTGCTCTTGGCGAGATTAGAGTGATCACTTAACGATTAGTTGTAAGGGCTTCGGGTCTTTACACCCTTAGCCTAGTGTGCAGTACTGTGCGTACGGTCTCCCGGCACTGTTCCCACTGCGGGGGATCTGTCAGGCCGCCCCAGCTTAAGTGACGGCCTGCAAGGTCGTTACACTACTATTACTGCTAAGTCCTTTAATTAATATATAAAAGACTTAATAATAAACTTACCTTATTTCTACCTTAATAATAATATAATCTTATTTTTTTACGTTAAGGAAATAGTTATAAAGAGCTTTAAGTCCATTATATTAGTTAAAAGTACAGTTATTATATATATAGTTAATTTATAATAAGTCCTTATAATTAAGATAATTAATATAAATTACAGGTATTAAGGTTAAATAATATAAAATAAGGGGGGTAATACCTTACTTTATCTCCTTAGCTACTTATTTTCACATACATGTGACGACCCTACAGGACGTCACTTGGGCCGGGGCGGCCTGACAAATCCCTCGCAGAAGGAACAGTGTGGCAGGACGGTGTACACTGTCCAGACGCACTAGGCTAGGGGTGTAAAGACCCGAAGCCCTTACGACTAATAAGGTGTTGCTTGCAGCATGCCGAGTGCTTACACTACAAGCAGAGGAAACCTTATAAGCAGAACGCTCGTAGCATGTAAAGTGCTCACGCAACAAGCACTGGCGGCACTACAAGCAAGGTACAAAGTACCTCCTAGCCAGTTAGTATAGATAGTTATAATTGTGCTTATAACCACTATAAGGGACTCTAATTCCTCACACTAGTATTTAATTATTCATTTATGTCCTACTATTCAGACTTACCTCTATACATTATAGTAATGATGACCTATAGTGACATTAAACCCCCCGTCTAGGAGTGCTAGCTCAATAAGCCGTCTTTAAAACGCCCCTTACCTGTTAACGTCCTGCTATACGTTCTGTCTTAACCTGCGCCAGACCTCTTGAGGCCTGTGTCGGGTGCAGGTTGTAATAATACATTACTTCTCCTAAACTTCTTTTTAAAACTTAAGCAGTAATATCTTAACTTATTCTTCTATAGAGTAGTCTTCTTTAATAAGTTAGTACTTAAGCTAATTAATAAAGTAGACTTTATTATAAAGCTGTAGATTAATCTTAACTACCTTATCTTTAAACTTTACAGTAAGGCCTTTAACTTATAAGTTTTCCACTTTATTTACTAATTTCTAATATCTATTCTTTAAATCTTAAACCTTTTATTAATATGTTTATCTCTTATCTTCTTAAATGATTTTCATAATACCAGTTTTAGGTACTCTAACCTTAATATAAGGTAATTACCTAAGCTATCCTTCCTTTAAAAAGGTAAGCGTGTTAATCCATTTAACGTATTTAAAACGTTTAAGAGTCTTAAGGGGTATAGAAGAAAAGAGTTTCCGTTTTTCTAACTTAACCCTCTTAATCTACTCCCTTTTACTTTCTAGTACTTACTTCGCTACTTAGGTAACTTAAAGAGTTAACTTCTTAACTCCCTTTATTATCCTAATAAGGTATAAGTTAAAGTCCTTCTTAGACTTCCTTAATTCCTAAGCTTATAATATAAGGTTTTTAAAGCTTACGATAACTACTTAAAATGTTTTTTCTTAAAGTTAGTCTATAGCGACCTATACTTTTAGTTATCTTAAGTTTCTACCTTAAAGTTAGTCTGTAATAACTTACACTTCTGTAACTAACTCTTTTAAAATCTTCTTAAAGATTAAGTACATTACGTTTTAAAGTTCTTCCTTTTCCTCTTCTTTATCTTTTATATTACACTTACCTATTTAAGTGTAGTCTTTCTTATTACTTATTATCTTAATATAAATGTCTTTAAAGTTAAACTTAACGTGTTTTCCTCTATCTAGGACCGGCTTTCAGCTAACTTATTTTAGTAAAAGACATTATTACGCTATATAGCATTTCTTATTACAGTTAAAGTATTAAACTTAAGATATATCCCTAAACGGCCTTTACTACTGTTACTGTTATAACTTATTACAGTTAAGTTAATTCTAGCAATTTACTATGCTAATATCCATTAGGCTAAGGTAAGTGCTATACGTAATGCTCTAATATTAATAGTTAGTGTGGAAAGGCTTTAGTATTTTTTTCTGTTAATTATAAAAGAAGCACTTTACTAATACTGTCTTTTCTTTTCTAACTTACGTTTAAACAGCTAATTATCGATAATAATAAATTTAATAATATACTAGTTAAAGTCGAACGTATATTAATCTTTCTTATAAAGCTTATCCTTAACATTATCTTTTAAGCTTTTATAAAAGCGAAACTTTAAAGCCAATTTATCCTAATTAACTTAATGTTAGTTACAGTTAAAGGCAGATAAGTATACGGTTACTAAAGATAGCTATACTAGCTTTTCCAAGCAGTCCTTAGCTCACTTCTACTTATCCTGGACTTTATATATCTTAGTGATTTCAGTCTTAAAGTTAACTTAATCTTTATATTTATTAAAGATTCTAATAATAACAGTCCTTTATTCTGTAAGGACTGAGTTTAAATAACCCTTAACAATTATTAAGAATTAAAGATTAGGATTGCCCTTAAGCCAGCTTATAGTATAAAGGACCTTCTAGTTTACTATAGTGATTCCCTAAAGCTAAAAGTCACACTTTATATAAATAAGCTAAGTAGATAAATCAGTACTCTTATTAATAAACTTAAGTAGTTAGCCTGTTTTAAGGTTCTTAAACTAAGTAGCTAACGCGTTTCTAATTATTATAACTATTAACACTTTATAAGTCTAAAAGGCTTTAACGAGCTCTATATAAGAGAGCTTATCCTTATCGCTAATCTCTGCCCCCTGTTTAGTGAGAGCGACGTTAAGTACTTTAACATTATTAGAAAGATTATTATACTTAGTTAATAAGTTATAAGGAGGAGGTAATACTGATATAATAAAGGGAGAGAGAGGGTATTTAAGAGTTTAACAAATAGTGTTTAAAACTGTAACGTTAGTATTGTATTACAACCTATATTTAATATAAGCCTTAAAAGGACTAATGTAGGTTAAGACAGAACGTATAGCAGGACGTTAACAGGTAAGGGGCGTTTTAAAGACAGTTTATTAAGCTAATACTCCTAGTATTACAACCTGCACCCGACACAGGCCTTAAGAGGACTGGCGCAGGTTAAGACAGAACGTATAGCAGGACGCTAATAGGTAAGGGGCGTTCCGAAGACGGCTTATTAAACTAGCACTCCTAAATAGGGGGGTTTAATGTCACTGTAGGTTATTGTCACTATAATACACAGAGGTGAGTTTAAACAGTAGGATATAAATGAATAATTAAATACTAGTGTGAGGAACTAAAGTCCCTTACGACGGTTATAGGTATAATTATGACTATTTATATTAACTAATTAAAAGGTATTTTATACCTTACTTAGTCTGTTATGCTTAGTGGTGCATTATACAGTTACGGCTAAGCAGTTAACTGAATGGTGCTTAGTGTTGTCAGTCCTTATAGACTACTAAGCACTTTCTTACTGGTTATAAAGGCTTTAGGTCTTTATACCCCTGGCCTAGTGTACCTAGATGGTGTACACTGTCCTCTTACACTATTCCTTCTATAGGGGATTCGTCAGGCCGCCCTGGCTTAAGTGATGGCCTGTAAGGTCGTTACACAATTCTTCCTTTTTAACATTCTTTTTTTATAAAGAATCGTTAGGTTAGTTTCCTTCCTTCCCCTTACCTTTGTTATGTCTTTTAACTATATTAAAAACTGTAAGAGATAGAGAAAATAGGAAAAGGCTTCTTATAACTGCTATATCTGACTTATAGAGTCTCTTAACACCTTTAGTTCGCAGATGTCTCCTTACATTTATTATTAAATTAAGTCCTTACTGTATTAGGTTATAATGTAATCTAACAGCTGTAGCGAGTGTTAATCTGCTGGTATACCTTCTTTATATAACGCGTTTAGTTACTCTAATAAGTTTATTAAGGGGTTAATGGATAAGAAAAGGAAGTTGGATACTTTGTACGATTAAGTGGTTACTAAGCACTGTAATGCCCTTATAAAGTTGTAATGTATTAAAATTTAACAGTGCGTTATTAAAGCAAAGGTGATGAAAATATTTTCTTATAAGGTTAAGGTTTTGTCTTTTTAGGAGCAGGTAAGGGTAACGGACCTAGTTTAGGCTAAGCTGGTTTCCTAGGACTAGGACTTTTTCCTTACTGGTTTCCCCCTTAAAGGGTTACCTTAACCTGTAATGTCTTCCTGACTTAATTTATAACTTCTTTCCTTTAATAAATGAAACAGCCTTTTAGTGTAATAATAACGCACTTGCTTCTTTAAAGTGAGAGGTTATAAGTTTAACTTTTACAGGAGTCTTTTATTACTTTAGATCCTTACCCTTTAGGGTTAAAGGGTTTAAAGTAACTTTTTACTTATTTTTCTTTTACTAACTTCCTTTCTTAACAGTAATTATTCTTATATAGAGCTTATTAAAAGCTTTAAAAGCCTAACCTCTTTACTAGGTCTAAAGTCCTTATAACTTTAATTAAAGGTTTTAATAAATGTCCTTTTATATTTATTAAGGAGTTTTTTACTACTTCTTAAGCTTTAAGTCTTATAATAGTTTTACTTTTTAATATAGTAATTTAAATATTAGATCTTATCTTATTTCTAATTTTTATCGTTAATTTATTACAACCTGCACCCGACACAGGCCTTAAGAGGACTAGCGCGAGTTAAGACAGAACGTATGGCAGGACGCCAACAGGTAAGGGGCGTTCCGAAGACGGCTTGTTAGGCTAGCACTCCTAGACGGGGGGTTTAATGTCACTGTAAGTCGTTATCGTTATAATGCACAAAGGTAAGTTTAAACAGTAAGATATAAATAAATAATTGAATACTAGCGTGAGGAACCAGAGTCCCTTACAGTAGTTATAGGTATAACTATAATTATCTATACTAACTAACTGGGAGGTACTTCACACCTTGCTTAGCCCGCTGTGCTTAGTAATGCACCACGTAACTACAGCTAAGCAGTTAACTAAGCGGTGCTTAGTGTTGCCAGTCTTTATGGGCTACTAAGCGCTTTTCTACTGGTTATAAGGGCTTTAGGTCTTTGCACCCCTAGCCCAGTGCGCCTAGACGGTGTGCACCGTCTTTCCACACCGTTCCTTCAGCAGGGGATTTATCAGGCCGCCCTAGCCCAAGTGATAGCTTACAGGGTCGTTACACAATTCCCCCTCTTTAACATTCTTTTTCCATAAAGAATCGCTAAGTTGGTTTCCTTCCTTCCCCACCTTCGTCATGTCTTCTAACCGTGTTAAAAAGCGTAAAAGACAGAGAAAACAGGAAAAGGCTCCTTATAACTGTCACATCCGCCTCGTAAAGTCTCTTAACGCTTTTAGTTCGCAAATATCTCCCTATACCCGTTACTAAACTAAATCTTTACCGTGCCGAGTTGCAGCGCAGTCCGACAGTTACAGCAAGTGCTAATCCACTAACATACCTTCTTTATGTAACATATTTAGTCACTTTAACAAGTTTATTAAAGGTTTAATAAATAAGAAAAAGAAGTTAGACACCTTATACGACTAAGCAGTTATTAAGCACTGTAACTCCCTTACGAAGTTATAACGTATTGAAACTTAGTAACACGCTATTAAAGCAAAGGCAATAAAGGTGTTTTCTCGTAAAGCTAAGGTTTTATTTTTCTAAAAGCGGGTAAAGGTAACAGACCCAGTCCAGGCAGAACCAGTTTCTTAAGATTAAAACTCTTTTCTTACGGGTTTTCCTCCTAAAAGGTCGTTACAGCTTACAGCGTCTTCTTAACTTAATTTATAACTTCCTTACACAGTGGTAACGCACTTACTTATTTTCTTTTACTGACTTCTTTTCCTTAACAGCACTTATTCTTCATATAAAGCTTATTAAGAGCTCTAAAGGCCCTTCCTCCTTACTAGGTCTAAGGTCCTTACAACCCTAGCTAAGTGTTCTAATAAATGTCCTTCCATACCTATTAAGGAGTTTCCTACCACTTTTTAAGCTTTAAATCCCACAGTAATCTTACTCTTCAGTATAGTAGTTTAAATATCAAATCTTATCTTATTTCTAATTCTTATCGTTAACTTTAATCGGTTTAAATTCTTTTAGTAAAACTCCACAATTAGGTCTAAGCACTTAAGGTTTTTAACTAGCTCCTATAAGTTACTTTCAAGGCTATAATCTAGCCACTTAATAAGATACTTAAATATATTCTTTCCCTTCTGTAAATCCATAACTTCCTTAACATTATATTTATCCTTATCAGTATCGATCTTAATCTTCTTTTTTAGAAGAACTCCCTTTAAGGCAGGTTTTAAAAGTAAGATGTGAAAAACCTTAATCTGCACCTTTATATTAACAGGTAAATCTAGTTTATAATTAAAAGTAACGACTTTCTTTTTAATCTAAAACAGTCTATACCTTTTAAAATCAAGCTTCTTACTAAACCGCTTTAAACGTAAGTTTCGTAAAAAAAGGTAAACGTAATCCCCCTCTTAAAAAGTCAGTCCCTTAACTTATTTACCATTATAATAAAGTCCTTTCTTAAACGTTAGTTATTTAATTTAGTATTTATCAGTAAACTTCTTTATTCATTCACGTATAAACTTAAGTTTAGCTTATAAGTAGTTATACAGTTCCTATATCTAGTTTATGCAGACTGTAACTTAAGGGGCACCTATAAGTGGGCCTTAACAGAGCTTAAACTCTTTACCGTAATTAGTAAAGAACGGTAATATACTTATTAACTTAACTAACGTTATATTATAAGTTATCTGTACTATTAGTAACAGCTTAAGCTAATTATCTTACTTAAAGTTAACGTACACCTAAAGATACATTATAAGTATTTAATTAACTTACTTTATTTAGCTATTTATCTATAAGTAGAACACTGTTAAAAGTTTACTCTTCACACCTATTCTTTACATTAATCCCTGTTAAAACTTTAATATAATTAGCTTATCTCGATCTGTAACGATGTTATCTAACTAAAGGTATTATAAAATTACCTCTTTCTTAAAGATATAAGCAAGTTACTCCACAGTTATATCCTTTAAAGTTAGTAAAAAGTAAGCCCATTTCGTCAATCTATTAACTACTATAAGGATTTAGTTATAAATAACTCTTATAACAGGGTCCCTAGACTTTAAAATCCCAGTGACGAAGTTAAGTGAAATTAAACTCTATAATACCTATAGTACAGGAAGTAGTTTAAGAAGCCTATAAAGCTTATAATGTCGATTTTACTTCTAATAGCAGATATTACAGTTATTAACTACTTCCTTAACTAACTTCTTCATTCCTAAGAAAGCGTACGCTTATTAAGCTTATATAAGAGTTTTAACTTAGCTTATATGTCCTCCAAGTCGAGACTTATAGACTTACTAGACGTACTCCTTTCGTTCGTTTAAGTTATAAATGTACGGTTTCTCTTAATACTAAAGCCTTACTTTTAGTTTAAATGCGCCGTTTACGCCTTCTAATAGCTATTTTAGCTAATAACTAGTTTTATTATAGTTTAAATATATTAAGCACTCCTTCTTATAATCTTATAAATGTCCTAAGAAGTCTCCTAAGGGGTATTTATACTTATAAGTGCCTTCTGTTAATCTTCTTACTTAAAAGTCCTGTTATTATTAATAAATATTATACTCTGTTTATAAGTTTATATAGACGTTAATAATTTATTTTAACGTTTAGTTATCTAACACTTATAGTGTATATTTTAATATACTATTCTTAGCTTTATTAAATATAGTGATGGGAATTAAAACTAGATTAATATCCTTATAATCTTACTTTTAACTAAAAGTATCGGCTTACCTATTATCTTTTCCTTTAATATAGTGGATCTAGAAGTGGAATAGGGTTATTAACTTTACTTATTATGCTTATTGTGGGTTAAGTTCCTTAATTAGGAAGTATTAGAAGTTATTATAATCTGAGAAGACTTAAATTAGTTCCTCTATGCTGCTTAAATATAGTGCCCACTTAGTAAAGTATTAAATAATCATTATTAGTTCCTTATTATAGATTAGATATTGTAAGGCTAGGCTGTAGATTCCTTTTGATAAGAAAGTAACTAAGTAACGTTTCCCATTATTTTAAACTTAGCTAAGTTCTCTACTAATAGCGAATTTTAAAGAGTCTGTCTTAATTTAAAAAGGTTTTAAGAAATCAGGGAGGGTTAAGACTGGCACTGTAATAAAGGTGTACTTAAAGTCCTTAAACGCCTTTTACTATCTACTAGTCCACTTAAACAGCTTTCCCTTACCTGTAAGTTTGTAAAGTAGTTTTACGATCTTTATAAAGTACCTGATAAAACATTAGTAAAAGTTTGTAAAGCTGATAAAAACTTATAATTCTTTTTAGTTCTTTAAAGTGGGTTAATCTTTAATTACCTTTATCTTCTCTAGTTATATCTTAAACCTTTTAAGGGTTACTTTAAACCTTAAATAGTTTAGTTCTTAAACGTGGAAGTGGCTTTTCTTTAAGTTTACTATTAGTTTTACTTTTTTAAAAGTTATTAGAACCTATTATATATACTTTCGGTATTCTTTTAAAGTTTTAGAATAGATTAAAACGTTGTTTAAATATATAAAGATAAACTTATTAAAGAAGGGGTAAAGAATACTGTTAATAAGGCCTTAAAAAGTTATAGGGGTATTTATTAATCTTATCGGCATAACACAGTATTAGTAATACCTGTTGCGGGTCTGAAAGGCCGTTTTATGCTTATCCTCTTCCTTCACTTTAATGTGGTTAAATCTTATAGGGAAATTAAGGTTAGAGAATTAATTCACTTTAGTAATCTGTTCTTGCATTTTCATAATAAGTGGTAATAAGTAACGATTTTTAATCGTATCCTTATTTAATGTTTAGTAATTAACGACTATATGTAACTTACCGTCTCCCTTTCTTAGGATAAATAGCATTAGGTATTTTACTGGGGATTAGAACTTTATAATAAACCTGTTCTTTAAGTTTTCGTTAACGTACTCCCTTAAGGCCTCGGCTTATTAAGGGTTTAAGTAATAAGGCTGGAAACTGTGGAGCTTTGCTCCCAGCTTTAACTTAATTTTATAATCTTATAATCTGTAATTTAGTAATTGCAGTATCTTTTTTCGAAATAGGGTAAACTTCCTATATTCTGTAAGTACTTTAAATAAGTTAACTTTTTTACTTATTTATAAATTAACTTCCTGCTTTCCTTTACCTTTTAAATTGTTATTTAAATAGTATAGTAAACCTTTTAATCCTTTAACTGTCTTAATAAACCTAACTTAAACTGTGTTTAGTTTTAAGGGTTTAACGTACTTTTAAGTGCTTTATGTATCTTTAGAACGGTTCGGTGCCTTCTTAACTTTCTCTAAACAGTAATCACAGCTAGGGGACTTATTAAAGGTAAGGTAGCTACTCCTTTAATTAATTACAGGGTTATACTTTTCTAATTAAGGTAAACTTAGGATTATATTATAACCTGTAACTAATATAACGTTAAAGTTTACTTATTATTTGTCCCTGTCCATTTTAATTAAGAGTAGCGAGTAATAAGTGACTTTACTGTTATTATATTAGTATAGGCCTTCTTCTCTATTCTAAATAGGAATAGCCTTTTTATACTCTTAGTTAAGGAGTTTCCTTCAGTTAACTAATAAGAGGTATATTAGGTTAAAAGCACTTTTGCTATTAATTACTGCTTTTACCCTAAATAGCCTCCCTCTTTTATCTATTATATTAATATTAATAAAATAGTACTTATACTCTTTTAACATCTAAGTTATAATAATTATCTATCCTTAAGGTCTTATCTAGCTTAACTTCTAAGTACCTCTCCTTCTTCTTAAGGTTTTTACTAACTAGCGAACTACTAGTTTCCAGCCCTTTTAAAGAGCCTGTAATCTTTTCTTAATTCCTTTTAGAAAAATAGGTAACTCTAATAAACCTAACAGTTAACCTTTTTTAAGTTCTCACGCCTTAGCGTCCAGTTAACTTTAAACGGTATAATATTCTGGAATTCTTTAATAAGTTAATAATACACTTTACAGGCTTAGATTGTAATAATATCTTTTTATTTTTAAATCTATTAATAATCTTCCCACTTCTACCATTCTCTAGCTTTTCCATTAAGGTATAATAAGCACGTTGTAACTGGGTAGTTATTAAGTACCCCTCCTTACTAATACGTAATGGGAGCTTAATTAACTACAGTAACCTTTTACTTATTACCAGATTCTCTTATTAGGAAGTAAGAGACTTAATAATAGGCTAGCTTTAACTTTACCCTTATAATAACGTAATTTTATTTTTATATATTAAAGAAGTAATTATAAAGGGCCTTAAGTCTATAATATTAGTTAAAAGTGTAATTATTATACACATAGTTAATCTACAGTACGTCCTTATAACTAAGATAATTGATATTAACTACTAATGTTACAGTTATAAAGTATAAAACAGGGGAAGTAACACTTTATTTTTTTTCTTCTTCTACTTACCTCCATATACGTTATTTCTCCCAAACCTCTTCTTAAAACTTAAATAGTAATAACCTAACTTATTCTTCCACAAAACGGCCTTCTTTAACAAGTTAGTATTTAAGTTAATTAATAAAGCGAACTCTGTTACGGAATTATAACTTAATTTCCACTACTTTATCTTTAAACGTTACAGTGAGACCCTTAATTTACAGGTCCTCCACTTTATCTATTAACTCTTAGTGTTTTTCCTCTAGCTCCTAAATCCTCTATTAGTATACTTACTTTATACCTTCCTAGGGAACCCTTAAGGTACCAGTCTAAAATATACCAGCTTTAGTGCGGGGCAGCTACTTAAGCTGTCCTTCCTTTAGGGAGGTAAGGGTGCTAATCCACTTAGTGTATTTAAAATGTTTAAAAGTCTTAAGGGGCATTATTAAGAAGAACTTTCGTTTTTCTAACTTAATTCTTTCGGCTTATTCTCTTTCACCTTTTAAGGCTTATAAGGTAAAGTTCTTAAGGCTTGCAACAGCTAACTGGAATATCTCTTTCTAAAGTTAGTCTTTTGTAATTTACACTTCTAGTGGTTCTAAGTTTCTACCTTAAAGTCGGTCTTCTATAACCTACACCTCTGTAGCTAACTCTTTTAAAACACCTTTAAAGACTAGGTACATTACATCTTAAAGTTCTTCTATTTCTTCCTTCTCTCCTTAGTTACACTTATCTATCTAGGTATAGTCTTCTTTATTACCTACTATCTTAACGTAGACGTCTTTAAAATTAAACTTAACGTGCTTCCCTCCTTTTAAGACAGGTTTCTAACTAACTTACTTTAGTAACGGGTATTACCATACCATATATCCTTTCTTATTATAGTTAAAGCACTAGACCTGTAACAGGTCCTTAAACTGCTTCTGCTGCTACTGTTATTAGGGCTTATTGCAGTTAGGTTAGTTCTGACGGTTTACTATACTAATATTTATCAGCTTAAGGTAATAACTTATTGCAGTTAACTAATTCCCCTTCTTAAGTTTACTTAACTAGTAAAGGGTCCGTTCCTTCTAGAAGTTCTTCCGATAGTAATAATTATAATACTGGTTATCGGCCTTAATAGCTATCTTAACTAATTCTTATAAACAGTCCAGTCAGTCTTTTTAGTAAAGATCTCTAGTGATGTGTTCCTTTAAACCGCTTTAGAACAGCATTATTAGGGCTTCCTAACCAAGCTTAGTCTTTACTGCTTCCAGTTTAAAGCGTGTGGAGAACTTAAGGACTGAGGATGTCTGTCTTAAAGTTATAAGGCGTTACTTAGCCCGCCTAAGGGCGTCTAGTTCTCTAAACTCAGTCCAGAGTTAGTTAATAAAGACGTTAAAGTTATCGAAAAGGGCCTAAGTCTCGGGGGCCTCTTTACACGCTCTATTTATAGAAAAGTTATTAATTATCTTTATATAAGGTTTATACTAATAAGTAGCTACTTTATTTAATAAAGCTTTAGTAAACTTAACCTTTCCTTCTTCTTTAAAGAACTACTTATTATAATAGGTAACATAACTTTAAAGCTAGGTTATCTAAGACTTTAATTACGTAGAGTCTCCCTTAAAGCGTAACGGTAAGGGGAGCTTTACTTGTTTTTTTTATAAGCTTTTAAGGTCGTTATTCTCTAGCTTAATAACGTTAAACTAAGTTTAGAGTTTTTTAATAAGACCAATACAGCTCTTAATATCTTTAGGGAAAGTTTCGTTAAGTTCCTTAACCAGTCCCTACTAGTTAAGGTTTAAGTCTTTAAGGCATATAGCTAACTTATTAATAATAAGGAGTTAAGGCTAAGCTTACACCTCCTTAATCTCCTTACCTTTTCTAGAGGTTAATATGTTAGTAGGAGAGAGGTAGTGTCTGGGAATTTAATAAATAACGTTTAAAACTTAACGTTAGTATCGTATTATAACCTACACCCGATATAGGCCTTAAAAGGATTAGTGTAGGTTAAGACAGAACGTATGGTAAGACGCTAACAGGTAAAGGGCGTTCTGAAGACGGCTTATTAGGCTAACACTCTTAGATAGGGGGTTTAATGTCACTGTAAGTCGTTGTCGTTATAATACATAAAGGTAAGTCTGAACAGTAGGATATAAATGAATAATTGAATATTAGCGTAAGGAATTAGAGTCCCTTACAGTGGTTATGGGCATAACTATGGCTATCTATACTAATTAACTGGGAGGTACTTCACACCTTGCTTAGCCCGCTGTGCTTAGTGGTGCACCACGTAACTACGGCTAAGCAGTTAACTAAGCGGTGCTTAGTGTTGCCAGTCTTTGTGGGCCACCAAGCGCTTTTCTACTGGTCGTAGGGGCTTTAGGTCTTTACACCCCTGGCCTAGTGCGCCTGGACAGTGTGCACCGTCTTTCCGCACCGTTCCTTCAGCGGGGGATTCGTCGGGCCGCCCCGGCCCAAGTGACGGCCTGCAGGGTCGTCACATAATTTTAATTGGTCTGGATTCTTTTAGTGGAACTCTGTAATTAAGTCTGGGTATTTAAGATTTTTAACTAACTTTTATAAATTGCTTTTAAGGCTATAGTCTAGCTACTTAATAAGATATTTAAGCGTGTTCTTTCCCTTTTAAGAATTTATAACTTCTTTAACGTTATATTTATCTTTATTAATGTCGATTTTAATCTTCTTTTTTAAAGGAACTCCTTTTAGGGTAGGTTTTAGAAGTAAGACGTGAAAAACCTTAATCTGCACCTTTATATTAACAGGTAAGTTTAATTTATAATTAAAGGTAGTAACCTTTTTCTTAATTTAAAACAGTTTATACCTTTTAAAGTTAAGCTTTTTATTAGGTTGTTTTAAATGTAGGTTTTGTAAAAAAAGGTAAACGTAATCCCTTATTTAAAGAGTCGGTCCCTTAACTTGTTTACTATTATAATAAAGTTTTTTTTTAAACGTTAGTTACTTAATTTAATGTTTATTAGTAAACTTCTTTATCTGTTTATATATAAACTTAAGTTTAGCTTATAAGTGATTATATAGTTCCTATATCTAATCTGTATAAACTGTAACTCAGGGAGCGCTAGTAAGCAAGCTTTAACGGAGCTTAGGCTCTTTACTATAGTTAGTGAAAAATGGTAATATACCTGTCAACTTAATTAGTATTATATTATAAACTATCTGTACTATTAGTAACAGTTTAAGTTAATTATCTGTTAGAAAGCAAAAGGGGTCAAAGCATTGGAAAGCAGTGTGTGTTGAAGGTGATTCATTATTTCTATCTTCAAGAGCGGAAGCCGTGTTATTATAGCCGTGAGGGTGGCCAGTGCACAAAGTGTATTGGCCACACTCGCTTCTGCGAAGCGAGGTTGGCTGACTGAATACGAGGTTGGCAGTGGAGTCTGGCGTTCTTAGCTGTGCAGATCCACGGATCCAGCCGCTCCGCGGCTAGGTGGATCCAGCCACACTGTTCCAGCCACACTGGCCGGGCTAGGGTTGTGAAAACCCAACATTATCTTATTTAAAGTTAATGTAAGCCTGGAAATACGTTATAAGTATCTAATTAACTTACTTTATTTAACTATCTATCTGTAAGTAAAAGGCTGTTAAAAGTTTACTTTTTATACCTATTCTCTATATTAGCCCTTATTAAAACTTCAATATAATTAGCTTATTTTAATCTGTAACGATATTATCTGGTTAAAGGTGTTGTAAAATTACCTTTTTTTAAAGATATAAGTAAGTTATTCCGCTATTATATTCTTTAAAGTTAGCAGGAAGTAAGCCTATTTTATTAATCTGTTAATTACTACAAGGATCTGGTTATAAGTGACTCCTATAGTAGGGTCCTTAGACTTTAGAACCCTAGTGATAAAATTAAGCGAGATAGAGCTTTATAACGCCTGTAGTATAAGGAGTGGTTTAAGAAGTTTATAAGGCTTATAATGCTGATTTTACTTTTAATAACAAATGTTGCAGTTATTAACCACTTCCTTAACTAGCTTTTTTATTCCTAGGAAAGTGTATGTTTATTAGGCCTATGTAAGAGTTTTAACCTAGCTTATATATCTCTTAAGTTAGGATTTATAAACTTATTAAATATACTCTTTTTACTTATCTAAGTTATAAACGTACAGTTTCTCTTAATATTAAAACTTTACTCCTAGTTTAAATATACCGTTTACGCCTTTTAATAGCTGTTTTAGTTAATAACTGGTTTTATTATGGTTTAGATATACTAGGTATTCCTTTCTACAGTCCTATATATACCCTGAGAAGTCTCTTAAAGGGTACTTATGCTTACAGGTCCCTTCTGTTAGCCTTTTTACTTAAAAGTCTTATTATTATTAATAAATGTTATACTTTATTTATAAGTTTATATAGATGTTAATAGTTTATTCTGGTGTCTAGTTATCTAATATTTATGGTGTATATTTTAACGTACTGTTTTCTGCTTTATCGAATATAATAACGGGGATTAGGATTAAATTAGTATCCTTATAATCTTATCTCCTGCTAAGGGCATTAACTTATTTATTATCTTTTCTTTTAACGTAGTGGATTTAGAAGTGGAATAAGGTTATTAACTCTACTTATTATGTTTACTATAGGCTAAGTTCCTTTATTAAGAAGTATTAGAGGTTATTATAGTTTAAAAAGACTTAAACTGGTTCCTTTATACCACTTAAGTACAGTGCTTATTTAGTAAAATACTAAATAATCGCTATTAGTTCTTTATTATAAATTAGGTATTATAAGGCTAAGTTATAGGTTTCTTTTAATAAAAAGGTAATTAAGTAATATTTCCTGTTATCCTAGACTTAATTAAGTTCTTTACCGATTATAAACTTTAAGGAGTCTGTCTTAACTTAGAAAGGTTTTAAGAAATCGGGAAGAGTTAAAACTAATACTGTAATAAAGGTGTACTTAAGGTCTTTAAACGCTTTCTACTGTTTATTAGTCTACTTAAACAGTTTACTTATCCTTATAAGCTTATATAATAGTTTTATAATTTTTATAAAATACCTAATAAAGTATTAATAAAAGTTTATAAAGCTAATAAAGGCTTATAACTTAATTTAATTCTTTAAAGTAAGTTAGTCTTTAACTGCTTCTATCTTCTCCTTTTATATTTCAAGCTTTTTAAAGGTTACTTTAAACCTTAAATAATTTAACTCTTAAACGTGGAAGTGGCTTTTCTCCGGGTTTACTATTAGTTTTACCTTTTTAAAAGCTGTTAAAACCTATTATATATGTTTTTAGTGTTTTTTTAAAGTTTCGGAATAAATTAAAACGTTATTTAAGTATATAAAGATAAACTTATTAAGGAAGGGGTGGAGAATATTATTAATAAGGCCTTAAAAAGTTATAAGGGCGTTTATTAATCTTATTAGCATAACACGGTATTAGTAGTGTTTATTATAGGTCTGAAAAGCCGTTTTATACTTATCCTCTTCCTTCACTCAGATATAGTTAAATCTTATAGGGAAATTAAGGCTAGAGAACTAGTTTATTTTAATAATCCGTTCTTACATTTTTGTAATAAGTAGTAATAGGTAATAATTCTTAATTATATCCTTATTTAACGTTTAGTAATTAATAACTATATGTAACTTACTGTCTTCTTTCCTTAAGACGAATAGTATTAAGTACTTTACTAGGGATTAGGACTTTACGATAAATCTGTTCTTTAAGTTTTTATTAATATACTCCTTTAAAGCCTTAGCCTGTTAGGGGTTTAGATAGTAAGGCTGGAAACTGTAGAGCTTCGCTTTTAGTTTTAGCTTAATTTCGTAGTTTTACGGTTTATAATCTGGTAGTTACGGTATCTTTTTTTAAAATAGGGTGAACTTCTTATATTCTGTAAGTACCTTAGATAAATTAACTTCTTTACTTATCTGTGGATTAACTTTTTACTTTTCTTTACCTTTTAAATTATTATTTAAGTAATATAGTAAACCTTCTAGTCCTTTAACCATCTTAGTAAACCTAACTTAAACTATATTTGGTTTTAAGAGTTTAATATGCTTTTAAGTGCTTTATACACCTTTAGAATAGTTTAACGCCTTTTTAACTTTTTTTAAACAGTAATTATAACTGGAGGACTTACTAAAAGTGAGGTAGCTACTCCTTTAATTAATTATAAGGTTATACTTTTCCAATTAGGGTAGACTTAGGATTATGTTATATTTTATAACTAGTGTAACGTTAAAGTCTATTTATTATTTGTCCTTATCTACTTTGATTAGGAGTAGTAAGTAATGGGTAACTTTGCTATTATTATACTAGTACAGGCCTCCTTCTTTATTTTAAATAGGAATAGCCTCTCTATATATTTAATTAAGGAGTTTCTTTCAGTTAACTAGTAAGGGGTGTATTAGGTTAAAAGTATTTCTGTTATTAATTACTACTCTTACTTTAAATGGCTTCCCTTTTCCGTTTATTAAGTTAATACTAACAGAATAATACTTATACTCCTTTAATATCTAAGTTATAGTAATTATCTGTCCTTAAGGTCTTATCTAGCTTAACTTCTAAGTACTTCTTCTTCTTTTTAAAGTTTTTACTAATTAGTAAATTATTAGTTTCTAATCTTTTTAAAGGGCCTGTAACCTTTTTTTAACTTTTTCTAAAAAAATAGGTAACTTTAATAGACTTAGTAATTAACCTTTTTTAAGTTTTTACGTCTTAACGTCTAGTTGACTTTAAATGGTTTAATGTTTTTAAAATCTTTAATAAGTTAATAATATGTTTTATAAAACTAGATTACAGTAATGTCCTTTTATTCCCAGATTTATTAGTAATCCTTTTATTTCTATTACTCTCTAGCCACCTATTAAAGTATAATAAGCACGCTACAACTAAGTAGTTATTAAGTACTCCTCTTTATTAATACATAGTAGGAGCTTAGTTAATTATAGTTACCTTCCGTTTACTACTAGATTCTCTTATTTAAGAGTAGGAAACTTAATAGTGGACTAGTTCTAGCTTTATTCTTATAACAGTATAGTTCTGTTTTTATACGTTAGGGAAGTGGTTATAAAGGGCCTTAGGCCTATTATACCGGTTAAGAGTATAGTTATTATATATATAATTAATTTACAGTACGTCTTTATGGTTAGGGTGGTTAACGTTAACTGTAAATACTGCGGTTATTAAATACAGAGTAAGTGAAGTGGTGTTTTGTTTCTTTTCTTCTTCTACTTGCTTTTGTGTGTGTTACTTCTCTTAAACTTCTTCTTAAAACTTAGGTAGTAATAACTTAGCTTATTTTTCTACAAAGTGGCCTTCTTTAACAAGTTAGTGTTTAAGTTAATTAGTGAAGTGAACTTTATTATAAAGTTGTAACTTGATCTTTACTGTTTTATCTTTAGACGTTATAGTAAAGCTTTTAATTTGCAAGTCTTTTATTTTATTTATTAGTTCCTAATGTCTTTCCTTTAACTCTTGGATTCTCTGCTGGTGTGTTTAACTTACACCTTCTTAAGGGACCCTTAAGGTACCGGTTTAAGGTATACTGGCCTTAGTGCAGGGTAGTTATTTAAGCTGTCCTTCTTTTAAAGAGGTGAGGGTACTAACTTACTTAGTATGTTTAAAGTGTTTAAGAGTTTTAAGAGGTACTGTCGAGAAGAACTTTCGTTTTTCTATCTTAATTCTTTCAGCCTGTTCCTTTTCGTTTTCCAGTGCTTATTTTACTGCTTATATGGCCTGGAGAGCTAGCTTTTCAACTCCTTTTACTATCTTAGTAAGGTCTAAGTTAGGGTCTTTCCTGGATTTCTTTAATTCCTGGGCTTATAAGGTAAGGTTTTTAAAGCCTGTAACAGTTAACTGGAACATTTCTTCCTAAAGTTAGTCTTTTATAACTTATATCTTTAGTGGTTTTAAGTTTCTACCTTAGAGTTAGTCTGTAATAACCTGTACTTCTGTAACTGACTCTGTTAAAATACCCTTAAGGATTAGGTATATTACGTCCTAAGGTTTTTCTTTTTCTTCCTTATCTTTTAAGTTATACTTATTTATCTAAGTGTAATTTTCTTCGTTACTTATTATTCTAACGTGGACGTCTCTTAAGTTAAACTTAACGTGTTTCCCTTCTTTTAAAATAGGTTTTTAACCGACTTATTTTAATAACAGGCACTGTTATATTATATATCTTTTCTTATTACAGTTAAAGTACTAAACTTATAATAAGTCCTTAGGTTACTTTTACTGCTGTTATTATTAAGGTTTGTTACAGTTAGGTCGATTCTGGTAGTTTACTATGCTAACGTCTATTAGCCTGGGGTGGTGACTTATTACGGTTAATTAATTCCCCTTTTTAGGTTTACTTAGCTAGTAGGGAGTTTATTTCTTTTAGAAGTTCTTCCGATAATGGTGATTATAATACCAATTATTAACTTTAATGGCTATCTTTATTAGTTCCTAGAGGTGGTCCGGTTAGTCTTCTTAATAGAGATCTCCAGTGACGTGCTCTTTTAAACCGCTTTAAAATAGCATTATTAGAGCTTCTTAGCTGAGTTTAGTCTTTGCAGCTTCTAATTTAAAGTGCGTAGAGAACTTAAGGACTAAAGACATCTGCCTTAAGGTTATAAGGCGTTACTTAACCTGTCTTAAGGTATTTAGCTCTTTAAACTCAGTCTAGAGTTAATTAATAAAAACGTTAAAGTTATTAAAAAAGGCTTAAGTCTTAAGGGCTTCCTTTTAAGCTCTGTTTACGGAGAGGTCGTTAATTATCTTTACGTAGGGTTTATATTAGCAAGCAGTTACTCTATTTAGTAAGGCTTTAGTAAACTTAACTTTTCTTTCTTCTTTAAAGAACTGCTTATTGTAGTAGGTGATATAGCTCTGGAGCTAAGCTATCCAGGACTCTAGTTACGTAAAGTTTCCTTTAAAGCGTAACGGTAAGGGGAGTTTTACTTATTTCTTTTATAAGCTTTTAAGGTTATTGTTTTTTAACTTAATAATGTTAAGTTAAGCTTAAAGTTTTTCAATAAGACCAATGCCGCTTTTAGTGTCTCTGGAGAAGGTTTCGTTAAGTTCTTTAACTAGCCTTTACTAGTTAAGGTTTAACTCTTTAAGTTATGCAGCTAACTTATTAACTGTAAGAAGCTGAGGTTAAGCTTATGTTTTCTTAAGCTTTTTACCTTTTCTAAAAGTTGATATGTTGGTAGTAGGAGAGAGGTGGTGTCTGGGAATTTAATAAATAGCGTTTAAAACTGAGACGTTAGTATTATATTACGATTTATACCTAATATAAGTCTTAAGAGGACTGGTATAAGTTAAGATAGAATGTATAGTAGGATGTTAATAGGTAAGGGGCGTTCCAAAGACGGCTTATTAAGTTAGCACTCTTAGATAAGGGGGTTTAATGTTACTGTAAGTTGTTATCACTATAATACACAGAGGTAAGTCTGAATAGTAAGATATAAATGAATAATTAAATATTAGTGTAAGGAACTAAAGTCCCTTACGACGGTTATAAGTATAACTATAACTATCTATATTAACTAATTAGGAGGTATTTTATACTTTACTTAGTCTGTTATACTTAGTAGTGCATTACGCAGTTACGGCTAAGCAGTTAACTGAATAGTGCTTAGTGTTATCAGTCCTTATGGATTATTAAGCACTTTCTTACTGGTTGTAGGGGCTTCGGGTCTTTGTACTTCTAGCCCAGTGCACCTGGACAGTGTACACCGTCCTCTCGCACTGTTCCTTCTGTAGGGGATTCGTTGGGCCGCCCCGGCCTACGTGACGGCCTGCAGGGTCGTCACACTTAGACAGGAGGTTTAATGTTACTGTAGGTCGTTATCACTATGATGTATAAGGGTGAGATTGAATAGTAGGATATAAATGAACAATTAAATACTAGCGTGAGGAATTAGGAGTCCCTTACAGCCATTATGGTCACGATAATAACTATCTATACTAGCTAACTAAAAGGTACCTTATACCTTGCTTATAGTGTCGTAAGTGCTTGTGGCATAAGCACTTTACTTCTTACGAGCGTTTTGCTTGTGAGGTTTCCCCTGCTCGCAGTGTGAGCACTTAGCATGCTGCGAGCACCTTCTTATTAGTCGTAGGGGCTTCGGGTCTTTGCACCCCTGGCCCAGTGCGCAGTACCGTGCGTACTGTTCCCTGCACTGTTCTTTCTGCAGGGGATTCGTCGGGCCGCGCCGGCTTAAGTGACGTCCTGTAAGGTCGTCATAACTATCCTTATTACCCCAATAACTAAGATCTATTAGCAGCCCTAGAACCATTTGAGCTTACTAGTCTCGTCCCTATTTACGTCGGGCATAACGGGGAGTAAGCACATCGTAGATAGATAACGATTAGTATAGAACTTATAATTGTCGCGTATTACTACTGTACTAAAAGCACGGAACGTTCATTGCTTCTGACAAGTGGTAATTGCTGTCATATCTGACAGGAGGCGAGGGGGACCATGGAGGGGGCCCCGTGGTGGTCGGCTCAGGGCTAACGGATGGGGGCGGGGTGGGATAGGGGTCGGGCCTGTAGGTCCATACCAGAGTGCCGCCAGGGTATCGCGTGTGTGTGTTTGTGAGGGTGAGCGGCGGCGGGACGACGCTGCTGGTCAGCCAAATTACGCCCCCGACTGTGGTCGAGGTCGTCCTCGGTTCTGTTAACATGCGATCGCAAGCAGTCACCCGCCGGGAATCCAGGTGTTGTCCACTGGTTACCGTAGTCCCACTGTCCGTGCAAGTCGTATGTAATATAGCTAATGTAGTCAATCACAGTCGAGATATCCTTAATCGGCATGCCTTGAGATACTAGTAGGAGGCGGGTGTGGCGATACCAAGCTCGTAGCTTGAGCGCAGCATGAACTTGACTATCGCCAGGAAATAGAGATAATTAGCGCTGTCATCGGCGTGACTGGACGGGATTCCCGGGATGTAGGTCGCAGTTGCCTGAAATTCAAACCAACTAGGTGGGGTATGTGCTGCTCCACACTTCCTCCCCCGCATTTGCAATCCCATTCCTAACAAATACCTAAATCTCACTGGTACCCAATCTTCTCCGCAACGTCCTAGTGACGCACGCGCAAATCCTCACCACTGACCGGTTTCGTTGCCCTTCACTTCGCCCCTGTGTGTTTGGGTTCCCAAGCATGTCCAGCAAGCTCGAAACGCTCCCCTGGCTTGCGCTGAGCCGCATTTGCGAGTATCTTGACAACGACGACGACTACGACAGCAATTACTCGTATCCAGCCCGCGAACGCCGTAAGGACTTGTGGGCGTTTTCTCTAACGAGCCGACAATGCTGCGCGATCTCTGAGAGGCAGCGCTTCTGCCAGGTCCGTGTAACACTGGCCGTGCTTGACGACCTGAAGCGCGTCCTAGAGCAATGCGCCCAGATGCTAGGCCGCGACGACCGCCACCGTTATGTGCGAAGGCTTTCAGTCACACCGCCCGACCAAAACCATGTCGATGATGACCGCGCCCAGCGCTACGACCCGCCATCCCTCTCCAGTGTGCCTTATTTCTGCCAGCCACCGAGAGAGCCGAACGAATGGCGACCCTTGACAAATGATGCAGCTGGCGAAATCACCAGCACAGAAGGCCCGTGGCTTCCCCTCGTCCGCTTCATCAACCAGCTACCAGCCCTAACAGACTTGGCCTGGGGCTTCGCCGTCATGCCCCGATCCGTCCTCTCGGTCATCCATAGCGTCCGAGCTTGCCGGCTTCACATGCATAACTTCTGGCTGCCGAGCCTTGTGGTACCTCGCAACGGCCCTCCCCAGGTTGTCACGATCAACTCAGCTGACTACGCTCTCATGACATCGCCAGCCTTGTACAGTGTTGTCGCTAAAGCACGCTCTTACGAACCCAATGGTACCCTTAACTACACCGAGGAGGCTTTAATGGCCATGGCTGCCGGAGCGGCGCCCAATCTTCAGCACATCTCCGTGGTGGCTTCACCGCCCGGCAATTCCGTCCACCTACGGCAAGCAGTAGCCCTCGGCAAGCCTCCTGTCATCAATCTGAAAAACATACTTCCCTCAAAGGCCCATGCCGGAAACCTGCGGTACCTTTTCTTCCTGGGGCGCGCACCTCGCAACATCAACGCCTGGGCCGCCTGTACCAACTTCTCCAAGCTTCGCCACCTGGTTTTACCATGGACTTCAGGTGCCATTGCTGCATCCATGGGTGTAGCCGCCCGTGGTGACTTGGCATCCCTAAAAGACCTCTGGATATACTGCGACACCAAAGATTGGGACTCATTCCCAAGGCTGCTGGAATCTCTGAACCCGCACTCACTGCAGCGCCTGCACCTGAGTGGCTACTTCAACACGACTTTGTTCAATGCCATACTAGACCATCACGGCAGGTCGCTGCGCCATCTCTTCTTATTATCGTATTCGGATTTCAAAGATGAGGCTGCAGTGATGATTTTGACGCCGGTTGAGGCTACCCTAATCTCACAGAAATGCCCGAATCTAGAGCATCTGTGGCTTCAGGTAGACCGGAAAATGGGTAACGGTCACGAATGCGCTCTATATCGAGCGCTAGGCGGGCTGCGGAAACTTAGGCGCCTGTTCCTGTCGCTCCGGTACTCCGTCGATCCAGATTACCAGGATTGGGACGAGAATCCCGACCCTGATGAGGATATCTCGCGCAAACTACTCGGCCAAGGCTTTGCGAACGCCGCTGTTGATGCCGCCTTGGTGCGATCCATCTTCGATGTCATTTCTCTCCACAACCCTAATCTCCAGTATTTGCAAATTACGACTGAGCGTAAAGAACAAGGGGATCCTCTTGGCTTGGATGACCAGCGGTTTTCCAACCTCTTGAGATGGTTCGCCCGATCATGGGTCTGCGAGCGGACCAATAGTGGTGGTAATGCACCCGTGGTTACTATACGGGAGCTTAATCCTAAGGAGACGGTGGAGGCCGGGAAGGAGTGGCAGCGTCTTGCTGAGACACAAGAGGACTCTGGGGTGGGGAAGATCTACGGCGAAGCTTTCGGCGATATCTGGCCCCGGGATACGCCGGGGTGGTGGGACGAGTGGAAGAGTTTGCCACTGTGTCCGGATGACACCTCGGTTGAGGGCGGGGGCGGCGATCGTCCGCTTGAACGTGTCCAAAACAACTTTTGAGGAGGGAATTGTTGGAAACTCAAATTGCTGCTCCGAATAAGCAGTGTTTGTAGTCGGGGCCGGATAATTTCAAGTTCTTTCTGAAAAGTATGTTATGTTTGTCAGATATTAGGGGTTTTACCTCGTCCGCTCCAGTCCCTGGGGGCTTAAAACTTAAAGAAGAAAGATGTCTGCCATCTGAGAAAGAAAAGCCCGGGGCCCGTGTGAAAAAAAGTTGGTACACAGTTTAACACCCACTTAATGTACTGGGATGGCTACATCCTCCTTTTACAACTCGGTCTAGGGAAACCATAGTCAGGCGAGCGACTGGCAAAGATAAATCTCAACATCGGTATTCGACCCGGGCCGACGACCATCGCTTCGTCTAGCTCACCAGCACTGGCGAGCACCGCCGTCCTTGTCCACCCGCAGGGCCATGTCACCGTCGGCCAGAAGGCGAGTATAGCGGCGGGGTCGACGATAAGGGCGGCCAAGAAATGCGATGCTATCCGGTCACAGTGAGGTGATTCTTACGATGCCTAGTCTAAGCTACCCTCCGGAGACGAATCGGGCGATGAAGAGCAGACGCCTTTATTCTCATCATTCAGCCAAGTTTTGGTCCAAGAACCACTCCGTGTCATCCGATGACGATACGCTACACACAGGTACCCGCTTCCTTCTCAGTTCGGCGGCTTTACTCAACGATGCGACGGAACTTATATGCTTCCTTAGGCTACAACATGGTGCTGGTTCGACAACCGTTTTCCACACGATATAATCCTCATTTGTAGCACCAGTCTATCTAGTACGGAACACTAGAGGCCCGACCGCGCCTGCTTCATGGGACCAGCTGCGCCGGCACGTATGCCTCGGATGACGTCGAGATCGCCGTCGGGTTCTTCAGTATCCGCTCGTGCTAGGCCCGTCATCGCTGGTCTACTTGAGCTAGTCGTGGCTTTAAGTCCCGTGCCGGGTCGGGTCGTCGGCATGGCCGTTGTCGCCGTCGCACCACACCTGGTGTCGTTGTATCATCATGGAGGGCCATAGCGGCTGTCTGCTTGAGAAATATGTATTAAATGACCTGGTTGGAGCTCGTCCGCTTTCCTCCTTCAGCTACAATAACTAACCACCCCTATTGGTAGGGCCACGACTTGCCCATCATCCGGCCGTGTACAGACCGACGTGGCTCGGAGTCGCAGTTCTCGTTCATGTCTTCGGTCTCTAAGATGTCGGCGGAGCCAGCACATCTTTGTCTTGCCTGCCCGCGTACGTCCCCTCTCCGCGCCGGCCCCGATTCACACTGTTCTCAACTTCGATGACGTCCTTGTCGCTTAGCGCGTCGGTGCTGGGGGGGAGCCGCAAAGCTCACTCGAAGTGCGTTGGTACGCAGCCTCAGGAAGGCGTGTCGAGGATGGCCGAGCTTCGTGGAACTCTTCGGGACTAAAACTTGGCACAAGGTCTCTCGGCGCTCCAGTGCAGCGCAGCTACCAAATTCGGCAGCAAAGTGACGAATTGCTTCACCGTGGTTTTCAGCAATCGACACTCACTTCGACATATTATCGTGTGGCCCACCTGTCCACGCCAACGCCTGTTGGCCGATGCATGAGCCACGTAGACGGGCGTGGGATGCGCCCACCCCGGCTGCTTGCGTCGAGGTCGAGGTAGGGCAACGGGATCTTTAATCAGTGCTGTCGACATTTATTCATGCAGCTCGGCTCATGACGGCATCTCCAGAATGGATGTCTGTTTCGGCTCAGCATCCATGTCCACTGCGTCCGGCTAGTTTGGCCATCAAGATGGGTTCCGGCCGCATGTCCGAGCCTATGATCGGTCCTTGTTAGGAGTAGGCACTCTGCCACCTTGGATGCTAGATAGCCTGGTCCAAAATGAAGCGTCCGCGTAAGGAAAGGAGGGGGTGGCCCAATCCGGTAACAAGCTGGACTCGGAGTGTGAGTGACTTGAGTCATTCATGCCATCAGCCGTCCGACTTGGCGGCAACTGCTGCCCCTCTACGACTTCGAAGGACTTATTAATAGTGGGAGGGGCATCGTTGTGGGGGGTAAAGAACTGCATTTCCAGCCTAATACTGCACTTCTCTGTAGGTGTTCACACCATCCTGACGTCCCCAACGACGGTGGCAGCGAATCAATATGCGCGAGGCTACGAGCATAATACCTGGTTTGTACTGTGTATTAAGCCGCAGGAATGGCGGCTTTAGCGTCCCATTAATGCATTACAAAACATACAGCTCTCCAGTGACTCGGGGCGTTTGTTCAGGCCGACCCTATCGTTCTTTTTGGGCTCTGTGTGTAATATTACTGTAGCCGTTTATGTACATAGCGATACGTTCTCTGGCGCGTGCCACCGTCAAAAAGGGGCCGCGCCGCGCGGTTCTTTGAACCGTGCTTCTTTCAATCAACAATCGATCCGACGATTTTCACCACGAAGACCTCCCATTGAAAGCCCAGTGACATTCTGGCCCTTCGATCGAAGGAAGATGACCTGATCCACAGTCGCGTTTCCTTTATTGTTCCATGCTAGGCTCCGTTCCATGCTAGGCACCGTCACATACTAGGTTTTGTTCCATACTAGGTACGTATCTGTTTTTCTACGTCAGTTACATTTGTGTCCGTCCGATCGGAGGACCAGTAGTCTGGGAGTCGGCCTTTCAGGCCGACAACAACGTTCTGTGGGTGTGGTTCTCTTTGTGGTTTCTTCCCTGTTGCGCCATCGCACCAGTTCAATAATATTTAAAGAGAGAAGAGAGAGTTTAAAGAGGCCTTTTATAAAGTAAGTGTTAATTTTCTAGCTACTAAGTACCCTGTACCGGGTACCCTGTAGTGTGGTTGCGTACCCCGAAACCACCGGCCGAATCTTCTGGAACCCCAGAGGGTCCCAGAAGATTCCAACCCACTCCAGGGCCCCTTGGGGCCCCCGGAGCACTCTGAACCTTCTGGAATTCAAGGGGGTTCCACCCCCTAAATCCAGTGGGGCTACTGCCCTACAGAATCAACTAGAACATCACAGTGGCGACGTTAGCCACTACGTTAACAGAACTATGTAGAATGGTTCAGAACAGTACTATTCCATTATTGTATAGTTAGTTCCACTTTACAAAAAGGCTCTGGAATCCTTCCAGAGCCTCCCACAGCCTATAACAGGCCCTCTCCTCTCCTGTATCTAATTCTAGTTAAGTAAGCAATTCTGGATCCTCTTGTTTTACAGCGTTAATATTCGCTGTAACAACTCTTCTTATAGTAGCACTGCCACTATAACTCAGGCCATCTCTTGCTTCCTACAGCGCTTCCAGCGCTGTAGTATGGCTTGGACCAGTACTGCACTTGTTCTTCTAAGCCACAGCGCTGTACTACAGCCCTGTGGGATCCTGAGTTTAACAAATATTATATTTTTTAATCTTTTATCTATTCAAGTGTGTTAAAAACCATCTTAGCGTTAACACTTTTAACTTTAAGTCTTTAAAAGACTTTATAAAAGACATTAAATTTAGTATTAACAGGGTAAAGGATAACTTAAACCTTAAAGGAAAAACCATTATAATATATTAAAAGCGGTTTACAGCTAGTTAGTGTTATAAATATAATGCTTTTAATTATAAATGTACGTATATTATGTTATTTTCTTAATAGCTAAGCTAAGTTAGCTTAGTTTTTTTTTCTGTGTTTTGCATTAGAAATGCGTTTCTTGTATGAAAGTGAGTTTTGGATGTTGACGACACCCCTGTTCAAGAACGACTCATTCAGGCGTTAATCCCTGACCCACTCCTTTCCAACTCAACCATACCTGCAACGCGCCCTCCACACTCTGCACCATCCCAAAAAACACAGTCATGACAAAAACCAAAATGGCCACCCAAAACGTGTACCACTGAACCGAATTGCGCCGGTCGTTCCACCACTGGGTTATCCCCCTCGGGCTGGACTCATCGAACGCTTGCTTCAGGATGATGAGTCGATCGCGCCAGAAGGAAAACTGCTCAAAGCGCCGGTTTTGAGCCCGTAGGTTGCCGCAGCGCGCGATGCTGGGGTCGAGGTTGTGCTCGGCGATTTCGGCTTGGAGCCAGCGGCGGGATTTCGGGTCGTTTTGGGGGAAGAGGAGGGAGAGGGTGAGGAGGGTTTCGGTGAGAAAGGGTGAGGGGAGGAGGGGAGTTTTGAAGCTGGTAGGTGTTAATGTAGGGTACGTGACAGGCAGGTGTGGTGGCTTACCCCTGTTGGAAGTGGAGAAATGAAGCGTAGTGAAAGATGAAGACGGTCTGGTCGTCGTCTGAGAGGAGTAAATGGTCGACAATGTTATTGGTCCACTTGATCTTAATGCCGCCGATGTACGTGAGGTTTCTGGCCGTAAAAAGTCTTCCTAGCCTGGGATTATCCAGCTGCAGTTGGGTCTCGGGTTGGAAATGTCTCTCGATGGCTTGCCGCAGCGTCTGTTGAGCAGACCAGGTCAGGGGCGTAGACCCCGAGAAGCCAAATCTGTGCACGCCCACCTCAGCCATCAGTAACAAGCTTGCACAAAGGTCGACGGTAGTGTTGGCTGTCGTCGTGCGGCTGAGGTCGGCGTCGTTTAGAGGGCTTCCGAGAGACGAGCGAACTTCGTCTCTGGTTGTGTTGGTAAGAATGCTGCCGGCAATGCCCACAAGATCAGTGTGTGACTTGACACAAATGTGGATGCCCCCGTCGTGGGAGAAATGCTGGCATCGAGTGGAGTAGTAGTCGAAATACGGCGACATGCTGGCAGTTGGGACCTTCGCATCGGGGGCCCCGCATTCTTTCCACAGCTCCCCGAGGAGCCAGTCACACAATTCTCCAGAGATTGGGTATTTCTGAAGCGATGTTTCCATGCTGCTTTATTTTTCCGAAGTTTGCCGTGAGAGTGAGCGATTTTTCCCAAGTCTAGGTAATGTTCAGGTCAAGTGGTAGCTCTCACGGCGATGCTTTTGGTCGGGGTTCCGCTTGACGATGGCGAGGCTCTGAGGCCTCCAAACAACCACCTCAGCTGCCACCATCTTTGCGTCGGCAGGTGCGGCTGATTCGCTGTCCGAAAACGCCTCGGGGGCGGAGCTGTGTCAAGCTCCAGCCACCTCCGTCATTCTAGGTGCTGACACAGTTTCAAGAAACTTTTTGGTACCAATCTCATGGCAAAGCCGTTGAGCTGCTCAAGGTCACTCGGAGTACCTGCTCAGGGACTGCGTATTCCAAATTGCTTGGCGGTTACTTCTCATGGGTTGATAACATGGAAAGGTACGACCGGAACTCACCCCATTTTGTTGACCCTCCATCTCCACATCTTCTCCAAAAATTTCATCACCCCGACGACTCATCCGACAAGATCACGGCGAGGAGTTGATCAAAATCTCATTAAAAAAGCTCGAGACAAGCCGCGATGGACTTTAGGTTCATCCGACGCAAGCCCAAGGACTGGCCATACGCGGCCGACTCGACGGGCAGACCACGCGGGCCCTTAAAGACGAATAAGGGTCGTCTCCTCGTCTTCGAGGCGCGAGGACCCGCACGAGAGAAATTTACCAACGACATCAGCGACGCAATTCTCAAGCACCTCCGCGACAGCAGCGACCAGCTACAGGACTCGGCCACCTACGTCGGCCTGTCCCTGTTCATGATGGGCAAGTCGCCAGAAAGGACCGAGCCAGTTGTCATGTTCGTCTCAGACGACAAAAATGCCCGCATGGAGGCCCTCCAGCTAGTTAAGGACAGCGGAATCATGGACGACTTTCCGGGCTTTGGTCTCAGTCAGATGTCGCTCAGGGCTGAGTTCGAGAACCTCCGCCCTCTTGGCTCACACGCCACCCAGACAAGCTCTATGGGCGCCAGAGGTGCTAGCCAAACAACCGACACATCCTTTTACGCCCCTGACCGGTTGATTGATGTCTTCGGCAACCTGGATAGGGTCAAGCCCATATTGGAAGTTGCGGTCAACGGCGCATCAGCTGGCACCGACGCCAGCCGGCGCTTTGCCACGCCCGGCGGCATTGTCATATTCCGGAACGAGTTCCTGGTGCACACCGTCAGTCACTTCCTGAAGCCATCAGCCACTCCGCCGAGCTTAGCGGGAGAGAGGGACGGCCGGTTTTCCGAACTCGAAGAAAGTGACGACGAATGCGAGATCATCGGGTTGGGCGACTCGGAAGATGAAGATGACGATATGGCCGAGATTACGAGCCGTGGAAGCGTCACCCCGAGCGTCAGCGACTTTGACAGCGACCCAGACTATGACATCGCTTCGGACTCAGAGCGATCAGACCGTCACTCGGAAGCGAGTTTTGAGGACCGAGAGGTGCAGACATCATACTACCCCCGACCTGACATGACCCTCCTGGGCGGAGGCCTATCAGAGCGGTTTGTGACCGGCATCAAAGAGCCATTGCCAATGATTGGGTCTGTTGTCGAGACCTCAGAATATCTGGACTCCTCATTCATACGCCTCGATACTCGGCCCCAACCTTTTCCCTGCTCCGTCATCCCGCTCAAGTCATACCACAACTACGTCGAGACGGCTCCCAGCGACGCTGCAGTTTACACCCGGACCCGGCGTGGCGTCATCTGCGGCCAACTCTCTGGCACTCCGTTCTTCGTCCGGCTACCTGGCACGAAGGATTTTCAGGAAGTTCACACGGTCAAGCTGGACGCACCCCTAGCCCCCGGAGATTGCGGGTGCTGGGTCAAGAACTCGGCCACAGGAAAGCTGTATGGCCATGTCGTTGCCGGGAGCACAACCTCCGGTCTAGCCCTTGTGATGCCAGCGGCACGAGTTTTTGCCCAGCTCCTCGAGCGTCTCTCAGCGAAGGAGGACAGCGACTATTCAGCAACGGAGTCTGAACCCTCCACCACACTCAACACTGCCAATCCTGTCCTGGCTCAACCGACAGATGTGGAGAGCCAAGACAGCTGCCTTCGCTATGGTAGAGAGCCTGACCCATGGATCCGCCTGTGGTCACCACAGCGAATACAGAGTGATCTTGAGAAGAGCCTCCAGCACCGCGTCGACAAGGCGATCCACAACAGTTCAACAGCCGCCCTTATCCACGGTGATGCCGCCTTCAACACCTACGACGACATTGAGGAATTGGACCTTCGTCCCAATCATCCCAAACATCGTCGCACCGGGAGACTAAGAAACAATCTAAGTCCATCATTGCCACCCCTCCAAATAGCGATTGCTCCGAAACCAAGCCCCACGGACCGCGCGATACCTGTCATTCCTCAGCCAGCACCCACAGACAGAGCGTTCCTATGCCGCGAGCTCGACTATTCCGAGCTAGCGTTCACCGACCAAGTTTCCCTTGATGCTCACACTGAAAAGACACACAGTCGACCTTTCATATGCATCTTCCACTTCGCAGGGTGTGACGGCGCCTTCTCCAACAAGAACGAATGGAAGCGCCACGTCAACCAGCACGTCGTCAACAGCTATCGGGGTTGCCGAGAGGGCGGATGCGCGGAACCACCCGCTGAATCAGACCCGGGGGAGAATGATGAGATACCACCGAGCAGTGCCATATTCAACCGCAAAGACCTCTTCATGCAGCACATGAACCGAATGGAGCCTCCCCTTCAACTGGAGCCGAGGTCACCTTCGCATGACATGGGTAGGGGGAAGAAACCACAAGTGGTAAGCGGTTAGAACCGAAGAGATATTAGCACGATGCTGACCCTGTTTCAGGACAAGAAAATGATGCCGCTGCCTGAGGTTTTGACATGTCCATGCCATGAATGTGGTGTAGAATTCAGCGGTCCAGAGGCATGGGATTCCATGATGGACCATGTGCCACATCACATGAGTCAACCGGGATTCGAGTTTGGGACGGTATATATGGAATACGTGGTATGGTTTGCTGACGCCAGAATTATCCAGCTAGGGGAAGGAGGTTGGGCTTTGACAGAAGGGATAGATGACGGCCGGTTACGGAAAGCCGGGAGTATACTAAGGAGGGTGGAGGAAGGAGACTCAGTTGATGATCTTGATGACGAAGAGGACGGGGAGCTCAGGGGTGCTGCGTAAGACATCGGGGACGAAGTTCGATATCTGGGCACTGGGATGCGTATTCCTGGAGAATGACTCTAAGCAGGATTTTCTTCGACAGCTCGGGATACGATGATTTTACAGCAAAAGATAGATGCTCTGGAGCGTCAGAGGAGGGGCTTTCACGTTAGTTCTTTAAATTAATATGGGTAATAGGATAACACAGGCCAGATTAAGCGGATAAGGCTCCCCATTCGAGGTTTCCTCCGCGGTTATGGTACTAGTCTAGGGACCAGGATGTGGACCAATCGGGATCTTCGAAGTCGTTGTTTTAAGAGATTGGAGTCGAGACAGGGGCGGAGACACAAGGGCCGGGGATGGTTGAAGGGTTGCAGTAGAGGGATGGGGCGGAGGAGACGCAGTAATAGGCGGATGTAGGGTTGAACGAATCAGAGTCAGAGAGGAGCCAGAGTCAGAGTCGAAGATACCGTTAGGGAAGTAAGATGCAATTTGCGGAGGGAGGGTATCGTAAGTAAAGAAGGCGTAAGCGCAGGAGGTAGTGATGGAGGATACGGACGGATTGTTTAACTCGGAGTCGAGAAGGTAGGTGTACGCGGAGGGGATAGAGGCGTAGCAGGTTTCGGGGAGGTAGGTCGTAGTAGGGCAGGAGGGGATCAAAGAGAAAGGGATGGGGGAGGAGTTAATGATCGAGGGGGCGAATGTACTGCTGCTGGAAGGAAGGGCCGTAGGCCTAGGCTCACAGCAAAGAGAGAAGAGAATGTGACAGGAAAGAAAGTTAAACTCATGGATCGCTTCACGTGTACGGATGTCCCTTTTAAAAGTTTTGCGCAGTGCCAAGCCAGCCACACCCGTTTATTACATTCAACCCTATCCCTGTTTTGACTGTTAATACGTTCCTACCCTCTTTCGCACTTTATTACTAGCTATAAATGCTCTAATATCTCTCAGTTTGAGTTCTGATACGCTTGGCTATGTAAGGATCTTGCTTTAGCATAGCTCCCATTCTCGTATTAGCTCTACACTAACTCAGCGATTGGGGTTAGGGTTAGGGTATATGTGATTAACGGGGATGGCTGGCTTGGCACTGCGCAAAACTTTTGAAAGGGACATCCGTAATGGAGAGGCTTAACCGTAGAAAAGAGTGTGTTCTAATTTGACCTCTTTGGGTTACACCTTAGAAAGCCTCTATATAATTATAGGGTGATTTAAGGGGCTCTGTCCTAATACTTGTAAAGCTGCTGTTTTCAGTCGCGATGATGATTTCGCCAACTTCGCACTTAAAAGTATAGAAGTAGCTATAACTTCATAGCCTAATTCTTATATCATGCAGCAGTAGTCCCTTTGTTATAGTCATTGGCTCAAGGCTACATAATATCGGAGCTAGGCTTATTCGAGGCGAGAGACCTAGACCAGCAAAGCGGCATCCTTTTGCGCCTATAGAAGATGCCAAGACTAAACAATAACCCCTGGAATTCCCAGCGGTAGGGAGAAGGTTTAGCCTCATTCAAGACAGAGTTGAAATATACCCCAAAACATATTAGAGTCATAGATCAAGAAGCATCATTATTATGGAAGCGGACAACTTGATATCAATGGCGAAAGCGGCGCATGTGCTACACTGTAAATTCCTAAGTTCCGCATTGGAGATAGGGCGCTATAAACTCCTTCCTTAGAATTAATAAATTGATATTCTACGCTACCGATTAAGATGGACCCCCCACATTCTGCACACCCCCCCACCTGCACAGTCTTAGCTGCAGATCCCCTGCAGCCCCGTGCTAATCCCGATGACAGCCATAAGGGTCGTTATAATAAGGAAGAAGGGGAGATGTGTTCGGCGTATTAAGGGGGTTAAGGGGGGCAAGGGGGGGCAAAGACACGGGAATAAGAGAGAGAAAAATCGTGTGGTAGGTAGGACTAGTCGGGCTGCCTCTTTAATAGCTAGGAGAAGAGCGGTCGTGCGGTAAGCAAGCATGATTACTATAACCCAGAATCTCAAAGCGGAGAGTGAAAACCCTAGCCACTAAGCCCAGTTCTTAGTCTCTATCTTGAGGGCGGGTTTGGTTTGTTGGAGTAGGGGGATAGGGGTCCGATTTCTGGGACCCCCCTATCTAGGCAACCTTTTTTCGGATGCAGGCCCAAAATCGGTCCAACGTCGCGTAAACTTGCCAATTTTCATAACAGGGTGAGCATTGGGTGAGTAACGGTGAGCCGAAGCTGAGCCGAGGGTGAAGCGAGCCCAATTTTAGGCTAACCATGCTCGGACAGGATCCACTTTGTTTTAGTCTGAGACTACCTATGTAATTACCATTGACAACATCAAGGTTGATAAATCTGCTGACAAATCTGACCAACTTGCCTTTAGGCCTGATTTGTTCGGTTAGTTACACAACTTCGTCTGCTTCTCTTGATGCGGGGTAAATATAATGCCCAACCGACGACTTGTCCCAAGGACTGTGCGTCTCCTCGCAACCACTGCTATTACCTTACCTCAATACAGCCATGGCCCGGTCTGCCCCCGGAATGGCGGGGTTCCACAACCTTTCCCATTCGGAAGAGTACTCTGATCTAACACTGATGTGCCAGGGGCGCCAATTCAAGGTGCACAAGGTCGTTGTGTGCACCCAGTCTCCCGTGCTCACAGCTGCTGTCCGTGGGCGGTTCCGGGTGAGATCCAAACAGCTCGAGTCATAGCTATTAACAGAGTTGCTAAACCTAGGATGCTGGAGGCAGCGTCCGGAGTGATTGAGATAGCACATTCAACCCCCGAAACTGTGCAAAGAGACACTTCAACCGCCCCCTCTCCCCCGAAGCCAACCGAACTTTCCGACATGGCATCAGCCTCCCCTCCCGTGGCTTCGCCCGAGTTTCATCAGCAACAAGCCGACGAAGAAGGTGTGCTTAATCATGTGCGTGTCGGCGTCATTGCGGACTACTACGACATAGGGGGCCTCACCAAACTCGCAAATTCTAAGATACTGAGTATGCCAAGCGATGAGCACGGTGCACAGGCGCTATTGGATGCCACCAAGGAGGCTGTGAATGCGACCAACGATGGTACTCTCCACGCAACGATGGCCGCCCTCGTAGCGCAGAATCTCGGAAAACTTGTCCACATGAATCAAATGGACGATTTGATCGGCGACTTTGGCCTGAAGGTGCTGAAGGAGTACGTTAAGCAAGTTGAAGGGATCGAACGAGAATTGCACGACAAGATTTTGCTGCTTACGCAATCGGTGGTGGCCCAGGAGTCGGCGCGAGTTGACGCGGATCGTGCGGCTTCTCGGGCGGACCGCATTTCTCAAAATATAGGCCGGTGCATTGAGACGCTGCAGCAGAGGGAGTACTGCAGGAACCCGAGGTGCGACGCACAGTTCAACTGCCACATCGAGCAACGTGGCTGTCATTACGATCCTACGTATACCCTCCGATGTGACAAGTGCCGCTGTAGACACTAGTTCATACTGGGGCTGGTAGGCATCGTGGCGTTCCAGGGTGGGAAGCTGCACCACGAGCACGTGTTCTGGAATCAAGCGAGCGTGCTGGTATAGGTCGGCCTACTGGACCCAAGGTTGTGCCGCAATTGGCGAGGGAGAAGGGGATGCGGCGGCTGCCAGTCATATGGAGGAAGGCTGTGCGGAGGGTATTTGGGAGCGTGAGCGAGGCGGAGTTTATGGAGACGAACGGCTTGATCCGGGCCTCGGAGACGGGTGATGGCCATGTGCATAGCAAAGAAAGAAGTGCCAAGAATAAGACAGGGAATGAGACAGGATGAAAAGCTGGCGGAACAGGAGGGCGAGGAGCAGAATGGGGTGCTTAAGCCATTTGTTGCAAGTATCCTGATGATAATATTACAGAAAACTCATCTCTAGCTATCTATGTGTTGGCCTAGGCTGCCTGCCTAAATGTTAGCCCTGTCACACTCTGGCCAAAAACAAAAAGATATATACCAACTTCTCAGAGACATATCGAGGACGGAGAATGCCCCATTCTCCTCGAGAAAGTGCTCAGCGAGAATATTGCAGTCATCTGGTAGGAAATCAGGGCACCAAGAGAAACATTCAGGTAGGCGTTTATTCGGCAGTATCATCATATTGCTTACCATAAGCGGTTGCTTATTTGAGTGGGCGATTTTAAATACTTCTCATCCCTTGCGGTCGAGATTCGCCCCATACTCTAAATCCGGCCCCATTCCCCATCCATTCGAGTATACACGAAAGGAAGCGCCTACTAAACACTTTAGAACCACTCTTTTCGCATCGACCCAGCCCAATACCTCCTCAGCTAGTTGACGTCGACGATCCGCATCCAGCTCGACTGAATCCCAAAATACCCACATGCCCCCCACCCACTTTTGTGGGCTCGTGCTCCAAGGATTGAAGAGAGGGTAAACCAAAAAAATACTACTGCATGCCTCTTTCTTCTATATCTTCTCGTCATAGTAGTCTCTCAAGCTTACTACTCCATAGACTTCAATTAGGGAACTACGTTCAAGTTAGACTGCTTCTACAAACTTCTAGCACGCTCCAAAGTCACGTCGCTTATCCTCCTCCCGATATTATTTAAGTGGATAGCTATATGCTCTGCCATCATTCTCTGGTGCGCAAGATGGTACTTTGGCTGGGAACTGACCAGATTTCTATCGGTAGCGAGGTAAATTGTGAGCCTCGCCGCCTTTCTGGTGTTGTGGGTTTCGCTGGGCCTTTGGGTTCAGTGGCGTTCCGAGGCCAGCGACTTTGCCAAGGCCAGCAACACCGAGACCGAATGGGGTTTCGGTCACATTCTCGCCGTGGTTGCCTCGCTGCCGATGGTTATGGAACTCTTCCGCATATGGGCTTGTGAGCGAACCCTCCCCTCCCAAGTCGGACATTTTTCTAACCCAATTCTTTGATCGCATGATAGGGATGCGGTGAAGACGCACGTCATGCCCAGGCTTCGAAGAGGCCCGCATTTGACACCACCCGCAGCGAAGGTGGGCCCGGATGGCGAGCTGGACGTGGAGCTCCAGCCAGCAGCGGCACAAGCCACGCTAGATGAGGG
>Ga0247780_1000454_pt1 | contig 38765 bp, 40 predicted proteins | sample UWRJL079202R5_FD_179927 | JGI IMG/M metagenome (GOLD analysis project Ga0247780, IMG submission 179927) | Plant litter microbial communities from Arlington Agricultural Research Station in Wisconsin, United States - UWRJ-L079-202R-5 | ecosystem: Environmental > Terrestrial > Plant litter >...
CCCCCTTCTCGGCCACCTCTCCGACCAACCCTGGTTCCCCCCCCTCCTCGCCCTACTCCTCATCTGGTCCCTCTTCACCGTCTTTTTCATATTCTTCATCGACTTCATCCCCTTCCACTGCCCTCCCTCCTCCTCCTCCCCAATATGGCGCTGTTTCGGCTCCATAAGAGAATCAAGTAATCCCTACGAATCAGCGCAGCACCCCATCACCAACCTGCTCGATCTTCTTTTCTGGCTGTTTTTCGTTGGTCCCGTTTCGGCGACGTTGTTTATTTTGTAGTGGCCGGCGGGGACGGGGAGGGGGGATAGAGGCAGGGGAAAGGGGAAGGAAAAGGGGGTGTGGAGGTGGGGAAGGGGGTTGGGAAAGGTGGTGCTTTGGTGCTGGTGTTTTGCGCTGCGGACGGTACCGTTTTTGTCTTTCTTTGTGGGGGTCTTGGAGATGGTGATCGTTTTAGTGACGAATATGGGCCTTTATGTGGTGTTTTGTGTGAGGTATGTTGCGGTTTATGCGAGGGGGAGGGTTGGGGGAGTTTAGGAGGGATAGTTAGTGCTATTGGGGAAACGGGATGTTGTCTAAGTAAGGTACTATTATGAATTGTTAGAACGAGGGGTTTGTCTAAACGGTAGTATTTTGGTGCTGTGAGAAAGAGAACAGAGATTTAGACCTTGCCCCTATCACCGCTGACAACTACTTAAACACAGAATACAGTCATCTGAAACCCAATTTCGCAATTCGTTTTCCCGTGTCCAAACCAGGCGGAAGTCCCTCGCAGCTTGTGGCAGTTTGTCAATGTCTAGTCTTGGGCACTCTAACTTTGAGGGGGACGTGAATGTTGATGATTACCCGTATCATGTTATAACTGCAACCTGTACAAGTCAGGTAGATACATGGACCCCTTCTCATAAGACTCGAGGGTATTTGTTATTTAAACCTATTAGAAGTATTGTCAGGTGCTATTGTCGAGGATGGCTAAGTTTTACCTAATTTAAAGTTGTTCTATTTCCTGCTCTCTGATCCATTCATAACGCTTTCTAGGCCGCCACATGGCCCTCACCCTCGGAGCGACCATGAGCCCGGCCTTGACCGAAGTGTCGGCCAAATATGCGGTGATGTGAGTCTCGGCGGCGCTTCCGGGACAAGCTTAGACCGAGCAATATACCTAGACCGAGCTACCACCACTATTGCCTGAAACTCATCAGTTAATCCCAGAATAAGGCCAAAATTATCAAGGGATTGCGCAGTAGAAACGATCACCGCAGAAGGAAAGTGTAATGAAAATCGAGGTGTGTGCCGAGGCACCAGTGACGTACCTTGCGGAGCACGTGGTGTGCACTTTCAGGGCCCTCATTGATGATGCAGTGCAAGTAAGCCTCCGCGCCGACTCGTCTGGCGAAATTGTGTCCAAAGGTCTTGAAAACGTACATAGATATATCTGTTTTCGTGTTCGTCGGGAGTCCCTCAATCCCCACAATAAAAAAATGGAATAAAAGGGGAACGAGACCTTATTTTGGGGACCCATCTCATTTCGGCTTCGTTGTACGTGTCAGCGGACCCTGCTAGGGTGAAGCCGAGGAAGACATCTGCCAGTGGATCGGCGAAGCGTCGGGTATCGTCCTCGGCGCCAAAGCTGGTGGTATTGCACAAGTGGATGGGATAGTTTTGGTTGCCGACTCTGATACAGACCAATGGCCGTAAGCACTGTGTGGCTGGATGATTTGGGGCATATCAATGGTTGGATGCAATGAGATTTTACTTACTTGACTGTTACCCCACCGTCGTCCCAGTCCTGAAGACTTGAAGAAACGACATCAGACTTCTCCCCGCAGCATGATGCCACGAATACCGACTGTAAATTCCTTGAAGTGACATCATTACCCCCAATCATCATGAATCTAGAGGTAAGAGTTGCAATGGTTAGTTGTGAGACCATCTAAGGCATTTTATCTTGTCAGATACTCACTTTATCGGGTATTTCCACCTTTGCCTGCGTTGTAGTGAGTCCTAAGTCGTTTCAAGCCTGGCTCGTTCGCCACTCGCATTTAAAATATCCATCAAAGTGATTGGTAGTCGGAAGACAGAAATGATGGAGATGTCATTCAGGCTGAAGGTGGACAAGACACTTAGCTCCGATGTCACTACTGTCGAGCCCCTGCAAGAGCGGTCCACCTCGTGACCATCGTCAACCCTGGTGTAAACGGGTGACTTGCTCAGGACAATCTCGAATTCACGCGCTCCAAATGAAGAGAGGCTCGATGAAGACTCTCCCTCGCCGGCAAGGAGCTGGCTGTCTGTGCCTGGTGTACTGGTAGCACGCTGTGGCCTGATTGTGAGGGCATCATCGTTGATGCTTGCGGAATCCGGCCTAAAGTGGTCTCCAAAGATTGTTTCGAGGCATTGCAGACGCCGGGATATTTCCTGGTTCTGTTGCACTATCGTGTCCACGACATCGAATGGTTTGTCACGGTCGTCCAGAGCGTCGATATCAGATTTGCTATAGCAGGTTGGAGGCATGAGCACGGAAGAATCTCTCAGGGGGCTTTGTCTCACCATTGTAATAAAGACACCATCAGCGACAGGGAAGACTTCTGTGACTCCAGGCGAGGGAGCAGTGCCATAACCTTGTCTTCCCTCCTGGCCCAGATCACTCGGTCGACATAATTGCCAAAACTGTGACAGTCCAGTACCAGTGATTCTAACTCAGAGAGCGTGGCCATGCAGTGCGAAAAGGTGATTGTGATATGATCGAGGCGGATCATGGCCTTCCGCTCTGGCGGGAGGTCTGCTATCTCATCTATCAGGTCCTTAAGTAGGGCGAGGGCGAGTTTCATATCCCCGATTGTTTTAAGCGTAGCGATGGCCGACTGGGGCGCGTTGGCGATCGAACTGGCCAAGCCCCTGACGGTAGTGTAAATTTGAGAAGCGATGGTTAGCAACCCGGCGACGGAGGCCGCGATGGCGAGAGCTTCTGCCATACTGTATTGTTCGTGGGCTCGGGAGTGTCGCAACGGTTAGGAACGCTGTGAAGTTGGAGCTGAGCTGAGACGGATGCATTGCGGGGAAGAAATGCCGCTATAGCGCTAAGGGACCCCATGAAAGAGCCTCTCCTGAATCTTCGCAACGACGCCCAATGCAAGATATCGATCGGGGAATTGATGATTGGGTGAACTGCCAACGTCCGACAAGAAATGCGGGGCAGCCGAACTGTGAGAATAGAGATATCAGTAGGTAGACATCCAATTCAGCAAGTCTATGCCGTATCTTTTTTCTCCAGACGTTATAGAAATTCTGCATGCCCGTCAAACCCATCGGGAGGTCGACATACAGCCGAGTTTGCAGAAACAGTTTGCATTTATCCGGATTAATAAGTAGCAAAAAGTGCGTGCAATCGTTTCAGTCATAACTGTGTAACAAAATGTGACTCACTAACAAGAATTGGCTGTCACCTCGTGCATATAAGTCCACGCTTTGCCCTTCAGCCTCCGATGTGCGCACAACACACCACACCGGGCTGCCCGCACTTTGCCTCCGTCTGAGAAATGGGTACCTTGGCACATCATGGACCAACCACTCCACTCATCCTCTTCTAAAACCAACATCCCCGATATACGAGATCGGGCAAGTTGGACCGTCACTCAAATTCCGCACACGGAGGAAGGGCAACGATTTTACTACGACGTCTACCGACCATTTCGACTCAAAATGCTCAAGAAAGCCCCCCATGGTAAGTCCTATCCCGTCGAACCCTATTGAACCTGAAATTCAGCCAAACCACAAAGCTAAATCTTTCCTCTCCATCACGCAGCCTTCTCCTCCACCCTCGCCCGAGAAACCGCCTTCAGCAAAGAAACCTGGCTTCAGCGCTTCACAAACCCCTCCGTCAAGATCTATGTCGCGGCTCTCCAAGACCCCTCTTCTTCCTTCTCCTCCTCGTCCATCACCAACCCTCTCTCCCTCCAAAGCCAAAATATTATCTCTTCCCTAACACTTCGCGGCCCCTTCCCTCACGCTCACGAACTATCAGCCACAACCACCAAGGCAGGCGACAACTCAAACTCATCCCCTGCCCAACAGCTACCCCCGGAAATAAGCAGACCACCCCACGGCAGCCACCAATGGGAATGGGAGTGGGAAATCAACGCAGTGTTCACAGACAGTTCCTACCGACGGATGGGCATTGCATCGGCTGTACTAGACGCAACTCTCAAGGAAACTCAGGATCTGCAGGAAGAGACGGCCAGAAGGAGTGGCAGCCATGGGGGGTGCTTGGTGAAGGTGGGTGTGCTGAAGGGGAACGAGGAGGCGAAGACGCTGTATGAGAAGAAGGGGTTTGTGATTGTGAAGGAGGATGGGGAGGGCTGGGAGTTAGGGAAGGGGTTTTTGGAGTGAGGGAGGAGGAGGCACTGGAAGAACTGAAACGGGGAGTCTTGTCTGTCAAGCTTGTGGTTGTGGGTAGATCTACGACGGCTCGACCGATACATTGCTGGTGCATGCAGGCGAGCGGGGAATTGCAGATGGTAGTTCCCGCCCGACAGACATACGCCCAACCTTATGCGCCCTGTTCTTCCTTCTGGTCTCTCAAATCGTCCTCAAACTGGCAGTAGGTCGAGCCAACCGCGGTTCTTTCGTGTTCCCAGGCACCGGCTTTTGATGGGCGAACCATTGGCTCAGGGCTGGCGGATTTTGAGAGGGTTTTGTTTCGAGGGATGGTGGGATTAGGGTTAGGTCTCGCTGTTTGTGGTCGTTGGGCGTGATAGGAGATAGGGTGGGTGTGGGTTGTCATGAGGTTGAGAAAAGGGGTTGGGATGAAATGTGGGTTCGTGATGTTGACATTCTCAATGGCGGGAGGAACAACTTCATCACTTTTCCCGCTCCAGCAAGATGTGGTTATTTGTTAGAATATGAAGTGTTCCGTTCAGATTTGGGCTTCTGTCGCTCCTTTACTCTTTGAATAGTGCCTTTGTATATATCCATTCGTTTTTGAGAATAATCGCCTACACGGGAAAATGAGTTGAAGCCAAAAAGGGAATCTGCGATTGCCCATGCACACTTCCACAAGACGATCTTCACAGAAAGATAGGATGAAATGGTCACATGAGAAAATTTGCACAAATGATTTATTTTCTTCGTGGCTGCTGTCATTTTCTCACCTTTCAAACAAGAGCACGAATCACCACTTTCTTCACACCTGCTTGAGATCAACAATCCCGCGATCACCAACATCACACAAGTTTGATGGTCTCGCCTCTGAAAATAGCGTCATCTCTGATAGACTCCGGCTCAATTAGGCCTACCGCTTGACATAGCACATACAGTGAGCACCCTTCTCGCCCGATACAAAGCAGATACAGCGGCAGTGGCATCCTACCTTGCGAGCGCCGGCAGGATCTGCAAATGCCCGGCCGAGTTACTGCTACCTCCAGCTTCAGGAGGAGATGACAAGACCAAGAAGGTACCGTATTTACCCTCGGCCCGATCTCAAACATATCACGGAGTATCGCCTGCTCGATCATAATTTCTCTGGTGGCGGCCTTGTCGCGAGAGAATCCTAATGTCCTGGCCACGAGGCTGATCCAAATTCTCGCAGTCTGTTCTCAAGGCGTCAAGTTTTGTTCCGCTGGCCGAAGGTATTGCCGACACAATCACTACACGCTCGAAGAAATGGCGGGATCCGAGATACATCATTGGCGCCCTTCGGCGAGCAATAAAACTACGGAAAGCTTGCTCCACGTCGATAAAACAGCAACGTTCTGGCCAGCAAGGTTCGCTGGAGGAGTCAATCATATCCGATGGCACGCACGCCCAATTCATTCGAATTCTTGAGGATGTGCTGGAGATCCTCTTTCCACACGCTGAGCCTGCTCCGGAGAGGTAGAGCAGAGATAGTTCGGTAGATCACGAGGGTGGAGACCAAATCATGCACTAGATCAGTACCATGTTCGAGGAGCAGCGGATGTTCGAGCCCAGAGGCAGTATGGAAGTTACGGTTGAACATGGCGAAGACGACGACGAGGAAATTCCCTGTGAGTTGAGTTGTGCGATAGTATTAGCGGGCTAATGGTGGATCTGCTGCTAACAATGTCCTTCACCAGTGCCTCCAATGAAAGGCGCCTGGTATCAGGCTGAGGGACCTTTCGATTGGGACTTTGCACTTTTCACACTCTCCACCCTCTTGAGCGACTGGGCCTGTCTCCGCGAGTTTCTGCAAAAGAGTTGGAACCAATCCTGAAGTTTAACAATGATTATTAGATATTCTTATCGTTTTAGCTAATATAAGATAATATATTTAAAATGTATTAAGGTTTCAAATTCCTCTTTTAATTATGGAAAAACACCTTACGTTCTTAACTATTAAGTATTTTAATATAACAGTGTAGGTTAAGTATGTAAAATAGGAGCTTCTATATAAGAAATATTGATTTATAGGTTTTATAATTTTTACTTCGAGTTTAGAGGTTCTTAATGGCTAAAGAATTATAAATATATAACTAAACTTTAAGTTAAGTAAGACTTTATATTACTACTTGCTTAAATTATAATCTTATAACCCCTTACAGCTGCTGATTTTATCTTCTAACTATATACTTCTAACTTAACTACTGCATTTACTATAAGTCAACTAATATCTAGAATCTATAAATGCATTATAGTTAAGTCCTGTAGAATTTAACGCAGTTACTCTTACAAATTTACTTTATTAGCTAGTTAGCTATAACTTTATCTCCCACTTACTCTAGACTGCCTATAGTATAGCTACTCTTCTATCTTTATTCAAGCTTGATAGTGATAACGATATTTTAACTGTCGTTAGAGAGTTTCATTAAAAATCTTATTATCTACTTAAGCTTATAAACATTGGATTTAATAAGGGGACTTGAATATCTATTAAGACTAAGGACTTGTATATAGCTAACAGCGAAAAAGCTAGCTTACATAACTTATAGGATCGTTCTAGCATCTCTTATCTTATTATCTAAGTATCTTAACAACTACACGATAAGAAATACTAATTAAGCTAAATGTAGTAAAATTAATTATTACCTCTGCTTCTTGGCCGATGAGCCCCTTGGCGGACGCTGCATGCAGCCGGAATGGTTCCTCAAAGCGGCCGAGCCGATCTTTGTCGCTGGTGGGTGTAGATGTGCTCGATTCCACAAAATTGATGGCAAACTTTTCCATGGCTTCCTTCGCACGTATGGTCGGCAATGCTTGAGATCCGAGAATGCTGGAAAAGCTCTCGATCAGGCCGAGAAAAGTTCTGCCAGCCTCGGCCCATCGCTCTTGTTGACTCCAGGCCGTCGCCCGGCTTTGACATAAGTGAATAAGCCGCTCAAATGTGTCATTAGATCCTGGGACACCGCTGTCTGTTTGAGCTCTCGCGACTGAGACGATCCCCTCGTGCATGTCAAACGATTCTTCCAGTATTCCTGCTTCAATTAGCGTAGGAATGATAAGCCTGTACGAGTCTTCGTTTGAAACAAGGCCGTTTTGCTGTAATTAGCGCCTCTGCTATCCCTCTCGCCTACTCATGAACCAGCAGAAATTGGCCAGGGGTGGCGCCTCGAGATATGCCCATTGTCCCACTGAGCTTCTCAACCACCGCTACCGCGCCCTTCAGGAAGCACAGCAGAAGAAATTGGCTACATGCCACAGATAAGTTGTCGCTTGTTACCACTCCGATAGTTCCCTGGCCGTCATGGTCTCGTTTTTTGGCAAACGATTTCTGCCACTCCAGTGGATCAAATACTCGACTCTTGGACACTCGTTGCCGACTGCATGTCTCTGCCGCACTGTAGATGCTGATTCGTTCAGTCCCACGGAATATCCACCAATCATACATAATGGGGCTGTCTGGGCTATCAGGGCCCATAATCCACAGGTTCCGCGACGCCTCAAAATCTGGCCTCCAGAAATGCAGGAGCCACAACGATAGTACCGCTTCGATATCCTCGCGCCGAGCTAGCCATGGAGTCCACTTATCATCGGATTTGGATCTCGTCAGGGTCGTAGTCAAGTCATGGTACGAACATTTGCCATCGTCGGTCGTGGTATACACCCCCAGCCTCCATTCGAATGTCGTCTGGTGCTACAATTCTTTTTTGATCACCAGGTTTCCATCCGGCTGGTAGAGGTGGTTCATGACAGATTCAACTGCCTGTCTAAGTTGGTCAACATTCAAGGCAGAATCGCTGGACCACCCCGAGAGCTGCGCGAGTCTGACCCTAGTATCCAAGACACGAGACGCTAGTGACCTTGATGGTTTTGTCTTGGCCTCCTTTCGTGGCACAGTGATGCTCCATTCCGTGTAGCCGTGAATGTCTCTGGCCAAGGTATCTAGCTCGAATCCATGTGGGAGCTCTTTCGTTCTCGGCATCATGGAGATTCTCCGGTAGACAAGGAGCCTGATGACAGCCAAGAGTCCAGTTGCCATGAGCTGGGCTATCGAGGCCGACCAATGCATAGATCGGAGTCTGTTAAGAGTCAGCCTCCTACATTTCTTACAAGAGTCTTTCTGAAGTGAAGAAAATGGGGGTACTGACCCCACAAATTGAAGAATGAAGCCTAATAATAATAACGTCAGCCACCGAGACTTAATGACAACAGTCCAGTATTGAGGGACCCACTGATCACAGTCAAGGCCGACCCAAGGAAGGCCAAGATCTCGATGCCTCTCATCTTTGCTGATCTGCGAGGTTCTGATGCGTTGCTTGTGCACGGTGTCGTACGTGGCAAAAGACCCAAATGCTTGGTCACCCACCACTTTAGCGCGCTGGAGCCACATGATACGGAAGGGTTGTTTCTCTGCATGTGCTGGAGCGGCTTCCCACACCTGCTCACTCGTACTCGACTTAACGACAAAGGCGCAGAGGAATGTACCCAAGCACACCCCAAATGTTCCCACGCACGTCATGGCGTATGCGCTTATTGTGGTTGCGTGCAAAAAAAATTATCCCTGTCATGTACCTGTGGGGCTTTCCACTTTAACTTAACCTCTTGCTCTTTGCGCTGAATGGGCGATCTGTGCTGGCCCTGTCGCGACCTAGCAGGCTCTTTTTTTTAACCCATCATACCACCGTAGGCTACTACAGGGCCGTCGGTCCTACATTAGTGGCAGCGGAAGCTTGCGGATACGACGGTAGCATGCCAAAGGAAGCAAGAGAGGAAGAATGTAGTGGCAGTTGTGCTGCACGAGGATTCTTTCAGGGCACGAGATAGAGACTCACAGTGGACTTGCACTAAACAACAGAGGCTTTATTAGATGTTGTTTACTTGAGGAGAAGAGAAGAGAGCTGACTAACTACCAAGGAGTGAGGGGGGAGATCTTATCGCGTGGAAAGCTCTCTTCGAGAGCTTTCCACAGCTGTGGGGAAGCCCCTGAAGGGCCCAAAGGGCCCTGAAGATAACTAAACTACAGAAGGAAAGGTGTGAATAGTGCTGAAGTTCCAGAGGTTCAGTGGGGCATGCCAGAGATGTTGAACCGATAACACTTTTTGGACCACCGAGCCTTCGATTTCGTCAACGCCACGAAGTCAGAGGGAGGAAAATGGTACTGGATGAGGCCAGAAAGCGTGAGGAAGGGGAAAATTCCCAGAACTACGGTTGCATTGTCGGGAGGGCGTTCTTTAATTTTCCTCCTTTGCCAAAACTCGATGGTATTAGCACTCGACTGACGAGGAACAAACGAGTCGAGGCGACATACCCAGAGGAGGATGGGGTGAATCTTTGGGCAGGGAATTTGACAGCGAATATGGAAACTCTACGGAACCTGTCCGTTCCTGGGTGGAATGAGTATGAGCGTATGACACCCACTGGCGATTGGATTCCACTTGAGAAATATGGGTAGAGGTTCTTATGAGAGCATCAGCATCAGGTGCATCAACGAGGCCCAGGGATTCGACGAGGACATCGCCTCCAACGTGGCCAGCGAGCTGCATGCCTCCGGACTAGACAAAATGCACATTGAAAAAAACTACCCAAATGACGCAAATATTTACAGCTAGCCCAATGCGAATCCGTGCCTCGAGAATTTGTTCTAGACGGGCCCTCCGTCAACAAGACACGCATCAAGCAAACACAAGCCAGCCTTTCAAGGGATTCATACAAGTAAGTTTTCGGATCACGATGTTCGACATTGGCGGGACGACAAGAACAGTCGGTTACTCTACGGCATCATCAACGAGCTACGATCACGGCAAGGAATTAACACACAAGATGGCATAGTGATGAATAACCTATTGCAACTGTCGCGGCGGTCCAAAATTCCATCGTTGTCTCCATCCTTACCGGGAATACTCTGTTCTTTCTTCTGTCAGAGCACCAACAACCGTTTCAAACCACGCCACAGCTATACTACGAGTACCTCATCTACCTCCTACTGCTTCAGCAGCCATCCATCGTTAGGCATATCCAGCAGAGATATGAGCATGCTGGTCGGCAACTCTTCGATGGTTTAGACTTATTCCACGCTTTGTCCCAAGTTCTCTCCAGCGTGCTCCAGGACCGTCGCGCTAAAGGATTTTAGGTGGTGGTCGATGCACTAGATGGTCCTTCGATGATATTGAGATGAGTTTCAGCGTGTTTTAGGGGCATGCAACCCATATGACTGTCAGTTTTGGCTCTTCGGGCTGAAATCTTTTGGGTTGGGCACTTAGGAGGCGGCCATAGCTGCCCATCTTCAAAAGGCTGCTTTGTGCCAAACTGGTCAACGGGCTATTCGAGCGATAAAAAAGCTTCTAGGATAGTATTTCTGTGTGCCATTTGAAGCTAATCAGCCGAGGTCTGATGGCTACTACTGGTTGGACACCGAGAATTACACATTCTGAAATGACACATGCGAATCCCTATCTCGACCTGTTGTATTTCCCGTGCATTACTTATACATCGCAGGTGGTCTGCCAAACATAGAATAAGCATCAACGCTACTTATAAGCTTCTGCCATCCCCGGGCATTTTCCTTTGAGCTAAGTAATAACATGACATTCTGCAAGGGAGCGAAGATAACCGAGTATAAAGCCATACGTATACACTTGAAATTTTAGGTATCCCAACCTCCCACTACCCCAATCATATAACCTTTGTTGGCTTGTCTTAGCTCTCTACTCTCTCTTCGACCAAGACCAAGAAAAGATGCTGGACCCGCTTTGAGGTGAGACGGTCGAGGTCTTAGCATTAACACTACTCACTGCTTTAATTTGTGTTGTCAGTACTAGGCTAATAAGAGTCAGGTGCAGTGTTGATATAGCAGGCTATTCGCAAATGTTGGGTTTTCTGAGTCTTACCGATTGGGGCAGTGGAAGCTGCAACCGCAAAAAGAACGATAGCGAGAGTGAGCTTCATTTTAAGATTGTGTGAGATGAAGAGTTGGAGATTGAAAAAGTATCCAATCTAGCGGTGTCAAGTACGTCTTGGAGCAATGTTAGGTTGCATCTGGTGTCTTGCTAGCTATTTCCCTGGGGCCCTCCAGGCGAGCAGCCTGGTTTAATATTTCTGGTAAGAAACGAATGCTCTGCCTAACTCCACGTTTAGTAATCCGGCTCCTGTCTTGACTATTGGTCGTCTCTTTTCCGTTGGGGTCCGGAGGATTCCTCATTTCGCAAAATGGATGCCTATCCTGTAAGGAGGTGGCACAATCGCGGCAATGCGAAAGAGCCCCCGAAAGCGACCTTATAATAGGGAGAGACGCTAAAATGTAGGACTATCGCCTATTCTGGAGCAAGGAGAAGTGTCATTGATGATCCTTCCTTCTGCCCGTGTTTTATTCTACTTTAATTATGAGCAGGTCTCTGGTCGCATGCGAACACCTGGTTATTATAGAGTCAAACCTAACTGCCACAAGCGGTTAGCTGTTCGGCTCTTGCCAGACACAGACCTCAGCTGCGCCGCCTATCAATGCGCCAACAAGCGGCGCAAGGCCTCAGCCAACCTTGCTGTCACACGGATCTAACTTTATAGGGACTGCCGCCCTGAGATGGAACACCGATCACCAACGAATCCAAACCATCGAGGCCAGTAAGCCCTGTTTTACTGTGGTTTCGTGCCACAGTAAAATACCCCCTGTCAGGTATCTCGGGCTTGCCCCACGAGAGGGTTTTCCGGCCTCACGGGCGCTCCTCTGTCCTTCTGTGCGGCCCTGGCAAAACCCCCTGTCTCTACCTGGCCTGGACTGTTTTACTTACCCATAATACCAAAGTATGCTAACTCACGCTGGCAAGCGCCCACTGGGTGCCACGGGCCAAGGATGGAATCTCATGGAAGAACCAGCCCCGAGGGGAACCCCAAAGGCCCTATATTTAGGATAGTTTGCTGGCCCCCAGAAATTGCGAGAAGGCAAGGACCTTTGCGGCCATAGTCAATTATTGCGATCAAGGATAGAGACTGTTCAGAGCCCCACAGGGCCACAGAATCGCTCCGAGCCTTTCCCCTCGTCAACAATTGTCTGGCATATGCCCATGTATCTATGGGGCCGCCCGCCGTATTTTTTGTCGAAATAGGGCACAGATTGTCGGAAGCACGGCACCTTGGATCTGCCTTGTGTATGTGTTTGTGATTGAGAACAAAGTTGTATTGTGTGAGCTGTGTGTGAGCTTGTGGCTCTGCTAGAAAGCTTTCTTTTATGGATCTATTGCATGAATCGGCTTACGGAGACTTGGTGGCGCAACAGTTGGATTGCTGGCTGACGAGAGGCCCTGGGTTGAACCGCAAGGCAAAAAGCCCTTCTTTTGACAGCAACCGTCTGCTCGGCCCCCAGTTTTCAACTCCTCTCCATCCTGGGGGCTTGAACCCTTCCTCATCGCGCTGCATTGAAGCGAGCTTATCGTAAACCCGTCGCTCGACGAAGCTAAGCAGCGCGTTGCAAATAAGTAGATGGGAACTTGTGAATTGTTTTCGTGAGTAACCAGGTCACTTACTGGGAGAGCTCTGTCTCACGATATAGTGAATCTGTTTGACCAATAAGCTGGGAACCAAACACCGGCGCGGCATACATCCATCGGGCCGGGACCGAGGGCCCAGGACCGATCAGCGATCCTGCACCAATCGGTCCCAATGTAATTGGGTATGTAAGTGATTGGCTATGCTGCTCCGGTGCCCCGCACCTGGGTTATGACACTGCCGGTACGGATGCTGTAACAGGGGCCCCCAGCACCCTAGGAGAATGCTCGCCGCGCTGCCGATACGGGCCTGCAGCATTGGCGATGGGCCACGGAATGCTGGATGAGGTTGCGACTGAGCTCCGGGTTAGGGTTAGAGCATCTTGTGCAAGATCCTCTTACACGCCATCTGCTTTCCATCGATAGGAAACTCTAGCCGGGGGGGACTGAAAGGGGCCTCTGAGGCTGTGTGGCGGCGGTATATGGGATCACCCTAGCTCAGGGAAGAATCAGGGAACGCTCAGGGCAAATCAGCCACAGCTCACCCCAGCTAAGGACTGCGAACGAAAATGGAAATTTCGTGTGCCCAGATTCGTCGCAGATTACCAGGCTGTTCATTCTCATCATCTATTACTTTGATCCGCGAGCCTCGCATAATGGTAAACCACCCCTGAGCTCCATTCGCCTTGGTTGGCCACACCTCCTCTCTGACATTATGTAGGTTGCTGCGCGTGGTTGAAGTTGCGCCCCTACACAAATACCGGCGCGCGAACGCGATTTTAGCGGCTTGTCAAAAAACGGCGTGGCGGATTCAAGGCACAACATATCTACCCAATGAGAGCCAGCCTCTTCGGCAACTTCCCTCGCAGACGCGCTTGACCCCTCAGCTGCTGCTCACAAAAGGCAAGTGCAGAGTTTCCCCAAAACACCCAAGCAGCAGCGGGGGTGCGCATCAACGTATTTTCTATTCCAACCCGAGTCGCGCATTTATTTGTCAATAGGACTGAAGGTCTCGTCCCATTCGGTATGCGTCTCATCAACGTGGAGACATGGACGCTGGAGGAATTTTTCGGTGATGCGATTCCACCATACGCCATACTTTCTTACACTTGGGGAAACGACACTGATGAGATGTTTCGAGAGGTACATGACGGCCTTCTTGATAACGCTCACGATACGAACAAACTCTTCAAACTGAGAGAATGCTGTCAACAAGCCAAGGAAGACCATCTCTACTATGTCTGGATTGACACCTGCTGCATTAACAAGATCGACTCTGTTGAGCTCGGCGAAGCCATCAATTCCATGTTCCAGTGGTATAGCAAAGCGTCTGTCTGCTATGCTTACCTCTCCGATGTTCCTTCATTTGAGGAGCCCGAAGCATCCCCGAAGCCAGGTTCAAAGTTCTCCTCTAGCCGGTGGTTCTAGCGGGGTTGGACCCTCTAGGAGCTCCTGGCCCCTAATCGACTGCGCTTCTACGACCAAAGCTGGAAGTTCTTAAGCACGAAAGGGCAGATGGCTAGTGCGATTGAGCAGATTCCAGGAATCCCACGCGCTTTTCTGCGCGGCTGGCTTGGCCTCCACCAAGCGAGCGTCGCGCAACGCATGTCCTGGGCTGCCGGCAGGGTCACCAAACGAAAGGATGGACCCGAGGGAACTGCAAACCTCGAGGGGGGCACTCGCCACTTCACCGTCCGACTTCGCCAGGTGTATAGACATTGTTGCGCGAGAGCGACACCCTCCGGCGCTGGGAGTATCCGGAGGTAACCTCTGCGTGAACCTCCACATGTAGTCGCTCGGAGCGGACCGGTCCCTGGAACGAGGGGAGTGCCGTATGCGTGGCGTGCTCAGTTGCGGGCCCAATGGTGATCCTACAACCGCCGTGGAGTGCTTCCTAGCACGCTTTCGTCAGAGCGACAGCAGTGTTAGGTCTCGAGACTTTGTTGTGTTCCTCGATTTTGAGCCCCAGGGTGATTTAGCGTCACCTCGGGTCTGGCGACACATGATGACCTGCTCACGGGACACCACGTTGTCAGAGCTGTGGCACGAGGGCCCTACAATGCAAAGAGTTCGAGCTAATGCATTCTGGGGTCGAGAAGTCGGCGATGGTTCTGTGGCGAATGGGCTTCTCAACGCATCTGTCGAAGTCAGGCAGGAGCTAATAGCTGGTCAGCCTATGTAGGTCGTCCAGCTAGTGGGCGCCCCCGAGCCAGAAGATAACGTGGATGGACACTGTAAGAAGTTGCAGTGGGAGCTCCTATCACTCATCAAGGAAGAAGCTAATTACCAGTAGCCGCGTGGCAGTGGCGTTGTTCAGATCAGAGGTACGGACATCTCAGGCTTTGGTCGCCAAACAGGAGCGCCTAAATTCCATAGAGGAGTCCTTGAGGGAGTTGATGGCTAAGAAGGACACTTTGGAGCGTGAGTTGCGAGAGGGGCGTTTAGAGTGCGACAAACTCAAGAAGATGAGTCTTAGATCTTATTGTTTCACCACCCAAGCGGTTGACAAAATAAAGCGAACTCATTACCTGCAGGTACATTGCCACACGGCTTATCTCAGCAAGCTCAGCCCCTTGGTTTGTACCCCCCCAAGCGGTTGGCAAAATAAACCGGACCGCAAAGATGGATTGGTCTGTGCGGGTGGCTGCACACTACCATCCACTACCAATTTTACAACAGTTCCATCGCATTCGAATCACACCACTGGCATCCACTGCTGGCATCCACACCGCCAATCCACTCCATCATCATCATCACCACCACTGCCATGCCACCGCATTATCCAACGCCAGTCAAGGCGCATCTTATCAGTACAGCCAACTATCTGGATAGTCATCACTTGCCATACTTCCACAGAGACCTTTTCAAAGGCTACGGCATCCGCAGCAAATCCCAGGGCTGGGAGATCCTACGCAAGGCCAACGACCGGAGGCACCCAGACCAAGAAACACGGGGCCGCAAGCATATCATCACGGCCGATGACCTCCACCGAATAGAGGAGGTCATCTGGCAGTATGGCTTCCAGGCTCGTGCCCTAAGCTAGCAAGGCCTTAGTAATACAGTCGGCATCCACGCTTCGGCACGCACAATCCAAAGAGTAATGGGGACCCTCGGATACCGTAAATGTATCGCCTGCGAAAAAGGATTTATATCGCCATCTAACGCAAAAAGGCGTATTAAAGCTGCCAAACTCGCCTTATTTTACCGCCCTCGCCCGGAAGATTAGCGAGATATTCGCTGGTCGGATAAATGCCATTTCGGAGTTTTTCCCGAAGGTAGGGTTCAGATTATTCGAAAGCCAGGCGAGAAATACTGCCCCGACTGTATTCATCATGCCGAAAAGCCTCCAAAAGGCACGGAGATCCGAAAATATCACGTCTAGGCCGCTGTCGGATACGGTTTCAGGTCGGAGCTCCATTTTTACGAAGTTCCAACAAACACCAATAGCAAGATAAGCTTACAGGTCTATCGCGATAAAATCCTAGAAAAAGTCGTTGGTCCTTAGCTCGAGGCAGGCGATGCTTTTATGCTTAAAGAAGACGGAGATTCAGGGCATGGAGGTGGAAATGCGAAGCGCGACAATATCGTAAGGCAATGGAAGGAGACACACGGATTAAAGCATTTTTTCAATTACCCTGGGTCGCCAGATTTATCTCCTATTAAGAACTGTTAAAGGGCTGTAAAGCAGTATATCCGTGCCCACTACTTTCTAGGTGCGGATATCATGGAGTTAGCGAAGAAAGCTTAGGAGTTAAAGGTTACCATACCGATAATCAATGCGTTGGTGGATTCTATAGTAAGGCGAATGGAGGATGTGTTAGTGGGTGAGGGTCGTATAACTGGGCACTAACAGTGCGGTACGGGGAGGTACTTAGATTTGTATATAAATTTAGCCTGCTGGGGATGTATTTTGAGGTATTGAGTCCGTGTTATTTTGCCAACCGCTTGCCCCCCTATAAGCCACTGCCAAGCCACCAACCCACCAATCAGAACCCCCCACCATTAAGCACAAACCAAGTCTGAGCGTTCAGAGGTTTGGCCCCATCTATACAATGACACGGATCACACTGTACCTAATTAAAACCAAATACTCCAGGTTATAAACTACTTATCTATACCGGATATAGCTGTATTAAACTGCCTGAGAGACCTCCCCACCTCCAGATTAAAATCTATTATAGAAGAAAGCCGCATTAACCTCGCACCTATTATTGATAACGTCACCATCCCTGCTAACCTTGCATAGAAGCGGGCCTTGTGCTACTTCGTTAAGGTCCTTACGGGTACCGTTACTGAGGAAGGCCGCTCTCTTTATTAACAATAACATCTCCATGCAGGACTTCGCCCGTGCATTCCTCAACCTGACGCTCTTCCCGGATGATACAGCATCCCAGATCATCGCATCCTACTCCCGAACTAAAGAAATGACAGCAATGCGTACCCCCCCCCCCCCCCCCCCCACCCCATCAAAAAAAAACAAAAAAAAACAAAATCCCTCCTCTCCCACCAAACCTCCAACCTCTCCGTCCCCGTTTGGTGCTATTACTTCAACACCTCCCTCCCCTCGTTCCTCCCTCCAAACGCAACCTGGCTCGGGAAATACCACGGCGTGGAGTACCCCATATTCTTCCGAGATATTGACGATACGAGACATACATCGCATTCTTACGCCCTGGCCAGTTTCATCCACGCTGCCTGGGGCAGGTTTATGAGGAATCCCTTGCTGGGACGCTAGTGGTATGGCCGTACTACCCCTAAAAAGGTCACGGATGAGAAGAAGACCCCTGAAAAGGTCGCTAGCTTAGATGGTGGTAGAAGCCGTGAGACGGTGGAAGCGGAAGAGACTGATCACCTCTTACGGACCGTCAGTATTCAGGCCTTCATAAGGGGCGAAGCCAAAAAGGGCCATCCATGAAAAAGACCCTAGTGGTGAGCAGTGCTCCCAGGGGTTGTTGGAATTACTTAAAGAAGCACAAGCATCCGATTCGAATACCCAGCAAGAGCTGCGGGCAGTTGGGACGCCAGGAGGCCAGGCACGGCCAAGCAAAGCAAGCGATTCGCAGTACGAAAAGGGAGCCGAAGGGCTATTGCACTACGATAAGAAGATAGTCGTACCGAACCAAAGAGCTTTGATTGGAGAGCCGGTAGGCCTCTATCACGACGACAAGCACGCCGGCCACTGGGGTATCGAAAAGACCCTACAACTATTACGACGGAAGCTATGGTGACCAGGTTAACGAAAGGATGTCGAATAATACGTCAAGACGTGCCCAATATGCCAAGGAAACAGCGGGGCAAGGCACAACCCATACGGCCAACTACAACCCCTGACAAGGCCAACAAGGCCATGGAAAGACATCACAGTCGATTAGATTACAGGCTTGCGAGAGTCAGAGACTAAAAATGGGAAGTATAACTCCATCTTGGTTATTATTGACAGATACAGTCAAATAGGGTTATTTATACCGTGCACGAAAGATATAGATACAGCCAAATTTGCCAAGACGATATACGTACGCAGAAGTCGAAATGCGATTCGGAACGCGGTCTCGCCCGCTTTGCTCAACACTTGATGCGGAGGACAGGCTAGTCACAGCCCTCGAGTTCGGAAGCATAGTTTCCAGCATCGCGTATTGCTTCCCCGGCCAGACAGATCTCAAGGTGGCGGTGATCGTGGATGTGAGGGGCCGAGTAAGGTGGATACCGTTACTTAGTGACTGAATCGATTATGGTTTCTATAAAGAAGAAGATCAAGAGTAGATACAGGAGCTACGCGGAGCGCAGCTATATAAGCGGAGACCCGCCTCTATAGGAGCGGTAGTCTAAGCTCTCAGCCCAGACCCACTTTAAGGCCTTAGCCCTATAATATCACCCCCCTATTAAAGCCCCACTAGGCCTATGCTCTTACACGCGTGCGCGTAAACGCGCGTAATCCACCAATAGATAGTAATTTCTTCACGTAACTGCCTTCGTTATTTTTCTTCTTCTTTTCTTCTTCTTTAACCGTTACTTAACGTAAGTAATCCCCCCCATTCTTAAGGATTCCGCATAGCGTTCCTTACTAATTAAACTGCTTACTGATAAGCGGAGTTACCAGTTAATTATTAAAAAGTATGGACTCTACCACCGTGACTTTAATTACTCTTACTCACTATACTATTACTTCGCCTACTAGCTCCATACACTCTTTAAAGCACACTTAAGGACTCGCCCCCTTACCCCTCCTTCCTATTACTATAAGTGCAGACTTATTAACTTCAGCTGTTACTTTTATAAGTAAGCATTCTAGTAAACTAGTAGTTATTATACTAATTATCGTAATGTAAAAAGACGTTTTTACCAATATATCGTTCACCTTACCACTACCTCCCCCCACCTCTTTTAAAGAGGAGGCTATCCTCTTTAAAATAAAGCTCTCCCCTCTCCCGTCCCCCTTATTACACACTAACTCTTTAAAGTTAGATAATAAATCTATAATTATAAAGACCCCTCATTACTCTTACATATTAAATACTCCTACCTAAATATATTTACACTTTACTGCTAAATATCTTATAAATATTATCCCTGTTTTTTAAAAGATAAAGTTTAATTAACTATTATTATATAGCCCCTTAATATAAACCTAATACCTTACACTTATTATACAGGATTAGACTTCCCTTATAAAATCTATTTTAGACCTAAAAGCAGCATATACCTTTACTACACTATAAACTAACGTTTTTATAAAGGCGTTACCCTAGAGGTGCTACTACACTACTACACTACCTAAATTATAGCTAGCCGCTTTAAGGAAGATACCCCTTAGGTAAACTTTACCATTATTATAATAATAGTGAACAGGCTTTACTAACTCGTTAAATATTAAATATACCTTATCCTATAAGTCCCCTTTTATAAAAGCAGTTTCTTAAACGTAACTAACTCTTATATACGTTATAAACTTCCTAAACCTAATTCTCTCTAAAGAGCTGTTAATAATTATACTATCACTATCACTATCCCCTACTCCCCTAGCCCCACTTACTCCTATAGTCCCTACTCCCACTCTTATTAATATAAAGGCCTTTACTACTGTTTTAACAAAGCTTTTAAGCCTTAAGAAAGCTTATAACGCTTTAATGTAAAGAGGAATTTAATAATATTTTTTACTTTTTTATTTTATTAATAGTTTACTAACTGCCTACTTTACTAAAGGGGCTCTCTACTCCCCTATAAGTATATTATTATAAGCGCCCTTTAAAGCTGAAATTAATTCAGCTACAGCTTTACTACTTTCTAGCTATTTTCGCATCTTCTTCTCCTAGCCTGTAAATTATTCCCTTAACCTATCCTCCGTTATTATAAAGTTATAAAGTTCCTTATACTCTTATAAAGTAATAATACCTTTAACGTTAGCTATAAGCTCTTACGTAAGCATAATGTAGCTAATCTATTTAATAAGAGCTTTACGCTGTAAACCTTATCCTATCTTATAAGTTCTTACGTAATAGATTTTATTAACGTCGTATATACTTAATGCAACTACTAGTAGTTAAGGGTCTGCTTATATCTAGCTAAAGAGGGGGTCTCTTCCAGCCTTATAAAGGAGGTTTATATAGAAATAAAGGTAAATCCCTTATAATATATCTTAAAGTTTTACTATATAAGAGCCCTTTACTATTAAAACAGTAAACTTTACATAAAGCTAGTTAAGCTTTTTCTTTAGCTTTATAAAGGTATAGTTACGTAAGTTAAACTACACCTTATCCCCTACTGTAAACTATTAAGTAAATATATATTTCTAATTAATATACTACTTTTAGTTAAACGTAATAGTAGTTATAACAGCCTTACATAACTTTATAATGTCTTTTATACGTTTAACGTAATTCTTAACTAGCGTTTCAAAGGCGCTAGGGCGGTACTCTTCCACATATACATTATTAATAATCGGTATTAAGGAAGCCAGCTTATAACTATATGTTATTAAGAAGGGGAATATACTAATAAAGCTATTTATTTTACAGTTAATAATTAACTAAGTAATAACACTATACGTGTCTTAATCATCTTAATTCAGAGTAATATAAGCTTTTAAGTAAGCCTAAACCTTTTAATTTATCTGTTTTAAGCCTTTATCTATCTAAAGGTAGTAAGCTGTACTTAGCTATTATTCGATATTTAATAACTTATATACATACGCTTAGAACTTACTAGTCTAGTTTAACTCTTAGTTACTAACAATACGTTTAGGCTAGTTATAATAACACATTTAGCAGAAAAGGAAACAAGCTACATATTCCTCTATATTTATAAAAACGGTAGGTTTTAAGATAACGTACTTATTAAGGCAGTCTTTAATAACCCACAGGTTCCAGTAGCTGTTAGCTAAAGGGAAGTCGGTAATAAAATCTATCTAAATATCTGTAAAAAAACGCTTTAATACTAAAAGTAGCTTTAAAAGGCCTTTTTTATATTCTCTCCAGATTTTATTACAGCTACATACGTTATAATTATAAAGGAAATAATATATATAATAATAAAGTAAGGGCTAATAAAACTGCTTACTAACCGCTACCAAGGTGCCTTCTCTCCTAAGGTAGCTTATTATACTAAAGTTATAAACTACCTATATAAGTTAAATTTTAAATATATTCCACTTTAATAACTACAGAGGGAGTTCTTATTCCGCTTATTTAAAAGTTACTAACGCTCTAAAGACCTAGATCCAGTCCTTATAAGTTAAGTACCTTATTTTATTAATCTTATAATCTAAGATTTAAACTTTAAAGACTGCTTTACTATCTAAAATGCAGTCCCCTTTCTTTATTACGTAATATACATCTCTATAAAGGGTGTTTATTTCCACCACTTTATTTTAAAGTAACTGTAATTTTTCGTTTTTAAACACCTTAATATAAGGAATCGGTTCTTCCACTATCTTAATTACAGAGATCCATACGTAATTCTAAAAGGCGCTTTTAAAAATAAGCTGTATATCTTATACCTTTTAATCTTCTATAGTTACTCTATCCTAATCCCTAGAGGAGAGAGTATCTAATACTACTACTTCCTTACTAAAGTGGTATTTTAATTTAAAATTAAAACAAAAGAGGTATTCAGCCTAACAAGCTTATTATTCTAAAAGGTTCTTTTATATAGTAAAATATTTCAGGTTACAGTAATCTGTAAATATAATAAAGCTCTTACAGCTGTAAAGTTCCACCAACTACTACTTTAAACAGTAAATAATTACTAACATCTCCTTATTATAAATAAGGTAGTTCCTCTTAACTACTATTAGCTTTTAAAAGTGGAACGCTATTATAATATATTTACCTTCTTCCCCTTATATAAGGGCACCGTTTAAGGTATAGCTACTACAGTCTGTCTTTAAAAATATAAGCTTATTAAAATCCTATTACGTGAGGATAAGGGCTTACGTGAAAAAGGTTTTCATTAATTAAAACGCATACTTTTACCTCTCCCCCTACATATAAAGGACCCCTTTCCCTGTAAGCTCTGTTAGGGGAGCGGCTACTTGTAAGAAGTTAGGGATAAATATCTAATAGTAATTAATAAAGCTAAGAAAGCTACGTAAGCCTTTTACTATTATAAAAGTAGACTAATCTAAAATAATACTAATCTTCGCAAAATCCGTTTAAATACCAATGCTAATATTAATAATAAATCTTAAGTATTTAACCGTTTTAACGCTAAATTCGCACTTCTTAAGGTCAAGGTGTAAACCTACCTTCTTTAAACGGGTTAAAACCTTCTACACTTATATATTATACTCTTCCCTCGTTCTATTTATATAAATAAAGATATCGTTAATATAAACAGTTACAAAGTTATTAAAGTAGTTACTAAGTATAAAGTTAATATATTATTAAAATATAACTAAGGCTTTACTTAGACTAAAAGGGGTTATTAATTACTTAAACAAGCTATACCTAATGTAAAATACCATTTTCCATTCTTCACTTAAAGCGATTCAAATCTTATAAAACGCTTAGGCTATATTAACTTTTATTACTTATTTAACGTTAGTAAAGTTATAAAGGGTCTCCCTAATTAGTAAAAAGGGGTATTAATCTATAACTGTAATAACGTTAAACGCTCTATAGTTACAGTAAAATCTCAATCCTCCTTCTAACTTCCACACAAATAAGACCAGGGCTCTAGCTAAAGAGTTACTAACTTTAATAAATCCTTTATCTAATAAGTCCTTAAGCGTTTTCTTTAAGATTAAAAGTTCTTCTTATAATATACTGTAAAGTAAGCTAAATAACAGTAAGAGTTTATTCTTATTAACATCTTTCTTAATACAGATTTCGTAATTAACATTAGGCTTATAAGGGTTAAGCGCGTTAACTCCCCGCTTTAAGAAAAGCAAGAGCAGGTCGTAGAATTCCTTAAAGATCCTAACCTTCAGTTCAGCTTCGGCTAAGGGGTGTTTCTTTATAAGCGCTTATTCTATATCCTTTATAAAGAGGGTAAATATCAAGGTTTTAAATGCCTCGCCTCCCTAAAAGCGGAGTAACTTCTTCACGTAACTTTTCTAAGTTACTATTACTACTTCTACCACAAAGCATAACTCTTCTAACCGCGGTATATAGGCGATATTGACTTAATACTACACGTATCAGCATACAGAGCCAATCTAAAGCCTCTTTTTAACTAAGTTAGATTTCACTTTATATTACTCTATCTACAGTTTTCCCAGGATTATTAAATTACTAAGTTTAGGAATAACGTACGCATAAGTTAGCTGTATTTAACTAACTACTTTAATAAAGAAATACACAATCCCTTACGTTATTATTACAGCTATACTTTCAGCTACCCTTTTTACTAAACATAACGTTATAAAGATAACAGTAAGGTTTAATTTATTTATTACCTCTTTACTAATTACAGAGTAGCAAAGGCAGCCCTTATTAATAAAGGCTTAATAAAGATTATTAAGTCTAATTACAACTGGAATAAGTGTAAGTAAGCTTATTATATAACTGTTCTTTATAAAATTCTTTACTTACTTAACTACCAGTTCTTCTAACTCTAAACCCTGTTTTTAATCTAAAGTTACACTTTTCCTAAAACGGAGATAATATCCTCCTCTAATTCCTCATCTCTAACTCTATCCTTTAACTATAAGGTAAAAGAGACCTTATTAACAGTTAGTTCTTTTAAATATATTACTAATCTGTAAGGGTAGGCTGTAAACTTATAATTAAACCCTTTACAGTAAATATAGTAACTATTAGTCTTATATTCCTCTCACTCTATTATAATTACCTATTTCGCTTAAGGGGCTGTGATTTTAAACTCTGTAAAGGTTCTTATTATAAAGCTGTGTTATCTATAGTTATTAAAGCAGTTCCTACCGTTTTAAAACTTAATAAAGGATATAATAACGTCTTTATTAATATCTACATAAGGTTAAGCAGGTAACACTCCTATTTATATAATAAAGTATTAATAAGTCACTTAATAATAATTAACTTTAATAATCTTTAAACCTCCTTTATACTTACAGACTAATAATTTAAAAACCTTAATACGTTCTTACCGTACCGTTATAAAGAAGTATTTTTAAATTAACAGCCTTAGTTCCGTAAGTAGGGTTACTGTAACTAACTCCCTTAAAAGTCCTTCTAAAAGGCAACTAATAAACTACACCACTTTAACTTCATTATTCCAGTTATTACTACTAACCTTTACCAAAAGGGCGGTCCAGAGCTATATAAAGCTATAAAAGGTCTAGCCCTCTCCCTAATACGTAACGATAAGTTTATTACACGCTTTCTCTAAAGTAGTAACAGTGTTACCGAACGTAACCTTAATATAGTTAATAAGATCCTTATAAAATAAAGCTTTAAGCCTCTAATAATCCTTTACCAAATAGTACTGTAAGTCTAAAAGGTTATTAATAATTACGTACGTAATTATAACGTTTCTATTAAGCAGGTTTACCCTTATAAGGCCGTTAACTTCCACTTTCTATCAGAGTCAGTAAAGGTAAGACGTAAAGGTAGCGTTATCTTTACTATCCCACTTCAGCCAGCCTAATAGTTTTCAGTAATATTCGCTAAAAGCTAATACTTTAAGAGCAGGTTATAAGGCCCCTATTAGGAGTCCCTACGTCTGGGGGGGCCAGCTAAAGCTGGAGGCTCCTACGTTAATTAAGCCTGTAAGGGGAGTTAATGTAGTTATTTAGATAGTTAATACCACCCCCTAGGGAGTGGGTTCGGTACTTTAGTAAGTGGGGCCCGCTCCCTAAAAACTGGAAATTAATGTGTTTAAGGCTTTAGTAACTAAGGAGGTCTAAAAAGCTGGTGTAAAGAGCTCAAATTCTCATCTTCTAGCAATTATTTCTACTTAAAAGGCCGTTAACTTAATTACAGTAAGCTCTTACTCCACCGCCTCTTTAACGTAAGATTCAACTTATACTGTTTCCCTAAAAGCTGCAAGCTGTCGGTTAAAGTCTTCCTTTATAAACTAGATGTAAGCTTCTAGCAAAATTCCTTCCGTCCTTATAAAGGGGTAGTTATCCATCATTTCGTCGTGGGCGCTCCTAACGAAAGGGTCCCTTTACTACGTGTTGTAATCTATCTGATCTGGCGGTTTAATAGAAACCAGATGTAAGGGGCCGAGTAAGGTGGATACCGTTACTTAGTGACTGAATCGATTATAGTTTCTATAAAGAAGAAGATTAAAAGTAGATACAGGAGCTGCGCGGAGCGCAGCTATATAGGCGGAGACCCGCCTCCATGGGAGCGGTGGTCTGGGCTCTCAGCCCAGACCCACTTTAGGGCCTTAGCCCCGTGACAGTGGAATGGCCAAGTGGTCACTTTGCCGCACAGATCCCAACCTTGATCAGCTACAACGCCATTGATGCTAAAAGGTTTATGTGAGGATCATCGGTCAATCGGTTCCGCCACGACAAAATTAGCGTTCAGCAGCTGCTTCACCGCGTACAAAACGGTCCGCTTGTCGAGAAGCTCCCTAAGCCGAACGTTAACATCGCCGCCGACTATATAGGAGCCGTATACCATTATGCCGTGTCCGAGATCGCTAAAATGATGCCTAAGGGATATGTGGACAGCTGCTAAAAGCAGTTCATTCTCTCAGGTGTGTTACTGATCGTCCTCATGCCTTCCCCAAGTCCAGCAAACTCTGTTCATGTCCTTGTTGCCTTCAGTCCCAGCCGCGTCGTCGGACGCCGGCAAAGATGCAACACTCCGGGCTGCCGAGAAAGCCGGCTTCTTCCCAGTCAAATTGATCGAGGGGCCTGAAGCTGCAGCGCTTTACACTACACACACCTGTGATTTCGCACCTAACATTGGAGATGCATTTATCGTGTGCGATGCTGGACTTGCCACAGTTAACCTCACCTCATACGAAGTCGATTCGCTCACCCGTTGGCCAATGTTCAAGGAGTTGGTTCCTACGACAGGTAAGTGCGCCTACCTAACACCTGGAAAAGCCAGCCCACGTTAATCACGTAAAATCCTCCCTAGGTGGTGCGGCCGGCTCCCAGAGTCTAAACCAGAAATGGGTTGAAGCTGTCAAAGACCTCGTCGGCGATGACCAATTTAATGACCTTCGGAAAACTAAATACTTCCAACTCGCCAAGAAGTGCTTTGATCGGGAGGTGAAAAAGAGTTACCGCGGAGACCCAAACGAGACATATTTCATCAATTTCCCCATGGCTGGCCTTGAAGATGATCCGGACGCAGGCCTCGAAGCAAACTGTTGGATGATGAGGGGGTGGGGCTCATGCTTTGAATCCTTATGCTGGGATGAGTGCTAATAAGTCGGAATACGCTGCAGAAAGGACCTCGAGAAAATATTTGCTCCCGTTGTGACGGATATACTTCGCTTGATCGACGACTAAGTTAAATCCGCACGGATTAAACGGCGCAGCACAAATTTAACGGTAATTAGAGGCAGTTGGCACGTCTCCGTCCTTGCTAATTTATGCACAATTAGGGAATTTGTCTCGTTGATGAGTTTGGCAGTAACCAATACCTTAAATTATACGTCGAGAGAACATACCCAGATATCCAAGTACTTCAGCCAAAAGATTATTATTTCGCTATCGCCAAGTAGGTAGACTTGGAACATTGCGTTAACATGCAGACAGCTGACAAAATTATAGGGGTGTGGTTTTAAGCTGTATGGTCTCCGGAGCCGCTGTGGTAGAAAATAAGCCGAGGAGAAATGAGCAGGCGTTTTACTAGCTAAGTGTGATAGTTAGTTATATATATGGAAGGGGCCCCGCTGTGATAGAGTTTTATTTTAAAGTGAGAAATGGACGAAGATACATGCAATAACCATTTAGACACCCCTCTTATTTGCAGATTTTATTTATTTATTCCTATGGCCCTCCTCCAGCCGTGGAAGAGAATGGAGGGACAAAAGAAATTGCAAAAAGCGAAAGGATTGAGCCATAGATATGCAGCCCCGCGAATGCGGGGGCCGTGGCGGTGTCTTGAAGACACACCTTCATCAGACTGAATAACAGCCGTCAACAACCTCCGCTGTCCAACCCCGGCCTCTTCTTCGCCGAGCCTCCCCGACCCTTTCTCGGCGCGCATCAAGGCACGTCCAAAGTTTTGGGTAGCACATTTTCGGTAACTAAGTCGGCCTCGGCAGCAACACCTCCAAAGTTACCGGCGGCGTGTTCCTCCCGATTCAGTGCGCCCTAGTCACATTCTGCAATAACATCCGCCGCCCTCGCCGCAACGGCGTACAACGTCGACATCATGTGCGCCGTCACCTGGAACGGGAGAATGCCCGCATCGACGACATGCAGCTTCTTAGTTCCATACACCCTGGCAGACGTTAGCTTCACTGCCTGCCCTTCGTGACGCACCAGAGACCGAACACGTACCGCAGCTCGTGATCCACGACGCCCCCGAGATCCCGCCGCATCATAGCCGTCGCACCCACCCAATGACTTGCCCCAAATGCCGTCTTCCGATACCACGCGAGATACTCCGCATCTGTGCCGTTGGGCCCGATGGGCGGATCGTAATAAGGGTCGGCGATTACCTTCTTGAAAGGCGCCGACGAAAACACAGCGCGCGATGCCCTTGCGATGGAAACAGCGACTGCTGCGTCAAAGGGATCTTCAAGGAGCCGCGGGGTGATAATCGGGTGATCGAGCGGATTGGAGGAGTTTATATGTACATGGCCGCGAGACAGAGGCATCATCGGCCAGAAGGCGGCGAAGAGGGTCGGGCTGGCGCCGTCGACGATGAACTCGGCAGCGGGAACTAGAAGTCATCATCAGTGAAACTCTTCTCCCTAAAAAACCGTTCCTTGGGGTTGTGACTAACGCCGATGCGTTGTTAGCAGGTCAATCGTGATGTTTAGTACCGCCTCGGCGCCGCGGATGTTGACAGCTGCTCCGGTCTCGACCAGGCTCTGGGCGCGAGCGCGAAGATATATCGCTGAGGTTATTTCCGCCACCTTAGCTGCCGCACTCACGGGCCAGAGCTCCTCCATGTTAACGAGAGAGATTTCGGGAGCGAAGAGACCGCCTTTGTCAACGATGGAGCTGTCATTTTGATACACAGGCGACACGAGAGCGTACGTCGCAGTTCCTGGCTGATCCTGTCCCAGAAGTCAGCCCACACTAACCTCCTGCACGACGTCCCCAGATGACTTGCGTTGAGATTCGCGCCTACACCTGGCAGATCCACCAAGCATTTGATCCCTGCCCTCTTCAGCATTTCAGGGTTGCCGACCCCGGACCGCTCCAGAATGGGGGCTGATGCCAGCGAGCCGGCTGAAAGAATCACACCCTTTGAAGCGTATGCGTCAAAGGCTTTGGTCGACGAGCTGCTACTGTCAGTGGGAATAAACGAGACCCCTTGGGCAGAAGTGTCCTTTCCAAACAACACTTTGTTAACTTTGTGAGTTGCCAGCACAGTCAAGCTTGCGCGCTGCTGGCTAGGAGCCCAAAGGTAGCCGTCTGCTGCCGATGACCGCCGGTTTGTACCTGTCGTTGGATCGTACCAGATGGTGTAGAGGGTCGATGCCGAGCCTACCCCTGATCTATCGGACAGGTCATCGCCGACCGCAAGCCCGGGAAACACCTGAGGGAGAGCTGCCTTGAAGAGGGCCAAAGCCGTCGGGATGCGCAACGGGGTCTGCAAAAAGTTTAGCGATGGAAGTAACCGAGCAGGGTAAAAGACGAACTCTGAAGGAAGTGTTGACGAATCCATGGTAGCCATGCACATTTGGGTCCCAGCCTGCTCCCTGTGCAACCTGCGCAGCATCAGGCGGGATATTCGTTTCAGCTGCTACCATATATGGCTCAAGGCTGTCCCAGTTCCACCCTGGGTTACCAAGCTCCTCGAGTTTGTCCAACTCCGCCTTCGTCGGACGGTACCACACCATGCCGTTGACTAGATAATTAATGTTAGCTCACAGACTCATCATACTCTTACAGGACGGACCTACTCGATGTGCCACCTCCAATGCACGCGCCACTGTCAACCTTCCACGGCAACAGCTTTCCATCATTCCCATGAGCAGGATACTTCCAGTTACAGGTGTCCGAGCCGAATTTGCGGCCCTCCGCATCCCAGATCTCGGGGTTCCAAGACGCGTCGGGTCCAGCCTCGATGATGAGCACAGAATAACCCCTTGCGCTGAGTTTGTTGCCCACCACGAGGCCGCTCAGGCCAGCGCCGGCGACGATGTAGTCGAAGATATGCCCCGCCGCAACGGACGAGTCGTTTGTTACAACCGTGCATGAGGACACTGATGCATAGAGGCAGAGGAACGACGCCAGGACGGGCCACAACAAGCCGGGGGACATCATGATGGTCTACAAACTTGATGGCGACTCGGTTCAACGAACTGTCTCGTCGTTCTACTGAGGGGTAGATCGCGCCCCACCGAGGTTTGTGGCATCCAATAGGGGGTTTTCTACCGTTTCATCACAGACGCCGCTCGACGGAGACTCCCGAGACACCTTCAAAGATGATCCATCCCCGCACACTACGCAAAGCATCTCATTGGGACCATTGTTCATTTATCCTTCAACCTACCAAACTTGAGCGTCCGAAATACTCAATCAGGCCTCCGAAAAAGCGCGCCAAGTAATCATACTCTCCGGATCAATCGCTCGCTTAGTGAGAGAAGTGGCTGTCTGCCCAAGCTGGCTACCGAGTGCACCTAGCGCCCGCTGGCGCCGCGCAGACCAAACAAAACGCCCAAGACCCAGCCCAATCGACACTTTTGGCTAGCGCCATATGTATGCCGACCGGTTGAGACGCTGAATGGACAAGCTGAGGCTGAGACCTTCCGCCAGAACCGACCACCAGCTAGAGCTGCCCTAGACCTCAAAGCATCATCGAAGAACGAGAACGAGCGCGAACAACACAGAGTCGCACTCTGGGTAGCAATTCTAACCAAGGATCCCGTGCGCTTACGATTCAATCCATGCATGGCCCCGATCGGCATTCTCACAGCCATCATCTCCACCATTCGAGTTTCCGAAGATATAGCTTCGAATCCTCTCCAGACATGGACTTCGTCGAGGAAAGAATTGGACGAGAAATTTGAGACTTGCGCCTTTTTTGCTGTCTTAGCTGTGGTGATCGGATATCTCATGCAGTTCATCGGCCTCTGAGGCATGAAGGCCTGGGTTTCTCTCGCACAGCTAGGCATAAAATGTGACACGAACCACATGCGACGACTTTGTGGCTGGAATTCCACACAAAAACTAAGGCCCGTTGCCGCAGATTCGGCAAGCATGGTGGGCCAGCAAGAAAACCAGCCGGTCAAGCTTCGAGTCCAGATTACACCAGCTTGAGGTTCACTCCTGGACTTTTGCGCCCAGGAGCTCTTCTCTCATCGGAGGACATGCTCTCCAGATTACTACAGACCGCGGAGGCCTACCGGAAGGCGTCGGAATGGGACAGCGCAGATAATGTTGCGATGGGCATGTGCGCAGTATGCTCCAAGTCGCGGCGAGGGTAACACAGCGGCAACACCAGGCAACCCAGACCTCACAGCACATCCGCTAAACGACGATCACGATGCGACTCCGATTCGACTTCGATACCGACTCGACTTCGACACCGTCGGCACCCTCGGGGGCTGGAAGAACTGACGGGGTTGCAAACCTCGCTAGTCTCTTCCCTGCGCTGCCATCCTCTTCCAGGCGGACGGAGCTCTGGTGTGGAGGGATCGAGGATCTCACTCAGCCTCCGGCAGCAGTCTGAGCGCTTATTAGGAACACAAGCGTCGAGACCAAAACCACAGAGACATCACAACCTCTCTCGGTCTTTGGCTGGGCGTGGGTTGGCTGACCCCGCGCTGCCAAAATAAGGGGGCCTGGAACGTTTGCATCGGCTGCCTTGTGTGTCGAGTCGCGCGGCTCTGCAGATCGCTACCCGCGAGAGGAGTGCAAATGAAAAGGTGGCTCTCGTGCTGGCAGAGGCGCGTAGGCAGGGAACACTAGGAAACCGCGCTCGGAGTGTGGAACACAAAACAGAGCGGTTTTCTGGCCGTTCGGCAAAAGAGGGATGGATTTGCTTATTCTAGATAAAAAGGAGAGGGTGGCAGAGAGCCAGTAATATAGTGGTGGAAGGTGGCGAGTCACGTGGCCAACCAGGTGACCATATTGTATCACACGGAGTCAGTTGGATGGGCTTTCAGTTGTTATAACTGGCGTGTTGTTGCGTGGCTGTACACTGAGGATCTACAGACTGATGTTATGAAGGGACAGTCGACGCTACCAACTGAGAGCTGGGGGATCAGTATTATTATACGGTATGTCAGTTTCGTATCACACCCTTGACTCTTGGTACTAGGAAAACACTGGGTTTGTCGCCTCGGAGAGTTCCGCGCTGCTTTCCTTGTAGATGCAACAGGTGTTGATCCAGGCGTACTTAAGTCCGTCTGGCCCGGCGAGGGGCATGTGCTTTCCAGCTTTGTGTACCCTTACATTTTGCAGGTGTCACCTCCCTGGATGTCTTGAAAGGACAGCTTCGTCTCCCCACCGGTGGGAAAGGATGACGTATGGAGGGAAATCATAATCTGCAAAATACTCGAGCTTGTCCATGCCCAACTGTGACGGGCCAGTAAGGTAAGGCCCATTACTAGTAGCAGAATCTATTGTGATTTTTATAAAGAGAGCAGAGATACAGTAAAGTGGTTCTTAGGGGGGGTTTGTATATAAAGGGAGCAGCCCTCTCACGGGGGCCGACCCGGCTCCCTGGGGCAGGTTCTTGGTTTACAGCCAAGGCTAACCCTGAATGGCCTTAGCCCCGTGGCACCAACTTGGCAAAGACGTTTCGATGGAGAAACGATCCTATCGTCTCTCCTATGATGCTCTTTAGGGTTTCCCCGGCCAAAACGTGTAGAAAAAGGAACGGAAGCGAACTTCTGTCGTGATACTTGGAGTTTTTGTGAAGGCGGTCTGGGATTCTTCCTTCGGTTGGGCGCCCAAACACCTACCCAGAAAGGCCATTCCACATATGCATTCAAATAAGATGCTATGTGGTGGAATGGCCGCTCATGCCGCTCCATTGAATACACCGGGGACTTAGTCGAGTTCCTCTTCCTGCGAATATGGCTGGTAGAGGATCGGATAACTCGCAAGTTTGAAGAAGGCCACGATAACGAAGACCAAGCATATGGTTGGAATGACCCATGGTGTTGTGATAAACCTCGCCCCAGCATCATGTCTAGACATGCTTGCCAGTAGCATGAGACCAATACCGAGGATGATGTTGACGGTAATGGCAACCCGAGACCTGGGGATTTTGTAGTCATGGTGCGACTCGGAGGGGGGGAGGAGGTGACGTGGCAACTCGGAGGGGGAGAGGAGATGAAGTATCATTATGAAAATCAAGGCTCCTCCAGCGGCGCAGAATACGTAAATGTACTATAGCGTGTAAGTATACCGTGTTGAAAAACTCCAGCAGGCGGAGATAGAAGGAGTATGTCAAGCTTACCACCAAACTAAACTTGTCGGATACATCTTCGAGGGCATGGCCTTTATACGTCGAAGGGTCATCCGGCCACCCGCCACCCTCAATCTCTTCTATCTTGAAATTCACGAGGACAGAATTAAGAACTGTCAGCTGTAAAGACCGGAGGGCCCTGGTGACATTCTGATACATCGAGTCGGCCTCAATGTTCCCAGGGACTGTCGTCCAAAAGCTTTCCGGTGTCATTCCAATAACTGCAAGCAGTGCCTCTGCACGAAGGAACGTGGCGAAATGTTCCGGGTGGTAGAGCTCCCAGACCGAGTTGACGGTGCCATTCAGGTTATTGACTATGCTTCTCGTGATTGAGGTTCCGCTGTTTCCCCTAGTGGCCAGGAAGGTGGCGTAGAATTCGTCACTCAAATAGCTTATGAGCTCCATCAGCTTCAACCATACAAGAAGCTGTACAGTGCCCTCTATAAGCAGCATTAGAGCGAGGTGAAAAGGAAAATGACAAAGACTCCAGAGGTAGAGGTTGAGGGACGTTCCGCCAAACCGGCTCGGCTTATAGGTCACCCATTCGAGATAGAGCTGGGAGATAGCGTAGATAAGAGTAACAATGGCGGTAAGAACCCCGATAGTTGCAGAAGCTGCAGGGCAGCAAGTGTTAGCAAGCGTTATCATTTAATAGAAGGGTCGAGCACGAACTTACTCCACGAGTAAACATTTTTAACAACTGTGCTCACGTGCTCCGCTATGATGATGATACTTGCGCCGAGGACGAGGAGGGTGATAGTCGTCATACGATCAGCGAGGGCGGAAATTGGAACGCCGTGGTCTCTGTAGATGCGTGAGACGGCGAATATCATCGTTGTCTCAAAATAGCCAACAATATACCAAGCGATATAGGCTAGGCTGTTAGAGTTGTCACTAAATAAGAACGATATGCCGAGGTAGATTATAGCGGCAGTGAGGTGGCACGCGCACATGATAATGAACGCACGCCGCCGCCTTGAATTTGGCCTGCTGAGCATAGCGAGGCCGTACTGCATCCCTAAGGCAGCCCGGGATACGGCAAGGATGATGGCTGTACCATTAGCCGGGGTTCTGGACTTGTGAGAAGAGTGGGACATACAAAGACCCCGGAACGTGCCTATTACTTGGTTCGTCGGGTCGAACTCCGGCGCGACAACACAAGCCCCAGCTATGGTGCCAACGCGGATAGCGTACAGAATCATCTCTAGAGCGTGGTGAATAGATACGTTCAGGCTAGCGAGTGAGAGGAACACGTACCCGTAATGCTAGCAACCATGAAACGAACATCATAAAGCATCCCAGTGAGCCAGATGAACCATACAACACTGAAGATGGGATAACAGGTCAGCAGCTTGGTCATATGGGTGTGACGGCATCCGAGGCTCTGACCTGAAATATCCGATATACGCTACCAGGCGCTCAACTGTTGTAATCTCGTGAAAGGTAGTGAAGGCTACCAGGCTTGCGACGAAGAATATATCGTAGAGAAACTGTAGCAACGTTAAGCATGACGCCCTGAGCTGCGGAGGTCTAGGCGCGTGGAGACATACAGTGAGACTCTGCCTCTGAAGATTGCTATTTTGTTAGCTGGTTTAGGGTCATGGCGTGTGGGGTTCTTGTGTTCTGACGGACTAGGCGGGGTTCTTGGCCAGCTTCGCGGGGCGTGACGCCTCGGGCTGCGATCCAAAGGGAGCGCGCGAATTTTGATGGACGCCGAATCCAAGCATTATCATGGCGCCACGGAGGCGTCCGCGAATCTAGGTCACGGCCGTGAAGACTAGACGCTTCTATATTGTCCTCAATGTTTCGAGCGCCGCTATTACAATAATCAGTCAGTCAGATGGTCTCAAAGACGAGTTCCCGCTCGAGCATTACTCGGTTCGTTCGGCCATTTCGACCGTCTGCTTCGAAGCCCACCAGGGCTAACTAGAGGCAACTGTTCTGTGTGTGGGTATAGACTCAGGACGAGCGCGCGTGTAAAATTGACCCTGCGAAGCTCTTTTTGGGAAACAAATAGCCTCAAATTAGTTGTTGATGCTAGGAAGATGTATCTCCAGCTTCACCACGTCTACCACAACAAATTTGCAAGCAACTAAGCCTAACTAGGCTGCGAAAGGGGAGATGGTGCCGAGTCCTTGTAGCCCCTCATCAGCTTCCCCTGAGGGGTTTAGCGCAAACACTCTGAGGATTCTGAACCAATGATTAACCGCCTAAAAATGTGCATGGGCGACAGCGGCCCCCTGCCACAGGACGAGAAGGGCGTTTGCTGCTGCCGACGTGGAGGTCTCGTAGCCAGTGACTCCTGGTTCATGGAGAGGGGAAGTTTGGTGGGCGCACATCACTTTCTTTGCCTTCAATCCCCCTCTCCGATTCTCACGCACTGGGCTCTCGAGCTATTTCTCCATCTTTATTTTCGAACCACAAACACGCCTCTTGCCCAAAATGGCGGATCCGGCCACAATTATAGGTCTTGCTTCAAGTATTATAACCTTTATCGATTTTGGCATCAAAGCAGTCCGCCTGGCGAGGTCGGTCCATGGCGCAACGGCAGAAGTGCGCGAGCTTGATCTCATCGCCGAGGACGTTCAAGCCCTGAGCTCCGACGTCCTCCGTAAAAGATCGAACGTGAGAAAGTTATCCGAGGAAGAACAGCGTATCGTCTCCATTGCGACTGAATGCCAACTGTTGGCAATTGAGCTGCGCAAGCTTCTTGCAACGCTGAAAATGCGAGATGGGGCATGGTCGAAGAAAGTGGAGAGTGGCCGCGTTCTCTTCCAGACACTGAAGAAGAAGGGCGAAATTGAGGACCTATGGCAGCGGTTAAACAAGCTCGATGTCAGACTAAGGGACAGTGTACGCGGGTTACTCCAAAGGTCGGTGTTTCAGTTTTGTATCCTAATAATGGTATTAAGCCGTGGAAAAAAGTGCACCTGAAGACCTGCCCCGACCCAGGCTACAATGCGCCCTCATTTTACTAACCTTACCGTAGGGACCGCGACTCAACCATCTCGGTCGAGCTCAGAGCTCTTCAACAGCTACAGCGAGACTTCGGCATCAACTTTGGCGCTACACTCGACCGCATCCAAAGCGACATCCTCCAGCTGACCGGGCAGCAGGCTGTTGTTGCATTGGAAGTTGAGCAACTAGCCCGCCTGAAGGGTTGCCTTGATTCGTTTGAGGCGGAGCGTGTCCTGCGCAGACGGCAATCCGCCCTCATCCAAAGCCTATACTTTCCTGAAATACGCCGTCGCTGGGAGCAGGTACCAAATGCCGATAATCTCACCAATGCCTGGTTGTTCGACCGAACCAAGACAACATTTCTGGACTGGCTGGAGTCGGGAAGCGGCATCTATTGGATTACTGGCAAGGTATTTGTTTTCTAGCCACCTGGTCAACCCCCCCCCCCTCTCCGGAAAAAGATCTGATGAATCTTCATATTTCAGGCGGGTAGTGGCAAGTCAACTCTCATGAAATATGCGTCCGAGCATCCAGAGACTGTGCAAGCTCTGATAAAATGGGCCCATCCGGCAGAGCCGCACTGTCCCAATTTTTTCTTCTGGAATCAAGGTTTCGAGATGCAGAAATCACATACGGGGCTTCTCCAATCGCTGGTATACCAGATTCTGAGGAAAGCCCCTGAAATCGCCCTACAGGTCTGTCCAGACCGTTTAGCTCACGAGAGTTGGGAAATCAAGGAGCTGAAGGCGACCCTTGAACGAATTCTGAACCAGCCTGAGGGTAGGCTCCAGGCCAGATTTTGCTTCTTCATCGACGGCCTTGATGAGTACAGCGGTGACGAAGAGGACCTAGTTAACGTCCTCGCCATCTTCGATAAGAACCCGCATGTGAAATTATGCGTCTCGAGTCGGCCGAGGCAGTTTCTTGACGAGGTGTACCAAAGCCGCCGCCAGACTTTAGTCATCCACGAGTTTACCAAGGAAGATATGAAGACTCATGTTCGACAGAGGCTGCACAAAAACGAAAAGTTTGGAGAGCTGCAACGAACTTCCGGCCCTGCCTGCGACGAGCTCCTGAAGCAAATTGCGGACCGAGCACAGGGGGTATGGCTTTGGGTCTACCTGGTTACCCATGATCTGGTCCACGCGGTCAACCGGAACGAGGACATTCAGGCGCTTCAGCGGATCTTCGATCAGCTCCCTCCAGACTTGGAAGCTTACTTCGAGCACATCATCCAGAAAATCAAGCCAAGCTTCAGGGTAGAGATGGCACAAATCTTCCTTATTACCATCGAAGAAGTCCAACCCCTCCCCTTGTTCGCCTTCTCCCTTCTCGAGCGAGAGAGGCGCGAGCCAAACTATGCCGTCTTGGCTCCCATCTTTCCGCTCTCCCTCAGAGTCGTCGAGGAAGCCGACAAGTCCTGGAAGGGCCGGATACAAAACCGTTGCGGTGATCTTCTGCTAGTTGACAATAAGGAGCACCCGACCTTCCTCCGAAATCCCGTGGATTTCTTACATCGTACGGTTCGCGACTTCCTAAGAGATTGCTACTACGAGAAGCTCCAGGATGAGTTGGTCTCGGATTTCAGCCCGCTCGTTTCCCTCTGTAGGATCATGCTCTTCCTGCTCAAGAGCTTACCCCCGGTCGATCCTCAAGAGCGCGCATCCATCACACGGCTCACCAAGCTTGTCGACGAACTGTTATATTACGCCCACGAAGTCGAGAAAAGAGATCAGCAGTCCTCGGATTCCTCCCTAGTTGATCTGCTGGACGAAATGGATGCTGTCAACCGTTGCCACGCCCGCTCCATGCGCAACCACTGGACGCACATGAGAGATTCCCCCATCGCACATGGTTATGACGAATATCGCGAAGGCGGACACTACAGTTTTCTGGCGCTAATGGTGCAAGCACGGCTGGTAAAATACGTCGGTGCCAAACTCCGGTCGGACCCGAGGCTAATAGAGAAACACGGGAGGCCGCTCCTCGACTACGCGCTTCGCCCGAGAAGGGTAACGCCGATCCCAATGCCGTATCACTCACGACGGGACGACTCCAGTATCGACATGGACATGGTGCGGCTCTTATTGGAACACGGGGCGGACCCGAATCAAAAAGTCTACCTAAATGATGGGCGAACCGTGTGGGTGCTTTTCCTCTTATCATGCTACGAATCGTTGCAGAGAGACGGGGTGTCGATGCCGCTGAAACGCGTCTGGTACCGAGCGAGTGAGTTACTGATTTTGAACGGCGCGAGGTTCGACGCATGGATCGAAAATGACGGGGACCATCTTGGCGCTACTCTAACAGTCCCCACAATTCTCGAGACTGTTTTTGGAGGAGAGGAGGCACGCAAACTGCAGATGTTGGTGGAGGAAGGGGGAGTGAAATCCTCAAAGGGTCCGTGGTACGCTAAGTGGGGGTTTTGGAGATCGAAATAGAGAGCAACTTATCTGCTCGTTATTAGTTCCAGAGATGTGGCATTGGGGTAGGGGGCTTTTGCCTCCCTTTCCAGGCAATTATGCGGCGCCACTTTGTAGATGGCTCGGTCGATACGAGGACTAGCTCGGGAGGAACAAAGTAGGAGTTGGAAACAAGGTTGCCAAGAAGAAGGAACTCCCCAAGCAGAACAAAAGATGTCGGACATCTACACCTTACAACGCCCCAGGTCCCGGCCCGAAACTGCCCTCATCCTCCACACCCTCCTCATACCCCCTCGTTGTGTTCCCCATCTTCCCCCCCTCCCCCGTCGTCGACCCCTCAACGCACCTCCCCTCTCCCCACGCTACATCCGCCACCCTCTCCCAAACCTTCTTGATATCCCTCGCCATCTCCCACGTCCAAAACACCTTACAATGCGCCGCCTCGTACCGAAACTGCAATGGCAACGCATCCGCTGCTTCTCCCAACGGTGTCTGATTCGCCATATTAAACCTCACACCTCCCCCATACCGCCCA
>Ga0247780_1000455_pt1 | contig 38746 bp, 27 predicted proteins | sample UWRJL079202R5_FD_179927 | JGI IMG/M metagenome (GOLD analysis project Ga0247780, IMG submission 179927) | Plant litter microbial communities from Arlington Agricultural Research Station in Wisconsin, United States - UWRJ-L079-202R-5 | ecosystem: Environmental > Terrestrial > Plant litter >...
CGAGCCCTGTCCAAAAAAAAAAAACATTCACCACCGAACCCCGGTCGTGACTATGCTATCCGCGACTGCACTTCGATCCGACAACCGATACCGCCTTCCGCCACAGTAGGAATGGCCGACATCTCGAGCGCCAGATTGGGGGCCTGCGTAGCGCGGCCGCGCGACGTCATGGGCGCTGCTGGCGCCATCGCGGCGCAGCCCTCAGAGCTCCGGTGCTGTTGTGGGAGAGAGGAGTGTGTCTTTTTGAGACACAATTGCTCAGTCCTGCTGAGTGTTGAGCGGGACGTCCACACGGCCGCGAAAATGGGGCAGGTATGTTCGTTGTTGCATTCCATCCATTCCTTGTGGCTACTCTTTGAGTCGACGGCCGGGCCGCTCTTTGTGCCTGCTCCTTCCCTACCGTCCTCCTTGAGAACCGTCGAGTACATTCCAGACAATGTGCTGTCGTGGCTGCTTGTCAACAGACAGCGATATCTACGATGGCAGCCCTTCGAGATGTTTGGCTGTCACGCCGGGAGAAGCCAGAAGATTGTGTTCCCTCGCTTACATTCGCCTTGCAGACGCTACTTGCCCGCCATGAAGCCTACATGGCATCCGCCGAGCGCGATCGCGTCGAGCTCACCGGGCGCATCGAGGTTCTAGAGCACGAAAACATCGAGCTGGAAACGAAGAACAAACTCGCCGTGGACGAGAACCACAGCCTTCGGGAGGAGCTCGAGCAACTCAACGAAACCGTCAAGGATGCCGATACCAGGATCGAGTCGCTCGAAGCCACTCTGCGGGATTCGATGCGGGAGGTGCGCAGGTTAGAGAGTGCGGCAGAGAGAGCAACCAACCTCGAGCGCCAGATAGCTATGTTGGAGGAGGAGCAGGCTACTCTGCAAAATACACTCGTTCACACACAAGAAGAGGCCCGGACGGCTATGTTCCGGTGGAAGCAGGCGGAGAGAGGCCTCAGCGACCTCCAAGAACAGCTGGAGCGCATGGAAAAGGAGTCTAGAGAGGAACGGGAGCGCCACGTCGAGGTTATCGGTCGAATGGAAAGGCAACGGGTTATGGAGAAAGAGCTGAGCACGGCGGCCGGCAGATTAAAGGGCGCGGCAGCAGTGAGGTCCATGACAGACAGCAAAAACAGCCGGGGCGTCGTTTCGCATTTCGTGCGCGACCTCCTGCAGGATAACGCCACCCTTCAGCTGGGTATGGCGGAACTGCGCGAGCTGCTGATGAGCTCCAACGACGAAATCCAGATGCTCCGGGAACAGCTGTTGTATCATCAGCCTGTGGTCAACCACGACGTCAGCTCCCCATCAACCCTTCGGGCCGAACTGGAGCAGAAGGAGCCGCCAACCCCCCCAAGGGTCTCACAGGAGCTTCACATACACCATCACTACCATGTCACACACAAACCTGATATCAAGAAGCCCAAGAAGCGGAGACAGGGCATCACATCGGGAACCTTTACTCCACTGCATATTTCAACTCCAACGCCCACGACCCATGCGCTACAGCGTTGGCAGCGTCACGGATCTTTTCCCACATCGCCCAGAAACGAGGCACCAGGCATGGATATGCCGTCGAACGGCAGATGGTCAATCGTCTCTGACAGTCCGTCAGATTTGTCGTCATCGGCGCCGAGCTCCCCCCCATCAAATCCACGCCACTCACTGTTCGACCGGGGCATCATGGAGATATCATTGCCAAATTCCCCGACAACAAGCGTGGATCCAATGTCGCCAGCTTGGCGGACTTCACATAAAAAACGGCCGTCAGAGGTATCTACTCGGAGCATCACAGCTCCAGGGGCATTTCCGAGCCTTGCGCCGCAGTATTCTCAGAGTCCCCAGCCACACCCACTGACAAACCTCATCCACGAAGAGGATATGGTCCCTGAAGAGCGCACAGCCCCATACACAACCGACGATGTTCCTGGCCTCACGCGAACCGTTCCCTCGGCAGACGACACAACGATTGAGACAGCCAGCACCGATGCCGAAGGGGATGACCATTTTGACCCACACATAGCGCAGTCTCCACGAAGAGTGCGGCGCGTGGTCTCTCACGAATCCATAATGTCCCTTTCGAATGGCATGGACATCCATACTCTCAAGGCTCGGCCAAGTCAGCTCACTCTTCGGCCGCTTGGCCTAACCGCAGCCGGCACCAATATCAGCTCCGTCACTGCGCGCCCAACCATCGCGAGAGGCGATACTGGTGGGAAAAGGAGCAGTTTACTTCTGCGAGACAATCTCGCAACTGTAGGGCTGGGTCTCCCTATGCCGAAAGGACGGGGTGGTGGTCGAGTGGTATCCAATCCTGTTCACGGCGGCTCTCGACCATCCCCGGTCAACACTCTGAGCAGGCTCGTCTCCTGGCGCCCTTGGGGAGGCGGCGGCACCAGCTCGAATCCCTCGCCGCATCCAAGCCCGTTGGCGTCGCCCGCTATAAGCACAACTAGGGAGATCCACATCGGCGGCACGGCTGCATCTAGCCCCGCAGTGTCTCAGGCATCACCGCCGGGCAGCCTCTCCTCGGCGGGAACCTTTCGAGCCCCGGGAATCAACCAGCCCGGAATGATACCTGGGTTCCACGAGTACTTCGCCGCCCATCAGCGAAGAGGACCACCAAGCAAAGTGTCAGTCGACGATCTTGGACAGATCCAGGAGGCAATGCGGGAGGTCTTGGACGACACATGACCGCCCGCATGCGGCCGAAAAAGGAAGGAAATTTTTTTGATCGAGGCAATGATGCCTCTGTATGATACTCTGTATGAAACCGGTGGGAGGCAGAGATTGTACATGGACTTTTGTGCATACATGGGAGCATTTCATTTGTATCATCCATCGCATCGGGTGGTGTTTTGGCTTGGCTACACGCCTCAATTCTCTTTGTCAAACAACGATATCCCGGCATCAATTGGATCAGGTCGGGGTCAGGGAGCGGTTATTTTAGTACTGGCGCAAGACAGTCATTTTTGGACAGCATTCGAAGACATATGGATAATAAATACCCGAGTTTGTCGCGTCTGTTGTGCAAAGGAAGACGCGTCTGGCAGATAGCATAGTGCATTGAGACGAGCACTGCGACATAAGTGAGAGACGTTGCGAGATCACCGTCACTGACAAGTCATCGCAAAGAGTGCAAGTTAATGCATTTTATTAATATTGATGTTTTCCCGATCATTAGATTAATTACCAGACCCGTCAGGGCACAACTGTGAAGCTGTGATGCAAACAAGTTCTCAACGCTTTTCCCCGTGAATTGTCTTGGTCTCAATTGAATATGCAGTCCATTAGAAACAAAGCGCCAAACATGTTCTCCATCTCAAATCCCTATCTTTATCGTCCAAAGCCCATGACAATCCACGTTTTAACTCCTCGCATTCCGGCTGACTGCTTACGCTTCGAGTCCTATGATCGCAGTTTTCCCGGATCCGGTAAGACCAGGATGATGCGCCACTCGGCATTCAGACGCGCCAAGCATCGATCGACCGGTCAGCATCTTAAGCCAACCGCGATTGGCTACTTAAGAAGAGGGGGGAGTAGGACGGGTGACGGAGCCACCGATGTTGAGGAGGTACTGGATGTTGTTGAACTCGACATCGAGACCCTTGATCTGCCACTGGCCGGCGTTGTAGGCAGCGGTCAGGATGGTGACACCGCGGACCTTGGTAGCAGTGAGGCCGGGCGCGGGGACAGCGAAGGTAGCGGACCAGACGAGCGAGGCTGAGTCGCAGTTCCAGGGGCCGAGCTTGTCGAGCTGGAAGGGGAGGTGGTCGGGCTGGACGGTTTGTTAGTCATGGAATATTCCAAGCAGAGATGGAGAGGAAGCCTACCTGAGTGTGCTGGTGGTCGATGAAGCTGGTCTTGTTGAAGATGGGGAATCCAACGGGGAGACCATTGGGGGGGATGAGAGAGTTGATCGACTCGGACCAGTCGACGAAGTCGTCGGCCAGGTACTTGGTGTGCTTGGCATCGTCCCAGAAGGTGATCATGCCCTTGTAGGCATCGACGAGCTCATCGACGTCGCTCTTGCACAGGCACTTCTTAGGCTCGCTGGCAACGCGGACCTCAACGCCGTTGCGGGTGATGGTGGTCGAGCCGACGGCAGCGGCGGTGGCCGAAGCGGCGAGGGCGAGGGTGGTGAAGAAACGCATCTTGAATTATTAGGTTTGGTGTTTGGAAAAACGAGTGTCTCGCCGTTCGAAAGTCGGGCTATTAGGTAAGAAAAGAGGCAAACGGGAGCTTAGAGCTAGATGCCTGGTATTGAATGCGGATGCGAGTGAAGCTTCTGTTGCTGCCGGAATGGGGGATCTCGCCAATCCTTATATCTCGACCGCGCTGCTCATGCAGGTCGAGCACCTTTCATTTCTCCTGTTGCACTGCAGGGGGTCGTGGAAGGGTGTGACGAGGGTCGACGGGGACTGCGGCTGCACTGCACAGTCCCACAGCCACGACTTCTCGTCACCCGGGTTTCCCCCAACCAGTTTGGGACATTGGGCAGGCCCATCGGAGCATGGATGCCGGGGGTGCAAGGGTCTCTCAATGGCCAACAGGTGCGGCGGTTGCAGGAGCAGCAGGAAAGTGGATGACAGGATCGAGGAGTGAGCAGGGAATGTGCCACAGGCTGGGCATGGCTTGTCCACCGGGGCTGGGTCCAAGATGACGGACGAGGACGGAAGGCCCAAGGAGCATTGGCGAGAGCCCTGCAGCGCATCAATAGCTTCGGACTTCTCAAGCCTCGCTCCACTGGGGCTTCCAGACGACGCACTGTTGATCCACTGTCAGACCGTCAGCTTGGTCTCGAACTGCGAAACAGGGAAATTTCTCGTCACAAAAAAGGAAAAGGAGATGTCCAGAGCCTGTGCAGCCAGCTTCCCGTCTCGGTCCCAGCTCTGCGCCGCCGACTCTCAGGCAGAGCTGAACCTCGAACCCAGACGAGCGATCGCTGGCGAGCCCCGCAAAAACAAGCGACCCAATAATCCGGGTTGGGGCCTCAAGCTGCCCATCCGCGCGGTCGCTTGTTATTGAGAGCTATTAATTGCTCCTAGGGCCGGGCCCATCATCTTGGCGCTCGGACAGTCGACCTGGGCGTGCTCGGCGTGCTGGGCGTCCAAGGTGTCAAGCATATCGCGGTGTGTGGGTCTGGAGAACGCGGTGTGGGTGGGCCCGCAGCCCAGCAAACATCAGCCAACTACATTGCGCTACAATTGCGCCCCGAAAGCCCTCTTCGTCGACGTGCGGGCTTCTGTCTCGCCGCTCGGGCCGACGAGGCAAGCTGATTCGCACCGGCGATCGAGGTGCAGTTGGGAAAATGCACAAATACGAAAAACGGGACGCTGGAGAGCGGTTGGGCCATTCACAACGGCAGCCCGGTGCCGGCTGGCTGGTGTGTCACGATGTCGCCCAGCACGTCGCACATCGTCCGGTCTTACGGGCCCTGGGAAGGAGTCTCACGGGCTGAAGATCACTGCCAGCCAGAATGCGGTCAGGACGAAATTGAGGGGTGGCGGCCGCCATTGCTGCCCGGTGCTTGTAATGCGATGTGTCGTGGACGCGCGCGACAGGCAGTGTAAATTGCCAGTGTCATTGCCAGGGAGAAAAGAAAAGGGGAAGGCGTGGCTTTGAACCGGGCAGGTTTAAGATTACAATCCCACGTCCTCGCGGTGCCAGTCCCGAAACCTGGACAGGACCTGAGCGATACGACGATTACTGCCTCAGCGCAGAGGGGCGTTGTGTTGCCTGCCGCCTGCCCTACAGAAAGGCAGGCCCGTTACTCCGTACTAAACCCGGGGGGCCAACCTACCCAATTCAATTTCCACAAGGCCCCGACAGAACACCAACTGCCCGCCTGGTTCCTCGTCCTCTTGTCCCCGCATCAGTCAACGGCCAAATCAGAGGCGACGTAACTCCCTGGATTTTGGTCCACACCCACTTCCATTTCCACGCTCGCCGCTTTTGCCCCCGGCTGCTGCCGTGCCCAGCCGCCTGCCTCCTTTTCTTGCCAATTAATTTAAGCTCTGCGCGAGCGACGATCCCGCCCAGATGTGTCCACCATTCAGGCGTGCCCCTTTCCAGCAGCCGCACGCGAACCCATTTCCCCACACGATCCCTTTTCACTCCTCCCTAGCTCCTTTCAAGGAGGGCTTCCACGGCCGACACTACCGCCACGATGCCGACACTGGGAATTGGGTCCAGCCACAGACGTGTTGGGTGCCATGTGGATTAAATTGCCGCGCGACTCTGGCCAGTGGCGTGGAAGGAAAATGATGGTCGCCCGGTGTCAGCCAGTCTCAGCCGCTGTGGCTCTTGTTTTCCCCGAAAACTCCATGTCTTGGCGTCACAAGCCCTCAGCGTCTTGGGCTCCCCACTCATGCTTCTACTGCCACCTTGACAAGACCTTGAATCGCCATTTCGTGATGATCTTTGATTCTTTGAGCATTTTGCCGACTTGATTTTAATACTGCTTCAACGACGACACTCAGTTTAAGGTTTTGAGTCAGCACTTACTGCCATTCGGTCTAGGGTGCTCAGCTTACGCTGATCAGCCACAGCGTGCACTAATACGCCACCAGCAAAATTTGCAGCGATAATGTTATCGGAGCCAAGATATTCCGTTCTGATTGCGGCGGTTGAACTGCACACCCGTTTGACTATTGGCAATCGCGAACGCCGGCAGCCTCAATCGCGCTCATCGCCGGGCCGTAACAGCGCGCACCTAAAGCCGCGCCGCTCTGCCGGAGCGGCCCCAGAGTGCTGACGTAAAATGTCTCGGTCTTGGCCGGCTCACCTCTCGCTTGCCGGCTCGGACTTCGATGTCAGATTGACAACAAATCGTGCGGGTCACCTGACTGCGCCTTTCGGGCCAAGAGATGACCGCAACAGCGCCAACAAACCAACGAGGCAGCTGCAAAGATACCAGGTTAAAAATAGCGCAGAAGTCCGCACAGCCGAATATCTCGATTTTCGCTTCCAGAAGGCCAAAACTCATGTCAGTTCCCGGAGAGCGGTTAGGGGCTTTTTTTGAGAAGCGTAGCACCCGCTCGGACTGCCTTGCGAAGACACTCTGGACAGCGGGTAATTGATCCGTCGTCGCCAAGAATCTGGCACTAATCGACTCAAACCTTATTTGGACCAGCCCACGGTGAGCTGAGCTCACCTCGCTCGCTTGCAGTTAGACTACATTCTCACAGCCTAAAACTTCTGACAGACGGCTACCCTCACGCAGCCTCAATTGTCAGATCTCACAGCCTCGAAGGGGGGCATGAGCTAAAATGTTAGCATCATCGCTAACATCATTACCTCGCGCGCCTGAACAATTTTCTCGCGGCCCCTCCCGGATGCGTGCACCGAAATAGTGCTGCACCGAAAAACGAACCCAACTCGACCATGCGTCGCACCACCCCACCACCACGCCTGACTTCCCACTACAAACCTCGTTCATGCGCGTAACTTGTCCTACGCCGGAAGCTATCCGCTGTGCCCCGATGGTACCACGTCCTACAGCTCCCTCCGGCGCCCGTGCTCGCGTACCCGCCTACCCGTCGTGACACACGCGCGGCTCGTGTGTTGTGCCCCCATCGTTAAACCGGAAACATTGTTCCTTCGCGGCGCTGACGAGCCGAGTTGTGCGCTAAATGCAGTAGCTGTCCGTCATGATCGTATTGGCCTTTCATTCCTGCACTCGCCCATATTATGCATGCATTGCTCGAGTATTGGGACGAGATCTTGTCGAATCTTGACTCGGATGGATTTGAGAGTGAAAAAACAGCCAGCAATGCCATATGTCCCCATCCATGTGTATATGTGCCTATTAAACATCGCAATTGTGGTGATATATGTATCCATCAACCCACAAGACTCAACCAAGAAACAAAACCCCCCTCCAAATCCCTCCCCCTTCAAACCGCCTCATCCAGCTCAGTACAGCTCTCCTTCATCAGCAAACTTCAAGCCCACCTGACCAACCTCCTTCCCGCCACATAGCATCTTGTAATACATATACCCCATATCATCATCGAGCACCGTAACAATCTCCACTTCGATTCGGTATATCTTCGCGTTCCGACCTGTGATGGGCCTCAGCACTTGCTTTGATAGGAACTTAGTGAGGTCGACTCCGCTGAGGTCCATTTCGAGAGTCCCGATCTTTCTTATGGCTGGTGTGAGGGAGGGAGCTTGGTTAGCACTTCATGTGCGGAGGGATATGTACTCTGTGTGGTACAGTGTTAGGAGATGTTGACATACATTTATGGTTCATCTTGTCCGGGGTCTCGGACGCCTCGCTCTGGAAGAGCGTGTAGGACGCTGTGGTGTCCCCTTCGAACATCTTTATTGAGTGGAGTTGCTGCTTCTCCATTCCGGGGGTGACCGTTTCACCCTGTAAGTTGACACGGATTCTGTTAGCAAAGATGCATCGCGACTTGGGGCTATCCAAGAGAGGTTTCAATGAGGCTCAAAGGAGTTGCGTATCTTACCCGGGCGATGGTCCAGTGTGCATTATTAGTGGTTATCTTCTTCCCGCTCCATACGTCAATTAAAGCATCAGCTTCGTCGTCAATACCGGGCCGAAAGCGCTTCAGCACTTCGTAGCCGATGTGGAACCGGCTCTTCTTCTGCATCACCACCGGGCCGTTGAGCCCTCGGATTGCAGCGCCAAGGCAAACCGCTTCCCATCTGGTTCAGACGTTTCGTTGTCAGTGTCGTTTCTGAGATTGAGCGTCTAGCTCCGCTGGAGAGCATCGCAAACGAAAGTTAGGACTCACGATTTATGGGGACTGAAGAGCGTGATGTCCTTGGGGCACCAGTCTTTGATTTTTGAGTAGAGGTATGGTGAGTCCCCGAATCCACCGACGAGTAGTAACGTCTGTTGTATTGCATCATGTCAGTTTGCTTGTCCCGGTATCGAAGTAACTCGATTCAGGGGAACTTGCTGTGGTTCGAAGGTTGCTTTCTGCTAGCGTGGCTGCCATTTGTTGTGTGATCAAGCCGATGATTTTCTTTACAACGGGATCAAACAACGTTTTCATGTCATCACTGACGCCCAATAAAAAGTGATGTGTCAGTTCAGAAACCCAGATCGAGTTTATAGGGAGCGGATTGCTCTCACGTTGTCAGTAGCACCTCGTCGTCTTCTGTATCGTAGTACTCAGAGTCCTTCGCTTTTGGCATCTTCAGGTGGAGGCGGTACGTCTTTGAGTATTCCGAACAGCCAAAGTCACGCTTTGCCGACTCAAAGTGGCTCATGAAGCTGGAGCCCGGCCCAGTCTTCTCCCGCTTGAGACCCGTGAAGGTAGAGCCAAATCGATTGCACATTAGCTTGTAGAATGCCCGATCGATCGTCGTCGAGCCGCACTTTCCACCTGGTAAGGGGTTAGCACCGTATATCATACTATATCTGTCCCAACGACCTGCCTTCGCTAACGCAAGCCTGGTGTAGAAGCAGTTTAGGCTCCACTGCCACTATTTTGTACGATGCGAGATCCTGGTAGGTGACATCACATTCAGCACCCGTAAACTCCGGGCTCTGTGTTTGGGACCACTTACCACTGTCCCCCCTCCGCAGTCGCAGACGAGAACACCATTTCCAGGCTTTCGATAACGTCGAGTCAGCACGCTGCATAAGCTAATCTCCTGGACACGGCCTTACTTGTACGTTCACGGCCCGATGCGAGCTTCCCGGGAGAGTAAGCTCCTGAAGACAGGCAACGGCGGCCGCCTCGGGCTCGCTGATCAGATAAATTGCATCCCCCTCTCTCGACCCAAATCCGGCACGAAGGGCTGCGTCTCTAGTCATGTTCTGGGCCCGAATGGACCACATTGCGGGCAAAGTGAACCAAAAGTCGATCGGGATAACGTCCAAGAGCGCAGCCGATATCTTCTGCTCCAGCTGGCGCATCATGTGCTTGTACAGCAAGGCGAGGTAGTCAGTCACGACGCTCTCGACTGACTTCCCTGGCGGGAGCTCCATGATGCGCTCGTGGTGTCCCTCGCCGAGGTTGCCGAGGGCGCCGTCATCGAAATCCGAGAGCTTGGTGTGGCGATCGAGTAGCAGCTTTGTCCAGCAATACGCGGTGGCGCTAGGGGGCACTGAGTATCCCCATGTCACTGAAGGTTGGTATGCGATGCGCGACGGGACCTGCTTCTGGAAAGCATAGCGCTCGCCGGACGCACCCCAGTTGGAAAGGACATGGACATCATCGGTGCCCGCCGCGTTGGACATGGCATAGCTGATTCCTGTTTTCTGTGTGAGCGCATGACCGACACGAAGAGTCACGATACGGTGTCATACCGGAAAATGTCGTGCCATAGTCGACACCGACAATAAGACGAGTCTTGGTCATTTTGCTTTTCTTTTCTTCGGCTTTCGGCTGGAAGCAGATTTGGTATCATGGAAGAGACGGCAGATGTCGGACATCACGGGCTTGTCTTGGGGGCGTCGGCACGGAGGACCAAGTCGATATCCCGGGGTTCAGGCATCCATCCTGTCTAGGCACGGAGGTTGTTGTCAACTGTCGGGCGTGGCTTTAGGCCCGCAACGTTTTGGCAAGTCGCTAGGACCAGCACCTTAGGCTCGAGGAGGTAGCGAATGGGGGCGTTTGGCCCGGAGCCTCCTCCAACCACAGGGCAGCACCGTTGCACATCCGTGTGTCGCGTGTGGTGTTAAAAAGCCCAACGAAACCGCACTTCTGCATCATCGACAGGGCGGAATGTCGAGCAGACGAAAGTTGTCGCTTTTTGCGACGCCTCAGATCGATCTCAACGTGTGCTGTCTTGGATGGCGCCACCGCCCAACGGGTGGGTTCCTGGAGCTGAGGCGAGCGGAGTACAGGCTTGGCGTCCTATCGTTCTTTCCTCAGTCATGCCTGGCAGCCAGCGAGTCGTGGTCCATTTGGGCATTGTTCGCTGGCGCTGGCAGTGCCCGATTCGACCAAAAAGGACGCGCCTCGACATGGCATTGAGAACGGATGAGCGACGAACTACTCAACTCGAGCCTTCAGATCGACTCTCATCACCAATTTGCCACCGATCACATCCAAGATGAAGCCATTCAAGGGCAGTCGCTCTGCATCGCCGATAATCACAGACGGATCTGCTCGTCCGTCCAGCACCCTTAGACGAGGGACAAGCATGTCGCTTCGCTTGTCTCGGCGCGGTACTGCGAGCGGAAGCCCCGGATCTGCCAGGAGCCCAAGCAGCCCGGGTACTTGGGCTCGCGTCGGCCGCTCACTGGGACTTCTGAGGTCAAAGCAGGGACAGGCCGGCGATGAGACGCCCCAAAGTCTCGAGGAGTCACCCATCGAGGCTCTTCCAGGCCTTCCGGACCTTCCTGGCCCGGCAATCGAAGACCTGAATCAGAAACTGGCCGACATGCAGAAGCAGCTCGCCGAGGAACAAGCCAGGACCCACCAGCTGCAAGCAAAGCTCGCCACCGAGTCTAGCACGCGGGAGAAGCTGGAGCACGAGATTGGTCAAGAGGTGAAGGAGAAGGCGCTCCTCCATCAAAAACTCGGCAGCGAGCTGGAGAAGGGCCAGAAACTGGAAGAGAAGCTCGCGGCCGAGAGCAAGAAGGCGAAGCAGCAGCTCCTCCACCGCGAGGATGAGCGTGACAAGAAGATTCAGCTCGCGCACGCTGTAGCCAAGGGCATCATGGACAAGAGCAAGACCTTTGCCTCGTCCGACATCGAAGTCCGCGACTGGTTCAATAGCCGCAGCCAGAGCTGGTATGGATGGGCCAAGGACTTTGCTCATCGAGACCCGCACCGCCTCTCGACCATGCCAGATGCGGAGAGGGGCGAGTTCTTTGACGCCATCTCACAGTTCGTCGTACTCGAACATGGCACCCCGGCACTCCCAGCAGCCCTCGCAAGCCAGCCACGGATCTTGTATATCCTGCTCCATGGGCTACTGGCAAATCTACTCTGCTCTGATATCCTCGGGTCACCGTTCTGGCCTCTCGACGCCATCAACCTTCAGCGCGAGGGTTCCTACCTACCGGCGCAGAACAATATGGACAACCTGTACAGGCAACTTGTTGAGTGTACGTCTCCCCTTCCCAATCGTGTCGACTATCAGCCCCTCATCAGATGAGTTGTTCCTAACCCCACCGTAGTGCACCCGCAGACAGCTCACCAATGGCGCTCCTCCATGGCCCGCCTCCTCGCGATCAACGGCATGGGCCCGACAAGGAAAGGCCTCTCCGACGACACCAGCGCACAGCCCCTAAGCCCAACACGACAGCGATACGCAGCATACCTTACCCACAAATTTCTCTCCGGACCCGCCCGCGTCCTTCTCCGCGACGGGCTCGAGCAAAGCGGCTGCGTAGCGCGGCTCTGCGAGGAGATCGATAAGGCGTTGCAATTCTCGCTCGAGCTGTTCTCCAGCCGCTCGTACGTGCGCTGCGCAAGTCTGCTTACCCTCCCGGCCGACTGGGTGTACTCGTTTAGGGTGGACAATGCCGTGCTGGAGCTGTACCAGGCGGACAAGATTGAGAGCCCCGAGAACTATGACGACAGGCGCATTGTGATGATGGTTCGGCCGGCTATTATCGCTTGGGGAACGGAGGACGGGAGGGATTATAGCGCGTGGCGGGTGTTGATGAAGGGGCAAGTTTGTGTGGATGTTGGGGACGTGGAGGGAGTGCGGGAGAGCGAGTAGGCAGTGTGAAAAACGGCGAGATGCCCCTGAGACTTTGGATTTGTAGTCCTTTGGAAACCCGGTACCGGCGTACAATAGGAGGTGGGGAGAGTTCGGAGTCTGAAATATAGAGTTTGTATTCCAGACTACAAAGTCTATTCTATACAACCAAACTATGAGTTTGCTTTGTACTTGCGTATTCCCTCTTTATCCCACTTGTGCTTTCCGCCCCTTGTTTCCTGTAAGCCATGAAAGGAGCCAGCCTCTGGTAAGACATAACACAACAACAAAGAAACACTCGGCATCCTGGCCACTCCACCTTCCTGCTTCTAAACTCTCCAGGGATACCCCGGAATGACCACCGTTTCTAGAGAGCGGATCAAAAGGCTCAAAACAGGTGCAAAAAACATACAACACCAGGGATTCGCTGGTCGTCACCGACCCAACTACTAGTTTGGCCCTCACTGGCTTGTCTATGGGAGAGCGGACGGGATCCCGAATTCTCCAGTGGGTATGGTCGTATGTGGAAGTTTGTGGTGGTGTTTGGGGTTATGTCCTCTTGGAGTTGCGGTTGTTTTGTGGTGGTGCTGTAAGCATTCACCCACAGGAACACAGAACCAACTTTCAAACCGAAACCAAGCAACAGTCTGACATGCATTCGTCTATCAACCCTATACCCCCAGCCCCCCAATGCAACATCCATAAACATGAACCTAGTCTCCCTCGTTCTCATCTCAATCATGACATGAACATCGTGCAACAAAATCCCGAATCTGAATCTGAATCTGAATCTGCGGCCCAAGGAAACCGAACCAGCACCCCAGCCCAACCATCCAATCCAATCCAATGCGCCAGTCTATAAGCTCGCCCTTCCCATCATGGATTCATACCCTCAGAATCTCAGGCCAAATCTAAGCCGCGCCGTTAAAGGCAAGCAAGTTAACTGTGCCCTCAGGGATGCTACCAATGACGCCCTTGGTGGCCGTCTCCGCAATGTAAGCGCACAGGGCGGCGGGGGTCTTGGGGCCGAGGAGGCCAAGGAGGTAGGCGCCGAGGCCGGCGATGTGGGGAGAGGCCATGGATGTTCCCGAGATGGTTTCCTGTGTTTTGTTTTAGTTGCTATTTCGGGATGGGAGGGGGTTTGGAGGGAAAGGAGGCTTACAGTAGCAGTAGGGTTCCCAATCCACGAACTCAGCACATCCACACCCGGAGCAAAGATATCCACCAGCGAGCCATAGTTGGAGAACCACGCGCGGACATCAAACTCATCGCTCGCACCGACAGTGCACGCCGTCGCCTCCGACGCAGGCGAGTAGTACGTAGAATCGTCATCGCTATTCCCCGCCGCAACAGCAAGGAACACTCCCGCCTTGACCATCGCCGCCGCGGCGTTGTTGATGGCCGTGGAGCGCGACCCGCCCAGCGACATGTTGGCGACGGTGCCGTTGGGGCAGCTGCGCGAGGGCGCGTCGGCCGTGACAAAGTCCATGCCGGCGATGACGCCGGCCGTGGTGCCGGAGCCGTTGGCGTTGAGGACCTTGACGGCGTACAGCTTGGTCTTCTTGGCGACGCCGTAGTCGACGCCGCCGATGGTGCCGGCTACGTGGGTGCCGTGGCCGTTGCCGTCGGTGGCCTTGCCGTCGCCGGCGAAGTTGGCGAGCCAGGTGGCGCGGCCCTCGAATTGCTGGGGTGAGGGGGGTTAGCTTAGGACATAGTTGAGGCAGATGGAATGTTTGTGGAGGAGGAGCGTACAGAGTGCTCGACGTAAATGCCGGTGTCGATGACGTACGAGCAGGTGCCGGCGCCGGCGCTGGCGTCGTACACGTACGAGGTCTGGTTGGTGGCGCGGTGGGAGATGCGGGCAAGACCCCAGGGGACGTTGGCCTGCGTGACGGCCTCGTTGATGGTGTAGACGGCGTTTTGCTCGATGTAGTCGACCTGGAGTTGCTGTTAAGAAGGGCTCGGTGTGTCGGTTTGGGCTGTGGTACTCACCTCGGGCAGGTCCTGGACGGCCTTGAGGGCCGAGCTGCTCAGGTCGGCGGCAAAGCCCCTGAACTTGCTGTTGCGGTAGATGTGGTTGGGCCTGATCCCCTTGATGGTGTTCAGGAGCGTGGTCTCAGAAGAACCATCCTTGAGCTTGACGATGTAGCTGCCCGGGATAAGCTGGGCTGCGCGGGGCTGGATCACCGGCGCCGCAAGGGCCAGGGGCAGCAGGCTTGCCAAGGTGAGGTAATGCATTGTGCGGATGCTGAGTTGCTGAAGAGGGGGGATAGGTGAGAAGAGGCGAGACGGCTTGGAGTCGAAGAGGACCGAGGGATGGTGTCGAACTCGGGCTGAGGCGTGCTGGTGTGCTTATTGTCGACGTTAAGACAGCGCGATGCCTTCTATTTATCAATGTTGAGGCCATCGACGAGAGGTTGAGGCTGGGGGACCTTCCACATGAAGACTTGGCATTATTGACGCTGCGTGATACCCTCAGTGGGCAGGACTGGGAAGGTCACATAGCTGGACCTGCAAAGGGAGGGTTCACGTCTGAGCGGTGAAAGGGGCGGCAGCAACCTCGACACCCTTACCTCCCGAACAGGGCTTGGCCAAGGCACCTAAGTTTGCGTGATTCGATGTGCCCGTGATGGCTGATGCAGCCCTCTGTTGAAGCCCTCAACGACGATATCACACCGGTGTCACGCCGCAGCGCGTTCTTGCGACAGACCAATGAAGAGGGCGCGAAATGTGGTATCCGATAAGCCAAAGCCTCAGCATGCAATTTACTAGAGATTCAGAGAGCGAGGCGATGTCAGTAAGCTGCGTTTGGTGCGAGGGAAACTGACCGAAGAATAGGGGTCTTCCTGGTTCATCTCCCGGTGAATCAGCCCTCCTCCCCCCCCTTGCCTCGGGACCAACACTCCCCAGAACCAGGTGCTCCGCTCCCGGCGGTAGTGTCAGTAAAAGGCCCGTGGGGGTGTCTCCCATCGCTGCCGTTCCGCTTCCCGCGAGGCCGATGCGTTGACGGGAATAGAAAGTGGTACCGCACCACAGTCCGGGCTCAGGCCGCAACGGCACCGTATAGGAAAGCAGGGCCCTCATTGTGGCTTGTCAACGGTGGAGGTGACCACCCTATGGCACGGTACTGCCAAGCACCCAGCTCGTGGTTGAGATACCCGTTGGTCACGACCACCTTCCCGCTTGGGAAACCGGGTAAAGGCATTGGCCCTCTTGCCCACGCGACACTCTCCTCATCCTGTTGCACGATGTCGAATACGGACTTGGGTCGCGCCAGATGGGTCGTGATGCTGATCTTCTAGAAAATCCTGGATTGAAAATCGAACATGCACCGTCGCTGGTTGAGCGGGATGCGAGGTTATCATGTTGGGTCGCCTCGTGGTCCACTCGCTCGTCCATTGCTCCCGCGGTGTCATCCGTAGGGCATCATTGACGTGGCCGGGACTTCCTAAACGGGGCGCAGGGCTAATATATCTCTGCATCCTCGGGGCGTTTTCGTGGTATAGGGGGGAAATAAATTGAAAGCAATTTACTTCGCGAATCAGCAGCGCATAGGCGAGCTCCTGACGGTGTCGTCTGAGTGGGATGATGGGACGTGGGAGCGAAGCGTGGACAAAGCGCGGACAAAAAAAGAATCAAAAAGCTTGTTCAGGATTGTCGAGGTGGTGTACGACGGCTCTGGATGACCTTGCGTGATAGGGGCTAGATAAGGTCGTGGCGGTCGAACAGCGAGGTCCTTGGGGCTGGCGCCGATTGATTGATGAGCTCCTCGCCGACGCCGGCGATGACGTCTGTTCGGGATTTGGGTAATTCCAGCGCTGCCGGATAAACTCTGGCCGCTGCACATTCTTGGTCTCTTTGGGTGCCGTCGTTATTACAGAGCGTTGGCGATGGAGGGCTCGTTGAGCATCGATGCTTGTGTCTGTACTGGGCCTTGGCTCAGAACGATGTCCATCGGCATCGTCGATCGATTCGCGGGCGCCGTGGAACCGTCGGGCCTTAATGGTCGGAATAAACCCAGGGGTGGGCCAGTCTAATATCTGACCCGTGTGTCGGACACAATACGGGTAGAGGCTCAATGTTGCAGGCCTGGCCTTTGATGTACTCCGCTTGAGCCTCATTGAATACTTCCTGGTACAATAGTCGTCAACTTATTGCCGGGAGATCAACTGCATTTGAACAAAACTGTCAATTGTGATTTGCCTGGCGCTGAGTGAAACCAAACATGTCAGTACCTACTGTGATATCCACACAAGCTCGCTGCCCGTTGTCTCAAAAAGGGTCCCCACCACGCTTGCTCGCCGGTGAGACTGCAATAGAACGACATGAGAACTTCGAGAGATGATCTGACTGGCTGGCCAGCACCCTTTTGTCTCACCCCCGCATCTTCCGAGTCTGGGTCGCTGCGACGAAATTCGGGAACGCCATCTTGGCAATGAGATCCCGCGCTCTGACTGAGACAAAGCCCTTTATGGTTGGGGATGAAAATAAGATCGCAGGTGTTTGAGGACAGCCTGTCGGCCATATCTACTCCAATAAGCTTTGTGAAGCCTAACTAGCCCACTATAACAGTTATTTACAGCCCTGTATTACATGTCAGAAGCACTGCACTCTGGATTCTGTGGATTTGAAGGGGTTGTAACTGCGTGATTGCATTGCTTGTTCGGCTCTCTGGCTCAGCCAGAGAACCTTCCTTATAGCTGTGAATAGTGGCAAGCCGTGTGGCAAAGCCACGCGGCTACAATTGCGCGTCTGTGGCAATGGTTACAAATCTATTGTTCTGGTGGTTTCCAGACTCTTCTTTTTGACAGTTCTGGCCTCTGGCCAGAACCCCTTTCTTTCTGACATTACAGGGCTCTTTAGTATTCCCACTAACGAACTATAACGTACAAACCACTATATTCCAGAGCCTAACAAGCCTGTACGGCTTGTAAGCGTGATACATTCTAATAGAAGCGAATTACATAAGTTATTAATTTATATTTTACTATAAAAGCTAAAGGCTTTATAGCATTTGTAATAGTTAACAAGAACTGTAATCTTATAAAGTGTCTTAAGAGCAATCACGTATGGGACCTGGTAGTTACAGCTGTGAATAACAGTAAAGAAGACGCAAAGGGCCTTATATTACAACCTGTACCTGACACAGGCCTTGAGAGGACTGGCGCGGGTTAAGACAGAACGTATGGCAGGACGCTAACAGGTAGGGGGCGTTCCGAAGACGGCTTGTTAAGCTAGCACTCCTAGACGGGGGGTTCAATGTCACTGTAGGTCGCTATCACTATAATGCACAGAGGTAAGTCTAAACAGTAGGACACAAATGAACAATTAAATACTAGCGTAAGGAACTAAAGTCCCTTACGGTAGTTATAAGTATAACTATAACTACTTATACTAGCTAATTAAAAGGTACTTTATACCTTACTTGTAATGCTCTAAGTGCTCGTTACATAAGCACTTTACACGTTATAAGCGTTCTACTTATAAGGTTTTCTCTGCTTATAATGTAAATACTTAGCATACTGTAAGTAACACCTTATTAGTTATAAGGGCTTCAGGTCTTTACACCCCTGGCCTAGTGCGCCCAGACAGTATGCACTGTCCTCTACACTGTTCCTTACACGGGGGACTTATCAGGCCACCCCGGCCTAAGCGACAGCCTACAGGGTTGTTACATAACTCCCCCTTTTTAACATTCTTTTTCCATAAAGAACTTAAAAGATAAGCTTCTCCTTTCACTATTTCACCATATAATAAATATCCAGTTCCTAGGTCTTAAAACAGGAACAGGGCAAAAGCACTAACCGCCATCTAAACCTTACAGCTTACACACACACGTTTAATAATGAAATGTCCCTTTATTCTTTTTACAAGTCTGCTAACCCTCCACTTATCTGCCAGGTTTCAAACCGGTCTGACAGTTATAACCACTGTTTAGAGAGGCACCAGCCTTCCCAGTGTAACGCTTTTAATATTAGTAAAGCAAAGTTAAAGGCTCTTCTTATTAAAAAGTAGGACCTTAACTCGTAAGTTAAGTCGGCTACTTAGCAGCTCCACAAGGCCACTGTTAAGCTTTAAAAGGCGTTAGCGCGTTTAACGCGCTTTTATAAGCAGCGGTCCCGCCTTGAGGACTAGGCCGTAAAAACGTTTAGTTGTAAAGCGGAGTTATTAGAGTTCTAAGAGAGTAAGGAGGCTAAACTAGACGTCCCTCCTAAAGACGTAAAGTCTTTTAACTAGGGGAACTTCCTGGCGGGGTCTTTATAGTAAGCGGCTGCTTTATAACTTAATTTATAACTTCCTTTCTCTTAATAAATGAAAACGGTCCTTTAACACAGTGGTGGCGTGTTTGCTTCTTTTTAGTAAGAGGTCGTAAGTTCAAATCCCATAAGGGTCTTCTGTCGCTTTAGATCCTCGCTTCTCGGGGCTGGAGGGTCTAGGGCGACTTTTTTACTTGTTTTCTTTTACTAACTTCCTTCTTTAATAGCGCTCATTCCTGTAAACATGCTCCTCTATATATACAACTTTCATATAAGGCTTACTGGGAGCTTTCGGAGGTCTAGCCTCTTTTATTAGGTTTAAGGTCCTTACAACTCTAGTTAAGGGTTCTGATAAATATCCTTCTGTACTTACTAAAGAGTTTCCTGCCGCTTCTTAGGCTTTAAGTCCCACAGTAATCTTACTCTTTAGTATAATAGTTTAAATGTCAGATCTTATCTTATTTTTAATTCTTATTGTCAGCTTTAATCAGTCTAGATTCTTTTAGTAGAACTCTATAATCAAGTCTAAGCATTTAAGATTTTTAATAAGCTTCCATAAATTACTTTCAGGGCCGTAATCTAACTACTTAATAAGATACTTAAACGTATTTTTTCCCTTTTATAAATTTATAACTTCTTTAATATTATACTTATCTTTATCAGTGTCGATCTTAATCTTCTTCTTTAGAGGAACTCCCTTTAAGGCAGGTTCTAAAAGTAAAACGTGAAAAACCTTAATCCACACCTTTATACTAATAGGTAGGTCTAATTTGTAATTAAAGGTAGTGACCTTTTTCTTAATTTAAAACAATCTGTACCTTTTAAAGTTAAGCTTTTTACTAAGCCGTTTTAAATACAGGTTTTGTGAAAAAAGGTAAACGTGGTCCCCCTTTTAAAAAGTCGGTATCTTAATTTATTTACTATCGTAATAAAGTCCTTTCTTAAGTATTAATTACTTAGTTTGATATTTATCAGTAAACTTCTTTATTCGTTTACGTGTAAACTTAAATTCGGCTTACAGGTAGTTATGTAGTTCTTACATCTAATCTACACGTACTGTAACTTAAAAGGTATTAATAAACAGGCCTTAACGGAACTTAGGCTCCTTACCGTAATTAGTAAAGAATAGTAATATACCTGTTAACTTAACTAACGTTATATTATAAGCTATCTATACTGTTAGTAATAACTTAAACTAATTATCTTATTTAAAGTTAATATAAGTTTAAAAATATATTATAAGTATTTAATTAACTCGCTCTGTTTAGCTATTTATCTGTAAGTGGAATATTATTAAAAGCTTACTCTTCACACCTATTCTTTACATTAATCTTTATTAAAACTTTGATATAATTAGCTTATCTTAATCTGTAACGATATTATCTAATTAAAGGTATTATAAAATTACCTTTTTCTTAAAGATATAAGTGAGTTACTTTACAGTTATATCCTTTAAAGTTAATAGAAAATAAGCCTATTTTGTTAATCTATCGATTATTATAAGGATTTAATTATAGGTAACTCCTGTAATAAGGTCTTTAAACTTTAAAATCCCAGTAATAAAGTTAAGTAAGATAGAACTTTATAATGCTTATAATATAAGGAGTGGTTTAAGGAGCCTATAAGGCTTATAACGTTAATTCTACTTTCAGTAACAGACATTATAGTTATTAATTACTTCTTTAACTAGCTTCTTTATTCCTAGGAAGGCGTATGCTTATTAAACCTATGTAAGAGTCTTAACCCAGCCTATATATCCTTTAAGTTGGGACTTATAAATTTACTAAATATACTTTTTTTATTTATTTAAGTTATAAATATATAGTTTCTCTTAATATTAAAGCCTTACTTTTAATTTAAATACGCCGTTTACGCCTTTTAATAACTATTCTAACTAATAACTAGTTTTATTATAATTTAAATATATTAGGCACTTTTTACTATAATCTTATAAGTGCTTTAAGAAGTCTTCTAAAGGGTATTTATATTTATAAGTTCCTTCCACTAACCTTCTTACTTAAAAGTCCTATTATTATTAATAAATATTATACTTTATTTATAAGTTTATATAAACGTTAATAGTTTATTCTAATATCTAATTATCTAACACTTATAATATATACTCTAGTATATTATTCTCTATTTTATTAAATATAATAATGGGGATTAAAGCCAGATTAGCATCCTTATAATCCTGTTTTTAGTTAAAAGTGTCAGCTTACTTATTATCTTTTCCTTTAACGTGATAGATCTAGAAATGAAACGGAGCTATTAACTCTACTTACTGTATTTACTGTAAGTTAAACTCCTTTGTTAAGAAGTATTAAAAGTTATTATAGTCTGAAAAGACTTAAACCAGTTCTTCCGTGCCGTTTAGATATAATACCTATTTAGTAAAGTATTAAATAATCACCATCAGTTCCTTATTATAAATTAGATATTACAGTGCTAGGCTATAGATTCCTTTTAATAAGAAGGTAACTAAGTAACGTTTCCCATTATCCTAAACTTAACTAAGTTCTTTACTAATTGTGAATTTTAAGGAGTCTGTTTCGACTTAAAAAGGTTTTAAGAAATCGGGGAGGGTTAGGACTAATACTGTAATAAAGGTATACTTAAGGTCTTTAAACACTTTCTATTATCTATCAGTCTACTTAAACGGTTTACCCTCTCTTATAAGCTTATATAATAATTTTATAATCTTTATAAAGTACTTAATAAAGTACTAATAAAAGTTTATAAAGTTAATAAAAGCTTATAACTCTTTTTAATTCTTTAAAGTAAGTTAATCCTTAACTACCTTTATTTTCTCCACTTACATTTTAAGCTTTCTAAAGGTTACTTTAAACCCCAGGTAGTTCAGTTCCTAAACGTAAAAATAACTCTTTTCCAGGTTTATTATTAGCTTCGCTTTTTCAAAAGCTGTTAGAACTTATTATATATACTTTTAATATTCTTTTAAAGTTTCAGAATAAACCAAAACGTCGTTTAAATACATAAAAATAAACTTATTAAGGAAGGGGCAGAGAACACTGTTAATAAGGCCTTAAAAGGTTATAAAGGTATTTATTAATCCTATTAGCATAATATAGTATTAGTAATATTTATTATAAGTCTAAAAGGCCGTTTTATGCTTATCCTTTTCCTTCACTTTAACGTAATTAAATCCTATAAGGAAATTAAGGTTAAAGAACTAATTTACCTTAATAATCTATTCTTACATTTCTGTAATAAGTAACAGTAAGTAGCGATTTTTAATTATATCCTCGTTTAACATTTAGTAATTAATAACTATACGTAACTTACTATCTCCCTTTCTTAAGACAAATAACATTAAATACCTTATTAGGGATTAGGACTTTATAATAAACCTATTCTTTAAGTTCTTATTAATATACTCCTGTAAGGTTTCAGCTTATTAAGGGTTTAAGTAGTAAGGTTAGAAACTATAAAGTTTCACTCCTAGCTTCAGCTTAATTTTGTAATCTTACAGTTTATAGTTTAATAATCATAATATCTTTTTTTAAAATAAGGTAAACTTTTTATACTTTACAGGTACCTTAAATAAGTCAATTTCCTTACTTATCTGTAAATTGGCTTTTTACTTCTTTCCACCTTTTAAATCGTTATTTAGGTAATACAGTAGACTTTCTAATCCTTTAACTGTCTTAATAAACTTAACCTAAATTATACTTAATTTTAAAAGTTTAACGTGCTTCTAAATACTTTATGTATCTCTAGAGTAGTTTAGTACCTTCTTAACTTCCTTTAAACAGTAATTACAGTTAGGGGACTTACTGAAAGTGAGGTAACCACTCCTTTAGTTAATTATAAGGTTATACTTTTCCAGTTAAAATAAACTTAAGATTATATTATACCCTGTAACTAATATAACGTTAAAGTCTACTTATTATTTATCCCTATTTATTTTAATTAAGAGTAGTAAGTAATAAGTAACTTTACTGTTATTATATTAATACAGGCCTCTTTCTCCATTTTAAATGGGAATAGCTTCTTTATACTCTTTATTAGGGAGTTTCCTTCAGTTAACTAATAAGAGGTGCATTAAGTTAGAAACACTCCCATTATCAATCACTACTCTTACCCTAAACAGCCTCCCTCTTCCATCTATTAAATCGACATTAACAGAGTAATGCTTTTACTCTTTTAATATCTAAGTTATAATAATTATCTATCTTTAAGGTCTTATCCAGCCTAACCTTTAAATACCTCTCCTTTTTCTTAGGGTTTTTATTAATTAGCGAACTACTGGTTTTTAACTCTTTTAAAAGGCCTATAACCTTTTCCTAATTCCTTCTGGAAAAACAGGTAACTTTAATAAACTTAGTAATTAACCTTTCTTAAGTTTTCACACCTTAACGTCCAGTTGACTTTAAACAGTTTAATATTCTTAAAGTCCTTAATAAGTTAATAATACGCTTTACAAGATTAAATTATAGTAATATCCTTTTACTCTTAAATCTATTAGTAATCTTCTCACTTCTGTTACTCTTTAACTTTTCCATTAAGGTGCAGTAAGCACGTTATAACTAAGTAGTTATTAAGTACCCCTCCTCACTAACATATAATAAAAGCTTAATTAATTACAGTAACCTTCCATTTATTACCAGATTCTCTTATTAGGGAGTAGGAGACTTAGTAATAAGCTAGTTTTAACTCTATCCTTATAATAACGTAATCCCGTCTTAATACGCTAAGGAAATGGTTATAAAAGGCCTTAAGTCCATAATGCCAGTTAAAAGTACAGTTATTATACATGTAATTAATCCATAATACATCCTTATAGTTAAAATAATCAATATTAACTGCAGGTACTACAGTTATAAAATATAAGATAGGTAAAGTAATACTTTATTTCTCTTCTTCTTCCACTTACCTTTAAGTACCTTACTTTTCCTAAACTTCTTCTTAAAATTCAAGTAATAATAACCTAGCTTATTCTTCCACAAAATAGCCTTCCTTAACAAGTTAGTACTTAAGCTAATTAGTAAAGCAAACTTTATTATAAAGTTATAACTTAATTTCTACTACTCTGTCCTTAAACGTTACAGTAAGGCCTTCAACTTACAGGTCCTTTATTTTATTCACTAACTCTTAATATTTCTCCTTCAGCTCTTAAACCCTTTATTAATGTACTTATTTTATACCCTCTCAGGAAACCCTTAAGGTACCTGTCTAAGGCACACCAGCTTTAATATAAGGCAGTTATCTAAGCTGTCCTTCTTTTAGGGAGGTAAAGGTGCTAATCTATTTAATATATTTAAAGTGTTTAAAAGTCTTAAGGGGTACAGTTAAAAAGAACTTTCGTTTCTCTAGTTTAACTCTCTTAGCTTATTCTTTTTCACCTTTTAAGGCTTACTTTACCACTTAAGTAGCTTAAAGGATTAACTTTTTAACTTTTTTAACTATCTTAGTAAGGTTTAAGTTAAGGTCTTTTTTAGACTTCCTTAATTTTTAAACTTACAGAGTAAGGTTTTTAAAACCTGTAACTGCTAATTAGAACATTTCTTCTTAAAGTCAGTCTTTAATAACCTACACTTCCAGCAGTTTTAAGTTTCTACTTTAAAGTCGGTCTGTAGCGATTTACACCTTTATAATTAATTCTTTTAAGATATCTTTAAGGATTAGGTATATTATATCCTAAGGTTCTTCCTCTTTTTCTTCTTCGTCTTTTAATTTACACTTATCTATCCAAGTGTAATCTTCTTTATTTCCTGCTATCTTAACGTAAACGTCCCTTAAGTTAAACTTAACATGCTTTCCTCCTTTTAAGATTAATTTCTAACCGACTTATTTCAGTAACAGGTATTATCATGCTATATAACCTTTCTTACCGCAATTAAAGCACTAGACTTATAATAAGTCCTTAGACTACTTTTACTGCTATTATTATTAAGGTTTATTACAGTTAAGTTAGTTTTAACAGTTTACTATACTGATATTTATTAATCTAGGGTAGTAACCTGTCACAGTTAATTAGTTCCCCTTCTTAAGCTTACTTAGCTAGTAAGGGGTCCGTTCCTTTTAGAAGTTCTTTCGATAATAGTAATCGTAATATTAATTATCAGCCTTAATAACTATCTTAACTAACTCCTAAAGACAGTCTAGCCGGTCTTCTTAATAAAGGTCTCCAGTAACGTGCTCCTTTAAACTACTCCAGAACAGTATAACTAAAACCTCTTAGTTAAGGTTAATTTTTACTACTTCTAGCTTAAAACGTATAAAGAACTTAAGAACTAAGGACATCTGCCTTAAAGCCATAAGGCGTTACTTGGCCCGCTTAAGGGTGTCCAGTTCTCTAAACTCAGTTTAGAGTTAGTCGATAAAAACGTTAAAGTTGTTAAAAAGGGCTTAAATCTTAAGAGCTTCCTTTCACACTTTATTTACAGAAAGGTTATTAATTATCTTCGTGTAAGGTTTATATTAGTAAACAGCTACTTTATCCAGTAAGGCTCCGGTAAACCTAACCTTTCCTTCTTCTTTAAAGAACTGCTTATCGTAATAAGTGATATAGCTTTAAAGCTAGGCTATTTAAGACTCCAGTTACGCAGAGTCTCCCTTAAAACGTAACGGTAAAGGGAGTTTCACTTATTTCTTCTATAAGCCTTTAAAGTCGTTATTCTCTAACTTAATAACGTTAAGTTAAGCTTAAAGTTTCTTAATAAGACTAATACAGCTCTTAATATCTTTAGGAAAAACTTCGTTAAGTTCCTTAACCAGTCCTTACTGGTTAAGGTTTAACTCTTTAAGGTGTATAGCTAACTTATTAACTGTAAAGAGTCATAACTAAGCCTAAGCCTCCTCAGGCTCCTTACCTTTTCCAGAGGTTAATATATTAGTAAGAGAGAGGTAGTGTTTAAGAGTTCAACAAACAGCGTTCAGAACTAAGACACTAATATCGTATTACAACCTACACCTAATATAAACTTTAAGAGAACTAGCGCAGGTTAAGACAGAACGTATAGTAAGACGCTAATAATTAAAGGGCGTTTTAAAGACGGCTTATTAAGCTAACACTCTTAAATAAGGGGTTTAATGTTACTGTAAGTCGCTGTCACTATAATATACAGAGGTAAGTTTAAACAGTAAGATATAAATAAATAATTAAATACTAGCGTAAGGAACCAGAGTCCCTTATGGTAGTTATAAGCATAACTATAACTACTTATACTAGTTAACTAAAAGGTACTTTATACCTTGCTCGTAGTGCCGCAAGTGCTTGTTACGCGAGCACTTTACGCGTTACAAGCGTTCTACTTATAAGGTTTTCTCTGCTCGTAATGCGAGCACTCAGCATACTACAAGCAACACCTCATTAGTTATAGGGGCTTCGGGTCTTTACACCCCTGGCCCAGTGCGCCCGGACGGTGTGCACTGTCCTCCGCACTGTTCCTTACGCGGGGGACTTGTCAGGCCGCCCCAGCCTAAGCGACGGCCTGCAGGGTCGTTACACCTTAGCATCCTATTCTGTATAAATGACGTAATAGTAGCCTTCCTTTATTATAACACTTTCTATCTAAACCCTAGTAAAAGCTGCATTAAAAATAGGCAATGCTAGTTACAGATAGGAGGATAAGACACGGAATACTGTCTATTTTAATAGTACTTAACTATCTTAGTTCTCCTTAAGAGTAGCTGTCCTGTCCTAAATAGCAAATCCTAAATTGGCATTTGTGAGGGTAAGAAGTACATCGCTTGCAGGGTCGATCGTATGGTTACATGGTGGTCCCGGAGAGTAGAATGTAAAAGTTGTTATTTCTAATATAGGTGGGAAACTAGACATTAAGTAAGAAGTGTAATTTTTTTTTAGGCATTCACTTACGATCTGAAATCAGTGATAATTACGCGAATATACTTAAGGGAAGCTCCGCACTGATCCCTTCAGAGGCTGGCTGTTGTTACGCATTTTACACACTAGAAATCCAGGACTGACGATCCAGATATGAACTATATCCAATTCGTCTACCTTTATTAGTCCGTTGCTGTAAGCCTCAGTGCATTAATGGAAACAGTGCATGGACTAACGCGGGGTGTCTGCACAGCCTATTTTTTAAGAGAACACATCTGTGCACTGTAGGCAGCGTCTCCGTGTACTGTAGCCCCACCAAAACTGCCATACATAACCCTAACCCCCGGACACCACCCTAACCCTCCCAATCTCTAACAGCTGCTAAACTGCAACCGCACTCAACCCCCTTAATTGACCACACCGCAAACAACGCTTACACAATTAAATCTGCGCAAATAAGGCTAATTCTTCCATTTCTGCAATAATCCTACAAATAACTACTAACTATTTAACTAATTAAGCACTCTCTACAGCTTCCACAGCCTCTGATTAGCCCATAATTGCCTCTGCAATTACCTCCGTTACTTATAACTGTGAGTTTTAAGTACTGTTACGCGTAATTCGCGTAATTTTCATAACCTTACTTATTCCTACTGTCGTCACTAAGGCCTGACGGCTTCTAAATACTGTCACGGAACTGCCTCTATTCGCAGGGATTCTTCTACCGCCTTTAAGGGCGCTACTGGACGTTAGAGTACTGTTTATACTGCTTAAAGCTATTACTAACGCCCAGTCTAACTTTATTCCCTCTTACGATAAGGGCACGTGGCGAATACTGGGGTTAATACTAGATTAACAGCCTGTAAATCTTACTCTGCCTTTATTCTAAGTCTTTATTACTCCTAAGCCCTGTACACTTTAGCTAATAACTATAATAATGCTGCTAGTTTAACTAAGTGGTGAAGGGGGCTAGGTGGCTGGAATAACCTTCTAGCTGCCTTAAGGGAGTGGTTCTGTAAGCCTTAGGGCGTTAAGGTTATTAGTAAAGGTATTTAAGCCTTACAGTCTGCTTTTAAAGTTAGTAACGTGGTTAAACTCTTAATATCATAAGTATTAATCCTTATTAAGAAGACTTTTAACTAATTATTAAAAAGGGTAAAAGTCTTCCTTAACTAAAGATAACTTCTTATCTTTATACCGATAGAAGAGCTTATAGTTACAGGGTATACTATAATACTTCGTGAAATTACCAGTACATTTTATTAAAGGGGTTAGCGTTAGATTAAATCAAGTCTGTACAGCTTTAAGTATAATTCTGTATTATTTTATAACTAAACTAAATACTTTTACAGAGACTCTGTACAGTGTAGTCCCTAACTATTCTCTACTTAAGAATTTATACCAGATACGATCCTTCTTAACGTAAATTACCTTTACAATATTAGCCTTTATCTCCTTAACTATATTAATCAACTAGATAATACATTTGTAAATAGTGCTAATGCTAATAATAATAAAGGACTTAAAGTAACAGTTAACTAACTCCACTAATAAGGTAATACACTAACTGAAGTTAAGGTGTTTATTACAGTAACAGGTAACCTACTCCTTAACTACTAGTATTTAAATCTCCTTAAGGTATAAGATAATAGCAGTCTGTTAATAAAAGAATAACTTAAGCCTATCTTAAGTAATATAAAACTTATCTATAATAAGGGCTTATAGAACTTTAAGCCAGAGCTTATACAGGCCAGCTATAAAGTACTTAACGGCTTTAAGAACTAGGGTAAGGGGGCTGTTAGTAAAGTTATTATTACAATTAATAACACTCTATTTATATACCTAATTTAGATTTCTCTCCTTATCAGCCGTACTCACAGGCCTAAAGCCACTAATCTAAGCGGTAATAAAGCTTACAGCTACCTTATTTTACTTAAATTTAATCTTCTTTATAACATTTATATTAATGTGAAAGATGTAAATTTAAGGTTTAATGTTAGAAAACTGGTTAGTTATAGCTCCCTTTATCGTTATATCGTAATCTGTAATAGTTATAATTAAATCCAGAGCCTTAATCTTTACTTATAAGGCATTAACTTATTCTATTAGCTAATTAAAGCCTTCTTAGCGTTTGTTATTTATAAGGCTAAAGGTATAAGAGAAGGCTATTCTAAAGTGGTTAAGGGTAACGATTTAAAAGAAAGCTAAGCCCTTATTATTAGTTTAGTAAGTATTATTATATAACTGTACCTAAAGGTACTGTCGTTATTACTTCTTATACCAATTTATAAACTAGAATAAACCCTTTAACTTACAAACCCCTTTACTTTTATTTAAAGACTCTGCCCACTTTACAGTATAAGGAATATTCTCTTTTTTAAGTATCTTTATAGTTACTAAAAAGGGGTTATAATTATTAAGGACCTTCTTCCACAGACAGTATCGATAATTCTAAAGTTACCACACTGTGAAGATAATACCAGGGAACACCTTATAAAACTTAACACTAAGCTCTTTATTCCAAACTATTAGCCGATCGATATACTGCTTAATAAACTCCACTTATTCGTTATTAAAATTCTTCTTAGGTAGTTAGTAATTTATAAAGTCGTAATTCTTATATTCTTCACAGTTAACCTTAACCTTAAAAGTCCAAAGCTAATCGTTAACTTACAAAGCCTTAATAATACCCTCCTAAATACAGCTAGCCTTTAATATAGAAATCTTCTTTAAGTAAGCTCTTAAAGGTTATATCTTACCTTTAGCACAGCTAAAAGTGACTCTTAAATACCTAAAGTTCTTAATAGGGTTCTTTAAATGTAATTTAATAATAAAGAAGCAAGCCTTAGCGTAATACTTTTAAAGATCTATCACTAACTTATCGAGGGAGGTGTACTTATAAATAAGCAGCGGATAACCTTACGGAGGATTCACGAACAGAGTTACTAGGCTAGTATTATAAGTAAGCTTGTTATTATTATTGGAGTTATTACACTTATCGTCACAATTAAAGTGGTCGCTCAGCGCGTCGCTGAAGCCACCCCAGTCGCTAAATTCTTCGTCGGAAAGGTTTATTTCTACAAAGAATTAGTAGGGTAATTGATTAGGATTACTTTCAGCTTACTGCAGCGATTAGTTATTATTAGTTGCGCGGCTGTAAAGTGGTGGTTGTTAACAGCAATGTTAGTGATGGAGGCTTCTGCGTGGGGTTGATGATCCGTGGGTGTGGAGGTGGAAAATTTTCGTGGGGGCCGTGTGTTCTAGCACCTGTCAGGAATTGGAGGGTTAGGGCGGTGTCCGGGGGTTAGGGTTATGTATGGGCGGTTTGGTGGGGCTACAGTACACGGAGACGCTGCTTACAGTACACAGATGTGTTCTCTTTTTTAATTACCAGAGATCATCCATCGCCGGCATCGGTCGGACGGAGTACGGACGTTCTGTGCCGTTCTGTATCTTTATTTTCGAAGATTCCAGGCAGGGTGAAAATTTAACAAGTCCCCAGTTTTGGCGTAGAGATTGGTCCCTGAATCCACTAATTGCCGTCTAACTGGTCCATCGCGGGCGCCGCCAAACCGGACGAGTGCAATGAGTTAACAACAATGGTCCAACCGTAGTGTTCAGCTGAAGGTGTTGTCAGGCGGTAAGATTTGGCATAGCGACGGCTCTCTCCGCTTTTTATTGATGTATCATGGACGTAGGTGGCAAATTTCTCCCGTTGTCACTCGTAAAAAACAGCTGCCTATACTGGTGGCGGGATGCAGCGCATCGGTAGAGTTAGCACTAGGGCTGTTTGTGAAGATAGTTGCGACACATGAAAAAGACGATGAACAGCCCCTGATCCAAGCGGTTAAAGAGTTATAACACTTACAATATTGTATTCCAGCAGTTCTAAGAGCTATGTCTTAACACCCCATTTATAGGCTATATTTTAATGTATATTCATGGAAGTTCAAAGTGGTATTAATCATACCCCACCATTGCTCCGCTGGAGCCTGCCTATCTAACGATACAGTAATTATCGTGTCTTCTTTGTTCCTGATCTAATATTTCTTGCCTGTTTATCTGTTCTATGCGTCAAGACTCAGGCCGTTATAACCCATAATACCTCAATCTCGTATGTTGCTGGAGGAAGATCATGACACGATGTAGCGGTATCCTACCTGCTTGCAGGCCGCAACAGCACAGCCAAGACAGCCCGTTGTTCGCACGACCATATTCACATTCACTCCGCATGCAAGGAGTCGGTCGACGGCTTTCCCGACCGTAGCTATTGTCAGACCAGAGTCCAACACGCCTCGACTAAGGTTCGTGCTCGTTCCCACCAAGGTAATCCCTTCGCCTGGCTGAGCGGTATAACCCCGTTGCTCCTTGTGGCTGCAGTCGCCGAGGACGTTGGCCGTGAGTGCCGCGGTGACGCAGTGCCAGATGTCGTGCTCTTTGATCGTGCCGTCCGATTGCCTACTCCTTACGAGAAGCTCCAAGTCAGTCAGCGTCTCCCGAACCACGATTTCAATCTTGTCAGCGGCGCCCTCGCAGGAAGGATCGACCGTAAAGGGCTGAGATGTGTCGTCGCTGGATGACTTCTCGTTGGAATCGTGCGGCTTCTTTCTCTTCATACCGGCAGCTGCCTTAGGGCCACGAAGAACATCCCCACCCTGTCGGCGACAGTGGCCGACAACTACCCGATCGTAGTATTGCCCTCGGTGGATGACGGCTCCCGGGAGTGCTAGAACTCTTCCGACGCTGTGTGGCGACAGAGTTAGCTCGTTGACCGCAGCGAGGACCAGAGCTTGGCCGTTGCATGAGGTGATGAGAGGTCCGTAGCCGTAGTCTCCGGAGTAACCGGCAATGACGAGCACGCTCTTCATTAGGTCAGAGCCGGATATTAGCGCCGACCCGGCTAGGACCGACTGTTCGATGGCCTTACTAATGGCCCACCGCAGGGGGGAGGCGTGAAACATGGTGAGCCGGGGTGACGTCGGCCCTTCGATGAAGAGGCTACAGATGCACGCAGCAACAAGCTCGACGGCTAGGGATGCCGCTTGGTATGTGCCGCAGTGCGGTTCGTGGGCTGATGGCAGATATGCTTCCGGTCCGCTTCCTGGCACAACACAAAAGCATTCGTTCTGGCCTTTGATGCCGACTTTCATCATCTCCCGGATCAATCGCCCGTACACCTCTCTGAGCGACGGAACGTTAGCCAAGAAGGCTAACGCGGTAACGCTGCCGCCCTCCGTGACTTTCTCCTCGTCCCCTTCCTGCTCGGAGCGTAAAATGAGCTGAAGCTGCGACGTAGCCGAAGAACGCGCCGAAGAACGTGCAGATGTAGTATCCTCCGGCCGCCCATCCTCAACCCGGAAGAAGTCCCCCACGCGTCGGACGTCGGAATACGCTCCGGGAAGTTTAAGGATGTTAACAAGTTGCTTTCCTGCCCCCTGGACTTCGGCTCTCAGGCTTGCGGGTCCGCCGCCTTCGTTGGTGACGTGGATGGTTCTTAGCAGCCCGCAGGTGAATTGCGAGGCTGCGGTCGAGAGAGGGCCGAGCTCGTAGCTCCCCACCGGACAGGTACAGTTCAGCCAGTTGGTGAAGTACTCGTCGGCTCGACTTCGCTTCGGCCCAAAGCTGAGCAGCGTCTCCTTGCGGGCCTGGCCGGTGAGGAGTGTGGAGACAAGCGTGTCTTTCTCCATGACGTATTCGAGGGTGAGGACGGCAGACTCGTCCTCGGAGAGTTCCACGAGGATCAGGGGCGGCAGATCCTTCTGCGGGGCTCTCATCTCGGCGGCAACAACAACCTTCGCAGCCGACAGCACCTCGACGGCCTCGCCGTAGATCCAGCTCAGGGTGGCGGCCAACCAGCCGATGCTTTGCTGTCCCCTCACAGCAACTGCTCTTTGTTCTTTGAAGCACTCTGCAACCGTGACCAGGAGTTCGTGCACATCGGCGAGAAGGGGCGGCTCGGCAACGCGCGCAGGGCAAAGCTCCGTCTTCTCAAACAGGGCTTGCCTCATTGCGCCGCAGATTCTGGCGTAGTGCTCCGGGAAGCTGATGGTGCCGAGACGCGGTGCCGTCATCTTCAGGGCAGCCGACAGTTCTCTTAGATGCGGCACCGCCCGGGACTTGAGGCTTACCATGCGGCCGACCTCTTGTTGGAACCATGCAACTTCGTCGTGGGGATAGCACTCGAGCAGTGCTGCGGCCCATGTGAGCCAGGCGACACCACCGGAGCAGTCGGCCAGGAGTCTCGCTGTGTCGACGGGCTTGATGCCAACCATGAGACCTATTCGTCGGAGTGTCGCGCACCCATGGATGCAGACGGCGGCGCGCACCATCTCCATGGAGCGGGGGGACGCCCCGAGCCAGTTGCCGAGATCATCCAGGTACGACACCACAACGGGATGGACATCATCGCTGAGGCCGACGGTGAGGACAGATCGGATGATGTCGGCGGAAGAGCGGTAGCACGCGACTGCGTCGAGCTGCACGGCAAAGCTGAGGTCGGTCTAGCACAGAGGGAAGAACAGTTGTTAGCACGAAGCGAAGCCTCGCTTGGATGGTGGGGGAGTGGGGGGTAAGGACCTTGATATCCATTCTTTGGAGGCCTGGTTAGGATAGAACTTCGGCGAAAACAGCACAGGGAAGCTGGAAATCTGCCTTGGTACACATGGAGCCTGTGAAAAAAGCCTGGACGGGACGATGGCTTCCTGAAGATGCTGGAGCGCGCCGATAGCCTGTCGACCATGTCATATGGTCCGATCAAGTGGTCGGCACCTGGAGACCCTGGAAACCCTGGAGACCCTGCAGATCCTAGAGCAACCTGGTCGGCGACTAAATCAAATATCAGCACAGACCCAAGGACTTGCAGCGAGCCCCAACGGGCTGAAGGCAAGTCACCAAAAAAAAGAAGAGTGAGGGTGGCACAGGCATCTTATTGGCTCCCACGTGGTGACCTGCAGCAGCATCCTTTTCGAAACTTTGGCTTCACTCGTTAGTGGCCTCAGGCATCCATAAATGACAAGCCCTTGCCGACTGCAGAATATTCGGCAACCACCGAAACACAAACAGAATCGCTGCTCTTATTCCGACCACTACATCGTGCGGGGTAGAATGCAGATGCTGAAGCCGACGACCGGAGTTTTGGCGCAGCCAACCCGACGTAAATACTGCCTGCGCAGTGCGCATTTGTCACAATCAGCGCGGGTGCCTCCCTCCCCTCTTTCCACCACCCTTTTTTTCGCGTCCGAATCTGGTCGTCAGGCTGCGATGGAGACAGTAGGCGCAAAGGTGGCGCCCGCCGTGGCGCCCTGTAATCAAAGCGGCTTATCCTCGCCCACAAGCCAGGGAGCCACAGCGCCTACTTGTGCAACCCACCATCTCGATTCTCAGATATCGCTGCGGGAAGGCAAGGTTCCGTTGGAAGGCGGCCATGATGAGGAAGCCGGCAGGGTCCTAGGCAGGTCACCCTTGCTCACCCTCCCATTTCCCCCATTCGAAACAACCCCTTGCCCACCCTGCGTCTTAGCACAAGCCACCAATTACTGACATTTCCAAGGGACATATGAAAGGTTCAGGGCTGACCTGCATGACATTGGCTTTCATTACAATGTTTCTGTGATTGGCGCATTCGCCGTCCCCAGCTCTATAGCCTCCGTCACGTCAACTTACCAGAGGCATGTGCTCCGCGCCGTCACCGCGGTGGTGCGGCAGCATCCAAACCTTCGCCTCCAAATTCGCCGGTCGAAGCAGGTAGACCACTTCGTGCACTTACGCGTGTTGGATATCGGAAAGCTGGTAGAGTGGTGGCAAGATGTTTATCCCCCTTTTCTACCGACGGCGACACGGATTCGGATCGATGCCTGGAAGGATTCCTCTCGGACCAGAACAGCACCCCGTTCACCGACCCGCTTAAGCCGCTGTGGAGGATTATTTGCTTCCCAATGGATTCAACCAAAGCGAATGATAACTCGACTGGCCCGAAGCGGCTTGCCATCTGCTTTGTCTATCACCATGCGATTGCCGACGGGATGAGCGGGAGTGCAGTTCTGGCCGCGCTGCGGGACGCCCTTGCTGACGGCAAGATCATGGCAAGCGATGAGGACGGCCATGGCAAAGAGGAAGGGAATGAAGCTGATTTCACCCTCCGGAATCTACCCGGTGAAATCTCCCCGTCAATGGACGACCTAATTCCGTATCACCTGACCTGGAAGTCCTGGCTTCGTTCGGCCTCGCATCGAACCTGGCAGCGTCTAGGTCTGCGAGGAGCTTGCGGCACTCCCGTGTGGACGGGCGATGTCGCCCAGCTGCCAGCGGAGCGCAACGATGCAAGGGCACGCACTTTGATCCGCGTCATTAGGCTCTCCGTCGCCCGTACAAAGCGCCTCCAGGAAAGGTGCAAAGCTCATAGCACATCCATCACCGCGATGCTTCAGGTCCTAGTCGGCTCCGCACTATTTGCTCGGTATCCGGAAGCCCAGGCTTTGCGCTGCGCGACCGCACTCTCGCTACGTCGCTTTCTTCCCCCCTCTGCGGGTATCGACAACGCCCAGCTTGGTGTCTGGATCGATGCCTTCACCTGGATTTACAAACGAGACGACCTGCATCCCGGCCTCAGGGTCGCGTCAGAGGATGCCCTGTGGAAGGTTATGCACGACAGCAAACGCAAGATCAATCGCCAGATCCGCAAGGGCCTGAACGACCTCAGCTTCGCGTCTCTCCAAGGGAAGTCCGACTTCAAACCGCAGCTTCGAGACTTGCTTGGGAAACCCCGAGCAAATACCTATTCCATCACAAACCTTGGGCTCCTTCCTGAGAAGAAGCAGGTTCCCCGCGAAGCATCACCAATGGCTGACGCCTGGAGCCTTGAAAGTGTCTTGTTCAGCCAGAGCGCGCACGTAAATGGTTCAGCCGTTCAATTCTGCGCTGTCTCGTGTGAGAAGGGTGGCTTGTCCATTTCCATGAATTGGCAAGACCATGTAGTCCAGGAAGGGGATATGGATCAGGTCAAAACTTTGTTGGAGGGCCTGCTGCTGCGTTGGAGCTCATGACCTGGCAGGGCATGGTTGCATACGAGAATGGAGGCTAAGTGGAAGAAATGAGACAGTAGAAAAAGATTGACAGTCACTGCTAGACTGAACTGAGATAGCTTGTGTACTAAGAGAATTCCTCTGAAGAAGAAGGCACATCAGCTCGTCCGTGTCGAAGGACTCCCAAGTGTCCCTGCCGGCGCTCAGAAGGTACACATTACCCATTAAAGGCGAGTTCGTCCACTTTTGGATGAAATCGAACTCTCGCCTGTGGGGTGGCCCTATCCTGGCGATTTGATGTTGAATGAGAAGTGTTTTGTCTGGCGGGATACGAGTTATTAGCCCCAGCCTCAAGACCCAAAACGACGAACTATCGCCATCTCAGGTTGTGCCTCAATAAGCGAGGCTAGCATTGTGTAGCTTGACGGCACGGCTGTAGCTTTTTGTACCACTCCCAAATCTTTAAATTCAATCTTGAAGCTGTGGTGTAAATTGCGCTAATAGATCTGACAGACAATAAGAGCGGGCCATGAAGGGAGACACAAAGATTTGTTAACGCGTGATTTGGCCTTTTCTCACTTTGCTGCTCAATGCTTGCCCCGCATTGTTAAAATTATCCACCTACCCATAGAACAAGATTGCCTTATTGAGCTATTCTATCGGAACATGATCATATCATTCAGGTCTGGCAAAGGGCTATAGCAAACGCGACACGAAGCAACTCAAACCCCCAACACAAACAAAATCAGGACAAACCGGGATGACCCTCCTACAAGTGAATAGATGACGATACGGATTACTAGGGCAGCGGTCTGGCAGCTATTCTCAGCAAGTCTACTCTTTTCTCGAGGTTTTCGTCCTAAGGCACAGGCTGCGGGTGGGGGTATTCTCCTCCTTATCTAAACTCCTCAGATCTTGAAAGTGGAGTTAATGAGCAACCTTGGAAATACCTTATCTCAGCCTGGGGTCGAACTCAGCTCTCAACAAACAATGAACGGGGCAAGCAACGCTTGAGGGACTCCTATCATGAGATTGCGAGATGACGACAAGAGTTTACTCTGCTCCCATTCAAGGATATAAACCCCCTTCTATGCTTCACCTCCGTTCCCTCACAAACTCTCCCCTTTACCACCAACCGACGCAACCCCCATGGGAAACTCTGTTTCTCGCCGCTTTTTTGGCATCAGGGGCCGACACAACCCTCCTGCTTCAAACCTGTATCCCACGGACTTCAACCCAAGCATGCGAATCATCAGTGCAAGTCCTCAGCAGCTCAGCAACATCGCCACAGTGCTGCTCGACACCTAGTGCGACCAGAGCGTATGGATCTCACGACGTCTAGTCGAGGAGATGGGCTTGTGGGCTTCGGTCTCCACCTATCACAACCCTCCGAACCTCATAGACGCCAGTGGAAACATGGTCATCCCCTCCGGCTCCCTAACTCTAACGTGGATGGGGCAAATCCCAGCCGGAACTCGAGTCTACACCTCCAAGTTTCTTGTCCTTGCCAACTTGAATAGTGTGGACATCCTGGCTGGAAGGAACTTCATCCAGAATCTGGGCCTGGTTCGTTTGGAGACGCACAATTTCCTCAGACTCCGAATCATCCTCATTTAGCCCGAATTAGAGCACGCGAGGAATCGTAAGTATCTCAGATTCATCCTTTCCTTGAACCGTTAGTGGCTAACCGTTTCTTTTGTCCCATTCTCACATGCCACGATCTAAAAATGCTAGGCTGCGCCTTACCTTTAAGTGATTAGAAGATGAACATATACGACTTAAAAACAGGAAGCCAGTAAGTGTATGGAAATGTTGCCTGGGACCTATTACGCGCCATTTGATTTCCATCGATAGGAAACTTTCATCGGAGGGAGACTGAAAAGGGGCCTCTGAGGCTGTGCGGCGGCGGTGTATGGGATAACCCTAGCTCAGGGAAGAATTCAGGGGAAGCTCAGGACAAATCAGCCACAACTCACCCCAGCTCACCCCAGCTCAGGATTGCGAACGAAAAAGGAAGTTTTGTGTGTCTGGATTCGTCGCAGGGTACCAAGCTGTTATGAATGAGACGTGATTGGAAAATGGCTTATGTGTAAATCGAAGTGCCTGATCCAATCCATGCCTTTCTCATTCGTAGTGCAGCCATTATCGGTTGTTGCAATACGCCAGGTAGCTGGAAGGTTGCATTCTTGATACCAGTTGGCAAGGTGATATTGCCCAGCCAAGATGATTAGTGGAGGTGATAATGCCTATCATAAGGCCAGTCTCGTCAAAATTGTATGTATCTTCATCAAGGATACCGTACTTGGCCTTTATATTATAAACAAGCGCAAACCACTCGCTAATGATCTCTGGATCTTCACATTTAGCCCTCTGGTAGTCGTATTTACGCGAAAAACGCGTCCAAAGCCCTGGCTGGCGTTTGACGAAGTTATGAGCCCAGAGCTTGCCGACAGGGGCGCGTTCGCGTAGCAGTCGGTTGGCCATATCTTCCACAAAACGAAGCCGAGGAGGAAATGCGCATGCATAGAGCTTGGTTATATAGTTGATAATCGTACTCTCCTCTAAGTCCGTAAGTTTGCGCGAATTGGCTGGGATATCGCGTCGTGAAGGCCGGCTAGCGCGTCGGCGTCGAAGAGTTTCCCTATTAGCTTCGTAGATCTTTGCTACAGCTTGGATCTTAAGCTTTGGATTTTTTTGAAGAGCTTCGAGGGCCAGGTTCATCCTAGCCTCGTAAGAAGGTGCTGCCATTGTTGGTTGTGGAAAAATTTGATGTTTTGTGTCAAGGTGGGGTGTCGCGTCAAAAAGTGCACGCTCGCTTATAGAAATTGTTGAGGCTTGGCAGGGGGGTGCATGCCAAGGAATGGGTACGACTGAGTGGAGGTTGAACTTCGCCAAAATTCCCCCCCTCTCGGTAGAGGCACCGAGGTGCGCCCACGCTCAAACTAGCCCAAAGTTTTCGCAAAAAAAAAAAATATTTGTGAAGAGATAAACGCTTCGAGTCCCGTCCTTTAGAAGTTTCTTTTT
>Ga0247780_1000456_pt1 | contig 38592 bp, 44 predicted proteins | sample UWRJL079202R5_FD_179927 | JGI IMG/M metagenome (GOLD analysis project Ga0247780, IMG submission 179927) | Plant litter microbial communities from Arlington Agricultural Research Station in Wisconsin, United States - UWRJ-L079-202R-5 | ecosystem: Environmental > Terrestrial > Plant litter >...
TTATAACAGTGTTATAAAACCATACGTGAAGTTGCATTAGTTTTGGTGTAGTGGTGGTTGAATGGTGATGTTGTGGAATCTAGTGGTTTTGGTGGGTTTTGTGGTCGAAAGGGGGGGCGGTCAAAAGCTGGTCACCCAACTTAGTGCTGTAACTGCCCGCGGACAAACGACTCCCCGTGCTCCCGAAGCAATTCCTTCGCCTCGGCCGTCAGGCTCGGCAGAAAGAGGGCTTTGAGCCGCTCGCTGGCGATGCGGTCGTGCATGTCCATGGTGCGGAATTGGCCGCGCCCGGGGCCGTAGCGGAAGTTACTGTGGGTGATGGAGTGTACCGGGTGCGGGTGCGGGTGGGATGCCATTGTGGGAGGGGGGCAGCATGAGTGCTGAGTGCTGTTGGGGGTTGAGGGTTGTTGTCATGGAATTGGAATTAACGCCCTGATGATAATAAGGACTGACAGGATGCGGGAGGCCTACCGTACCAGCAGTGTGGCAGAGGGCAGTGGAGTGAGTCCCCAACCGAAATTGGGTCGGGCCTCAACAATTGACGTTCAGCGGAAAGTGCGGAGGGCGTTCCGCTTGACACCTACCAGTACCAGTGGGTGGCAGCTGGGCAGGGTGTGAGTTTGCTCCGGTGCGTCGATTCTCTATGCTGATAAGAAGTGGGATTTGAATATCGTGGATCATTCCTAAATCTGCAATACGACATGCCAATGCTCATTAAGCAGACAAGCTAATGGCAGGCAGAGGCGGGCAGGAAGGCATCTGTAAAAATACCCTGCCTCGCCCGGTAAAGTTATCTCAGAACTGTTAAAGCGAAAGGCCCCATTACAGCCATCGAGTTATCAACCCAGCCAGCCAGCCTCTAGCTGGTTTTATTATTTTTCCAGCCCCTGGATTTCATCCTTTAATCCAGGCCTTTCTTCCACACTTTACACCCTTACCCTAGCCATAACCCTAAAATAACCATGCCTCTGACGGCACCTGCGGTGGGCTTCCTCGCTTCACTCGAAGGTTTTAGCTTTTTAGGCTCCGTAGGCTTCGTGGGCTCCGTAGCGCACTTACCCTCTAAATGGCTGCATCTCACTGCAACTACCACGAATGAAGATGCCAAGACCTTACGAATGTGGCATCCAATGGCTCAAGGTTATGGCTAAATAAGGGTGCCAATAGGGGGTCGTCGTTCGTGGCAGCCACAGTGAGATGCAGCCATTCAGAGGGCGAAAAACTGTGGCAGAATCGCCATTAGAAACTAAAGCTTCGCACCTTCTTCACATTTGGATATTCAAGGTGCTTCGCTGTAAAAGATAAATTAGGTACGATATGGCTGAAGTAGGCAGGTTAGGGTTCAGCTTATGGTAGAAACATAATCATTCAGGGGTAAAGGGGGATCCCAAATCGAAACATTCACAACTTGACCGGACCTAATTAACTGGCCGTCCATAGCTGTTTCGGTAATATCGGTAGCCCTGAAGCCCTCTTAAAGACGAAAACCAATAGCACAGATCGCGCCATCGTGCAAGGTACCGGGCGAAGGACCCTGGCTGGCAAGGAAAGGTTCTCACCCGCCCGCGCCATCAACAGGAAACTCCAAGATCTGCCCGGTTTGAGCGTCCGTCGCGTAGAGGAACCCATTATTAGAGCCATACATAGCGGACCATCCAGACGAGGACGGGTAGTCGAAGGTTGTCACCACTTGCCACTGCTTTGTGTCTGTGAAGAAATACAGGATGGAGGTACGGTCGGGAAGCTCGGGGTGGGTAGCGACGGCAACAAGGATGCCCAGCGCATACGAGATGGCCACCCAGTCACGAATGTTGAACCCAAGGTTGCCTACTGTCCCGCTCTCTATCAGGGTCCCGTACTGGGTTCCAGCCCGGAGTCTGACCCGATAATACGTTTGTCCAGAGAATGACAGCCAGAAGTCGGCAGTTTCGTAGTCGATATCACCCATATTGGCGACTCCGCCGCCCTGGCTGGAAATATCGACGACGGTGCCGCCAAGCGGTATTGTTGGGAGGGCAGTCACGCGCTGGCCAAGCGCGATATCGACACGTAGATGTTGTCGACTTCGAGGTTGTAGCCAAATCTGTCGCAGTCGAAAGTGGTTTCAGCCGCCGGTGGTTGCGATGACGAGGGTGCTGCAGATGATACGACTGAGGATGGAATCACCGAGGAAGACGAGACGTCCGAAGACGAGACAGCTGATGATAGGATAACCGAAGACGGGATAACCGATGATGGGATGACCGAAGACGGAACAACTGGTGACGAGATGATTGAAGACGGAGTTACCGAGGAGGATGATATGACTGAGGAGGGTATGACTGGGGATGAGGCAATCGATGGTAGCGCAGATGAAGATGCGACGGATGAAACTACTGAGAATGAAATTGCTGAGGAAGATAAGATAGCCGAAGACGAGATAACCGAAGACGAGACAACTGATGATAGGACTGAGGATGGCGACGCAGGTGAAGATACTGCGGACTTAGGACGGGACTGCCAAGGAAGACGAGATGGGCGAGGACGAGATGATCGAAGATAACAAGGCGGAGGACGGCAAGACAGACGAAGATGCCCCAGATGAGGCGGATGACGCCGACGACACTGATTATACTAACGATGGCCTTGGATGGCACCTAGCGAGTGCTTCCGGCGCCAATGCCACCACCAGCACGGCCAGCAAGAGTTGAGACACCATGATGAAAGCCGAAACCAATGGACGAAACGAGTGGCATCCGAAAGAAAGCGCTGTCAACGAGTGGCGTACGAGTGGCGTACGTACGTACGACAAGTCATGGACGAAGGTGGGAACTTCAATTCAATGAGTGGCAGCCCGGCGCTCTAGGTAAGGCGGTGGGAAGCCGCTGCAAAGAGAAATCGCGTCGACCCAGGCCCCCTTGGCGGGGATACCGGCTAGCCGTACGCGGAAGATGTTCATCCCGAAATAGTGCTTTTGACAATAGCTTGTTGCTCGTAGGATTCCGAGCCAACCAGATGCTCCCATCCAACTAACAGCAAATCTTCACCATAGCCTCATGCTCATCTTGCGATGCACTGTGCCGTGTTGTATCAAGGAAAACGACAGAAGAACAAAACTTCAAGAGTTTGGTCCCAGGTGATACCCTTTGATCATCGCTTTCTTGCCCATCAAGCAGTGCGATACCTGAGCCAGGGACTTTGGGTATGCCACTTCCCAGCGATCCATCTGTAGCAAGGTAGGTCGTAAAACCTAAGGAGCACAGTACCGAGTTTATCTCGGGTCAATAAGCCATTAAGTGACCGATAAAATTACGGGCTACCAACGGACCGTCAGATAGGGCTCATGAGCGGCTTATTGGCCTGGTGGTTATTCGGTACTGAATTCTTTGATGATCAGAGTTGAATCGTTATCGTTCACACTTTGGCTCAGGCGCACTTGACAAACATCGCGACCGGTGCCAAGCGAAAGCAACTCTTGAAAGTTGAAGGGTGATGATCTTGAGAGAAAAGCGAGGAATGCTGGCAATTAAACGAGAGAAGGGGCGGCGAAGAAAGTTGCACCGTGGGGGTCACTGAGTGGGGGTGGGGGGATCAACGTGAAGGAAAGAACGACCTGGACAGCCAGCGGAAAAGTTTCGATAATTTCAAGCTCGGCGCCAAATTTTCGGCACTCTGCATTGGATATTACATTCAGCTCTTGGTGGAAAACAGGCTAGACCTGATTCAACTCCGCCTAGCCGCACTCAGCTGAGCCCCATGGCGGTATTGGACGCCAACGAGCACCTCAACCCTGGTCCCGGAACGGCGAGGGACGACCCGCCAAAGCCCCAGTTGCAGCCCCACGAGATCTCGACTCGCCCCTGCCAAAGCCCTGGAAGCAACCCTGGACACAACCCCGGCTTTCAGCCCGCACCAGACCAGCCGTGGCTTGCTTCATTGCCGTGAGAGACAGCGCTATCGAGGACTCGATCGCCAAATGCAAGGCACTCCGGCTGCAGGTCCGTCCGGAGGGCTTCCTCCTTGCTCCTGCAGGTCCAGACCCGAGTGTCAATTGCGAGCAGCGGTTGGGCCGGGCGAGCCCCCTCAGCCCACAGCATCAGCGGCCAAATGCGACCAAATGGGGCCAGAGTAATCTCCAGTTTCGAAGACCTAGACTCCGGGTCCCAGCATCACGCTCAGCTCGTCCCCTCCCCCGCGCCAGGCCATGTGGGAGAAAGGAGAGGGTCCCGTGGCGTGCTGCTGCTCCTGGTCCTGGACCGTATATGATGGCGCGCATTCCCACAGCATCACCGCGGGTCAAGGACTCCGCTCCTCATACCCATCTTGTCGACTATGCTGAGTTTGCGGAAGGGCTTGCTAGTCAAGAAGCGAAATTCGGCATCGTCTCTTGTTTCGGAGGACTCGCCCGACTCAGGCCCCGCCCGGTCCGTCATGGAGACCATCCGCGCCGGTCTGCAGGAATCTGCGAACGGCCTCTCGGCCAAGACCCTCCGCAAGGGGTCGTCCGATGCCGTGAGCATCTCCGTCAGTTCCGTCAGCTCCAGCTCAGAGAAGACCGTGTTGATGGCAGACGATGCTGTCTCGGTGTCGACGTCCAACACCGCCAACAGCAACAGCCATGTCGCCACAACCTCGTCCATCCAGCTCACCCGTGTCACCGAGGTCAGCAAGATCATCCGCAGCGACATCTGCAAGCTCGGCGACTACACCGAGACCTTCTTCAAGACGCTCGACTTGAGGTCCTACCTCGAGTACATCTCTGATGAGCGCCTCATCCACATGCCCCGTCGCGGCAGCGACTGGGATCGCGTCCTGCGAGCAGCACAATGCTTTGGCTTACAGCTGTGGAGGTTCGGCGTCGGCGTCGGTCAGTTTTGCCCGGGAACCGAGTCGGCGTCTATCACGGCGCTCGGCAGTACACAGATCTTGCTCGAGGTAAGCCGCAGACTCTTCATCTGGTTCAAGGCGAACTCTGCTCACAAACGATACAGATCGGACCTCAACAAGCCGAGGCACTCGTGCCCACTTTCCAGGCTCTGTATGAGCTGAGTCTGCTGATACTGCATGTCAGCCAAATACACGAGATCTTCCACTCGTCGAGAGAGGTCAAGGAGACGGTGGCTCATCTCTACTGCGACGTTGTCGACCTGGTTGGAAACATCTCCATCTACTACCGGAAGGAGATCAGCAACTTGGAAATCGGGAAATCGGTGACCATCGACTTCGATGGTGTCTTTGGTGGTGACCTGGCCGCCATCTGGAAGAGGCGAGATCTTCTCACAAGCAAGATGTGGTCTCTCAAGCTGGGGTATCGAAGCACTGGGCTGAACCTGAAATCGATCCGCCAGCACCTCAAGCACGACCGCTCCGTGCAAGGCTCCTTCTACGACCAGGTTGCCGAGAGCATGAAGCGTGCTGAGGACACGTGCGAGTGGCTGAAGAGCCCGTTGGTGGAGTTCTTCAGGGGCAACGACAAAGCCCTAACCATCACGGGAGACTCTGGTACTGGAAAGACTGTTCTGGCTGGATGGATCAAGGAACGGCTACAGCGTCCTCTTAACCACAAGCAGTATTCGACACTGCTGTACACATTCCGTGAGTCCCGTCGTCAGCCACACTAGTGTTGTATTCTCCTGCTAACTTAAGTTGTTCAGCCTTCGACTCCCCGAGTCAGTCTACTGCGCTCGAGTTCCTGAAGGGCATTCTCTTCCAGCTTCTCGAGAAGAGCGTTGGTGATGTCAGCCTCTTTGAGAAGCTTACCACGGCGTTCGAAGCATACGGCCAACACCACTCGTCGTCAAAACTCGAGGCATCGCTTTGGGCCGCGTTGGAGTCTGGTCTTCGCACATTGAACGATCGAAACGCAAACTTGGTCATCATTGTCGACGGCTTCCATGAAGTCACAGGTGGAAAGACCCCCTTGGAGTTCCACAAAGCACTGCGAGCATGCGTCTCCAAGTTCGGCACCATCCGGATGATCACTCTGTCAAAGGCCATTTCTCATCTGAGCGACGGATGCTCCCACTTTACCATCACACCACAGCACTTGAGCTCCGACATCAGGGCCTATTTCCGGCAATCCTTTTCAGCCCTGAAGTTCTTCTCGCAGATTGGGGGCGAGGACCGAGGCAAGATTGTCCAGGAACTCACCCAGAAGGCCAAGAACTCGTTCATTTGGGCGTACTTTGTTACGCGAATCCTTGTCAAGGAGACATCCCCTGAGCACTTCCTCAAGACGGCACGGAGTCTCAGCGCCAACCAGGATGAGACGATCAAGAAGCTCGTCTCCTGCTTGTCGTTGAAGAGCGAGGTGACTCAAACGATGCTGTCGTTCATGCTCGCAGCAGACAGGCCGCTCATGGTCGCGGAGTTGGCGGAGCTCCTCCGCCTCAATGTCCAAGGCCGCAAATTTGGGGATGAAGTCAACGTTCCTAAGCACATCAAGTCCACATGTGGCGACATTTTGGTCATTCAAGGCGGCATGGTGCACTTCAAGAGCAAGTCTGTCCGCAAGTACATGGAGACTCTCATGGGCAAGTCGCTTCCTTCAGCCAAGGACGCCCATCGCCATCTGACTTTGGCCCTCCTCCTGTACTCGAAGCTCAGCTTGCCAGATGACTGCGATCCTTCATTTGATCTTCTCGGGGAAAAGAATCTGGACGAAGCATTCCACTCGAATGCCCTCCTCTATTATGCCGTGAGGCACTGGCAGAACCATTTCCGTGCTTCGAGCCTCTGCGGGGAGAATGGCACCCTGGTGTTGACGAAAGAGTTTCACGAGTTCTTCCCCACTTCGTGCCGATTCGTCCTCCTTGAGAGATCAAGTCGCTCCTACGGCGTACCAACATCCAGGCTCATCGAGCTACACGAGTTCTCGCTAAAGATTCGAGAGGCTTGCTTCGGAGAGAAGCATGTCGCTGTGCTGCAGAGTCTGATTATTCTGGGTAACCTGCACGTTTCTACCACAGAGACTTTGGCAGGGGCGAAATGCTTTTACCGGGCTGCCACGCTCGGGAAGGTCATTCTGTCGAGCTTCAATACTGTCGTTGTTACATGCTCGACTCTCTTCCTCCAGTACACTGAGTCTATCACCATCATGACGAGGACTGAGATTGTTACGTATCGCGAGGAGATGATTCTGCTTGTCATTGAGATTTACAAGGGAAAGCACGGCAAGAACAGCGATTTGGTGATCAAGTGGTACGAAATCCTTGCCAAACTCTACGTCGACATCAAAGAGGAACACAAGGCAACCGTGATCTACAAGGTGCTGTACGAAATCTACGTCATACGATGCGGGAAGAAGTCCCCTCAGGCACGTCGTCTGTGCGAGCATCTCGGCGGCATGGACATCGTCCTCAAGGGAGAGACCACAGAGACTGGCATTGAAGAGTATGCCGAGTTTTTTTTCGAGGCAACTGATGAACTGGACCCGGCGGACGAGAAACGAGTCAGCATCCTCCTCCGTCTGGCTCTCTTCTATGAGTCCCAACAGCAGTGGTACATGGCGGAGAAGATCTACATTACCCTTTGGCGGCGCATTTCGGAGATCTGCCGCTTGACGGCAACGATTGAGTTGCACATCACCAAGATCAACATTGCTCTTGAGTATGTCAGGTTTCTGAAGAGGCTGAATCGTATTGAGGAGGCTTCGAACATCTTGATCTGCCTCTGGGTCGAGTACGAGCATCATGCTTTTGATGACAAGACGATCATTGTTCTCATCAGGGAGATTGGTGTCTTGTTCAAGGCTTTCGGCCTCCTTCAGATTGCCATTTCGGTCTTCACCAAGGTGTGGGGCTGGTTCAAGAGCAAGGGGAGCGTCACGGATGAGGAGGCTGTGCAAACCACCGTCCTCATCACGGAAGTCGTCGAGGAAATCACCGAAACTACTGTCACCACCAAGACGACTACGACCACTGTCACTGAGGTCACCGAGATCGTGGTGCGGGAGATATTCGAGACGCATTTCACACGGTGCCGCAAGAGCAAGGTCGACTTGGTATTCTTCAACTCGTGTCTTGCTCTTGTCAACCTCTTCATAAAGGGCGAAAAGTGGGCAGAGGCGGAGGTCATTATCACGCGCTCCCTCGAGGTCACCTGGAAGGCCATTCTGAGTGCTGAAGTCAGCATCAAGCTGTCGGAGCACTTCGTGTCGGAGTGCATTGTCGTGGCGACACGCCTCGCTGTCTGCTATCACCGGCAGCACTTCTTCGAGAAGGCCGAGAGCATCTACCTGCGCATCTACCACGCCTGCCTTGTCTCCCTGCAGATCACAGACGTCAGGATCGAGGAGGCTCTTACCGTACTCATTGCCTTTTACGAGCAACATCACCGCCACGAAAAGGTCATTGAGATATACGTCGAGCTCCTCGCCAGGTACCGCAAGCAGCTGGGCGTGTCGCACAAGCTGACCATCAAGATCATGTATGCCTTGGCTGGTCACTGTAAGCTTCTGGGCCGGGCGGACGCGTACGAATACTACATTGAGATTGTCAAAGTGCTCAACACGAACCGGAAGCACTGCCACCATGACGCCTTTAAGGCGGCGGTCATTCTAGTCACGTACTACCACGAGAGAAAGAGGTGGCTGGAGCTTCAGCACATTTGCGCGGTCCTCTGGGAGACCTTCGTCCACCACCACAAGGAGTGCATCTTCACGGAGGAGCTCATCCATTTGATCTACGGGAGATACGTCTATGTGCTCGAGTTTCACGCCAAGGTTGAGTTTTCCGTCCTCTATGAGCTCTCGGTGAAGTTTCGGGAGACGGTCACTGTTGTTTTTGGGGCGTCAGCGTCGATTGTCATCCTTGCCATGATTGCGCTCGCTGGGGTCTGCGCGCGACATGAGAAGCATCACCATGAGTCGGTCACGATTTATGAGGAGGTCATCAAGCGTATTACGGAGACCAAGACCACAACGACTACAGTTACTAAGACGACAGTGACGACTGTTAAGAAGCGGCTTTCCAAGGTTTACGTGACGATCATCACGTCGGGCGGTTCTACTACAACAACGACAGTTGAGCGCGCGATTGCGTTATGTCTAGAGGCGTATGCCCAGCTGATCATCGAGTTTGGCTGCTGGCATGAGAAGACGCTGCTGAAGCTGAAGGACATCGTTGTGCTATATCAGAAGCTCGGCAGCAAGGACTGCCATGGCAAGATCACTGAGCTGCTCCGCGTTGCTTTCCTTAGCATCGTCAAGTCGTCATGCGGATCCATGTCCCTCTACTACGCCGCCGCAACGCTGGCGAAGATATACTTCACTGCCGGCCTTGTGCAGCAGGGTCTCAAGTTCGTTCGGTATCTGCGACACATAACCATCTTTGGAGAGGACTTTGAGATCAGCGCGGATATCGTCGTAAAGTTAGATGCAACCATCAGCAAGGCCGCCTTTGTGTTCCTCGTCTCTTTTGAGCGACACCTGATGGAGAAGGCGATCCTGACATACTCGGAGCTCATGGCCGCCACGCTCCTCGAGATCTCGCTGTACGAGCAGTACAAGCGGGTCATCAGCACCGAAACCAAGGTTGAGATTATCCTCGAGTACGGAGCAAAGCTGCGGACGTTCTGGGTCGAGCAGAAGCAGGAGCACATGCTCGTCATCCTTGACAAGAAGCTGTTCCATGTGTTTAAGACCAAGTACACGGCATTCATCAAGACCCACGACGAGCACACTCACATCTTCTACCTTGCTTTACTGTCTAGTCTGGGCAGGGACCAGAGTAAGGTTGACTTTGCTGCGCTGGTTTGCAAGGCGGGCAACAAGAAGGTCGCGGCTCTTCTTGAGGAGGGCGAATTCAAGAAGGCGCTGGAAGTCGCTAAGTGCACGTTCTACTTTGCGCATGGTCAGCACTTCTACGATGACCTGCATCGCGCGCGGTATGCCTACAACCTGGCTGAGTTCACGGCCGGCATTGACGTCCGCAAGCCCAACGACCCGAAGCTGTGGGCCGACTACCTCAAGTTCTCTGCAACCGTCACCACCGAGGCCCTGGCCATCTTCAAGGCGAACAAGATTGACTTTGTGCGCTTGAAGTTCGAGGACCTTAGCGGTATTGTGCGCCTCCTCGGCAGCCAGCAGAACTACGTTGAGCTCGAGGTACGTGTCCCCCTCCGCCCTTTGTTGTCCACCCCCCAACTAACCACCCCACCCCCTTCCAGGCCCTCCTCCTCAAGCTCTGGCAATCCCGCGAAGTCCAAAAACACTGGGACCCCACCCGCGTCCTCTCCGTCGGCCGCCTCATGGTCCACGCGCACGTCGCCACCAACCACCTCTCGGCCGCCATCGACCTCTGCGACACAATGTGCTACAACCTCCGCCGCAGCCGCGGCGCCCTCGACCCCGTCACGGTCGAAATGTCCCAGATGCTGGCCGCCCTATACACCGCCGACAACGCCGTTGACCGCTCCATGGCCATCCACGAGCAAATCCTCCGCGAGATCGAAGCCACCCTCCACCAAGGCGACGACTGGCGCTCGAGCACCGCGACGGTCTTCTATCACCACGGCAGCGGGAAAAAGACTCCCCCGGGTACTGTCTCAGTCGCGCCGCATAAGCCTGAAGACCTCGCCAAGACTGCGGGGTGGTCGCTGGAATTGCTGAAGCGCGCGCATCTCAGGCTGGGAGGGTGGACGAAGCCCGAGGCGGAGTTCACGGCGCTCCATGCGAGTTTGATGGGAAGGTTGGGCAAGGCAGGGCTGAATGTCACTGCGCCGGAGACGTGGGACAAGGCGGCGAAGGCGAATAAGGATAAGCCGGATGATTTGATTGGAAAGTATGTCGGGTTGAGGGAGTGGGAGTGGGAGTTGACGGCTGGGGAGGAGGAGGAACATGGGCATAGAAATGAGGTGAATGGGAATGGAGGGAAGGGGGATGGGGTTAATGGAGGTGGAAAGGGGGATGGAAAGGGGATTAATGGGGTTGTCAATGGGAATGGAAATGGGGCGGTTGGGAGGTCAAGGTGGAGCCAGGGGGTTGATCATGTTTTGGTGGCAAGCCAGGAGTGGTTGCTTGCTTGAGAGTGGGGAGTTGAGGCTGGGCTGGCAATGACTGGGTCGGTCTGAGGTGAACTCCGACTGGCTGGCGGTGGACAACTCGGGGTGTCGATGCTGTACGATGGGTAATGAATATGGGAAAATATGGCGCGTGGACAAACGACGGCTTGTAATCAATTGGGGTTGGGATGAGTTCCGAAAGCGGTTTGTTTAGCTTCAGGTATGGGTTTCGACTGTGGGATGGAACTTGTGGGAGATGTTGTAGGATTGGATGGGATGGGATACCTCTGATGGGGTTAGATCACGCTCTCTGCTGCCAGGCTGCTGGCTATCTCATTTGTTTATGTAGTTGGGCTTTTCTTTGCGCGCCTCAACGGTATATTTCCTTAGGTGTTACCTCATTGTCGGGTGGGTAGGGATTAGATGCTACTCCTGATGCTTCAATAGATGCGATGGTCTTTTTCTTGAACATTGAGTACCGAGTGTGAAGACTCGTGCCAAAAGAAAGGGTGCTCTCGGTTAGTGTGGAAGATGCCTTCTTACCTACTGGTGAGACCGCCTAGGTGCCTATGGTTTTGGTTATGGCAGACCATCTCGCATTCCAAAGGGCCTACGTGCACTCAAGCCCTTTCACATTATAGTTGAGGCCTCCGGTGTAATTCGTGCCCCCGGCATGCTGTTCCTAGGTACCCAAAGCCGTGTGAGGATTCTGACAACGTGCCTTATCTATCTGACCTATTCTCGCATGGAGAAGAGAAACCCTTTTTCTGGCCAGAGCTTTTGCATCTGAGGGTAGCTTACCTATCTTCTGCAATGTGTGCTGGCGGGAGAAAATATCGCTATTACAGCCCTCAATCCCGCACTGGCTGGCGGCGGGTGTAGGGCACCTAGCTTACCCCTTTTCTTTGGCTTTTTTCTCTCTCTGGGCAAACAGCCAAACACCTACCTACACAACCCAGTCAGCCCAGTCAGCCCCGGATCTGGTGCCCGGCCGTTACAACTGGATACGTAGATAGGTAGGTAACTGGCGGTGTGGACCACGTAAGATACCCCGATCTCCAACCCCCCTCTAAACCCGAGAAAGGATGGGTAATAAAACACGGAAGTCAGCCATCCGAGACTTAGACACCCAACGGTGCAGTCAGCTCCTTGTTTGCGCGCCTACCCGGGAAGGAAGAATGGGGCGGAGAAAAGGGGGGGGGGGTCACGGGCCCGAGGCTCCGAACCCCCCGAGGAGGCAGAGCCCACACCCGATGAGTGTCGGCATCGGCTCAGCCGAGGAGGTTCCCGGGATCTCAAGAGGTAGATAGGTAGGGAATAGGGCAGGGAATAGGTAGGTAGGGTAAGGTAGGGTAAGGTAAGCACCGTGTTCATCTTCCCCCGCCCATACCTACCACTCACAGCACCTGCCGACCAGCCTCTTTCCCATGACCATGACCTCCCCCGTCCAGCCCTGTCCCGTTGTCCATCCGATGAGCTGCACCCCAGGTCATCCAAAAAGGGCAAGTTGAGCCGATCCTCCCCTCTCCTATCCCCATCCCATCCCCATCCCATCCCAGCATTCTGGGATCCGAGCTTGAGTCCGCCTGCCTGCCGCTTACCCCAGACTAAGTAACTTGTCTGCCTGCCCCCCCTCCCTGTCTACCCCAGGTTAGCTTCAGGTTAGGTATCCCAGTGTCAGCAGCAGCAGCATCGGGGGAGGGATCGATTCACGGAGTTAAGATAATAAATAAACAGCTGCACGCACGCAAGCACGCATGCATATATGCATGCCCAGCGCAGCGCAACCAAGACAGTATGAAGCGACAAGAACAAGACATGCAGTATGTAGCTAGGTAGCCAGGCCAGACCTTCTCAGTATGGGGGAAGACTCCCAGCTAGGCATGCTGCAGATATGCCGGCCGGCATCCTCGCAGTTGATGTCTGTGTCAGGCATCTGCCATGCATGATCCCTGGTGACATCGTCCCAGCGAGCCAACAGGAAGACCGTTGACAAGCGGAGACGAGATTGTCTCGATTGTATTTTGACCTGGTTTTGGCCAGCGAAGTATGTCTTAGATTAGCGGAGAGCAGAGTTGTACGATGCGAGGGGAAGCTACCTTAACGGTCCCCCTTGACGGAAAGCTAGGTGAAAAGAGGCCGCCGAGGTCGCTGGGCGTGAGACACCCAACTCACAGTCTTATCCTCACCGACTGACTGGAACTTCAAATAGATATTGATTTTTGCTAGCCGTACGGCGGCTGCACCTTTGGATCATGTATAAGCCATGTCGTCTCGCGGCTGAATTCGCCGCAAACTCGCCGACCACGGCCACCTCAACTCCGCCTCAACTCCCCGCTAACCCGCTGCCGTGTAATGATAATACTGCAGATATATGAGATGCATGCATGCAGTAAGCTAGCCTTGAAGCCAAACCCCCGCCCAGTAACAGCCCATCGATGACGCCGAGGCGATGCTGTGCTCCAAGTGCCCAAGCCAATATGAAAGGAATCTGAGACACAAGATACGACCAGCCTACAACACGGGGAGAGCACCCATGGTCCGGAGCTCCTCCTTGTTGAGCAGGCTGTACCGACCCTCGGCCACGAGCGTCTTCGTCGTGATGCGGTCGGGGTAGTTTCGAAGGAACATGTTGGTGAAGTGCGTGCCATAGTGAATGCCCTCGTCGTCCTTTGTCGCCTCGTCAAGCATACCACCGCAGCCACCTTCTAGTGGCTTGATGACTGCCTGGAAGCTAGGCTCGTGGAAGTACGCAAACGCGTACCGCTCGTGTGTGTTCAGCCCAACCTTGTGGGGTGTCGCCTCCAGATAGCCGTGGGTAAGGTACTGCATCATGTCCCCTGGCATGTCTCAGCTGTTGTTGTCCTGCTTCGGGGAAACCCCAACTAAATGAGGGGAGGGAGCCATTCGACTTACCGAGGATTACGGTGTGCACGCCGTCTTCAGGGGCGATAAACATCCAGCCGTCGTCTTCTTCTCTTAGACCCGCCGCGCTCTTCAACCAGTTGGCGAACTTCTCCTCCTCGTTAGGTCGGCGAATGAAGAGGCCTGGCATCGGAGAGTCAGTAAATCGTTTTCATGTAGATAATACAGTCCAGCTCACCTCCGACATCGTCCTGAGCAGCGATGACAAGTAGGCCATAGTCTGTATGCGAGCCGATGCCGCGGCCCTCCTTGCCCTTGCCGTTGGTCATATTGCGGGGGGGAAATCTGCAAGAGAGCGCAACGCGTGAGACAAGACAAAACAGCATTTGGTGACGTATCACAGAGATTGGGGTTTACCGGAGGACTCTGGTGTGGTGCCAGCCATCGTGGGTGTACCGTCTCAGCGAGCCAGGTGTGATTTCTAGACCCATTTCAATGAGAGCAAGGAGCTTCTCTCCCTGTCGGCCCAATGCCTCGTCGTAGCGTGTCATGGTTTCTTTCATGGCATTGTCCGGCCAAGGGCAAGGCCCATGGCACGGCCAGCCGGCGCGGACACGAGGCTCGGTAGGATCAAGGTCTTTTGTGATGGTGAAGATCTCAGAGTAGTCGGCAATGCCATCGGTAACCTCCTCGCCCGAGGCAATGTAGCCGGCATAGCTCTGGGGGTCGACGCACGCGGCCTTCACTGCGTGAGGCTGGCGAAAGAACTTCTGGCTGGCGTCTTTGGCGCCGGCCCAGAGCTTCTTCTCGGCGTCCGTCATGGCAATCTGGATGATGCCATCCTTGCGCCAGGCATCAACCAAGGCTTTGCCGAGGAGGTGGTCACCAAGTGACCCAGTTGTGCGGTCTGGCAGCTGGAATGTGTCAAGTTGCGCCACCTCAGCCTTGAAGCCGGGTGGCATATTGGCCAGTTTCTGTGCTCCGTCAATGAGAGAGCGGGAGTGGCGCTCTGCCATCAAGAGGTTGGCGATCTGGGCCTTCTTGGCGTCAAAGCCCGGAGGAATGGCCGTGCCAGGGACAACCTGACTGTGTGTGATGGTGCTCATCATAGCCCTGCCAAGCGCAAAACGCCGGCTGGCGAGGCGCGAGCAGCGCACAAGTGAGTTCATGATGTCCGATGAGTGCTCAAGTAGGTAGAAGGCAAGGTATATGGCTTGAGGCAAGGTAGTGTGATGTGGTGACCGATTGACTTGTTGATTGCCCGGAGAGGAGACTGGGAAGGATGGTGAAGATGGTGATTCTCCGACATTCAACAACGGGACACCGCCTGGGTTCTTATAGACATATCATGGCGCCCGGAGAGCCCTCGGAGAGCCCTCGAGATATAATCCACGTGAATCCGAGCTCTAACCGCCATATTCAGACGAAGTGTCAGCGACTCGGCATCTTAGATCCATGGCGAGCCTCGTGGTTGGAGAAAGGCTGCACTGTCTCAAGTTAAGATCCGGCGTGCATCAGACACTGGACGATATGTGCGACTCCACGCCCCAAGACCGCACCCAGTGTCGGTCGTCCCATGTGAACTCGGTGCGAGCGGGCTGTACACCCCGTTAGTCGTCTAATCCTGCCGATGGTGCGGGCGTCCACACTTGCCATTCGCTACCGGATGTCTCCGCCAGGAGGCGAGGCCCCCTCCGGCACCGTCTCTCTGCAATAGGGGCTGCGGCTCCTGGCACTGTGGGCTCCACCCACCAAGACGTTCAACGAATGAGATAACCCTAACCCCACGCCAATAAGCCACAACCACGGCTTCAGCGAAGGGCGGCGAATCGTGGTTTTACTCCATTGATGCAGGGAGCAAACTACATATAGCGTGAGCCACCAGGGTTCAGCTGAAAGCGCTCAATCAAAGTTATCGGCACGGTCAGAGATCTTCGAGCCCCTGCCGATGATCATCGGGGAAGCTGGTATTGGGTCCAGAACACAGCTTCACGCTCAGTGCGGCGTCTGACCGACCAGTAACGTCGCTCTCTGGCTTCTGGAAGGCCATCTAGACCCCCTGTTAGCATACTGTATGTCACGTGTGGTCTAGAGGCTTACCTCTGGGGCGAATTATGATCGATTTCACACTCCGCAGGAGCTGAGGAATCTTTCATTCTGAACGGTCTAGATTGAAGGAGGTTGCAACCGGATATAGTTCCGAAGATGTGGCTAAGCAGGAGGAGACTCTGCGATGCTGGTAGGGTCCATAGTGCAAACAGGCAAATACCACAGTGTAAAGAGCCGTCCCCCATTACAAGTACTTGGTTTGGGCTACGTTGCTGGAGCCGCACGAGTCTTGTGACATCCAGCCGGGAACAATACCGAGAACCCACCGGGATCGGACGGCTTTGCGTGACGGTTTTCCCCATTGGGGTTGTCGAGGATCGAAGCGCCGCTTACAACATTGTGGGTCGCGTATGACAGCCAGTGGTCATTGAGGTCTTATCGCTTTCTCGCCCCTCCGGGCTTCACGATGGTATGCTTGTCGGTACTCGGTGACCCGCTGGGTCTTCAATGCTGCTTATTTGTTAGTTTCCCGCGGCGGAGACAGCGCGACTCCCACACACGAACGGTGGCATCGCTTCGGCCGAGTAAGACAGTGCTTATATGACGGTGAGGCCATATCTGAGGGCCTCATGTGGTGGGCTTGAAAGTACCGCTTTCGTGTGGGCTTCGTTGGGACAGCAGGATTAGGATGGGGCTTGAGAAGAATGCCGTCATCAGGAGCTTGTGTCTCCTATAAACTGGGATGGCAATTGCTCATGTTTGCTGTGGGTAAGGTACCACATCTTTGCCGACCAGGTTGAGCGGATGAAACTAGGGCACAAAACACCGTCTGACAGTGGACAATGAACAGGGGCATCTCGCCAGATTATGTGCGATCTGGTTTGGCGATTCCTGGCCTCGACCAAATTGCCTCTCGACTTGATGGGGGAGGCGTTAAGGCTGGGAGGCGTACGTAGCTGAACCGTGTGAAGAGGGAACAAAATGGGCTTAATCGAGATCTTGGAACCCGTAAATCGACGCCTGGGCTTCCCTCCATTGAGATTTGCAGCAACCCTTTCCGACTCCAGGCTGCTCCTTCCTGGTGGCTAGCAGGGTGCATGGCGAAATTTCTGACGAGCTGCCAATGGGGCGAAGGTCGTGTTGTTCGGCCCTTCCCGCTTTGCCCAACTTCCCCACCCGCCAGTCACCACCGTCCCGAATAACAATTGAGTAAGTTGGACACAATAGATACGGTACACATGGCACAAGAGGTTGTGATTTGTAATGAGAATGTCTATTTGCACATTAGTATCTGTCTAGGTATTTGTCCAGTAGCTCACATCCACCCCCACACCACAGCTTGTGCCAGAGGTGAACCCCGAGATCGTTGCATTACAGACCTTACTACGAAGGCTCTGGCCAACAGATGGCCCGTGTGGAAGATGGGTTCTTACTGTCAAAGCAGCCATGGTTGCAACAGGCCGTCGAGGAGTGTGCTACGGCCTCTCGACGAAGTGATACGGTCTGATATCGGAACCCATGGCCTCCCTTCGAGATCGAGGTGGTGGTGGTTACTGCACAAATAGACTTGACGGAGGATACTACAAATAGACACGCTCTTCGTATTATGATGGAACAAAGCCATCGTCTATCATACATCTTCTTTCTAAGTCTGGAAAATAAATAAAAAACAGTTCATCGCTGCCAGCGCTTTCCAGCTCTTGGTCTGCGCCGCGCCGCAGTCTATCTTTTCTACAATAGCAAACATTTGTTGTACAATGATTAATCATTAGATCCTTGAGACACATCTCAATCGTTTGAGGCCATCGGCCAGTCTTTCGTGGGGTTGCAAAGGGCAAGCAGGTGTCGCGCCAGCTACCGGAGCTGGGGGCGAGATGCCCGTTGATCAAGCCTGGTGCCGTTCCAGGGAGGGTACAAGGTGTGCCACATGCCGTCGTCGTATGTTTTTGATGTTGACTTGGTCGATGTAGTGGCCGGGGGCGGGGAAACAACAGCGGGTGATGTGGTAGGAGGCGTTGCGGTTGGCGTTGTTGGCGCTATTACTGTTGTTGGCGTCGTCACCGCTGTGGATGTTGTTGACGTAGTTGTCCTGGATGTCGACAGCGCTGATGTTTTTTGCAGCGACGGAGTCGATGACGAGCTTGACGTTGACGTTGTGGAGGTTGTCGACGTTGTCAGGGGCGTCGTTGCTTCGATATATACAACCTTGGTTGTGGTCTTTGGTTGGAGCTCGACGTTAATGACGGAGACGGTCGTGGGGGCGTCGGCCCGCGCCGTGGTGGTTGGTGACGTTGCTACGACGGTTACCGTGACTGCAGCGTCCCCCGAGCCGGACCCCGAACCGGAGCCGGAGCCGGAGCCGTCGATAGGAACGACGGCGTATCTTGGCGCCAAGCCACCGGAGCCCGGCAACTGCGCGCGGGGCTCGTTCAATGGCAGTGCATTGCAAGCTGCGATCAGCGCTGTTGTCGCGGACAAAAGATTGGCAATGCGATTAAAATACATCGTGAAAGCAGTCAGTAGTCCGTAGCAGCGGGAGGAAGAGAGATGCAGTACACACCGAGGAGAAGATCATCTGTTTTATTTAGCGACGGGAGGAGGCCGAAATCCGGAAGGCTGGTATTTTTCGGTTTGGGTCACGGCGTGTGGAACGGCGCTTGTTTTTGGCCCCTGAAATCGGGTGGTTGACCTCAGCCGCAGCGCCACCTTTTGCCGAGCACTAACAATTTCTCCCAGCCACCTCGACCAACATTGCCGTCCATTGGTCCCGAAACAATTCCAACATAACCCACAATCTCGGATCAATTCCCCGTCACGTCACATGCGAAGTCGACCTGAGTCCAGTGGTTGCCAAGCCCATGAAGCGGAGGTGAGACACGCTGCGCGCGGAACCTGGAAGTCCAGGGCGTGCGGGCAGACTCAAGGATTACGCCACTGTAGTGACAGAGCAGCGGACAATTGTGGCTTGGGCGCTGTCCACCAGCCTTCAAAGTTCTTGGTGTTTGTCTTAGCGCCAGACCTACCTGCAGGGGTATACTTCTCCCCACTTGATTGCCTTTTCCTCAAACGAAGTCCTCCCAACGCTCTCCTCTCTCAACTCAGCTCTTTGGAGTCTTTATAAACGGCTATGTGACGACATATTGAATGGGAGGCCTGCGGGCTGCCTCCATTTGGTCACATAAGCAGTCGGGGGTAGGCGCTTTTTGGCGCCGCGGCGAGGGGCGAGTCCGGCTCAATCGGCTCCTCCAAGCTGGCGCGCGCGATACAGCTGCGCCACACCTGACGCAACATGATGGCCTCCTCAGCCATCACAAACATTCTAGGGTCCGGTATATATCGACGACAGCATCTCGCGGCTTTCTAGGGACCCGAGAAGCTTGAAATCTTGTCGTCTGAATCCCCGCCTTTGATTACACAGACGCCTCGCGATTCACCGAACCGGTGACGTCCTTGTGGAATTGCCAAGCACCAAGAAATCCGAACCCCCTCCAGCTCCCCCGCATCGGGGTCACCTTGTCAGCTAAAAGCTGAACGCCGGCATTCTCCTTACGACTCTTTCTGCTTTCCAACGGCAGAGCGAAGAGTGGAAATAAGTTTACGGTCGACGAACATCGGGATTGCTTCGGGCCGTCTCTGCTATGTCTTACCAAGGATACGGGGCGCCTTATGGCCGTGAGTTCCCCGCAACGGCGTTTCCCCTGATGCGTTAACGTCAGTCGGCAGTCAGCACATTGGGATTTAGCTAACCATGAACGTCTATTCAGAACCTCAAGGCCAACAGGGTTACTATCAGTCGCCGCCACCTCCCCCCGTCGGATACGGCGCACCCCCGCCTCAAGCCGGATACGGCGCACCCCCGCCTCAAGCCGGGTACGGCGCACCACCTCAGCAAGGTTACGGCGCACCCCCTCCGCAAGGCTACGGCGCACCTCCACCTCAAGCCGGGTACGGGGCACCTCCGCAGGCCGGATACGGAGCACCTCCGCAGGCCGGGTACGGCGCGCCGCCTCCCCAGCAGGGCTATGGGCAGCCCTACGGAGCGCCACCTCCTCAAGCCGGGTACGGGGCACCGCCGCCTCAGGCCGGATACGGGGCACCTCCGCCTCAAGCTGGGTACGGGGCACCTCCGCCTGCTGGGTACGGAGCACCTCCACAGGCCGGGTACGGAGCACCTCCACAGGCCGGGTATGGCGCGCCACCGCACCAGCCACACGGAGGCTACCCGCCCCCGCAGCCCGCGACGCATTATCCCCCGACTCCGGCCTCGCTCGGATACGGCCCTCCTCAAATTATCCAGTGGAATGCCGATGCTGACGCGAACGCCTTGCGCTCCGCTATGAAGGGGTTTGGCACGGACGAGAAGGCGTTAATACGGGTCCTGGCGACAAAGGACCCCCTACAGATAGCAGCCATTCGGGATGCATACACGCGAATCCACCGGCGAAACCTAGAGGCCGATCTGAAGAGCGAGACGGGCGGGTGGCTGGAGACGGGCCTGATAGCCCTCTCCCGCGGGCCCCTGCTGCACGACGTTCACTTGCTGCGCGATGCCATGAGCGGGCTGGGCACCAAGGAAGCCGTTCTGAACGACGTGCTCCTCGGTAGGTCGAATGCCGACATGAACGCCATCAAGGGCGAGTACCAGCGCGTGTTCCGTCGCCGCCTGGAGGACGACGTGCGCGGGGATCTGAGCATGAAGACGGAGAGGCACTTCTTGATTGTCCTTCAGGCCACGCGGGCTGAGGACACCGCCCCTGTTGTCCAGTCCGAGATCGACCGCGATGTCAGCGAGCTGTACACTGCGACCGAGGGTAAGGTTGGCACAGATGAGGTGAAGGTTTGCAGTATTTTCAGCACGAGAAACGACAACCAGCTCCGAGCCATCGCCTACACGTATCAGCAAAAGTATGCACGGAATCTTGAAGAAGTAATTCGGAGGGTAAGTTCATCAATATGCTACATCTTTGAGGTTTTCCCATGAGGTCGGCCAACTAACATATGTCGACAGGAGTTCTCTGGGCACATGGAGGACGCATTGCTTTTCCAGCTTCGTCGCGGTCTAGACAAGTACATGCACCAGGCACAGCTTCTCGAAGACGCCATGGCCGGTGCAGGCACGAAAGATGCGCTTCTGGTTGGGCGTGTCGTCCGCGCCCACTGGGACCGGACTAATATGGCCAATGTGCGTGGCGCGTACGAGAAGCGGTACCACAAGAATCTCGCCAATAAGATCAAGGGCGAAACCAGCGGGGATTACGAGCGGATGTTGCTGGCCTGCATCGGAGAGAACATCTGATAGCTCAGATTCTCGTTGGCTCGGGGGCAGGAACCGGTGGAGGCTCATTCATGTAGCGTGAGTGAGGATGAGCGCACATATGCAGTGTCTTTTTCCCTTTAAAGGAACCGCCCAATGGCTGCTCTGGCGCACTATTGGGAGAGGAGTCTCCCGGTGTTTGTCCTTGATCAGGCTCCACCGGCCATATCTTACTTGCAGCATGTCGATGTTAGAGCCCGAGAAGGCTATTTTGCCTGGAGGAGTTAGCGGGTCTGGCGTGACACAGGCTTGGGCGTGCTACCCTGCCGCTGCTGTATGTTAATAAGACTTTCTATTTATTGAGCTTATTTCGGCCTATTGTCACCAGAGTCGGTCACGCAACCTGCTACGTCTGCGCATTTACCCGGCCCCTGGGTGCCTTCAGGACGTTGGTGTCGCAGACGGTGTACTGGCTGTACCGCGCTGGCGGCAAGCAATTTACGTAAAAGGGAGGTACTTTGGTCGAGGTGGCCGACTTTCCTGTACTGTCCAGAACGCACGTCCGAGATATTAACTGGCCTGCTGCGGCGGTGCGGTATGGTGGGCGATGTGGCCAACGGCACGGCATAACGTGGCATCCTGGGTATGATAAGCCACCTACCAACGACGGCGATAATGCGAGAGTCGGCCGTGGGCAAGCTGTAATAGATTAAAAACACTGACCTTCCCAGTCCAGGTCTCGTAATTTCATGCCTCGGACTAACGCGCGAATGAGAGGCCGTGGATGCGAGGGTGAGGGTGCAGACACCATTCAGCATGTGCTCCCGTTTCAGCAATGAGACACGTCCTAACACACTTCTTCCCCCCCAAGGCACTGCAGCCAGGCAGTCGAGTCGACCGTTGTGTCGCGAATCGGAGAATGCGAGAGGCTGGAACCAACCGCGGCCGGCGGACGGATATGGCAACCGAACTCGGCAGCCTGAAGAGTGGTTCGTCATGTTCCCTCCATCTTTTTATTTCTTCCTCTTCGGTCCGGTTTGTCTGCCTAGTAGGTCTGGGCCTGCTGGTTTGGTACTCTACCTAGGTTGCTCATCCATTTCGAGGCTCGGTCACACGCATCCACCCTCGTCATCCACGCTCATCCCGGGACAAACAACCCAGTCTCCAGCCTGCTTGCGACTGTGGGCTTATAGTAGGAACAATTTGTGGAGAAAGGTCCAGTGTCGATGGCACAATACTGAGATGCGGCCCTGCATCTGCAAGCCAAACATGCCACGTTTTTGGAGAGGGTTGTCAGCCCCCTGGCCTGGCAGTTGGCCTGGGGTGGAGATGATCGTCTCGAGACGTGGATCCCACAGAAGCCGACAGAACAAATTTCCCTTGGTTCCGGCAAAGGCAGAAGGGGTTTGCAACGCAAAGGGGATGCGTACACCCCCATAGGGAGAGAATTAAAAAATGCTTTGGGCTTGGGCGGAGCATGCGAGGATGCCAGGGAGCGAATGGTAGTAGGGCGCTGGCGAGGAAAGTAGCTCCTTCCTTGTACGAAGGCTCGGGCCAAAAGAAACGGTCCCTTTGATCAGTGCGAAAGATGCCTTCTTACTGTAGTACTAGTACTGTCAAGACGGCTCATGGGTTTGGTTATGGCAGGCCATCTCGCACCCCGAAAGTGCCTACCTGCGATCTGAAAAAGTGTTCCTACAGTCAGAAAAAGCCTTCCTGCATTCTGAAGCCGTCCTGGAATTTGAAATGGTCTTTTACGATGTATTCAAGGCTGTAATATAGGAAGCCCAGGCCTTGCTGTTCCAACACAGGACTGTGTGAAGGTTCTGACAAGGTGATTTCACACGGAGAAGAGGGAACCCTTTCTTTTGGACCAAGTCCTTGTACTTCTTACCTAGCAAATAGAGTAAATCTCGGAAGCTAACCGGATTCATGGCGTAAGTTTAATTAACCTGTTAATCTTTTATTAAATACGTGCGCCCTCCATATTAGGCGAGAGGCTAGCTTACATGAGAAAAAAGTTTTTTAAAGGAAACCGGTGCTACGCCGCGACGCTACTTACACCTAGCTCCCCCTCCCAATTCGATCATACAGGCCTCTGCTACTTCAAAGTTACTAACCTGCCTTGTTGAAGGGCCGCGTTTGCAAATGCTGCGGAGGCAAGCTTGACCTTTCGCTTGCTGTTTTCTATCGTCTTCCTTTCCGAAATCACAAACCCCCTCGAAGACGACGTTTTGCGGTTTGCGGCCAGTGTTCCATTCCATCTGAAAGACGAGGCTGTAGGCACATGTCTGGGCGCTGCAGTGACCCCGCGGGGCACCACACTGCGTAATCCGTAAGAGTCACCAAGCCAGAGAACCTTGACCATTGAGGAGGCGTTCTCGACACGCCAAATCACGGAGACCACGCCGCGGGCCCGATGGAGATGGAGGGAGTCGAGCAGCCGGGGGCCGGGTTGCCCGCCGTCGTGCCACTTCCCGAGAGTCTCAAGCAGGAACAGAACCAGCACCACAACCAGCAACAACCTACGGGCAAGCCAAGCCCAGTCGTATCGGAGGTCCACCCGCTACCATCGCCGGCTCCCGCTGGACAGCAGAATGGCGTCGCGCCCGGCGCGCAGCAACATGGGCATTCTTCAGCACCGAGCCCCGCGACACGCTCTGGCACTCCTTTGTCGCATCCCTCGCATCCTTCGACACCGACGGTGGTCAACGGCCACCCGCCGATGCTGCCACTGCCGAAAATCGCAGACGCAAGCCTGAGTGCCAGTGCCACTGCGGCCGTCAATGCCGTGGCCAGCGCTAACATTAACAATGCCGCCCGCGTTTCAAAGGAGCATTTACGTTGGCGAGACCCTATAACCCTAACCCAGCACCATCAAACGGGTCTTCAGATGCAGTACTCGCAAATTCCGCACCCACACCAGCAGGTTCAACAGCAGCACCAGGCGCAGCACCAGCAACAGCAGCAGCAGCACCACCACTACCAGCAGCAGCAGCAACAGTCGGATCGGCTCCCGCCGCTGACGCAGCAGCACCCCGCGCCGGCTCCGCGCCAGCCGCCGGCGCCGCTCCCTCCCCTGCACCACTTTCACGCCGCGCCCCCGGTCTCGTCGCAGCCGTCGCAGCCCCTTCCGTCGTCCGCCAGACTCGCCGTTCACGGCGTCTCTTCCATCGCTAACAAGCCCATCATCATGGATCCGCCGAGCCGCCGCGCAAATGCGCAGACGTCCAGCCCGCGTTCCTCGGGCTTCGCGTCGCCAACCCCCGACTATGCGCGCATCAACCCAAAGTTCAACGATGATTGCCAGCGGATGGTGTTTGCGGTCCAACAGAGCCTGCCCGAGTCGGTCCGCCGCGTCATACGCGATAACTGGGAAAAATGCCTTCTTGGCTCCGAGTTTCATCAAGCCTTTATCGTAAGTCCAGACTCAATTGAGCATTCCTTGTTTCGCGTGTTGTCCATCTAGAGGAAAATTTTCCGCGACGCGCCGTGCCGCGCATCGTGACCCATCGCAAGTGCGATCGATGTGATGGGATGGAAGCGCAAACGCTCTCGTCCTGAAGTCAACAACCAAAACATATGTTTTTTTGTTTTTTTTTTCCGAGCACCGTTCTTTCCACTTCTTCCAACTTTGAGATCTCTCATGACCCCGCCATCGAGAGCCTAAATTCCACAACTTACATTGCACAACACCACATATCTTCTACACCTCCATTCAGACCTATCGCCGCGTGGTGTAGTTGCGTGTTTTTAACCTGTTTTCAGCTCAACGCCTCGATCCACCATGCGCTGCCGTCCATTACCCGGCGTGCAGTAAGAGACTTTGGGCGAAAGATGGTCACCGAGTCGCGGGAGGAGCTCATCGACCACTTCACGGTCGCTGATCTCGATACTGTCGCCGACCGAATCATCGCCAAAGCGAGCGACAGTTTCCTGGACAAGTGCCTTGAAAAGCGGCTGCTTACTATCGAGGCCAAGCCGCTGATCAATGCACTTGCGAAAGCCGAGCGCCTCGGCTACGATCCGAACGATATCGTTCAGGAGGACCATCATGAACGCGTGATACCTCAAGAGGCGTACCCCGGGGCTGCCTCGGCCACGGCGCCGACCTTCTCTCAGCAGCCGCCCAGCCAGCCTCCGCAATCGTATAGTCCTGCCAACCCGACGACGCAGTGCGGCCGATGCTTCCGCACGTTTACTTACCCAAGCTCCCACGACTACGTAAGTGACTCTCATGCTCTCAGTGGCCAATGACAACTAACATAAAGCAGCACATGAGAAAAAATGTCTGCAGCGTCCAGCCGCCTACCTCGGAGGGGTTCAAGCACTCATGCGGACCCTGTGGTCAGGGTTTCACGACGATGGAAGAATTGCAAGCGCATGCTGACAGTCGCATCTGTGGTGGTTATCCCATGAAGACGCCCCGTGGGCCAGGGCGACCCCCAAGGGCTGTCTTAACCCCCCAGGCTAACCCTGTCGCCATCCTCCCGTCCATGACCCAAGCTCCGGCTCCCAACGGCTACCAAGTGCCGCAACCGCAACCACAACCGCAGTCAACCCCTACGCAAGTCCACTCTGTTTCGAGGCGGGCCGCGTCCGTTGTCGCCACTCCAACCGGTTCCCCGAATCCGGCTGACCCATACGCCCATCTCACACCAGAAGAACTCACAAAGATGAATGCGGAGCTTGCAGATGCGGAGGCGAAGTATGCTCCACGATTCAAGGAAGCAGAGAACTTTCCAGATGAGAACCAGCGACGTGTGAAGATTGAGGGTCTAAGAAACAGCTTTGGGACCAAACAGTCTATGATTAGGAAAAAGTACGGCGTGCGACTCCGTGAACGGCGGACGAAGGCCGAAATTCAAGCGGAAAAGGAGCGCTTGGGCATCAAGCGGGCTGAGAGAGCTGAGAGAGAGAAGGCAAGAGCATCTATGGGCGCCACTGTCGGGGTCATATCCAGCCCTGCGGTCAACCTGGAGCCAAGCGTCCGCCCTGTAGGCGCAAGCGGCTGGGTGGCTGCGAACACGCCCAGAGCAACGAATGTTTGGGAGGAGCACGATGCCAAGCGGCGTCGTAATGACGAAGCGGGAGGATACCACGCATCCTACCATGCCGAGGATACACCCACTCGCAAGGTCCTGTCAGTGGATCAAATTGGCGGAGGTCTATCGGGCTCGGCGACGAATGCTGCCACACACGACCCTACTTTGCCGCCTTCGTCTCGGCCGCCTCCGTCTCAGCCAGCTCTGTCTCTGCCAACCAAGGTCTACGAGGAGGCCGGTGCTCGTGCTCAGATCCACGAGCCGACGAAACCCCCTGCTACCGCTTCCGAGCAGCCCAGCCCCATAAGCTCCGGCACACCGAATGGTGATAGCCAACAGGAAAGCATGGCGTTGCAGCCCTCAGGAACACATCCTATCAAGCTCGATGACTCGTCTGGATCGTCAGATGATGAAGACATACCGCCTACGCTACCACCTCAGATCCGCCAAAGAAGCCTACCACGTGGAGGCGCCGTGATGTCCTAGGAGGATACGCCCCAACCCGAAGGCAGCACCAGAGTTGGAAGCGTTGGGCCGCGAAGACGAGGACGGCCGCCCAAGAAATCTTCGAACGGACCCTCTACTACCCCGAAACGACGTGGACGGCCGCCTAAAGCACTCTCGTTTTCCGACATCGCGATGTTGGTCCCAACTCGACGATCACCGAGAAACACCACCTAATTATCGCATGTACATTCACCTTCTCACTTCATCCAGTTGCAGGCAACGGGGTCTATTACAAAGCGTCCATTTTCTTCCTTCTAACGGCATAGACTGTCTTTGCCCTCTGTTCCCTTCTTCTTTACGCTTGGTGTCTGGCCTTACTTTTTTTTTTCTCTCTCTCTCTCTCTCTCGGATAGTTGCGCGGTCATAATACCCTCATAGATCGACCGACCATTGGCGCTAGCCTGCTTTTTTATAAGAAAAAAACGGGAAACTGGGGGAATGGAGGCCTTTTGATAAATCTGGGTGGAGGGAGGAAAAGGAGCGGATCCATATGAACGAAACGGGGTGAAATCTTTCTTTTAGGGAGCGCTCGGTCTCGGGTTTTGTCCATCGCCTCATCGGTTCATGGGGCGAGAGGACGGCGTTTAGGTACATATCTTTTAGACCACCAACTCGGATTCTGGTGTTTCTGGCGTAGATACTGGGATCATTTGAGATGTACATTGTTGTTACCACTGTGGCCTCTGTCTATTTGCGTTGTGACCCCACAGACTACCAGGAAGGCCTAGGTAATTACTCAACAGGCCTGTACCGCATCGTGAGAGGCCCTGCTCAGATCACGAGAGGCCTTAATCATATTAGGATACGCCTTCTAAAAATGCAGGAAGGCCTAGGTAACTACTTAATAGGCCCTGCCTGCATTGTGAGAGGCCCTGCCCATATCACAAGAGGCATCGACTAGAGATGCGCAACTAGCAGACATACTGCTATTACAGGCTTATAAAGGTTAAGCTGTATTTACCTTAGACTTCCGTCAGCTTGAGCCGATAGACCCTCTAAAAAGTGGGCGTACTGCCAAAGCAATACGGGCTATTTATCAGGTTGAGGTCTTGTCCGTTATTACAATTAAGGCCTCAGTTGTATCGTGAGAGTCCTTTATCATATTAGAATAGGCCGGTAAAGAACGCAGGCAGACCTTTTACAGATGCAGTACAGCCTACAACATGATGTTATATGGCCCGCCTTGATGGTAGGAAGGCATCTCCCACATGGGAGGCAGGGTGCAGAAAGACATTCTCTTCCTTTCGGGACTAGGCATGGTCACCAACTGACCTCGGTATACAATCTCTTCCGTCCGTGCAGCCATGACTAGCTGTGCGTTCTTGTAACGTCTTTGAAGGGTATCAACCTCATTGATTAGTATCACTCGCATCCTTGACAGCACAAACATCAGGAACAGTGCAAAGCCTATATTTCGGGAATATCTTCTCCATTCCCCCACAATGTTCTTATATGGACGACCCCAATCACCTCTTCGCCTTCTTGGACGGCCTGGCATTCTTCTCCCTCTTGCGCTCCGCCAGCTCCCTCGCCTTGCGTATCTCGTTGACACCCTTGACCTCGCGCTTGCTTCCCTCGCCGTCCTTGTACTTGCCGACACGATTCTCCTTTGCCACGGCCACACGCTTCTTGCGCTCGTGGTAATCGTCGCGGTACTTGTCTGCGTCCTTGGGCGCCGACACCATCTTATGGGTGTACCGCGGTCCGCTGCTACCTTGGCCACCTGGTCCAGACGTGAAGCTGCGGACGACGTCTCTCCTCTCGGACTCGCCCACCTTGGGCAGCTTGCCGAGCTTGTTGGCGTGGCGCCACCTGTCGAAGCGACCGCTCTTGAAGGTGGCGGCAATCTTGACACCGCTCTCGCCACGGATCATCTTGGCGCCGCGAGAACCGTCGTCGTCGTTGGCGCGTGCCACGTACTTGCTCTGCTTTTTGTCCCAACGCATCTTGGAGCGGGTTGCGTCGCCGAAGGACTTCTGACCATCGTCATTGGTGAGGTCCATGGCGGCGTTGCGTGCTGAAGTGACGAAACTGTCGCCACCCTTGTGTACACTGTAGGCAGCCTCCTCGGCCGCGTTGTTAATGCGTGGCGTGTACGACATGAACATCTCAGGGTCCTGGAAGGAGGCGTTCTCGCCCTTTTTAGACGAAGTTCCCTTCGACACAGTAACTTCCATCTCATCATCGGATGCCTCGGATTCCCATTCCTTATCCTCTTCTCCGCTGAATTCTGCGAACGCATCGCCCGCGGCTTCAGCAGACGGCTCATCAGCATCAGCCATCTCCGTATCTTCCGCTACCTTCTTGACTCTCCGAGGCCCAACTCTGGTCCTGAATGTGCGCATGACCTCGGCGGCCTTGTTCCTGTGAGACTTGCCCGACGGCCCAATCTCAAAGACAGTTTCCTGAGGTTTAAAACTGGCAACCTTGGCCAGTAGATGGTCGCGCTCCTCTTCTGCAACCGCAGCAGTTTCTCCAAACAGCAAATGTAGCTGTCCCCAGTTTTTGGAGGCTATCAACTCACGAGCTCTCTTGGCGCTATGGCTGGATGCCGAGTTACGAGTCCGTATGTACAACTTCTCTGCCTTGAATGTGACATTTCGGATCATCTTCATATCTTCGTTTTCGTGCATGATCTTGTTCAACCACTCGACGTTGGTCTCAATTTGAGATCTCTGGAGCGCTCCGAGGATAATGTCCTTTGCAAACGACGCATCTTTATCTTCTTGACCGAGGACCAACTTCTTGCCGAGGAATAGCTGCAAATCAAGGAGATAAGGCAGGTCCTTCTCCCGGACAATACCGTAGGCCCAACCGCGCTGACCGGCACGGGCTGTTCGTCCCACTCTGTGGACGAAGACCTTGGGCTGAGAGGGAAAGTCGTAGTTGATGACGTTTGCGAGCACAGGAATATCGATACCACGAGCAGCGACATCTGTAACTACGAGGATATTGGTTTTCCCGCGGCGGAAGTCCTCAACCTGGAATTTTCTAGCGGTCTGGTCGAGCGAGCCGTAGGCATATGACACGGCAAATCCTGCCAATTTCAGGAGGTTGGCGAGGTATTCTACGTGATGCTTCGTTGCTGCGAAAACAATAGTCGAGTGCTCCGTTGGCTTCTCTTTCGCGTTAAGCCTATCAGGGGCACGTTTCCGTTTCCTGGACTCTGTCTCTGTATCTTCCGTCACGCCTTTTGGTCTCCCCATAGGCATCTTGATGATGTCGTAAAGAATGTGCAGAAGTGCAGCCTCTTTCTCACCGCCCTTCACCGAAAAAAACGCACTCTCAAGGTCTGGGGAGACCTTGGTCTCAGCATCCAGACGGATAAGAGTCGGGTCCTGGAGGCCAGCTCTGGCGAATTCGACCAAGGTGGAAGGCAGTGTCGCTGAAAATAAAAGGGTCTGCCTAGATGGTGGCAGAGCGTGCAGAATTTCCGTGAGTTGCGTGGCGAAGCCCATTTCGAACAGCCGATCGGCTTCGTCGAAGACGATGTACCTTACTGAGGAAAGATTGAGCGACATTTCCACCTTCAAGTGAAGGAAACGGCCCGGTGTAGCAATGATGATATCGGGGTTGGCTGCCATCAGTCCGAACTGTTCCTCCAGACTGTCTCCACCGACAAGGAGCACTGTCTTCAAGTCTGTCCCCTTGCCGAATTCCTTCACTACTTTGAGTGTCTGCAATGCCAGCTCTCGGGAGGGTGACATGATGATGGCTCTGGCACCAACCCTCGGGCTGTGACCCTTGAGGCGCTCAATCATCGGAATGACGAAGGCTGCCGTCTTTCCGGAACCTGTCCTGGCCATGCCCACAACATCCTTTCTGTCGAGAATCAATGGAATCGTTTTGCGCTGAATCGGCGTGGGCACCGAATAACCCTTCTTCGTGATAGCGCGCAGGAGTTGGGAGCTGAGGCCTGCAAGATGTAAGCTCAGGCCACGAGTAGCTGCAACAGACAGATCTAGTTCTTACCCATTGCCTGGAAACCACCGCCCTTCTTCAGCGACTTGCCCGGCAGATTGGATGCCTTCCGGTTGGATTTCCGCTGCTGCTCAGCAATGAACTCGGCGTCTCCATCGTCGTTCGAGTCGTCGCCAACATTAAGCAGGTCGTTGAAGTCCAAATCGGTAGCCGGGGCCTTCTTCGGTTGCTTCGCATTCTTCGTCGGCTTGGCCACATCTTCGTCGGATTCGTCGATGAATAGGTCGACTGCAATGTCGACCTCGTTCTCGGAAGGTGTGGGGGATGGGGCGCGTCTCTTCATAGTTGCGGCTTCGTATGGTTTCGCCGGTGTCTTATGGTGCTCCCAAGACCAAGGATTGAAGTGCGGGCTGGTGTTGGCCTGGGAATTTTTCAGTGGGGCAGCTCACAATTCCTTATCTTATCGCTCAATTCGTAGTAGCTTGCGGCGCATCCGCCCCCCACCGAACGACAAGGGACGGGAAGCTGCGCGCGCTTAGCCCATCAAACGTCCATCTTCCGGCGCGGCTGACATCTTCCGAAAACAAATCTACTCTCGCGCGGCTTGACAAGTCGGTTTCGCGTTGTGTTGATTATTTGAATTATCAGGAACCGCACGCACAGGTAAGGTAAAATGGCGACAAAAGAAGAGGCTCCTAAAGTAGAGGCTCCGGCCGACACGAGAGATGCGCTCGAAGTGCTGGAGTTGGAAGCCAAAGAGTGGGATAAGGATGCCGAGATTGACCGCATTCTCAAAGCCTTCCGGCTCGACGCGTGAGCAGCCCCCTTATTCCATCATTAATGATTGAGCCACTGACTGACATGCTACACCAGATATTCCGTCCTAGGTCTTAAGCCCGGCGTGCCAGAGTCCGACATCAAGGCCACCTACCGCAAGAAGTCGCTTCTTATCCATCCTGACAAGACCAAGAACCCCCTGGCACCCGATGCCTTCGACCGGCTGAAGAAAGCCCAGACGGAGCTAATGGATGAGAAGCACCGCCAGAACCTGGATGAAGCTATCGCCGATGCCCGCATGCTGCTGATTCGCGAGAACAAATGGACTGTCGACAGCCCTGAGCTTAAGACGGCCGACTTCGAGCGCAAATGGGCTGATAAGACCAAGATGGTGCTCATTGATAACGAACAGCGCCGTCGCCGTCAGGTCAAGGGTCAGATGCAGGAGGAAGGCCGCGAGCAGCGCAAGGTGGATGAGGAGCTCGAGGTGCGCAAGCGCAAGCGACAGCACGAGGAAGACTGGGAAAAGACGCGCGACCAGCGCATCGATAGTTGGCGCCAATTCCAAAAGGGGAAGTCAGGGGACAGCGATAAGAAGAAGAAAAAGAAGCTCAAGCCGATCGGCTGATGGCGGAAGACTCGGTCACATGCGTATTCCTTGGAGCTCTGTCTCACTGAGGTCGCAGCAACGATTACGAATTGCGACACGGCAGGTTTGCCAGAGCTTGTCTAGGCAAGCCGCGAGTTTGGAATCCAGTGAGTTGAGCTTGCGTGCAAGAGATATGTTCATTGAACCTGACCAACCTAAGGAGGTCTCTTGCTAGGCTTACGACGTCTTGTCTTTCACAGATGAGCCGAAGCCTCGACCGGGAAGGCATCATGGCTCTCGATAGTGGAGAATGAGAATTAGCTCACATGAACCTATGACACGGTCTGTTGTTTCCAGTCGAAAGACTTGCTGCCGCTGGCCCGTTTATTGACTTGTCATGTCTTGATAGCCAGTTGTATTCTCCCCTGGGTGTCCGGAATTTGGCTGAGCAGGAGGAATCTTCCAAAGAGACTGTCTGCCTGCACTATACTCCCACACATAACCCTAACCGCACTCAAGGGCCCTAGATGTTGATGTGGAGTGGCAACTCATCGTGCTTCCACCACATGGCCCCTTTATCCGTCTATTCCTTTTCACATCGACTCCCGAATCCGCGAGCCTCTAACGGGGCGGGTTCTTCTTCTTATACTGGATAAATCTCCCCAGGTTCATTATCACCTCGTCCGCCTTCGTCCTCAACTCCTCCGCCTTTCTTTTGTCGACCGTCTTGGCAATCGCCTTGAGCCTGGGCAATAGCTCATTGAGATGCTTCAAGAAGTTGTCCTTCCAGAAGACTTCCTTATCGCATGCCGCCTCCTCATCGCCATAGATGTCAAAGACTTGGTTTAATGCTTCGATAACGTCGGCTACCGGAGTGTCGGGGTGCCCCAGGATCATCATAAGGAAGACGCCTACATCGCGGTTGGTCTTGATGGGGGCTGGATCACGCGCGAGGCTACCTAGAACGCCAATGCACTTGACTCCGAGCCCTTGAAGTGGGTCTTCCTGCTCATCACCCTCTGCCTTGGTTTCGTTCTGCATCTTATCCTGCTTGGAGTCGTGTGCCTTGGCGGCCTGATAGAGCGCAATGAACTTGCGATGCTGCGTCCCATCTGAGGGAGTGTCGCCGCTCAGGCTCCGGGCCACGGCCCATGCGAGGCCTGTTACCAAAGTGGCAAGGTTCAAATCCGCGTTGTCCGAGTTGAGGACAGGCGTGATCGTCTTCTGCCAGACTTTCCTGGCTGCTGGAGCCCACGCGGCGAGAATGTTGGCGTTCTCATCGCCGGTAAAGTCGATACATGAAAGTGTCCAAGCGATGTTGTTCAGGGCCGAGAAGGCATGCGACTGGATGGTAATATCTTCGTCGCAGTTGATGGCGATGTTGGTGAGGCGAACGAGTTGGGGTATGGCGGTTTGTATGAGTTCGCGAAGGGTGGGCAAGTCGTCGAGACTCCCTTCTTTGATATCATCATCCACGCCCGTGACACGCTCCATATCGGCCTCAATATCCTCGATATTGTCATCATCAGATTCTTCGTCATCTTCGTCATCCTTATCGTCCTCGTCGTCCTCGTTGTCTTCGTTATCGGAACCACCGTCCACCTCCATTGCATCTGCATCGCCGCCAGCTACTTTCTCTTCAATACCGTCCCATTCTGGCTCGGTCTTACCGGGTCCAAATGGCACGCGATTCCCCTTCTCAAGGGTGTTCTGCAGGTTTGTACCAATGGATGCTAATATCTCCAGGGCAACTTGTGCAATACCAGGATGGCTAGAAGCACCGTTCCCATTAGTTTTCACACCGCCAGCTTGCTCCAGAGCCCGCGACAGGCTGGGAACAAGGATAGCATCGCAAGCCCCTTCCTTTCCGGGGCTATGGTCTAGCCACTGCAATGACGAGAAGACATTGTGCAATACACCACAAGCCAGCACCGCCCCGGGCCCGCCACCAGCCTTCAACTTCAACAGTTCGTCGTAGCACCATGTTTCTTGGTCGTCTGTGATCGCCTGTCCCATAGGGAGGTTGTCCTCGGACAAGGTCATGAGGCAAGAGAGTGCCTCCTCGAACACCTCAGGTGGGATAGAGGGTGTGGATACAAGACGGAAGAGGAAGCGTCGGATAATCTGGTTGGCGACGATAGCATCGAGGATTTCGTCGCGCGCAATAGCTAGGGCACCGAGGAGTGAGAGCAAGGAGGAGACCATGTCCCAGACGAGGCGTTGCTGAGCTTTGAGCAGCTTCGTGAAGGGCGGCTCATATGCGGTGAGGGTCTCGACAATCTATATCCCAACATCAGTCATCTTGTCGAGAGTTGGCTGTTGCCGTCCGTGGACGCGGGGTACTTACCGCCTTCGCCGCATGCTCGAGCGCGGTCAGGATGTCAAGTCGGTAAAGATGAACACAGAAATCCGCCTCCTCTTCCTGGGAAAGGACCCGGAGGATCTCCCAGCCAGCGGCGCGCCCATCGATGCTGCTGTCGGTAAGGGTCTCTGTGAGCACGATGTGCACGATTTGCTCGCGAAGAAGTAGTTTTCGGCACTTGGTGTCAGTGACGATATTGGCGATCGCAGTAGCCGCTGCTGTCCTGGACTTCACATCGGTGCTCTTGAGATCGTTGATTACCGGGAGGATCTTGCTCTCGCGAAGGGCGGCGAGCTCAGGATCAGCTGGCGGCTTGACTGGCTTTGCGATAGGATTCGGCCGGTTGGACTGGACCTTGTTTTTGCGTGATTTGGCCATTTTTTCGCGAAAAAATTGATGTTCAACGGTTTTCCGTTTTGTTTATAGTAACAGGCTTTAGATGTGCTCCGTAGAAATCTTGGGCGAAATATTTCTTTCCTTCCGCAGGAATCGCATCCGCTAGGAGGCTCAGAAAAAAGTCCAGCTTCAACCCCGCAGTGGGGCGGCAGTTCGACCAGTTCAGGGCCAGGGGTCTGAGACGGGGGAACAGGGGAACGCGGGCTGTGGGGTTGAAGATCGACACTAGTTCGAAGCTCGGGCCAAAAGAAAGGGTTCCTTAGTCAGTGCGAAGACCACCCGTGGCTTTCGGTGTTACAGGTCATCTCCCATTCTGAAAAGACCTATCTCCATACTGAAAAGGTTTTCCTGCATTCCGAAAAGGCCTTTCTATATGTTTAAAAGACCTTCTTACATCTTAATGAGCCCTTTCAGCATCTCGAAAGGCTTTCCTGCATGTTAAAACGGACTGTAATGCGATAAGCCCAGGCCTCACCAGTCTTGAACAGGACCGTGTGAGGATCCAAGAATGCAATCTTCACACTGGTTAAAGGGTACCGTGCACGGGCTTTAAGCCACGTTAGAATGTCGCGCTTGATGCCATCGCTCAACCTGACGAGGCCAGGAACATCCTCTTCAGCTTCTCAGCTATCGCCGATCCCGATCGCGGTAGCTTCTCCATACCAACTCAGATGAGGTGGAAATAGTGGCAACTACGTCGATACTGCCCCCTTTCGAATCCCGGCGGCCGAGACCAATTGAGCTAACGAGTGAGGGAAATGCTACGGATTGACGTCAGTTTCTGAACACGCCGTGGTCTTCCAGGTGACGCGCCTGTTGCTCAGAATGGGGTCGCTATTTCTCAGCGATGAGGAGCTGGTGAAGAAGGACGACGACCACAAGCCGACCCGGACCTCGACGTTGCGCTCTCCGTTGGGCTTTGCTCGCGTGCCCCCCCGGAAGCTGTTTAAACGCCTCGCTATCGCCCTGGCGGCTGGTCTCCTCATCTACCTCTTCGTCCACAACATCCCGACCGATGTACCCATTAGAGATCGTAGGAGGCCGAACTACAAAGGCGGACATGCGCCCAATCTGCCGAGGCCCGGAGGAAAAGGGAAAGGCGTTCTGGAAGAGGACAGACAAGCGATGCCGAAATTGAAGATCCCCCAGGTGCCGGACTGGAACAAGCCTCTCAAGACACCCAAGAAAGGGAAGCCACCGAAAGGGCCACCAGGGACCCCTGCCCCTGCTTCGAAATATGACGGACCCATACGGTTCGAGAAGCTCGCTACCTCGCTGCACGCAATATCTGACACCCGAGGAGACTATGTGGACAATAAGAACGTGCTATTTGCAGCGTCTAGTTTGAAGAGCGCGGCGTTGTTGTTGCCGCTGGCTTGTCAGATGGGCTCTGAGCTACGGAGCTATGTGCATTTTGCGCTGATGAGCAGGAGTGATATCCCCATGGATCAGCTGCGTGAGGTGAACGGAGTGGATGATTCGTGTCAGCTCATATTCCACGGTATGACATTCCGACACTTGAAGATGCCATCTAATTGGGACTTATCACTGACTTTTTACAGACGCTCGCCCAGATCATGTGACAACGTCCACCGAGGACCGTTTTGCAAAGGCCGTTATGCGCGGCATGTGTAAGTGAACCTCCTAGAGATCGCCCGCCGGAATAGTACCCTAACTTGTTGCTAGATCACATGAACTTTTACATGCACCCCCAAGCTGTGATCGTTGACGCCTCAGATGACGAGACGGGGATGTTCCTAGAGGCAATGAGAGTCCAGCTTGGTTCGATGAAGGTCCCTCTCATTCAGCTTCCCGAGAACAGCCCAGAAAAGCTCGCCTGGTTGACTAAGCTTGATAGCTCTTCGTTGGCTTGTAAGAGCACTCCCATAAGCCAACAGACATGCGCTAACACGAATGATAGCGTGGCACAAGCTCAGCGTAGAGATACTCATTCAAGCTTCCCCTGGAACTTCCGGCAACTTGGTCCGACTGCTCAAGTCCTTGGCCACAGCCGATTTCAGTGCTTCCGCTATCCCCCATCTTACTATCGAGCTACCAAACCATGTCGATGCCGCAACCGCCGCTTTTCTCGAGACGTTCCAATGGCCGCCGGCAAAAGCCCATAATCCAACACATGTAAAGCAGCTCACCCTTCGGCACCGTATACCAAGGAGTAGTTTGACAGAGGAAGAGAGCTCGGCGCGGTTTCTCGAGTCGTTCTGGCCTGCTAACCCCAGGTACTCCCACGTATTAGTCCTGTCTCCTCAGGTTGAGTTAGCGCCTTCATTCTTTCACTGTAAGTGGTCCATTCATCCTAAGTCATTACATCCACGCTGACAATGACGATAAAGATATCAAATACTCGGCGCTGGAGTACATGCACTCCTCCGCCGCCATCACACAGCAATGGGATTCTCGCCTCCTTGGTATCAGTTTGGACTTGCCGTCGACGCACCTTGACGCGACCAAGCCCTTCACTCCCCCAGCCAAGAAGAGCTCATCTTCTTCTGACGCACTTGACAGCGCTACTTCATTTCTGTGGCAAGCCCCTAATAGCAACGCTGTGCTCTATACTGGCCAGAAGTGGGTTGAGCTGCACGCATTCGTCTCCCATCTGCTGGAGCTGCAGCTCAGCGCGGAGAAGCAGCAAACCTCGGTGCCTTCTCTCTTTACCAACAAGCTTGTCAGCAAACGGTATCCATCATGGCTAGAGCACGCCTTGAAGCTATCGCGCGCGAGGGGTTACTGGACGCTATATCCAAGCCAGCTGACGGCTGGTAACCTTGCCGTATTGCACAACGAGCTATACCGTGCGCCGGAGGAGTACGAGAAGGAGATCAAGCGGGATTCGGCCGGTGAAACGACCGAAGGGTTGCTCGCGGCAGGACCGCTTCTGAAGAGCCTGCCATCAGGTGGCACCTTGCCTCCCTTTGATGAGATGCCTCTGCTGCTATGGGACGGCAAGGCAACGAAGCTGAGAGATTTGGATGCCCACGCGGTAGATTACACTTGGGAGTTCAGAAAGGCCGTTGGGGGTTGCGAGGCGCTCACTCCCTCGGAATTGCTGCCGAAGAAGTCGGCGAGGGATCTGTTTTGCGCGAAGGAGGATTGAGGCATATGACTACATGTACATGAATGTGGAACGTGGCCTGGAGTGGATGGCTCTCTCCTTGTTATTATTGTACATACAAGCGCCATTAATTGGCTGATGAGGTTGGTATGTAGGATTAGGCGCGAGAATACCCATTTTGTTTCTTTCAATGAAGAATATGAATTTGCTAAGTGATGATGAAGAGCGACGCAAAGAAGCGCTGGGCAACCTCGGCTGCGTCTGGGCGCTCATTGAGCTTGTTTATTACGAGGAGTGTGAAACATGAGCCGACGATACTAAGGGCGACTGTGGCCATGATCTTGGGAGGTGTTAATGATAACACGGAATGTGTGAGAGGGAGGGGGCTAGCTTACAGTCTGCGTCTTCCACCCTGTCTGCACGATAGCGGCCCTTCGACTGTATTTGTTCACTGTGGCTAGAGGTGGTGCGGTGAGTTAGCTGTTAGTCGTCCAGAAAAGGGAATGGATACGGGGCAAGGCACATACTGATGTAATTCGCCAACCCGACACCGAGACATGCAACCGACAGAGCCCAGAAGATGGCGCCAAGGGGCTTGGCCATCCGCAGCTCGATTTCGGTGGCCGTTTTGCGCAGATGGAAGGAGAGCGTTATGGCGACCGAGACGATGGCCATGTAGATGGAGAGGCGGAGGTAGGAGAGGAAGGCTGAGAGGTGGGTAGTTAGCCGTGGGGGTTGTGGCCAAGGGGTTTGTCTATATGGATGGATGGGGTGGGG
>Ga0247780_1000457_pt1 | contig 38590 bp, 29 predicted proteins | sample UWRJL079202R5_FD_179927 | JGI IMG/M metagenome (GOLD analysis project Ga0247780, IMG submission 179927) | Plant litter microbial communities from Arlington Agricultural Research Station in Wisconsin, United States - UWRJ-L079-202R-5 | ecosystem: Environmental > Terrestrial > Plant litter >...
ACTAAAATAGTTAGCGTAAAACGGATTTAAGTTCTGTATTACAAATTAATAAAATATTGTAATGTGTAAAATCTATATAATTTTATCTTTAAATAAGCCTAACCCTAAGGCAGAAAGCATAGAGAGAGTCTCGGGGGCTTCCTTTTATACTTTATTTATAGAGAGGTTGTTAATTATCTTTATATACGGCTTATACTAGCAGGCTACCACTTTATCTAATAGGGCTTTTATAAACTTAACCTTTCCTTCTTCCTTAAAGAACTACTTATTATAATAGGTAATATAGCTTTAAAGCTGGGCTATTTAGGATTTTAATTACGTAAAGTCTCCTTTAAAGCGCGATAGTGGGGGAAGCTTTACTTATTTCTTTTATAAACCCTTAAGATTGTTATTCTCTAGCTTAACAGCGTTAAGTTAAGCTTAAAGTTTTTTAATAAGTCTAATACGGCTTTTAGTGTCTTTAGGGAAGGTTTTGTTAAGTTCCTTAACCAGTCCTTACTAGTTAAGGTTTAAGTTTTTAAAGCGTACAGCTAATTTATTAATAGTGGGGAGCTAAGGCTGAGCTTATACTTTCTTAATCTCTTTACCTTTTCCAGAGGTTAATATATTAGTAAGAGAGAAGTGGTGTCTGGAAATTTAATAAACGGCGTTCAGAACTGTAACGCTAATATCGTATTATAACCTGCACTTAATATAGGCTTTAAAAGGACTGATATAGGTTAAGATAGAACGTATAGCAGGATATTAATAAGTAAAAGGCGTTCTAAAGACGGTTTATTAAGCTAGCACTCTTAAACGGGGAGTTTAATGTTATTATAGGTTGCTGTTATTATAATGCATAAAGGTAAGTTTAAACAGTAAGATATAAATAAATAATTAAATACTAACGTGAGGAATTAAAGTCCCTTACGGTAATTATAGGTATAACTATAGCTATTTATACTAATTAACTAAAAGGTATTTTATACCTTGCTCGTGGTGTCGCTAGTGCTTGTTATGCAAGCACCTTATATTGCGCAAGCGTTCTGCTTATAAGGTTTCTCCTGCTCGCAATGCAAGCACTTAACATACTGCGAGCAGCACCTTATTAGTCGTAGGGGCTTCGGGTCTTTGCACCCCTGGCCCAGTGCGCCCAGACGGTGTACACCGTCTTCTTGTACTGTTCCTTCTACAGGGGATTCGTCGGGCCGCCCTGGCCCAAGCGCCGGCCTGCAGGGTTGTTACACTTAGTCTTAGTTTTACTTATTCTGTATAGCAAGCCGTAATAAGAAAGCAGCTAGCCTTAGTCTTAGTTTTACCTATTCTATACAGTATAAAAAGGAAGCTGTAATAAGAAGGTAACTAGCTATACTGGTTTTAGTTTTACCTGTTCCGTACAATATGTAATAGTTATTAGAAAGTATAAGCTAAGCTCTTATATAATAAGATCTATAAGATAAGAAAGGTGTGCAGAATAAGCTAACTAAGCAATTACAGAGCATAGGTTAAGCTCTTATACGATAAGATCCAGTAAAGTAATAAGGGCATATGGAATAAACTAACTTAGCAGTTATAAGGAGGGTATTAACTAGTTTCACAGACGACCTTAAGGGAAAGTTATATATAAGCCTACCTTAATAAGAAACTAAGGGTAAAAATAAACACTTAATAGAAAGCGACTAGAGTGTCGTACGATGTTAGAAAGATGTAAGGTAATATATAATAAAGTTAGGAATTAAATAAAACTAATTACACGAAATTTAACTAAGAAAAACGTAACGGACTCTTATCCAGAAAAATCACAACAGACTCTACCCCCTACGTACGACGGTGGCCCAAGCTCCTACACTACCAGAGCAACGGACTCTTATAAAGTCTGTCGGGGAATAGAGGATAGGCAAGACTCTAACTTAGCAAAAACGGGAACAAGAAATAAGGCGATCTCTCCTGCCGGGAATTACCTGGGTCTCGAGCGAAGTCGGGGGATCACAAGCTTACATACTAACCACTATACTACGGAAGAATCGTGGGTGTGGACATCTACCGTAGCTGATTGCTGGGAGAGTCTGCGGGACCCAAGCTTAAATATGTCCGGATTATCAGAAGAATCGCAATGCACGAAGATCGACACCAACAACCGCCATTGTTCTTAAGAGACTGCAGGATAAAAAATACCAGAAACTCTCTATGCGCCCAGATTCCTCGAGGAGACCAAACCCGCCAGGCGACTCCCTCTCCCTCCACTACCTTCCAGGTGACTTCCTTTCCTCCACGGCCTGCCCGGGACGGGGTATAACCTCCCGGGGCTACAAAACCCAATCACAACTCTTCCCAAGATGATGGGCGGCCATGGCAATACGCCACGTTCCTCTGTTCACCATATCAGTCCCGTTGCAGCAAGATAGACGTAAACTGAGACTTACTCTTAGTTGACGAAGTCTTTGTGAGCAGAAGAACAGTTGCTCGGACCTTGATGAATAGACGGAGCGTGAAGCCGAGCCGAACGAGTTCAGCGCTTATAAGGTGAGGTGTGAGGGTCGCTGATGATGCGACCCACTTGATATCGTGAAGAGGGTGGTGTTTCTTTGCGTCGTGGTTTAATTTCTGCTGTGAGGAAGCGGATGTTGCAAGGAAGAATATGCTCACACGACGTGGATGCCGGGCGTTGACCGGAATCTTATCTCTCGAGCGTCTCCATTGATCGGAATTCTTCGGAGTTCTATGTGGGGCGCAGCTAGGCCTCAGTATGCACGCATCAGGTTGTCTGGACAAATCGGGCGGGTTGCATGAGTGTTGCGGATGGGGCCCGGATCTTATCATTGGCTTCAGAATCCGGTATATCCCGAAGCAACAGGTTGCTGCATGCGGCTCAGCAGGATAGCATCTGATTGAGTCTTGGTGGCTGAAGCTGATTCGCCCGTGGGAGCGGTCGAAATTGCCACCATGAACCCGGGGCTTTTCTACTGCTGCGGATACAGAGCTCATCAACTGCCTTCTTATTCTCTTAGACGTTCTCACCTTTCAATCCAACACAATGGATAATCTAACCAAGTTCGACCGCGTGCCTCACGGCTACCCGAAGCTTGCGGCCTTGATCACCAAGAACGAGGAGTTTGCCGTTTTCAGAGAATTTCGATGGCTCAACACGCGAAATTTGCTTTACTTGCAAGCCGAGCTCTCTGCGTTGGAAGTTAAGCTCAAGGAAGTGGACATGGGACTGAAGAACGAAAACTGTACGAACACCCTCCGTTCATACCCGGCGTTCGTTGAGGATGACGAGCAAAGGGTGTTGGTGGATCAAATTCGCGTCACCTTGAAGGAATACAGTGAGCTCTTTTATGCCTTTCAAAATTTTTACCATGAACTAGAAGCTGACATGATAACAGATGAGGCCCTTATCCAGTACAAGTCGGTCCTCAATTTCGAGTCACCACACGGGCGTCACCTTGAAGGACTCAAGCAGTGGATCCAAAGGACAGAACCAATAACAGACGCATCTATGGGTTATCTCTCTCGAGATGAACCTGATGCGGAGCCAACTGTCCCTGGTAGAAACTTGAGAGACGACCCAGCTGACCTGGTGACACTGAATCATGAAGCAGATAGTTGGCTTGGCACGTTCCTGCGGCATTCTTCTCTTAAACTCTTCTTCATGGTGCGTAAAGCTACTGCCTCTGCCACGAAAACCGCCGTCGACAGTTCGCTTATCCCAGGTATAGCAGGATGTAGTTCGAGTACCGGGCGCCGATGACAAGGACGCTATCATTTTCTACGACTCTACAGTCATCGACAAGCTTGTCACTGCTTTGTCGACTATCATAGCTGCGCTTCTCGCCGTTGCAGGGTTGGTGACGCTGCACTTTGAGACCCGAGAAGGTCCACGGCTGGGCTTGATCGTCCTGTACACCGTCCTCGTTGCCTCGGTCATCGCGCTGGCTGGGGGGAAGAAGTCCGAGGTCTTTATGGGAACTATCGGGTTAGTGTGTCCCTTGATTATTTTTTCGAGAGGTTGTTGCTAACTCGCCAAGATATGTTGCGGTTTTGGTTGTCTTCGTCTCCGGCGATACCTCGAAACCAGCCTGAGATGCAGCGCTTTCGTCTTGTTGTCGCTCTCATAAGTAGCCGTGAGTGAATTTTCCCTTCGCCACACTCTCGAATCGCTGCAGCCTGTCAGAAACACCAAATCTCACCGTCCCACTGCATCCTCCATCTCCCGGCAACAGGACACTTGGACGATCATTTCTTTCATCCATCCCATTCTTAGAAGCCAAGAAATAATCCCGCTGCCTCAGGCAAACACAAGCCTCCTTCAACTTCTCCAGGCCTGGGATCGAATCTTTCTGGGGGACTTGGTTCGTGATCTCGGCGACGCCTTCCATCTCGTTTGCGGCTTTCTGGGTGCACGGAACTGTAATTCATGGGTTAGTACTAGGGAATCGGCTCAAAACGGGTTGAAAGCGTACCTCTAATGAGCACCCTAAACAAGAGCTGCTCGTAGTCAGTCATTCGATCGGGCTATTCCCCCTTAAGAACCTCGTAGGCTCTGTCCCAAAGAGATATGCTCGCAGCGGGGCCATCCATAATATATAGCGATAGTTCCCCACTTAGTCTACTTAGAGCCAGTCATAGAGAGTGGCGATGCAGAAGGTTTTCCATGGACTCGATTCTGAAGCGTACATTATATGTGACCCTTGGTCGTCCCAATCCGACAGAAGCGGCGATCTTCACCCGGTAAAGCGCCAACTCAGTGACGGAAGCAAGGGAAGTCTTTAAGCTCGGGAGGCGATGGCCTGAAAGACTTCTCTATGTCCTCTAGGTATGCGTCGCGGTAACGGCGCGCGGGAGATATCCGTATCGCAATCGCCTGAACCCTGTAGAACCGGGCCCGGATACCGAGTGCTACCACCTCATCCCCAGGAAGACCACAGAGCGTGAAGGTGTGGATATGGTTGTAGTTACCGTAGACAGGTGGTCGGAAAGTTAAGAGGTCCTCGCGCCGCACTATAGCCTGCATTACTTTGCACCGTAGCCCACTGTAAATCCCATATATAACCCTAACCCCCGATGCATAGTCGTAACCACGCAATTAACCCACACTCGAAAATCTCTGTACCATGTATCCAAAGGTCCAAATTTGAAGTATCACCATTGGAGCTCCGCAAACGCAGTATTACCATAACTGTCAGAAAGAAAGGGGTTCTGGCCCAGAAAGAAGAGTCTGGAAACCACCAGAACAATAGATTTGTAACCATTGCCACAGACGCGTGATTGAAGCCGCGTGGCTTTGCCACACGGCTTGCCACTATTCACAGCTAAGAGGAAGGTTCTCTGGTAGAGCCAGAGAGCCGGACAAGGAATACAATCACGCAGTTGCAACCCCTCCAATTCCACAGAATCCAGAGTGCAGTGCGTCCAACAGTTACTATGTTATGCAAGGTTCTTAATCCTAAGTGGCCGGTCACAATTAGCGCGGAGGCGGCGGACGGAGAAAATCTGCCGGTGCAAATGCGGGGTCGGATTTATTAACTACAAACCTAAACCCTTTTTGTCACGGCATCTTCCAACGTTTCCGGGAAGGGAGAAAGATCGCTTCTGGGTTTAAACTTATTACTTCAGTAACGCTGCCAGAAGGGGCTCTTAATATTGCTAAAACTACGTAGTTGCCTGCAGCTGATCGAACATCAAACTTACACAGTCTGTCAGGCACAACCACTTTCAAATCAGCCGCGTGGTGAAATTGGAAACATCACGTCAGACGGGTAATATATCTCTTGTTGTGACACAACAACGGCTTGAAATGTAACGCAGCGGCACGGAGAGAGGCAGATCTAGGTAAGCCCTCTTGAGTGCCTTACCGCATTTAATACTACCATGCCGCTGTCCACATACGGCTGTAGAAACTACAAGGTGACTGCCTAGCCAACGTCGACCGACATATTTATGTGCAAACCCCGACAAAATTTCACACCAATACTGCAGGTTTGGCGAAATTGACAGTGATCAAATGATGGCCACGAAAAGAATTGCAGCCCTTATTGTGTTGCTCTCTACCCACTCGGTGGCCGCAAAGTGCCGCGACGGCTCCAACGCTGCGGACGACCTCACCACAACCTATAAGGACGTTGTGATCGTTGGCGGAGGTGCCTCGGGCGTCTACTCAGCAGTACGTCTCCGTGAAGACTACGGGCTGAGCGTTGTGGTTGTGGAGAAAGACATCCAATTGGTAGGCGATCCCCGTTTTGCCCCCCGAACCCTCTCTTTCATTTCCCTATTCGGTTAAGAAAAACTTTGTTTTCAACGTCACACCCGACGTTTGGCCCTCTCTTTCACGGCTAACTAACAAGGGGGGCCATGTCAACACCTGGATTGATCCGGCCACTGGAAGGGGCTTTGAGGCGGGCGTACAGAGCTACATTGACCTTGCCAATGCGACGAACTTCTTCAAACGATTTGGCGTCGCAACCGGCCCCAACAATCGTCCAGCTCAGCAAACCCCTCTGTATGTCGACTTCAGCACTGGTACGAAACTGAGCAACTACGTCGCACCGGCAGCAGCAGACCGCAATGACGCCCTTCGTCGGTATCTCGCATTGGCAGAGAAGTATCTCCCCCAGATGGAGCCGGGTTGGTGGGCGTTCCCAGCCCCAGAGGACATACCCGCCGACCTGTTGATGCCTTTTCGGGACGCCGTGGAGAAGTACAACCTCACCGCCGCTGTACCGCAGCTTTTTGCAACAACCGGATTTGGTATGCACGACCTGATGAGCAGCCTGACCCTGTGGGTGTTGCGGTCTTTCAGCGTCGATATGTGTCGGACAATTCTCGGCATCAAGGAGGGATTCGTCCCTACCTCGGGCCGGAACCAAGACCTCTACGACAACCTCCTCACATTTCTCGGCTCAGATGTTCTTCTTTCCACAACGGTTGTTAAAGCCGATCGCTCTGACAAGGGCGTTGTCCTGGAAGTCCGCAACTCTGTCACCTGCGCAACCACCCGCATCATCGCAAAAAGGCTGCTGTACACACTCGCCCCGACGGCCGAAAACCTCGCCCCCTTCTCCCTCGACGAGACCGAACACGGCGTGTTCGGTAATTTCAGCTACAGCACCTCTTTCGTCGGCGTCGTCTCCCACCCATCCCTCCCTCGCAATATCTCAATCACCAACACACCAGCCGCTACGCAGGGGGAGAATTGGGCGGCCGCAATCCCAAAGTTCCCGTACAACACGCGCTTTGACAACTACGCAAACTCTTCTTACTATCGCGTTGTCGCGGTCGGGGATCCCACACTTACAGAAGAGAAGGCACGCGCTGTCGTAACCACGGCATTCGAGAAGATGGTGGCTTCCGGCACCATCAAGCAGACGGAACCGCCGCAGCCGCTCAAGATCGAGTACTTCCAGGGCCATGGGCTGGTGAATGCGCATGCGACGCAAGAGGTTTTGGTATCGGGTTTTTTGCAGAAGCTCAATGGGCTACAGGGACGGAGGTCGACTTGGTATACTGGGGCGGCTTGGTCAGTTCATATCACGACCAGTCTTTGGATCTTCACGGACACAGTGTTACCGAAACTGGTGGACAGTCTTTTAACAGGCTCTGTGTCATGAACTTCTTCGTGACGTTAGATTTTAGGGCCTTTTGGTTAGCTGCTAAGAGAACATCGAAAAACCACTGAAACCCAGACAATCCTTACTGTCAACCCCCGGTGTTCTGGGTTCCCGAATACTTGGGTACTAGAATATGATAACTCTCTAATTTCTTTCCTCCCACGAATAAACCTCTCGCTGGTGTTATCTGCCAGTATGCGCATCTCCTCGTCGTGGTCCTGAGGTGTCAAGTCAGCTTTCCCGTTCTCGTAGGACAAGAGATCGGTGGCCTGTCAGACGTAATGGACAGCCGAGCTTGTTGCCAGCGAGCCTCGCCTTGATGAGGGGGGTGAGAAAGTAAGTCGCAGGGAGTAGAAATGATCGCGAAGGTGCCGGAACAACCGGTAGTGAGAGGTTTGTCGATGCGACCGTTCTCCTAATCCAACTTAGAATGGTTCCCGAGTTGTCGTCGCCAACGAGCTGCACGATCGGCAGTGGTCCAACAGTATAGAGAGGAGAGGGCATGTTTCGGGTTCCTCCACGCCTTCGGACAGCCAGCAACTTTTGTTCATCCGCAAGTTCCATCAATAGAAGAAGCTATATGTGTGCATGAACGAAGATGGCCGAATCGAGACAACAATGGAATCACGTGGTCTTACCAGCTGCTCTCAGTATGAACGACTCCGACAAGTCTGAGGGGCCTCGAACTGAAGTTCTATTTGGTGGGTGGCTCACAGAACTCCACGTTCTAGCACTACGGCCTCGAGCCATGATCTTGCGTGCACCGGACAGCGGCGCATGTGTTGAGATCAATATCAACTATATCACTTAACCTTGCAACCAGAATACGAAAACAATCATACTCTGTCATTACAAATTTCGACCCACACTCTGCTCCGACACCTGAGACTTCAGGTGGCTCTCCAAACTGTGTTTCGCAAAGGGACTCTTTTCTCTCAACATCTTCCCATACTTCAGCGACACCCATGGCGCCAGACAGAACAGCGCGGCGAACCCGCCCACGACTGTCCCCGCGTAGTTTGCTCCCAGAGCCGGGTACATCTGCTGTGCAACGAGCGGCATCAGACCAGAAACTAAAGCCCGGACGAAAGCGAGACCGCAGAAGGCCGATGCAGCGTAGAGAAGATATGCATCTGTGAGATAAGCGGCGAGCGTATAGGCCATCTCATTTACTGCAAATCCGACGAGAGCAAGGGCAGCCGTGGGAACGAGCCAGTGCACGTTCTGGACAATAGGGGGGATTGTCCAACTGAACCATATCAGACCGATAGCCAGAGCCGGGGCGGCGAGGACCAGCCCCATGATTTTATCTTCTCTAATCCCGAGATTGTCATTAACCATCGCAGATTTTCAGGCATGTTTAGTGGGTGTGACTTACGGCTCGATCATCTCTCCCCTCCCCATCCTCGCATTGACAATCTTACTATCCCACAACCTCGGAAGAAAACTCATCACAATTCCAGGCAGAAACGCCAAAAACGCCAGCGACGATGTCGTGAAGTCAAACCGTGACCCCCCGTCAAATGAGATGTACACTCCTGGAATCGCCTCTGTGAACAGATAAATGATCCCCCAACTCACAGCCGAGATCGTCGTAACCATCCCCACAATTGGCTCAGTCGCCAGTAACCTCAGCGGTTGCACAACCGCCAAGTGCATCAAACTCCTCCAATCCCTCACCTCGTCGGGATTGAACCACTCCAACTTCTCCTCTGAGACACCCTCGCGCTTCAACTCCTCAATCTTCGCTTTCAAAATCTGACTGGGCCGACTCTCCCGTACGAAGAGCAATAACAAGAAGCAACCCCCCGTAATCGCGGCACTGATGTGGAAAACCCACCGCCAGTTCAGCACCGTCATTATGTAGGCCCCGAAGATGGGACCGAGACAAAGTCCCGCCGTCGAGCCCGCATTCCACAGGACAACGAGCCAGACCCGCTGCCGCCCGTCGAACATGTCTTCAATGCTTCCAGCTGTGACCACGGCGGGGACCGCGGAGGCAAAACCCGTGATGAAGCGGCCGAGCCAGACTCCAGAGGGGTGCGGGATAGTGCTGATGACGAGACAAAAAACGGTGAATAGGAAGGAGGAAACGAGGTAGGGAGTCCGGCGGCCGATGAGTTCGGAGAGGGCTGGGGTGAGAAGCCCGCCGAAGGCTTGTCCTAGGTTGTACCTGGAAGACGAGGGGTTAGTTCGAGAGGTGAGGGGTGGAAATTGAAAGACGAAGACCAACATGAATGTGAAAGCTAGGATAGAAGATATTTTAGCGACGTCACTGTACTCTTCGCGCGCGTAGTGTGCGACCGATGCCTGAATAGCGGGTGGGGGTTTAGTTTCTGTGCAAAAGGGAAACAAGAAGAGGGGTAAGAGAGCCATCAAGGTTCATACACCTGTTGTGCTAACGACAGTGCTGTATCCAGTCAGCACTCGTGGTCGGAGAGGCAATCTAAGGCGCTTACACGAAGAACTCGAGGAATATTATAACTGTGGTGTCAAAGGCTTTCCTTGCCGTCGACCAATTCCGAGGGTGATCCTTGCTCCCGCGCTGCCATGATATCAGACCATCACTCCCCCGTTGGAGACCGTATCTGGCGAGCTGCAGACAGTCTTCGGTCTCGTCAGTTTCGAAAACAAAGACTTCTAGGGCTTTCATCGTGCACTATTGTTGGTTTTCTTCGATGGAGGTCGGTGCCCGGCTAGGTGAGTTCCACGTTTGGGGCCTCGAGGTGTCACGGAGACTCCGAAGCGTGAGTTCACTTCAGGGGAGAAGTCCGAGATCGGTGGGTAAGCCCGGGCACTCAGAGCTGGGTGGCCGTAGTACGGACGTCTTGCCCCTGGCCGCGAACCAGGCAAAGTTATATATGTCAGCCATCCTAGCCCTCTTGGCTGCCGATGACCAGACCCACACCCTCACCCCAAACCCTGTTACATGTTGTTGCTATCACACCCAAGTACGTGTGCCGTATATCAGATCCATAAACACAAGGCAGCAGACCGATAAACGTTCACGCAGCTGCGATCCCCTCAGCCCCTGCGGGTTCTCGAAGGATTCAGAGTCACACACGGGACGGGCTTAGCCAGCAAATCGCGATGGGTCGCACAGACACCTCTTGCCATTTCACCGGCCGTCCCCCCTTATTTGAGGCTTGTACACCGGGGGAGTTACTCCATCCGGGTTCAACATGCAAAAGGCCCAGGCGGGACGGAAGCACGAGCCCCTGAATGGGACCCAGTATCCCGGCATATAGGATTTTGTGTCGCGCGTGTGTATACTAGGTATGAATCCTTTGTCGCCTCAGCCCCCATGCTATATTCTGACAGCGATTTCTTTTTTTCACTGTCGGCGCATCTTCCCACCGCGCTGGAGGGTGACAGGATTTTATGTGGTCCTCGCCTAGCACCCTGTCATGGTAGTATTGTGTGTTCACCTCGGACAAGAACTCGGACAGTCGGGGGAAGCTGACTGGCCACAATTCCGAGCATATGCGGCCCCGAGTATCAGTGGGTTCGAATGTATATATTTGGCCGAGTTTCTCACCCACTACCACCGACCCAAGCAGTGCATTTGCCCCGCTATAAGACGGTAGCGTCGCGTTTTAGCACCAGCCATGACGCAAAGCATCGGCAACCGGGCCTGGGGCACAAAACTCTGCCAGGGCGACGCGTCCCGCACCCAGAATGCGACTGACGCTGTGTCCTGGGGTGACCCCACAAGGACTGGGACAGCATTTGATTTTCGAAGTGAGCTTTTTCTGCACCACATCCAGCCACTTACGATAACCATTCAGATGTCTAACAATTTGAATGGTTGTGACCCGCTGACTGACTGACTGACTGGCCGACTGACTGACAGCCGATGCAATCACCACACCATCCTTCCGCCAACTCGCCGCCATCAGTCGTGCAACCCTCAATGACGATGTTTTTGGTGAAGACCGCACCACCACCGCCTTCGAGCAGCACATTGCCTCGATATGTGGTGCTGAAGCCGCCGCTTTCGTGATCTCCGGCACCATGGCGAACCAGCTCGCCCTCGCAGCCCTTTGCCAGTCCCCACCATACGCCATTCTCGCCGATGCATCCGCACATGTCGTGAACTTCGAGGCGGGGGGCATTTCCCGTCTTGCAGGGGCGATGGTGCAGCCAGTCCGTCCTGAGAACGGGGTGTACTTGACACCGGACGACATCCAGAAACATGCGAAAGTCGAATCGGAGGTTCCCATTGAAGTATGTCCGACGAAGGTTATTAGTTTGGAGAATACCACACACGGGAATGTCATCCCTCTGGCTGAATTGCGCGCTATCAAGGAATGGGCCACTCGGAAAGGGATATCCGTTCACATCGACGGGGCACGGATATGGCATGCTGTCGCCTCTGGGGCGGGGAGTCTATCTGAGGTCGCAGCCTGCACTGACACGATGACGCTTTCGTTTGCAAAGGGGATAGGTGCTCCGATCGGAGCGATGATAGTCGGCTCGACTACGGTGATTTGCCGTGTCAAGCGACTACGGCAGAGTATTGGCGGTGGGGTCCGAAAAGCGGGCATCTTGGCCGCAGCAGCGAGGGAGGCCGTGTTGGAGAATTTTGGGCCGGGAGGTGTGGACGTGAAGTGCACACTGCAGGTAGCGCACCGTATGGCCAAGGAGGTCTCACGCATGTGGGCCGAAAGAGGGGGAAAACTCCTGCGCCCAACAGAAACAAACATTGTTTGGTTGGACCTTGGAGCTGCTGAGACTTCGGCTGAGGTGCTGAGCGAGATGGGGGTGGAAAGGGGGATTCTACTTGCTGGGCCGAGGATTGTCCTCCACCACCAAATCACTGCCGAGGCTTTGTTGGGTCTCGAGAAGGTTTTTGACGCGGTGTTGGTTCGAGATACTAGCAATGTGGTGTTAAAAACGGGCGTCCGGACAACCTTAAAGGGGTGTGTCCAAGCGTTGTAACCTTGTAGCTTCTTCAAGCCATCCAATTTCACGGATTCTCAACCTGTTGATCCGACTGCCGACCTCCTACATGCCACTCCCAACGAAGTTGTTGCCAGTCTGAATAAGGAATTGGTGGTCAGACGACGTTGTATGCCGAAGTGACACGGCCCTGCTGTGCCTCCCCCTCACATCCGCTCGCCTAGTTTCGGCGGGCGGCTGTCGTCGGGCTCCAACGGCCAAACCTTCCCACAAATACCGTGCAGGGCATACAAGGTGTGTAAATTATTGGTCCAGTTTTGAAGGATTCGCTACTGTCACCGTTCGTGACGCCTAAACGGGAAATGGGTGTGATGGGGGCAGAATGTCCATAGCAAAGTCATAGTGTAGATAATATGGTATAGACGTTACCTCCAGTCCTCCGTGACTGTGAGGTGCCCTGCCTCCTAGAAATTGACACACCAGGTATTGATTCCATACGCCTCCCTCGAAGACTCCCCCCACCCTTCTACATTGCCAGCCATCCCGTCTGGCAGACAAACCAGCCCCCGGGTCGAACCACGCCCTTTCCACCCTTGGCTTTCCAAGTGTGACTTGGTAAACCAGGTGATGAAATCAACCGATACAACACGGCTCACACGGCCTCTGTATTCACCTCGTCCCCATTTTCCTTTCCCCTCCCTCTGTCATCCGCCCCTTCCCCTGTTACTCCGCTCTCAACCGCCCCCTCACAACCATCAGAGCCTTGCCAAGTAGATTCTCCCCCCACTCCTCCCGAAACCCCAAGGCCTCCTCCGCGTTAAACCCAATCCCCCACACCCTATCTCTTCTTGCCGCCTCAGCCAACATTTTGTCTCCTGTCGCCAGCAACTTCTCCCTCAACTTGGCGCCTTGCCCGAACTTTGCCATATTCCCTGCTATCACAACATCGCTTTTGACTTCGTCCCATGGCTGATCCCAAAAGCCAGTGACGGCCTTGCCGAGACGTTTCTGTGTCTTGGGGTCTGGCGTCGCGAGGACTTTGCGCTGCGTGACTGTGTCGTGGAAGCGGCCGGCTTTGCAGTACATCATGAATTGCTCTGCGCAGGTGAAGTGGATTACCTCATCAGAGGAGGGAGTGGTACTGGGTTGGGGATCGTAGGCAAGGAGAGAGTCGATTGTGGATTTGGAGACGGAGAAGGGCGAGGGGTACCATTGGCAGAACTCGCCGTTGGGTTCGTTGGGCATGTAGAAAAAAAGGATGCTGTCGTCCCGGGGGGCGGTGCCCTTTTCTTTGCCTTTGTCTTTGGGGGGCATGGTGGGTGATGGCACTTTGTGTTGATGATATGGTCTGATGTATCCTTCTTAGAGTGCGACTTGGACGTCGGTAATTGATCAAGTCCTGGGAAATTTTTTCGGTCCTGGAAGGGCAACGTCGTGGAAATAGAATGTGCGGTTTCATTTGACTTGGACCCACAAAAGGAAAATAAAGTTCACACGTTAAGCTCCTTGACTCATCCGGCCGAAATTAGAGTTCAAACATTCTGCGGGTTTGGCTTCCACGTCTTAGCTTCATTTCCAATTTACCACCAATACCGCCTACCCACTGCCGTTTAGGAAATCTCGTCGATCTCGAGCCGCCATGACGCAGAGCGGAGCTGACACCACGCCAGCCTACGCCTCCAATCCAGCAATGAAATCAGCCTTTTTCTTCTGCAGCAGCCCGTAATACTGCTCCAAACCCATTGTGTCCGTCGGTGACCGTTCTCCCTCAAAGACGCCCTTTCCGTAGCCGGCATAGTGAACTTTCCAGGCTAACACCAGACACCACCAAGTCAGCATCTCGCCATGCTTGCACAGTTCGAACCACGATGCGGGAAAGAAATGGGATACTCACTGCTAGCATCAAAAGCAAGATAAGACCAGCTATCATTGAGATAGGCCTTCTCGGACCCAACCCGTATGGTCTTGACCTTGCCCATCTCGCCCGGAGCGGGGCGCAGGTTCTTGAGATTGGCCACGAGCTTGACCAAGCTGCTGATGAAGGCGGGTGCGAGTTCCTTGGCGAAGCACTGGTGCTTGCCGTGGCTGAATGCGCCGACTGCCTCGGGTTTGCGAGAGGGGTCGAATTTTGTAGGATTAGTCACCTCAGAGGGATTGCGTGCTGTCTCCCCCTGTGCAATGTCACGGTGTTAGTCAGAAAGTGAACTTTTTTAGGCCAGAATGGGTGAGAGAGACACGACATACGAGCATCAACACCACCAGGTTTCCTGGTTCAATGGGTTTCCCCTCCAGGTTACCAGCTTGCGTCGCAACGCGAACAGTGCGCTGGGAGCTCGTGAGGCGCTGGGCTTCGGCAACATACGCCGCGATGGCTGTGTCGTCTCCCTTTTGCGTGAGTGTCTGCACCTCGCCCCAGATAGAGGCGTTCTCGGGCCGCAAGAAGAACTCCATGATCTCATAGAACTGCGGAAAACAGAGTCAGCGACCCGTATACACGGCGAACAACAACCTGGTAGCCAGGATACTCACCGTCGTGACGGCCACACCAATCCCACCAAACGCGGTAAGCCAAAGGGTGTCAACCACGCGCTCGGCTGTATTCCCCTGTGCCAATAACTCTTCGACAACCTTGAACCCGCATGAGCGCAACGATCCTTTCTTCAAAGTCGACACCGCCCCCGACAAAGCTGACGCAATGCCCAGTCCAAATCCCCGCGACAAGATGGCTTTGTCAACCAGCGGCCTCGTCGAATCGATAATCACCTGCGCTGCCTCCTGTGCACGACGGCGTCTGTTCCACGCCTGCGCCGGATCATTGTTGTTGACCCCCCAGATCCGGATATCAAGCAGCAGCCGGTACAGCTCGGCAGCCACCAGCGTCCCCCCGGGATTCTCCTCGCTCTTTAAATCAAAGTAGAACAAGTCCCCCAGAAACTGCGCGCACAGCGGGATGGCCACATCCCTGACCAAGTCAAGCTGAATCAACCCGTCCTTGAGTGCGAATCCCTCCTTCTCAATGAGCTTTGACCCAGTAGTCTGGACGAAGTCGCGCACCGTACCCAAGAGGTTGGGCAGCTTGCCCAGTATCTTGTCCATGCTCGCCCGATGCGCATACTGTGCGGGCTCATCGCCAGAAAGCATGAACCAGCCAAAATCCTTCTTTCCCGGGAACATGGAGTTGACGACGGTCAGCCACGGCAGGACAAACGCCTTGGTGTTGGTCAGCACATGCCGCGAACTCGCGCTCGTGGTGAGCACCACAGCCTTGGACGGCGGTTTGGGGTCGTCGAGCGAGAACTGTGCAATAGTCCCCAACTCCCGCGCAATCTTTTCGTTGGCTTTCTTGGTGTACATTGGCTGCATGAGCGCGACTGAGTTGAAGGGGAACCACCCTGGCAGGCCGCGTTGGATGAGCTTATACAACATCGACCCTCCGAGGGTCTTCCTGTCTGGCTGGATTTCATTGTACCCCCAGGCGGTGAGATTCGCGACGTTGAAGTCGAGGGTGTTGAAGCGATCGGAGCGAACGAGCGTCACTGCGTCGGAGAGGACAGCGCGGCCGACGGAGTACGTGGGCAAAATACCGCAGCCGGTGTTACGAACGGGTTTGACGTCTTCAATCATGAGTCCGGGGTATAGCTCAACCATGTCGGGGTCGGTATACAGTTTCTCAAGGATAGAGGCGATGTCCGGGTCCGAATTGATGTCTAGAGAATGGCAAATAACTGTCAGGTACTCCTCCTTCAAGTTCATTTCGGGGTATGAGAATGTCTTAGGCGTGGATGCTCGTCTCTGAGACATCTAGGAGGGCCATAAAAGACCAAGGGGGGATTTGAAGACAGCAATTTGACATACCAAGGAAGGTGTCGTGGCGTTTGAGGCCGAAGAAGTCACGGAATTCGTTCAGTGATGCCACTTGCCATTTGCGTGCCTGCTTGATCCCGAGGATTTCGACAATCTTCAGGGCCTTGGGGATGGTGCGCGCCCCGAAGATGCCGGCGGGGTCGTCCATAGCCTGTTTGAGAACGCGGGCGAGGTCTTCATCCTTGAATTTCCCGGTGTCGGCGTGGCGCTCGAGGCCGCCGAAAGTGCGCACACTGGGGTCTTTCGGGGTTCGTTGTTCGAACGCCAATAGGGCCTGGCCCAGCTCGACCCAGCTGACGTTCTCGAGGTCTTCAGGCTTACGACCGGGGAACAGCTGGAGGAAGAAGTCGTTGATCCACCGTTCATCCTTCTTGGATATACACGAATGGAAGCGGTACAGCAGGTTGAACTCGACGCTGACCTGGTTACCGACACCTCGGGGCGTGCCATCCGGATCAAACTGCTTGCTCATCTCGACGCGCGGATCCAAGGTCCAGTCGCTCTTGGAGTGGTGCGTGTTGGTAATAGCGCGGAGGTAATCATGCAGACAGATCTGGATATAGAGGCCACCCACGATCAGCCGGCCCGTATTGAACAAGTCATGGTCTTGCTTGGCAACGGCACGAGCCCTGTCCTCAGGGCTGGCGTCAGGGGGGCATCTCAGCGTGAAGCGTCCCCCTTCGTTGATCTTCAGCAGGATGTCAACGACGTAGTTGTGGAAGCGGTTGTACAACACGAGCATGACGTTGACACCGGCTGGCTGGCCGAGCAACCTTTTTTCGTGAAATGTATCAGGCTTTAGTTTGCCTTCCTTCATGGTGCGGATTTCCAACTGGTCCTGCAGGGACGACCCATACAGGGGAGCGAGGTCGAGGTACGATGAGGTGTCGGATTTGTTCGGATCCGTCCGGTTGGTGCGGAAGATGTCGTGTATAATAATGGACGCGTGGTAGAACAGCATTGACGAAATACCGGCAGGGTTCTCCTGGAAGTGCTTGCCGTCCGAGTCACGGGCCATCAGGAGGTCGAAGAGAAGGCCGGGGTCAGGCTTGACACCGTGGAGGCGCTTGATGTTACGGATGCTCCTGGCATAGGGGGTTCCTGCCTTGCCGAGATTGGGGGTCAGAATGTTGTTGTAGCTTCCATCGGGCATGCGGTACTGGAACAGGCCATCGGGGGCCGTAGGGACGTATTCACGGAGCGTGACGTCGCTGTCAGGTGCCTTGAACTCGATCGTGTCATTCTGCGTGGCGGCAGCACAGGTGGTTGATGCATCTGATTTGACGACCTCGAACTTGACATCACCCCCTACATAGCTCAGTGGGGGATGCTGGAGGTTGCTCCAGAGTGCGTCGAGGAGCTTGTTGGTGAGCACTGTTCGAAGCTTCGATTTGGATGACAGAGCTGTGAGGATACCAATGAGCGCTTCTGTCGTGCTTGGAAATGTCAACACTTAGGGTTTTGAGGCGGTCAGGAAAGGGGAGGGAGGGGCCAAATACTCACCCCTTTTTGTCATCAAGAGGTTTCTGTGTCAAGCCTTGCAGAATGCCAATCACCTCGGTCATGGAGACTTGGCTACCCACGGCGGCCAGTTCCTTCAGAAGGTCCTGGGCGATCTTGGCGGGATCATCAAAGGTGTAGGCAGGCCCATCTTCCTCGTCGGCGTACGATTCGCCAGCCTGAAACTTGACAGATGCCATGGCTTGGAAGTGGAAATGCTGCAGATTGTTCTCAACAGCTTGCCCTTGCTAGCAAGACCTGGTCTAGCCACCCCATCCCGGGTCAAGCTCCAATTTATAGCGAGAACCGGAATTCCAGTCCCTGATCTCATCCCGCGTGCTGACAGATAACTCTTCCACGATTGGCCGCCACTTGGGATCACCCATGTTGCGATGCCGTCCCCGATCCGAGACAAGTCAACATCACCAAGGTACACTCGCCGAAATGATTCGGATATTCCTAACCCCACCTAGGCGTGAGGGCAAGTGAAAACGCGGGGGATACACAGGGCGGGTAGTCGCCGGGGGAGTAACCCACCACGGGTGCACTCGTCAATATAAAATGAGCCTATTGGCCTTGGTGATTCTCGACCATGCACCTGTCCGGGTCGAGGCATCAGCCGTTCGCGGAGGTGATCCCGGCCTGCACCACTGGGACACGGCTAGCGCCGCGACACTGTGTTTCTGCGAGCAACATATCAATTTCGGTGGCGTAATATTATCTTCATCGCCGAAAACTCGGGCGGGGAAGAGGGATTGGTGGTTGTACTGCGTCTCGCACATGTGTGCCCTTGGATGGCTTGTCCCGTTCAGTGCTGGGGTGTGCAGTCTCCCGGAGAACGTACCATAATAAATGGCCTGTCTCTGCATGGCGACAATGTGCATCACTCGCCAACACCCGACAAGAGCACCCCCTCCCAGTTCTCTGCCTCGGGACCCACGACTTCATGGCCGAAACGCACGACACCCCAGCCCCGGCCGGAGGGCCATCTGCTGCTAATGGCAGTGGTGCACGATCGCGGCGGCTCATTCTCTGTTTTGATGGCACCGGAAATATCTTCAGCGGGTCGAACGCAGACACCAATGTTGTGAAGCTGCTAAACAAGCTGGATCGCAGCGACCCCTATCAGTTCCACTACTACCAGAGTACGTTTTCCATCAGTATTCCAACCTAGGCCAACTCCTGACCACAAATAGCCGGAATTGGCACATATGATGTGGATTCTACCTCAGTCGACCAGTCGTGGCTGGCTTCGTTTCGCAGTTCTCTGGGGAACACCATGGACCAAGGCTTTGGCGCTGGCTTTGATGCCCATGTCTTGGCTGGTTATCGGTTCTTGATGCGTTACTACGAGTCTGTGCGTACACATGCTCTCACAGCACGAATGATGGTACTGATACACCCCAGGGCGACAAAATCTACATGTTTGGATTCAGCCGTGGTGCTTTCACGGCCAAGTTCCTCGCTCGCATGATCCACACCGTTGGCCTCCTCTGCAAGGGCAACGAGGAGATGGTGCCCTTCGCCTATCGGCTCTACCAGCGTCAGCTTGCTGGTGAGGTGCAGGAGTACGGGAAGAAGGGCGGCAAGAAAGCCAAGAAAACCCCTATGCCCACTGAAGAGACTTCCGGTCTCACGAACACGGCTAACGGGGTGACGGAAGCCGAAGATGAAGACCACCATCTGGATGGCCATGATGAGATTGCAGCGTTCAGCAACACATTCTGCCGCAAGGAGCAGATGATGCACAAAGGCCATGTTGAGGAACGCAATATCAAGGTCTATTTCCTTGGCATGTGGGACTGTGTCAGCTCTGTCGCCGTCCTGGAGCAGAAAGCGCCCAAGCCTGTGGCTGTAAGTGGGACAGCCCAGTATGTCCGCCACGCTGTTGCGGTGGATGAGCGGCGTGTGAAGTTTAAGGTTGCCCTGCTAGCCCAGGACATCCGCGCTTCAGCTGACAATGACGAGGACATCAAAGAAGTTTGGTTTCCCGGCTGCCACGGCGATGTGGGCGGGGGCTGGCCTGCATCGCTCGACAACCCACTGGATACTCAGGACCATATGACATTCTGGCAGAGAGTCACCAACATCTTCACCACCCGCAGGGCCAAAAAGGCAAGCAAATACATCGATTCAGGGCCGTTCCAGATGAGCGACATTCCCCTAGCCTGGATGATCCACGAAGTCGAGTTGGTGGGCAAGCAGAACCCACCGGCTGCTGTGTCATGGCGTGCCGACCTCGTCGAGCGCTTCAACAAGCGCTTCCAGAAGAAGAAGAGCCAAGCTCTCGGCGGCTTCATCCACGATTCCCTGCGGTTTGGACACGGAACGACATTCTCAACCGTGCTCCTTTGGAAATTCCTCGGTAGGGAGAGACCCCATCCACTCGTTGCCGAATGGCTGCTTACCTTCACACTCACAGAATGGTTCCCCTTCACCACGCGCTGGGAGCTCGAAGGCAACGACTGGGTCAATGTCCGCTTCCCTCTCAATGGGGGTGCACCCCGTGACATCCCGCCCGATGCAGTGCTGCATGGGTCCCTACTCTGGAGGCTACGGAATGATTCGCGATATCATCCCCTCAATAACCACGGCGGCAAGTCGGCGCCGTGCCTGAAACACCAGAACAAGGTCGCCGGGGTAACTCCCGTGACGGATGGTTCTGAGCCGTGTGCGGACCATCAGACTTATGTCTTTGCTGAAGGAAGTGACGTTGGATAATGCAGGGTCGAGTGGGCAAGCATGGACATCTCAAGACGGCAAAGGTGTATGCTCATTGAACGGGCTGCTCTAACGTACATGTCTCACTGTTATCTTGGCGTGAAAATGACGACTAGTAGAGGCCGGGGAACTCTGATTGGCGCGACAAGAAAATTGAACACCCCCCATCTTTCTCTCATTCCAGTTGAACACGATGATCGGCGTTAAGTGCATGCAACAGGGGCTAGTAAGGTGTCCATATTGAATTCCAGAATCGGAAGAACTAGAGCTCTGGGATACTCCCTGCGCATCCACAAGTAGGTTAAAGTCAAACCCGACGTCTTCAGGGGGGGTGTTGATATTCGGATGCATGGGATATGAGTCTTCGACTTCACTGTGATGCAATCCATGGAACTGTGCCAACCCGCAAAGACGCACGCACCAATGCCCAATTGGGTCAACTGGTGAAGTTGTCAATTGACGTGGCAACCTGTTTGGGGCTTTTGTGATTCGTCACCGACTTTTGGGGCCCATAGTTGGGCATCATGCGGCCCAATCCACCTGATCGCTCCCCCAACCCAGGTGACGTCTCCACGACTCCGCTCAGCCTTTGCAGGTTGCCCACCTCCTACCTACCCCAACACTTCTGCACCGCATCGTCCCTCAGAATACCGCCTACTCCAAACAAACAACCTCAAGATGCTGTCGACGCAATTTGTACGAAGCAAAACGGGAGCGGGGACGGCGACGTCGTACCAGCAAAATCAAGACTTTCAGTCACTCTTTCTTTCACTCTCGGGTCTGAATCTCACTGAGGCGCCAGCTCCACCCAACGGCGACAGCGGTATTTTAGTCGGCGGGTCATTTCCATCGGCTCAGCACGTCGTATTCGGCCATTCCTCATTCTTCAAGCGGAATCCGGGCCACAAAGACCTACCCCTGCCTAATGACGTGCGCGCGGAGGCCGCTCGACAATCCCCTGGAGCAAACGGAGGACAAGAAGCCGCAAATCTCGTGGCTATCCCCTCGCTGGGACTTCTCGTCAAGTATGGGACAGCAGTGCAAGTCAGCGAGGCGAAAACCCTCCTAACATTGCGTCGCTTCTTGCCTCAGCAGGTGCTTGTCCCCGAGGTGTTTGGATGGCAGCGAGACAATAATGAGAACTTCATCTACATGTCAATGCCCGAGGGCATCACTCTGGCCGATAGCTGGGACATGCTCTCTGAGGATCAGAAAGCCGGCATCTGCACGCAGATCAAAGACATCGTCAAGTCTTGGCGTCGACTCCGCCAGAACAACTGCACTCGCACCCGAATCGGTTCGAAGCTCCCTCCCCCCTCTGGACCAAAAGACTCTAATCATCACCCTCACAGAAAGCATCGACGGCACAATCGTCCACGACACAGTATTCACCGCCTTCCCCCCACCCTCCGCATTCCCCACCGTCGCCGCCTTCCACGAATGGTTTGTCTCAACCGCCATGCATGCCTCCTCGACCCAGCACGGAAACCGCGTGACGGGATCCTACCACTTCCAGCCCAACAGCTTCTTCCGCGACGACACACCCGTCGTCTTCACCCACGGGGACATCAACCCCCAGAACATCCTGATCTCGACGGGGCCGAACCCGCAAGTTGTGGCGGTTCTTGACTGGAGTCAGGCGGGCTGGTATCCTGCGTACTGGGAGTTTTGCAAGGCACGTCAGGGGGCGGACAAGGGGGTTGAGTTTGGGGATTGGACGGGAACGTATCTTCCTTGGATTTTGGATGATGAGGAGGTGGGGATCAAGAAATGGGGAGGGACGGCGCTGTGCCATTATTGGGATTATTTTGCGGGATTGTTGGAGAGGGCTCCAGGGGGAAGTTAAATTGAAGTTGAAGTTGGTGACGGAGGGTTCTGTGGGGAGGAAGATTGACGGGCGAGCACACTGGGTTCTGGGGAAGCATCGGCGGCGTTTCTTTGATAGATTGCATCACATACCCTAGAGACTTCACTTAGATTGGCGTTGGAAGTGCTTGGATATTTTCTCTTAGCGGATACGACCCGTCGTGTCAACCAGTTCGTTGGGCAAACATCCTTGTTCTGTAACGTCTTGGTGCCCAGTATGGACATCTATTCCCCACTGAAACCTACACCATCCAATGCGAGAGGTCTCCTGCCTGTTGCTTCCATTTTATTCGGGTGAATGTGGCTCTAAACGGTATTGCCTGACACCGACCACCAACTGGGCGCCAAGCACTTGCGTGGCCCCAGTTACTGCTCGGCCGTCTGCCATGTGCGTAGTGACCATCGCTGCTGGTTCCCGGTCGACGGAGAGGGACAACATGACTACCGCATAGATTCGAAAAGCTGGGATTCGAGCTAAATCTTATCGCTCAACAGAATCCCATGGATTGCCGCCAATCTTTGGTAACCGGGCTGCTGTTCAATATCTGCTATCAAGATTGCCGCAATCCGCATGGTTCTGTTGGACGATAAGATTGACCTAGCTCAAATTCCAGGTTTTCGAAACTACCTCCCTAATTCGGTAGTGTTGGTGATGCGAGATTCACGATTTCTTGAGGCAAGCGCCTCTCTGCTGATGCAAGCATTCAGCTTCCCGATTTGAAGGTTTGGAGAGTGGGGGGACTCATGATGGAAGAGTCGCGAAACAAAAGGGCTTCAGGTTCGGCCATCTCCTAGGAAGCGACGAAGGATCAGGAAATCCCGCATCCATCCGATGTTGAATGCGGCGTCGGAGCGTTAGCCGGGCCCAGCATCTTCTGTGTTCCAGAAACCACGTAAAAGTCTGCGACGGGCCCAGCCGTTATAAAGTGGTGCCATGAGCACGGAAAGACAGGGTGCATTGCCACGCCAAGCACACCACTGGTACGTCCGTACGACCCTAGGCCCGGATTTGGACCGATGGACCACTAAAATCGGCGGCACCGGCCCGTGGGAGATAAACATGGGCGAATGGACAGGCCTGGACCGAAACAACCCCCGCGACCGGAATCTGGGCCTGGTGCGATGTGCCTGATCCCACGCAACTAAATCAAGCTTTTCCTATTTCTACCCAATCACCGAGCCGAGGATCGTGATCTCAGTGTTGCGTCTCGTTATCTCGTCCAAAACCCTGCACAGCTTACCTTCCAGACTCCCAACGCAGAGAGGCCGCAATTGCAGGGCCGATAGGGCTCTTTGTTGTGCATGCAAGCACGTTACAATACCGACCATGATGCTCGTAATAGCGGAGAAGAGAAAGAGAGCGAAGGAACAGATGCAGGTTGGGATTTTTATTTAAAGCCCCGTCGTCATGGCATTTCCTTGATTCCGCGCTCCGGTCATCACATTGCACCACAAGCAAAACAAGTGCAACTATATCACTGCCACAATAACTTTGCTGTCAGAAGCTCCCCAAACATTACTTGAGCTTCCCGCATCATCATTTCCACACTTCCACACATCAACATCCATTTGACCACCAGAAAGATGGATTCAACCAATCACGACCGAAACGTCAAACCGGGCAACGGTATCGTGACATCCAAACTACTCCAAGTCCCGTCGGGATGCGCAACCCCACTCCAAACCCCGTCAGGATGCGCAACACCAATCAACTCGACCGGCTATACCACCGACATCGAGAAGGCCCTCAAGGGAGAACAACAACTTCCCTGCTGTGAGCCCACCGTCCATTTCCACCACCCCATCACGACCCAGCGCGACCACTTCCTCGCCAGCATCGGCGAGAGCTTGTCCGTGGGTCTTGGTCTCGGCTCCGCCATTGGAATCTGGGCGTGCATCCACGACACACTCAAGAAGGCGACCTACGGCAACGTGCACATCGCCAACTGGGTCTGCGGTCCAATTCTGGGCTTCCTCCTCGCCCCGCTCCTGGAAAAGGCGGCCCGAGTTTTCTTCGGCAAGGCGGGCAGCGTGCTAGCGACGCCGAAGATCCACAACACGGCGGGCCGGTTCATCGACCACTTCACGACCATCTCCACTGCACTGGTCGGCCTTGGAATTTGTAAGGGCATCCAGATGCAGTATGGGCCGCTGCACTCGAATGTGGGGCTTGAGTACGCTGTGTTCGTCGTCGGCTTCGGCTTCCATGCCTTCCTCCGCGTTGTCCTCTACACGCTCATCACCGGCCACGAGTACGAAGCCGAGCGCATCGAGTGTAGCTGGAGGCGAGTTCCCGAGGTGATCTTCTGGGACTTTATCGACCACTTTCATCACATCTACATCGTCGTCACGGTCAACATCAGGGACTCACTGACCTTCTGTCTGTATCCCTATCTGATGGTGTTGTGGATTGGGTACTGGGGAACAGTCGATCCGGAGGGGCACCATGTGTGGTTGCCGCAAATGTTGAACATCGGGTTTTTCTTTTCGTTCTTCTCCATCTTGAAGGAGGTGACGTACCTTTTGGGCAAAAAGCTGTGGACGGAGGATCTCCCGGTGCATCGCCATCACGGCTTGTGATCGGGATGGGAGGAAGAGAGTCGGTGTTTGGGTTGGTTTTACTTCGATACCCAGGGAAAGAGGGCTTATGACTTGATGATTAGACGCATTGAGGCGTTCAGGTTGGGATAGAAACTGAAACTTAGACACAGTCTAGAGTAGATTGATGATACTCACGAATGATGATCTAATAATACATTCCAATACGCATGGTATTGCATTCCTTTGGTGATGATGACAGTGACTACTTCACGGGGCATCTAGCATAGCCGGCCCTGGACCGCGACCTCAACTAAACCCTTTGAACTTCAAGTCCGTAAGCATTAAACTCCTAGCACCAATCATCAATGTTGGACATCCGCTCCCCTGTGTGATCATGCCTCTGTGATAGACAACCAGGGCAAAAATGCTTCAGCCAACCAATCGACGCTATAACTGGTTGTTATGTGATGAAAATCCGTTTCCGGTGATGGGCGGGGACTTTCCACCTCACCTGACCGAGCCACCGAATCCTCGCCGGTCCCCATTTATTTTCCCGGCTTTCCCGGCGTCGGTTTTCAACACTGACCCCGCACTGTCCGACCGGTCGCGGCCACATTCAGAACGCTCTGCCGCCGCCACAGCGGACGGACCACTGCATGACAGGCATCAGACCAATGACGATGTGGGAGATGCACGCCACCACCCCATCCCAACCTGCAACCAGGGCCCTCAAACCAATAGATGTCGGGTTGCATGGCGCGGAAAAGTGCCGGTCTGCACGCACACACCCATAACCACACCCCCCGACAAGGTCGTGATGCTGCTTATCCATGGCATACACCAAAGTCCACCAGCCATCAGAACATGGGGGCGGATGCAGTCAAATACGCAAGATACCCTCCGTTCCAGCTCACTCCCTCTGTTGCGCGCGTTCTCCTTGAACTCAGCACTCCGTTCCTCTGGCCATTTCTGCCAACAGTCGTTGAAACTTCAAGTTGGATCACCGCTAAGCCGTGCAAGCGGCGGTCAGGTAGCATTATGAAAGTCCCTCTTCTCACTCGATATCTCCCCCTCTTCGCCGTTCCTGCCCTAGCCCAAGACTTTCTTGTTGGTTATGGCAACTGGAACTACGACCCCATCTGCGCACAGTCATGCATCCAAGCCTTCAGACCATACCTGCTCAACTGTTCCGATCTTGAAGCAGCGAAGAAGCCCTTCGATCCCATCGCACCGCCAACAACCGCAGTCTGCTACTCCAAGGACGAGGCCTTCCTGACTACAGCCGCATGGTGTTTGAAATCCAAGTGTCCGGATGAAAGCATCGCGAAGCTGGAGGGGTACTGGCAGCAGAGCGTCACGGGCACAAAGCTCGTTCCCCCGAAGTGGAGTTATACCATCGCGCTTGACAAGGTGGATCCTAAGCCGCCCACATACCAGCTGACATTCAATGATACGAAACTGAATCGGACTTCGCTTGTCGTGGAGAATTCGTATCTTGCCAGCTGGAATGGAATGACTAGCTTGTATCATGAGGAAGTGACCGAGTCGACATTCAGGTACTTGTCCAGTGACCCCTTTCCATCTCGCCTATCAAATCACTAACTTTTGATCCACAGCATCGTCCTTCTCGTCGTCGCCGTCGGCCTTCCCATCCTCCTCACCTGGATTTACTACCTCCCCTTCGTCGAAACCATCTCAGACCGGGTATGTCCCCCTCCCCTTTCCCCTCAAGCAACCTCCTCACTAACATCACCCAGATAAAACCATACCTCATCCTCCCCTCTTCCCTCGGGACATATCACACCCGCCCCCTCCCCTTCCGCCTCGGCAATGTCCCAACCTTCGGTCAGACCCTCTACATCACTCTCTTCGTCATCCTCAACATCATCCTTACCGCCGTCGGCTACCGCTCCATGATCCCCAACGCCTTCTACATCACGCAGTACAAAGAAATCCTCAACCACATCACTATCCGCACCGGCGCCTTTTCGTTTGTCCTCCTCCCCGTCCTGCTGCTGTTCTCGTCGCGGAATAATATCTTGCTGTACCTGTCGAACTGGTCGCATACCACCTTCCTGCTGCTACATCGCTGGATAGCGAGGCTGTTCATGGTTCACGTGGTCATCCATTCGATTACGTCGTTTCAGATCTATCGGTTCTTTGAGACAACGCCGTGGTGGTACTGGGGGATTGTCGGGACGGTGTTGACTGTGGTGCTGACCATTGGAAGTGGGCTGTATGTCCGCAAGGCGCAGTACGAGTTGTTTTTGATATCGCATGTGGTGTTGGCTGTGCTGGTGTTTGTCGGCAGCTGGTACCACCTCATGGGGTGGTATGCGTATTTGGGCAAGACAATTGCACGGAAGAATACCCTGGGTTATGAGCTGTGGTTGTATTTTGCGGCGGCAGTGTGGTTCTTTGATCGGCTGGTGAGGTTTGGGAGGGTGGTGAGGTGGGGGCCCCAGAGGGCAACGGTGACGGAGGTGGGTGGGAACCATGTGCGCGTGGATATTCCTGGGGTGAGATGGGGTGTGGAACCAGCGAGACACGCGTTTGTTTACTTCCCGACTCTGAGGCCCTGGACGCCGTGGGAGAATCACCCCTTTTCGGTCGTTCCGACGCGGGTTCTTCACGGGGCGAGAGGGTCGGATGTGAGCGATAAGGGTGGTGACGGGGAGAAGCAACTTACGACCGCATGTACGACGGCGGCCGCGGAGTCTGGGGCGGGTGTCACGTTTTTTGTGAGAAAGTCAGCTGGGATGACGAGCCTCCTGAAGGCCAACGCGAGTTTGTTGACCTTTCTGGATGGACCGTACTCGAGTGGTTCGAAGAAGGAGATCCTTCATTGCGACAGGGTGCTGCTAATTGCGGGCGGCATTGGGATTACCGGGGCGTTGCCGTGGGCCTTCAGCCACTTGAACGTGAAGTTGGCATGGAGCGTGAAAGAGTCGGACCGCAGCTTGGCAGAGGCGGTGGACTTGGGAGGGGTTGCAACGAAGGAAGTCAGAATCGGCTCTCGTTTCAATGTCGAGGAGTTGCTTGCCGAAGAGGAGAATGCTGGATGGGCCCGTGTGGGAATTGTCGTCAGTGGGCCGGGCAGCCTTTGTGATGACACCAGGGCTGCTGTCGTGGCCGCTGGCAAAAGGGGGAAGACTGTGTATGAGCTTGAGGTGGACGCGTACTCTTGGTAAGGCCTATGATAGGAGGGTAACGTAACAAAGTACTATATTGGTGACTTGTACTTTAACGGTGCTTGTGATCGATACCTGAGTTAGGAGCCCAGAACTTTTATATGTTCAAAAATCCTCATGAACGTTAATGTCACCCACAGTCAGGGTCCTGAAACTACAAATATGCATGGAAGCGTACGCGAAATGGCATATGCAATTATCCCCGCCCCCCTCCCCCTCTTACACTCCTGGCAGGTCTGACCCATGTCTCTGAAAAGTCATAGATATATTGGGTAATTGCAGTTACTCTGCTCCCTTGATCTCCGTCACACCCTCTTTGATTTTCAATGTGTTAAAAGCCCCGTTAAACCCACCCTCGCTCTTTTCCTCATCTTTGAAACTCCCATCGCTTGGTTGGTCTTCATCTGAGTCGCCGCTCCTCGTTGATACCGCTGATCGTAATCTGGGATGGGCGGGATCAGCAATATCTAGAACTGCTAAGAGGCTGTCTGGCTGTGTGACGGGGACTGGTTTGGTGCCGCGGGACCAATCACCTGTTCCTGTCCCTTCATGAGCCATCCGTTGCAACTGCAACGTTTCATTGGTTGACCATTCAAGTCTTGAGTACGCGGCTTGTCCCCCTTTGCGCCGCAAACACCAACATAGAATGGAATCCATCGTGAATGAGAGAAGGATGATAAGACATCCTCCAGCGAAGATGCAGCTGATTGCAAGGATGCTGAAAGAGATGAAACCGTCGACACGCACTTTCTGTTCGTCTCTGTCAGCTTCCGGTGGTAATCGTGGTCGAATGAGGAGTATCTAGCACACCTGGTTGGCACACAATTCATGGTCCGTCTCGGTCGTTGGGTAAACAACACCCGCCGCCGACATAAGCCGTAAAATCTGCCGGTCCTTTGGACCAGTGATGGCCCGCAAGAAAGTATCCTGCATGTAGGCTAAGGCAGCCGCATTCCAATGTTGAACTTCAACCTGCCACTGTTTATCGGGCAACGGGCCGAGAATTGGCCCGTTTAGGCTGTCCCGAGCCCTCAGGGCCCGGCTTCCCAGTGCTTCGACAAACCGTTCTGTGCCAACTGCAGCTTCAAACGTAGTCATCTCAAACCAATTGAACCATTCTGCGTCTCCCTCGTCCAATTGCTCGTAGATACTGGATAGCGCGTCAATACTACTTCCGACCGGGCTGCATTTTCGTTCGCCCTTGACGTCAGTGAAGCAGTACTGGTCCAATTCCTCACAGGCTAGAGGTGATCCAGGCTCACTTTGTCTGAGCATGGTTGTGTTCCCCCAGTCATTACCCTTGAATTTGTGAATCTCAGTGGCATTTGTTACTCCTCCGAACCACCCGTCATTTGTGGGTTCTGAAAAGAGGATGTTGCCTGAGGTCAAGAAAACAACATAGACAAGACCACTATTGTTCTTCGGTCGAAGTTCAGGGATAGGGGTAAAGCTGGACATTTCGGGGTAAAGCGTTTGGTTCCAAAATGTGGCGTAATGCTAGCTTGTGGTGCGTTAGCCAACTAGATACAGCATTGGGGGGGGAATGGCAAAGACAAAGGTGGGGACAGTTTTGGTACATACCGAATGCTAAAATCATGGGCAGTGTCCTGGCCATTACGTGTCAACTCTTCGACGTCCACGTAGAAGTCGTTGGAGAAGCGTGTTGTGTAGTTGAGGGTAGTACTGCTGTTGACATTCTGCAAACCGCCGTAATGGTATGTTGTGTGGGACTGACTTCCTGGCTCATCGTATGTCCTGAATCGGTAGCCTTCGGTAGCAAGGGGTGCACAGTGGAGCCTTCGCCTGTACTGCATTCGCCGGTTAGGCGGTGTGTTGCGACCAAAGTCAAAGTGGCTGTCGAGAAACCCTGTATCGATGAACAAGTTTCCACTTGAACTTTTGCAGATCTTGGAGTCGGCGAAGGGACAGCCCGCGTTGGTGTCCACAAATGCCGGTGGCAGATCTCTCTTCACGAACGATGTGCTGCAGCTTGCGCTACCGGGTGCCAAATTGTAGCAAGAGCGGGCGTAGTTTTCCGCTGCGGTGATGGCCTGCGTGAACATCGGGCCAACTGTGCTGCCGTAAATGCTCATATTGGTCCAGTCACCGATGACGAAAGCACAGTTCGCTCCGGAGAGCAGAACCTCGGGGCTGCCAAAGACGACGGCACGGGACGAGTAACCACCAGCGAAGATGAAGCCAACGAAGCAGGCTAGAGCTAGTGCAATTAACGACAGCAGTCGAGCCCAGACTCGTTTCGCGTTTCGTCGCCAAGAGATGGCTATGTCGGCAAGCGTCCAGATGGCACTCTCGGGGTTGGGTGAGTTGCGCAGGAAGGCTTGGCGCTGTTGGTGGACTCCATCGGTAGGGCAGTCTTTTGAGTAGATGAAGTGGAGGATCAGGCATCCGATTCTCCAGAAGCGAGTGCCGACTAAGCCGATGAAGAAAGCTAAGAATGCGATGAGCAATCCACTATCTTCGCGAGTGAGCGTCAAAGTCGCGCCGAGCACTTTGCCCCTCGACCAATCAGTCCAGGCACCCACATGGACCTCCTAGGCGGTTGCGGTGTCGGTCGGCATGGTGTTGTCGTCGAGCGGTGCTGATGACAAGGTTTCAAAGACACAGGACAAGAGCAGTTGGCTGGTCCGGAATGCCCAAGTTGAAACCAGATAGATGCGTCGCCTTTTGCGCGATGTGCAATGAATAAAACAATGAGTGATAAGCATTACAATCGTGCGGACAAAGCGGGGCAAAGTTGGGTGATCCCGTCAGTTCTCGGATAAATCCATGTTGAGTATTCATGTTGAGTGATAGCAGTTGGTACCTTTGCATTGGGACGATCTTTCACAAATGACAGAGCACTTTACAATTTAGCATGTTCCGTCTGCCGCGCGCGACCGCAACGCCCGAGTGGTAATATGTCAAGGTACTGCCCTATCCAATAAGGTTCATGTCTAGGGACGTATCATGTTGTGCAAGGTAGCAGGAGCCTGCATTTTGTCTTCATGCCCTTGCGGATTGCCTTGCCTGTCACAGGAACGCAAACTCCAAATACCAGGACACTTCGCGGTTTTGAAGGTTATGGTACGCCAAGCCCGTTCGGCGCGGGCGCGTCTATAATCAACAAGCGGCCAGCGATGACCTGGTCCGCCAGCTTGAATGCCCTCCGCTATGGTGATGTGTAGGAAAGCGGGAATGTACAGCATTACCCAAAGTACTCGTGCTCAGTTTAAGTAAGCCTTCATTGACCCTGCAACAAGGTAGGCACCCGGCAGTATGTGGAGAGGAGAGCTCTTTCAATAGTTCTTAGACCCAGTATATCACATCCTCATCTTCACTAGCTAGAGAACCTGGGGATGCTATGACCCACTGTTTGGAGACTAGGTCCCGTAGCCCATCCATATCTAGGTATTTGGATTCCCAAGTTCACCCCGCTGCTGGCCCTTGCATTTAGGGGGAAACTTTACACAACCCCAATCCTGTGGGAATGGGTCAGGGTCTGGGGCGGGAATGGGGCGAACAGCCAGATCGGCCTCAACGCCGGGTAGATCTTGTAGAAGTATCTGTGGACTTTGTCGGTTGTGGGCTGGCTCATTTACCTCGTGGCCCTATTTGAGTTCTATGCCGGATGCCTCGTGGCCCTGCCTGGGCACCATGACAGAGAGCAAAGACAACAACTGCGACCAAGCCTTGTGCGCGCATCATGTGATCCGCGAGATGTATTACATACGTTGTGGAAAATATCTCAAGGCGGTGAGTGAGATAAGAGATAAGAACTTTCGAAATTACCATGTTGGTGCAACCAGAATGTAGGATCCCTTCCGAGACTCAGCTTCGCTCGGCATGCTCCTCCTTTTATCTTTCCAGCCACCATCCCTCCCCCCCAGACGTTGGGTTCACAAGTGGCCTTCACTTTAATTCGGATTGTCACCAACTGCGGGGATAAACGTTGGTACGAGCCATCTTGCTGGTACAGTCTTGCAAAGGCGTTCCCAGGTTCATAAGGGAGCCACGGGCCGAGAGTTGGAAAACAAAATGCCGGGACGGGACTAAGCCGGCTGATTTGAGTTCATGGCATCGATAAACGACCAACAAAATTAACACAATATGCTTCGCCGCACACGCGCTGCCGCAGAAATGTATGCACCCAAAAGAACTACAAACATACCATGCTTGACTGAAGTGCACTTGCGATGGTGTCGCCATAGTGAAGGGCTTTCAATGTCAGGCGACGGCCAAGGACTTCTGATCCGGCCCGATCAAGCTCACTCCAATGTATTCACCCCGGATCAGCTCCGCGGCTCAATCCATGCTATCACGGCATCATTCCAATCATGGTGGTTGTTTTGAAAGGGATAACGAGAAGACTTTGCAGTAGAGCAACGAACCTGCGTGAACATGGATCTGGGCCACAAACCCCGAGTCGTGCCTCATCGTCCCCAGCAACCCGGGGAATTTACTGGCAGTTAAACCAAAATTGAATTCACACGCATTGAGCGCAAGACCCGCAAACACCCTGCCAGACTCCTGCTCAGCTGCTCAGCTGCTTGGGCCACCAGATCTAATTTCCCATAACCGGAGAAAGTACCCCAAGCCCGTCAATAACGGCACACGCCGCTGCACGGTCCGATGCTATATAGAGGGCATAGGACAACCCTTTTAATATTCCAGACTTGAATGCCTAATGACCAGGACGGGGTGTGGGCGGTTAAGATAAGGCCTCGGGCAGGGAAGGAGGGTTTCTTGTGCTGCTGTTGGTTACCAGATATTTTATCACACCAGATATTATAGAGTGTACGCCATGATAAGCGTTGCCAAATGCAGCTGTGCTGATTTGATCTGCCTGTCCCTGTCAACTGCAACCGTTGGTAACTCCGGGAATATCCGGTCGATGAACGTCGGTCAAGCACTATCATGGACTACGCACACTATCCTTATTTCAACTCTTCCTTTCCAGCCACCATTTAGGCCCCTGGCCACATATATCCTTTGAAATGTCACCTTGCTTGACCACTTTGACGTCCGAAATAACTCTGGCGCGCTGGAAGTCGTGAAGGGATGGAGTCACACAATTCTTTGCTGACCGTACAGCCCTCTAGTTGCGGCTCTGGAGTGATAATAATCAGAACATTTCTTCAGTCCGCTGACTTCTTCCTAATCACACGCCTGACCGATACTCTGACGGCTCTATTCCCATGGGTTGTCATCCAATTAGATTCATTACGCTCCGAGAATAAAACGAAACTCCAGATATACATTTTATGCGCTTGGTGACACGATGATCTTACACAGCTTCCCTGCCCGCTAACTCTGCCCTGCAGCTCGCTCTGTCAATGATCGCACGGCTTAGGTTGCTGACAAGTGCAGTGAAGAGATTTTCATGCGACTTGTATGGCCCAACTGCTCCTAAATACCACGGAACATGTGTTGCCTACCATTGGCTCTCATTATGATCAGTGCCCACCGGCCTTGGCCAGAGACCCCTCGCCCCTGCCTCCTGGTCCCCTACAACCTGAAAGGTTGGCTCCTCACGTCCGACTTCTCTCTGAGAAAATTCATGCATCCCCCTTGCAAGAGATGTGAAGACTTCATCGGGCCCCAACTCCCCCGCCACCTGGGCCACCAGCTCCAGTTGCGCAGCAATCTGGGACAGTAGCCCCGGCACACCGATCACGGCCTGCGCAGCTGCACGGTTCCAGGTCGGCTCCTCGATCGTGGCAGTCAGCCAGTCCACCGCGACGCAGCAAGCTGTGAGTTGCTGCCACTGCACGAAGGCAACACCCCTGAACTCGGCGGGCGAAGAACTCAGCAATGCCATGGCACAGGCTTGGGCGGCGTACGTGCATTGCCATAGGCACTGCAGTCTCTCCCCGCGCGAGGCTGCGTCGTGGCCGCCATTGCCGCTCATCTCTCCTCGGCCAAACTGACTAAAAAGCACCGGAACCGTAGCGCGGACGGCATGTGTGGCCTGACCGATGATGAGTTTTGTTGCGTGTATGTGGGCTATGACAACCTCTCGTTGATAAATAGCCAGGGGGACTGTTATTTGTAGGTCTTCCACCTGGCGCTGAAGTGCTGTGAGGGCGGTGAGAGCGGGGAGGGTTACCGTTTCCGTGGATGCTGCTTGCCCGACCTCCAGCGCATGTTGAAGTCGAATCTGGGCGGCCTTTTGGGCAAACAGTTGCAGGCGTACCTGAAGGGCGAAGACGGTGTCTGCCGGGGATTCTTTGCTCGACCCTACGGCGGCGAGGGCCTCCTCCATCTGGGGCGTCCAGCGCAACACCTCTGACTGGAGGTGGCTGTAATGGGCCGACATCGCAGAGCTGAGCACAAAGCAACCCAGCAGAGCCCGCTGCTGGTCGATGGAGCGGTAGATCCTAGAACCCCCATTGCTCGCCATGGATCCAACGCCTCGATCAAAAAGCTCCACCATTCGCGCGCCCGGGATGGGTTGCCCCGTGTGTCGTATCCCATTCGCCAACCACTGTGCATATGCCATGAGGCGCGGCAAGTTGCCCTTCTTGAGGACATGATTCCACCCCCAGGACACGTACGTCAAGATGGCCAGCAACAAGTCCATCTTCACGTCTAGCGACAGCTCCCCCTCCGGCCGGACCACTTCGTGATGAATCATTGTCTTCAGAACCCTCCCTCGCGATACCTTCTCGCTGGCGAGGGGTGACATGACGCAGAGGATGGCGCGGAAGAGGAACGGGCGGTGCTGGCGCATGACCTCGGGTGTGATGATGGCGGGCAGGTAGACCAAGCCAAAGTGCGGCACCATGAGCGACCGAAATGCATCGAGCCGGTCGGTCTCCTCGGATTGCGGGATTCCCTGCTCGCGGGCGTCGGCAGGAGGGGGGACAACCATGGGGGTATCGTCGTCGCTGTCGACGCTTTCGGCCTCGCCATCAAAACCGTTGCCGTCGCCAAAGTGCGACCGAGCGCCGGATTGGTCGCGCGACGCTGTTCCCTCGCCATCAATCACATTCAGCGACTTAAGCTGCGAAATCAATCCGTTGAGTTTGTTCTCGAGGTCGGTGATGCGCTGCGTTGTCGGGCTGGGCTTTTTGGGCGGGGCCGGCGGTGCGCCTGCGCCCCGACGAGGGATGTCTGACGGGTGGCATTGCTTCTGCATCCGGTGGCACCGCTCGCAGCTCTCGCCGTCTTGGCGCGCGATGCATTTCAACTTGGACTTGTAGCAGCTGACGCAGGCCATGCCAAATGGATGGCTGGGACCTCGTCTTTCGATGGGCATCGTGACGGTGGGCTGCTTGGCGATGGAAGGTCTCGTCGGTGTTTGCGTTTGAGGCCTAATGGAGGCAACGTGGGGACCAAGCCGAGCCGAGCTAATCCCGGCCAAGCCCATCCGAGCCGGCCGGAATTTCTTTGGGCCGAACCGAGCGACGCAAAGTCCGGCTCGGATACGGTCGGATAGGTTCGGCTTAGTCCATAGTTGAAAGAACAGAAGCTCAGACACCGCCGACCCGAATGTCTTGAATCAAAACTCAATTTCGTTGCTGCCCAGCCACCCTGACAAGTTGGCGTCTGTAAAACAAGCAGTGTTGTCGCGTTCTTTGGTTATGTTTTATCTGGACATCTCTACCTTCTAAGTCCCGTCACCTTTTTTCCTTCCGTCCAACATGGGATGCACTAACTTAGGTAGACTCGCACGGCTGAGATAGTCCCAGAGTGAAAACCGCGAGACGTCCCAAGCACAGGGAGATGGAAACCGTTGGAGAAGAATAGATGTCAGCTTACCCATTTAAAAACGATCGACTACGTCCACCAGCAGGCATGCAGATGCAAAGCCTGTCAGTCACCCACACAGAGGTCGGTTCTCTCGAGACTCTCGCGTTCAAGAGCAATGATGCTGCGAAGGAACACTGCCATAACCCCGTGTTCCTCCGCCGCCCCAACAACACGGCAACGCTACACACGGACCTTCGCACCCTTCCGACGCCCGAATACGGGTGTGTTGGTCTACACAACAGTCTAAACCACACGCATGCCCACAACGGCGATGATGGTTCTGGCGTGCTGGCTCTGCAGTACGACAATATCATTTGTAGGGAGGATCGCCCGCCTGGTGTATCTTGCTTTGCGCGATCGGTGGGTTGCTGAGGCGGAGGCTGCAGTGGATCAGAAACGGTAGATCTGGGGTGGCATGCAATTCCTTTGTGTTTGGATAATATGTGTAGTATATAGATTGGATGCTGTTGTTGCTTCACTTTTGGTTCGATTCGATCTCTCGTCGTTTGGTAGTAAGTAGGTGGATATCGGATGCAATCGTACCAGGTATTCAAAGCGCGTCGTTCCAGATCCCGTCGAATTGGTCAACGCTCCTTTTTAGGACTGTTCCAGGCAGGCAGATTGTCGCACTGGTTTCAACGTCTTGGTTAGTTGCTGTACCACCGATGTGCATATGCTGGATCCACTTCCAGGCACAGATTCAGGGATCGCCAACATATCGCGGTAAATTTGATCAACCTGCCTGCACAGAGTCACCGAAACATGAACTCCTATAATGGGGCACCTCTCCAACCCATTAGATCTATTCTCAAAACTACAGGTCAATTGGTAAGAGCTCCCAACAATGGTGTTCGTGACCAGCCTAATTGTCATCGCGGCAACCCTCATGTTGATATGGCCATCCTCCTGCTGCGAGTTCATCACCACCACCCTCCCGCAATCAGCAACAGGCGCATGCAAACCCTACACATGGAGCAAACACCACAGCCCCGGTGCGGCCACGCCCACCATCGAAGTAGCCCGCCCAACGCACACATACGCAGTCCCATGGAAGCTGGGAAGCGATGTCCAGGGGGGCGAGATCTTCTGCCGCCAGCGCGGTGACACCTACGAGGACGCCGATTCGCAGTCATGTGAGGGGCTGGCCAAGAAATATAGGACATCGCTTGACAAATTCTATTTTCTCAACCCGCAGCTTGCCCCTGACTGCGAGGGCATCAGGCCATGGACGAGTTACTGCGTTCACGGATGTAAGTTTTTCATCCTCCAGCTAAGTCCGTATTGGACACCGCTGACATGCGAATCACCTCAGTCATCGACCCCGTGCGCGCTGACGACGGCTGGTGCGGACCCAAGCACAGAGATGCAACCTGCATTGGCATGAAGAGAGGCCAGTGCTGTAACTCAGAGACCTGGAGATGTGGGAAGACTGAGGAAGACTGCGCGCCAGGGATATGCTACGAGGGCGCATGCTGGGGGCACAAGACGTTTACGACCGACGGCACGTGTGGCCACCAGAACGAAGGGCGACAATGCGCGGGTAGAAAGGCTTACCTAATCATGCAACGACCTGACTTTGCAACGGGTTTTCCACCAAAAATCTCCCATTTCAATAGCTTCTATCTCCACAACCCCTACTAGTAAAATTGAGGAAGAATTACTAATACATAATTCAATATCTATTATATAAGTGAAGCGTATTATATATTTAGTTTTGTAGAACTTAATATTAATGAACTCATGTTAAAAGTTGGTATAAGTTTTAATATTATAAATATATTAATATATATACTTTAAAGCTAACTAACAGTAATTTTTAATTTATATTATAGTTATTTATAATATAAATATGATATTTTAAATGCCAATTTAATATCATTACTTAATAGGAATTAACTATATATTTCTATTTTACAAATTTCAAATCTTCACATATTAATTAAAATATAACTATTAAATATCTTGTTACATTGTTTTTTCATTATAAATACTTCTATTACTACGTTACATGATGTTTACCTCCTATAGATTATTATTATTAATGTTTATAATTAATAATCATTTTCTGCTAAATACTCTTATATAAAATATAATAAGTGTATATTATATATATATTAAGCGTGTAAGATCTAGTTTTAAGTATCAATATACAAGATAACAATAATATAAAAGCTATCTAAGGTATAAAATAATACAACTAATGTACAGTAAATTTATTTATAATTAAACTATAACTTTAGTAAAACTGTTATATATATTTTTTATATTCTTTCCGTATTACTCAAATGTCTAGTTAAAAGCTGTATTATATACTATACAAATAGGATGACGTATATCAATTAGTATTTAAGTTATAAACCTATCATTGAATTTACAATATATTATTTAAATTAATCAATAAAAGTCATGTATTTTAATATTTTACTATCTTTTATATAGTTTTATTATAATGATATAAGAACCTTGAAGGTATGTTAGTATGGTGAATAATCTATATTATAATTTCCCCTTAATTCTACTAGTCGTGGTTGCGGAGATATGAGCTATTGAAAAGTGGGGTTTTTAGTGGGAAACCCGTTGCAAAGTTAGGTCGTTGCATGATTAGGTAAGCCTTTCTAAATGGGGCGATTGCTGTGGCGTGGATAGGCTCTGTGGATCGGGAGAGGC
>Ga0247780_1000458_pt1 | contig 38479 bp, 32 predicted proteins | sample UWRJL079202R5_FD_179927 | JGI IMG/M metagenome (GOLD analysis project Ga0247780, IMG submission 179927) | Plant litter microbial communities from Arlington Agricultural Research Station in Wisconsin, United States - UWRJ-L079-202R-5 | ecosystem: Environmental > Terrestrial > Plant litter >...
ATCCAGAAAAAACCCCCACCTCCCCAACACCCGCTCAATCGGCCCCTTCAAGCTCGGGCTGCACGCCCCAAACACCGCGATAAACATCTCCGCCACCGTCCACGTCCCAATGCTCACCGCGATCGCCCACGAATCCTGTCCCGGCTGGTCCGGCGCCCACTGCCCTACCATCGCCGACTTTGCCACACTAGCGCCGCTGGCGAGCAGGCCCACCCCCGTCAGGCAGCAGATGAGGATGCGTTCGCGCAGGGGGCGGCGCAGGCGCCAAAGGACGGCGACCATGGGTGCGAGGGAGAGGAGGATGTCGGTGGAGATGTTGACGGCGGAGCCGATGCTGGAGACGAGCAGGTCGGTTTGTAAAGTCAGGCAGAGTGCGTTGGGCGTCGAGTAGTCCCATGCAGCGGCGAGGGGGCGGCACTTGGTGAAGGTCCAGGCGGTGTTGGCGGCGAAGTAGAGGGTTTGTAGCGCGATGAGGGTCAGGAGGAGGGGCTTCCACCAGCGCGTTGTGGTGGTGAGCGGGTGGAAGCGCGCGAGGAGGGTGAGGGCCACGGAGGTCTTGATGAGCGTCATGGCGAGGTTCCAGAGCGGCACGGCGAGGTAGGCGAGCTTGATGGTGTGCGTCATTTCGGCGAAGGTGAGGAGGCGCGGGGTGGTGTACATTTCGAAGGAGAGGAGGAGGAAGGAGATTATGGAGGCGACGAAGCCCAGGGCGATCAGCCAGTCGTCCCATCCGACGCGCCAGATGGGCCATGTGCGGATGTAGAGGCGCGCGGAGAAGGAGACGACGGTCAGGGCGAGGAGGGGGACAATGACGCCGAAGTGCACGCGCGCGAGGAATGCGGCGCGGTCGGAGATGGGGATGAAGGGCTCGGTCGGGATCGGGGGAGGCCCGGAGGCGGTGGCGGTTGGGTCGGCCATCTTCACTGCATGGATCGCATCACCAGACGGGAGGACGTTGACATCGCCCTAGCGAAGGTCGTGATGTCGCCTTGGGATAGAAGCGTGATGGAGGTTCTGAACGCGACCCGACGGCAGGGGGCGATGGGCACTGGACAGACAGAAAGAAGCGCCGTCAACTCAACATCCTTCGAAAGATTCGATCTAAAAGAAGCAGGAAGAAAGACGTGGGGAGTGTTGGAGAATTACGCTCTCGACTTCGCACAGACACCCCGCACGGACTCACGAATGTCCCAAGAAAATCAAGAGCTGAATAGCATGCGCTGCATCGGTATGCGCGGGCCCCGGTGTGATTGGATGCGCAGCCCGGCTTGCAGACTATCTCAGGCGATCTCAGGGGGGAATGGTGGTTGGGAACCACTGGGAACGCAAGCTCGAGAAAGTTGGGTGTCATTGAAAGGCTTGGCGTTTGTCAAAAGCTGGCCGGTCTGGGGTTCGGGGCCGGCCCGCGATACGGTTGGAGTGGTTGTCCAATAAAAAGTCATTGGCCGGGCATGCATCCCGGCGCTTTGTTACATCCTGTTCTACAAGGATGTCTCTGGGTGCTTTTCGCAGGCAACACTCCCTTTTTCCTTATGTTCTCTGATGGACCGCAGTTTCTTTTCGGTCGTGAACATCAGCCGCCGACTCAGTCAAGCAAATCTAAATTTGGGGTCGACATACTAACCACCTAGTCTTCATCCATTTTGTTCGATTGCCAAGCAGGTTCAAAGTGTCGCCAGTTAGGACGGCATATCTAACCGACTGTAGACATCTAAGGTATCCTATTTGGCACTTATCCGAATCACAAACCCCAACGCTGCCCAATCCTCAGCCAAGTCGTCTACGACATTGTCCGATGATATACGGGAGGGTGACAGGCCCTTCACTTCACCGTGAGGCCCGCCGAGCTTGGGAAGCTCAAGCGACAGAAATGACATCGGCCGACTGGTGATGAACACCTTCAAAACGTCTTCACAAACTTCTTGACCTGTCTCCTCCAGATCAGGCGGAAGCTTCGTCCTCAACTTTGTTTTCAGGGTTCCTGAGTACCCTTCGAGCGGCTTCTGCGGTGGCAGGATGTGATACCCGCCCCGGACAATGTTCTGAATCTGCCAACGAGGGCACATGTCGTATATGTGAATGTAAAGTGTCCGGCTGCCCACGTTCTGGACCTTGAAGACCACTTGGTCGCCGGTGGTGACGCGGGCCACCTCTCCGGCCGCAAATTCATCTGACGGGGTCAAGAGCTGCGTGATGAATGAATTCTGGAACGTGCTGTTGTGGGTAAGTTCTTTGACCAGTTCGAATTTCGCCAAGTGTTCTAAAATATCCAGCAAGCGGAGCATACTGTCTTCCGAGTGGGTCGATATCGTGGGCACGTTGGGAAGCGGCTGATGACACCCAGCGAGGATGATGTAGTTGCCATCGGTGTCTAGCTTGACCAGGAGGGAGTACCCTTGTGTGCCGACGCCGGACACTTGGGCGTTCAGGAAGCCGCGTCGTTGCAAAGGAGGCTGGAGATGCGACTTTAGGTTAACAGCAAACCAATTAATATGCGAGAGGCGAAATTCGACTGCAACACTGACAACCGTTTAAAGCATGATCCGAGCGTCGTTGATGTGGAGCACAAGGATGATATTTTTGGTATTCAAGCCGTAGTGCCCCAGGAAATCGCACAAAAGCCCATCAACATCGTTACTGCATTCTCTCATATCTAAGAGGCCACTTAGGTCTGTGCCAGGTGCAGGTTATAACATATATTCCTCCTTTTACTTAGCTACTTATATAAAAGCCTTACAGTCAAGTGCGAGAAATTTCTAAATAAGCTAGAGAAGATTATAAAGATAGATATTATAATATTACTTAAGGGTATAGTGTGGAGTAAGTTAAACGTTACACTTAAGAAGTTTAAGTGGATGTTATAAGGTTTTAAAACGTTACGTATCTTTAGTAATAAGCTCACGCACGTTATTAATAAGGTTACCCGTGTATAGTAAAAGATATTAACGTAGCTACTGGTAGGCTACGACCTTTGCTACAGCGACATAAAGTAGGAGAAACAGCTGGTGGTTAAAGAGTTTAATAAGTGAAAGGACTACCTTAGTAACGCACACGTATCTATCTAGCAGCGTATTGAGCAGGGTAACAGGCTGTGAGAAGGTATTAGCTCTGTTATTAGTGTTAAGCAGAACGAGAACATTAGTATGCCTACTTAGGTCACCATTACCTACCTCCCACTGGCTTTCGTTGCGGGCATCTTTAGCATGGACCACCTGATCCTGCTGCTTGATGCGGGTTGGACTATATATGGCTGGCTGACGGCTGTGTTTCTTGTATGTACCGTTGTCTTTGCGCTGACATTGCAGTACTGGATCACGACGTTTCGTCACGTCGGCGCGGCTGCTCAGGAGGCGGCTTCGTACACGCGCCGTGTTAAGAAGGCGGGGGTGGCTCTAACTGTGTCGGCGGTTTGGAAACAGGGTGTTGGAGGTGGTTGGGGGCTGAGGAAGCGCGGGGCGGGAGGCCGGTGGATGTTGAGGAGGCTGGGGCGGTGGAGATGGTGGATCTGACTAGGGGGGGAGGAGCTGAATGGCGTCGAATCCGTCATGTCGATGAAGATGGTTGAAAGAAAAACCTCACGAATGACTTTGTGTTAGTTGAACTGGCTATTCAGAAGCCTTTATTTTGCTAGCTACTGAAAGCAATTTGCCTTTTAAGGCCCAGTTTCACCTCTGCCAGCAAGAAGGCTAACTGCTAGTCGCTCATTTCATACGTTAACTATCACGGAGTAGGGTATCAGGCTCATTACCTACAGCATGGAGGTCCGCCTGTAATGCTGCAATGGAAGAGAAGCGCCCGCCGGCCTGCTTTTGGTAATCGACGAATAACTTCCCAATCTGCTAATGAGAGGTTTTATAAGATTAAACAACAGCCTACTTACGATTATCCCTTTTATTAAACGGAAGAAAATATGTAAATAGTAGGAGGTGGTTCTCGTGGATACCGCACACTCCTAACTGTTACGGCCTGTACCCAATACGGGTTAAGACAGACAGTAAGGCAGGAGGCCTAAAGGGTTGGTGTGCGATTAGGAGACTGTAGTGTTGAAAAAAGTCCTCATAGGAGGGGTACATAGTCACTGCAAGCCGTTACTCTATAATAAACAGGCAAGCTAAACAGTAGAGTACAAGTGAACGTGTACTACTTGCGTGAGGAAAGAGTCCCTGCTACGTTCGATTGCGGTGATGCTAATGAATTAGCGGCTGCCGTGATAGGGGCTGTAATATAGAGCTTGGAACAATAAATTAATATTGCTAGAAGCTTGTAACTCTAAACACCCGAAGGCAGTCAGTTCTGCAAGCAGTATGAATCACTTCCGGGATTTCCTCGTGTACTGTTCGTTTTCCCGCTGCCCTTCGATCTCTGCGGCCGTTGCAATTCTCCGCACATTCCTCGTTAAGATGCCGGCGAATATGAGTAGCAGAGCACCAATCAACTCTGGAAGAAAACTGAGGATGACTCGAGTAGCGAGAGATCCGCTAATAGGGCTGATTTGAAGATTCTGAGTGCACAGGGCAACTAGGCTGTAGATGACCCGGATACCAATAAAGACCAGCGAGGCGATGCCGAATTTGAGGAGCTGATTACAGGTTTTATCAGTAATGTAAACTAGGGGGGGGGCGGGGGGACATATCGTCACGTACAATGCTGCCATTGCGATAAGTGCTAGCGGCTGTGCTTGCTTGCGACTGTGTTCTCGTCGACACTGCAGCTGCCGAACACAAGCCAACCCAGCAAACGGTCAAGACGGCGATACCGACCTTAACTAGAGTGAGTTCGCTAGATGTAGGATGGTTGCCTTGTAGTGCTGATGAACCTGCTGCCAAAAGGCCGATGCCAGCATCTGTTGACTTGGCCCAGAGAAGTTGTGGAGCGGCATCGGCACGCGAAGGAATCCAGCTAACGCATAATGGCTGTTACGGGACAATGCTAAAGAAGCCAGGATTATAAGATTACTCGAGATAATACAGCTGAGGAATCCAGTGGTTTTGTTGTTTATTCAATCATGTTTTCCGTCAGATCATATGGATACCTGGAAATGGCATCGCCAGTGATCACTTTTATTGGAGCGATGCAGCGTTTTGTGGCTCAAAACGGTGGCACTTGGTGGGTTTGATGGCGTGATAATTGCTGTTTTTGCTGAAAAACACAGGCTCCTGACGAAATGGTTGAAAAAAGCGTGAAAACAAGGGGATGGCGTCTCTTGGCGACCGGCCATAGCTAGCCTGGGCCTGGTAACGTTATGGAACCGCCGGCATCTTTCCACACTAACAAGGCGCCTAACAATCTTTTAAATATATTCCAGCACTGGCCACCCATACCACACTAGGTTATGTAGGTAGTATGCAGACGTCCACCACTACCTTCCCCCTTTACACAGCGCCGCTAATCTCTAGTGACATTAACGGGAAGCCCACCCCTTCCTCCCAAGAACTGCTTTACGGTCGACCGCTGCTGGGCCTCAGACTTTTTTCAAGAAGGGGCCTGCTTGCGAACCCCACGAGAAGATAGGCTCTTTGGGTATCGTCGGGAAGAAGAAAAGAAAAACCGGGGTCGTGGTAGAATTAGCTCGGCGGAGAGCTACTCGTGTAACATGCCGTGCCACTAAACGACTGCCTCCAATGTCTCCCCCCCCCTCCTGGGGAAAAGAAAAAATCGTCCTCTCTATGTCTTTATCTTCGGTGGGACCTCTCGCAGGTCCTCTCGCTGAGACCTGGCTCACCGGTTGTGACGAAGTGAAGGGAGAGATTTCCTCCACGTAAAATCGTGGGGTCCTAGTCATCTCCTCAGGTAGATGCTTTAGGCACCACTTTTCCCTTATTATACAAACAGAAAAGACCTGAACATTTCGCAATCCACGGCGCCGTCCGAAATATCGCGGGACTGACCTTTCCTGAGCCGACAATAGTTGTTCCTGTTTCCGCTTCAATTGGTCAGCAGCGACTGAGATGCTCGAATGGTCTGTGCGTCAGGATTTGTGCCTTGGTCGTCGCTTTCGCTCTCTGTGCCGTGCTTTGCTCGGGCTGCTTGACACACCAGCAAAGATGATTCGCCCTATTTTCTCCGATGCACCCGACAACTCTCCGAGAATGCCCGCGCCGGATCTGCCACAATTCCAGCCACCGTCCCCCGCAGATGCTGTCATTCGCTGGCGTGAATTCGCATTCGCACCGTGCCGATTGCGAGCATGCCGCTGAGGGTGCACGCCGGCTCGCATCCCAAATACTCCGGGTGATGTCGAGTCGGAATCGGAAGGAAACAATCGACCAAGGGCGTAGAAAGCGGAAGGGAAAGACGTATAAGTATCTCCTCTCGAATCTATCCAGGGTTGATCTCCTCTCCTCATCACCATCAGACATCATCAAGTACCACCAAGTGCCAATTACAACAACGCAACCATCAATCAAGCAAACTCCACTTCCACCGCTACGCATCGTCGCACACCACATCCAACAACCGCCTAGCGTCAACAACACCAGCCCAACCCCCCTAGAAAACCACACAGCACAAGGTCACGAACAACATGTCGAGCACCCCGGTCATGAACGCGAGCAAGCCCGACGCTCTATACAGCGTCAGCAACATCGCGCTTGATCTTGCGACCATGGGCATCTTTACAGCCCACTATAGGCACGGCTGGGCGAATGGGTGGCGCGCCGACGGGCGCTTACCTTCTAGGGTCTATTCCCACGGTGCCTACAACCAAACTCAATATCACGCCCCCAGCGCCGAGGAGCAGTATCGGGAATAGGCGTATCACGAGCTGGAGCAACGATGAAAAGACACGGCAAGACAGCATCAAGCCGCGATGGCAATGGAAAAAACAGCGTATGCATTGAGTCAGAGGAATAAGCACAGGGGAGACGGAGTGGCGGGTGAATTTGGGCATCGTGCTAGCACCTCTATGGACAGGAGTTATGTTAGAGTATATGATCGCATTGATTTGATGGTTTTCTCTCTCTTCGACCCACCGGACGTCGTTCAAATGCCATTCCCGCCACGTAAATTCTTCGACAGCTGAGAACCCCCTACTCCAAAATTAACAGAGAAATTGATTAGGATAGTTGGCAGCTCACCGTTTGCAGCGCACCGTGTTGCGTTACTTCTGAGGAAGAGCCCCTGTGTCTTAACGAATTTGCTGAGCTCAGCTTAGAGAGGGTAGTCCTCCAGCTCTCCCACTTCCAGAAGTGTCTGTAGCGCTGAAGCAGTTTCTAGTCGTGCTGAGGCTCGTGCGTATTAATCCGCAATGCAGCACCTAGAAGGTAGTGCTGTGCTTTCTGCATGGGTCTGCATTGGGTGGGAAACGCGACCTAGATTAAGTCATTGTAATCCATGTAAAGATCGGCCCGAATTCGTCGAGCCCATCGATGAAGTAGAAGCAGTAATCTTGAAAGTTCTGTTGGTCCGTAAGTATGCCCATTGCTCAACTATCCCTTGGGATCCCTCCGGAATCCCACTAATACCTACTCGAAGGGATATTGGAGGCCAAGAAGCAAAAGAAAAAATAGGAATAACAAGGAATGAAAAAAATGGTGGGCAGGAGTGGATTAGGGAACCAACAGATATCCAGTGGTGAACGGGCTGAGTAGGGTCGAAACAAGGGGAGAATCTGTACTAGATTGTCCGAGGGCTAGGCTAGAGAAATGGTGGAGCTTATAGCAATCTGCTGTAGGAGTGAGTGCCCAGGGCTATCTCAGCTGCCCCAACTTCCCTTGAATTGTATTGTCTCATGAATTTCCAATATGAATAGGATATGTTCAGGGTTATGAAGGAAGCAAAACTACTATGGGAACACTGTTCTGCTATGGCGCCTCACTAGATCTTAGGCAAACGCTAGCTTTCTCAAAAAGCAAGTTATGGCCAAATGGGATCTCCTAGTCAGCTGAACACCCCAAAGCGTATTCCCTGCGCTGCCGACAAAGTCCAAGCGCCGCATCTCCGGCTCTATCAGGCCCATCACCGCTCAGCACCCCTGTTACCAGACCAGCGTCGTTCAGCGTGCCGTGACCATAAACACCTCTCCAATATCCTGCCTGAATGTTACGATAGGGTTGCCCAAAATAGACGCCTGTACGAACTGTGTCCCTAGCAAGTCCACTGTGGGCGTACCCCGGATAACGTTGGTGACCGTGTCGTAGACCTTTCGCACGTCGACGGTGAGGACAGGGCCCGAGACCAAGCTGCTTTTTTTGTCGGCCGTGGGCTTGCGGATCTCTTGGACGAGCACGATGAGGGTGACGAGGATGCCGAGAAGAAATAAAGTGCTCATCACGCCGAGAAACGTGTTGAAGCGGGGGAGTAGGTTCTTGGGTTTGCCCGAGCTTTCAGACGTCAGGGTGATGTCGGGAGGGTGTGTAATCTTGCAATGATGGGCCTAAGTAATAGTGGGACGGTTGCTTTGCGCGGTGAGGAGTAGTTTGGGTTACTAGATGGGGCTCCGGGAATGACAGCTGCCAAGCCTTGCTCGCAAGTTTCATCTAAACTTATATTGCGATCTAGAGAGACCTCACTTCTGCTAATAAACGTTGACGCTCTAACGGCTGGGTCAATGCCTAACCTAGTCAGCTTGTCTTTGCCGATAAGGTGGATTGAACCAATGGAATCGCCGGGACAGACCTGCAAAGCAACCTTGCGTGTGCGAATTGCCAGGGCTGCAGACCCCCTTAACCCGTGCATCAAAAAGAAAGTGGTTATTACACCGACCAGGACTCAAGCCGAAGCTGGTCCAAGCAGGTCTTAAAGAGGTAAATTTCACCCAATGACCAGAAGCTCCTGTCGGCTATGCCTCTCTAGAGCTTCTCCAAATCTAGGCCCGTGCGAATGGCATTCCCGAAACGCTTGAATTCACCAGCAGCATCAGCATCCAACCGAAATAACCAAAGGTACAGAGTTGCTGTGAACAAACAACAGGATAGGCTTTTCATTTCCAGCCAGGTCGCTCTCAGTCCCAAATTCATAAGTGACTTGCCATGTGAATAATTGACATCGAAGTCGGCTGGATTTGAGTTGAGGTTATTATCGCTCGCCTTGTACCGAGGAAATCAGAGAGGGTCGTAGGAGTACTGAGGATAATGGTTACCTATTAAAGACAAATGGCTCAACTTGGCAATCTAGGACAACTGGCCGCCGAGTTCTCAGTATGGCCTTCTTGAAACCCGATTCCATTAGCCAGCAGAAGTTTCACTGAAGCCTTATTTTTCTGCGAGACGCTCTCAGCCAATGCGCCGATTCATCTCCCCCCAGACCTTCATTCATTGCCGATTCAAAATATCCCACTCGATGGAAGTTGTCCTCCGCTACCCCCTTCAAAATAAGTCCTAGTGAGGCCCAGCCCACCTTTACAACCTCTAAGCAATAAAAAGTCCCACTCACCATGTCTCCCTTCACGTCCCATTTGGCATCAATGGAAACAATACCGTCCAAGTCGCCCGGCTCGATACAGCAGAACGAAACGCCAGTCCACAGGAACCGGTGCAAGAACCCTTGGACAACCAAATAGCCACTCTTGACCATACCGAACGGCGCATCCGGTGACTTAACCTCCACTCCAAACTCCTCGACCGTCAAATGCCTAGAGTCATTGAGAGACATGGTGAAAGTCTCACCAAACTGAACACCTCTTGGCGCAAGGTGCCATGACCATGTTGGAAATCCCATGCTTGGATCCATGTCTGCGTTGTTTGATGAGACAGCGATTGTCTGCGGCCCGTCGTGTTCTGGGATGAACCAGAGCAGCATAAGGGGGAGACCTTGCTTCCATATTCCGGCCAAGTAATCTCGAGATTCACACCCCAGCCAATGACTGAACTGCCGCGCAATGGCTGCCACGGCAGGCAGCCGGTCTTCGGCCCGGGAGATGCAACGAGATGTATACTCTGTGACGACATCCGTCCAGTCACACAAAAGCTGATCTTTTCTCTCACTCATCATGATTCTGGGCGGTGGCCCGTCGGCAGTCCCGCCATCCACCTCGACGCTCTCTTGGCATTTCCACACCAACTGTCCTTTGCCGAATCTCAGCAGTCGCTGAGACAGTCTGTGTTCCTGCATAGTCCACGCTCGTTTGTCGACGGGCTCGGTTTCGAGGCGATGGAACTCCCTTTCAGAAGAGAAAACAAACGACCCCGTGCCCTCGCAGTCCTGGGCATTGCCGCCGCGCCAGGGGAACTTGTAGACCTCGCCGCCGTACTCTGCCTTCAAGTCTCGGTCTTGCAAAAACCCCTCATCACAACGGGATGCCTTTGATGCGGAAATGGTAAGAAGGGCGCCCGCGTAGACCTGCCCCATTTTCCCCATCTCTCTCTCTTTTTCGTAGTTGTCATCCTGGGCAATGCACAGGGAATCCACCCATAGATACTGCACGCCTATATCTCTCGCCACGGTAACCGCATCCCTTATGGTCCTTGGAAGCTCGCTGATGCTGAAACCTCTTTGACGGTCGGCCAAACTACCCCGGGTCGTCTGCAATTTGTTTCTTTCCGCGCCGCCCCAGCAATAGCTCAACGCAATGTACGGATGAGAGGCACCGTTGGCCGTATCCACGACGCGGGCACGGTTCGAATCCGTACGCGGGAAATGGATAACCCTGGTTGGCATGGTTGAGGGTGTCGCCCAACCACAACTCTGGTGGTGGTCGTTCTGGCATTCCTGCAGGCATTCAGCTACCCAGGTGATGCTGGCGCGTGACCACATAGTCTTCTGTAATGGTCTTGTGGCAACAAACTGGGCCGCGTGGGTTCCTAACACTGAGTCAGACCGCAAGAAAACAAGAGTACTTTCAGGGGTAAAATGACATGCCTGCCAGAGCAAATATCCATCGGGATTTAACCTCAGCTGTCACCTCCCCTTCTTCAACTTCCGCAAATTCTATACAGCGCCCACTGCTGTCAAACCAGGTAAAGTCAAAAAGAGCCTCCCCATCATCCCAGAAATGAGGTAGAATTTCCAACGAATGGGGCATCACACAAGAACGTTCAAAATTCTTGAATGCACGATCTAGTTCCTTGCTAAAGAATGGGCATCCACCGTGAGCTGCTTGGCAGACATCCTCCAAAGAGAAGATATGTGGGTAGTGCTTTGAACGACCACTGTGGCATTCAGCTACGCATCGATCTGGTCCAACCAAGATTCGCGAGCAAAACTGGCAGGAATGGGGCATGACACCTTCAAAGGCGATGTGCATCTCTGGCTCGTGGTGATCCATTATGTGAAGCCAGATGCGAGCGATGATGGAGACATGGCGCTGTGACGGTTGGGGAAAAAGGAGAAACAAGATTGCTTCCTGATATCCATTCTCCAATCCTCCTAACCGGATCTGTTTCTCTGACTCACTCTGCGGCAGCAACTGTCCCGAGACACTCTGATGCACAGCTCAGCAGCTCTCTGCGGGTTCTTAATGGCTAATTTCATCCGACGCTCTGCCCATCGGTTAAAATCTACTGCTGTGCTACACTACCCGGTTTACGACTCGTCATCTCCATGCGTTGGCTGCATGGTTTGGTTAGATGCCTGATCGGGCATCACTCACTCACCCCTCTTCAATTCATTGAAACCTACCTAATTTCTCTCTGGCTTGGATACCAGGCCTAACATGTGGGTCCGAGAATCGGCTGTAGGGCGGCTTAACTTCGTGGCCCAGAACTGGGCAGGCACGCACCAGGTAGACTAATCGTAGCGGTCCTGAAACCAAACCCCTTTTTTAAGAGCAAACACCCACTCTAGAGTAACAAATTGGTGAGTAAGTCTGAGCCAGGGTGAGCAATGTCACGTGGGTGAGGTACGAAAATGGGAGTCTTGTGAGCCGGTGTGACTGTCGGGCGGAGCCAGAGAGCACAAGAACACAAGCAATTCAATCACTTCGAACCCATTAAATCCAAGGTGCCATGATTTTGACATCTCTCCGTGGCAAGGAGCGTAGCAACGTTGGGCCAGTCTCGCTGGCCTACCAGTCGGCTTTCTACAACAATTTTGATTGGGCCGAGTTGTGGCGGATGGAGCCCAGCCACAACCCTTTAGGGGGCTACACGCGTATCAATTCTCTCATCTAGAGTTGATTGGATAGGTTAAATACGAGGAGCGCGCCTGAGCCGCCCAACGAGCCTTGTTTGGACCATTAGGGCTCGTACACATGGACTGAGTGGTAACGGGACAAGGCACTTTGATATGGTGATACCCGACGCATGGCGGAGAGTCATGAGGCATTTTCTCCATTGGGCAGGGTCAAGGAAATCAGGAGATTCTCATCATTGAGAGGGAGGGAATAACAGTCTAGAATCATAGCGGGCAGGTCGATGATTGGCGAGAGGCTGGTGGCAACGTCTTGAACGGCATCGATTCGTTAGGTTGGGCGACGTGGTGTACCAAAGGCTGTGTCGCGCACGTATGAGTTTATCTCTTGCGGGGGCTGGAATAAGCCGCCTGAGGTTCTCAGATGTAAAGCAGTCGGGCGGCTCCTCAGCGCTCGACTTCAACAAAACACCCTTGAAAATGACATTCATCATCCATCACACACAATATTGACTTCGCCGACAGACCATATACAACAAACCGCCATATTCAGAGATCATCATGAGTTTCGGTGCCCAGCAGACCCTCTCCGTCCGGAGCAACAGCAAGCTCGTGGCCCCAGCGGCCCCCCCTCCCCCGGGTATCATCCCGGTCGAGGCAAGTGACGACGTGCTGCGCATGTACGGTTTCCCGCCGCGTCCCAACAAAGAAACTTGTCCGCGACGTTACGCCAACTGGGAGCGCCTCATGTCGCGGCCGCTGACTTTTGTCGCCCCCGAGTACGCCAGCGCGAGCCGGGAGGACACCTCCGACCCGCCCATCGATCCGAGCATCCTGTCGCCGCCGGCGACCATCCGGCGCCAGCACGAGAAGTGGTCCGGCGCAGTCAACTACCTCCTTAAATGCGGCGACATCTTTCAACATATTGAGGCGTCCTGGAACGTGCCCGGAGCTTACCCGCACCCAAACAAGTATAAGACGCCGACGACGTGGGACGCCAGCCCGTCCAAATACCGCAGCGCCATATGGGTGGGGATCGATGGGTCCCAGACGAGCCACGACGTGCTGCAGGCGGGCACAGCGCTGCGGTGCGACGTGAACAAGGAGGACGGCACGCTCAAGCAGGAGACGGTCGCATGGTTTGAGTGGTACCCCGAAGACCCCGTCTACCTTACCAAGTTCAAGGTGCAGCCGGGGGACGTGATCACCGTGATGATTTACTTTGACGGCGTTGCGTCGTTGGATGGCAATTGTCCTGCCGGTGGTGGCAGAGCCGATGGTCACAGCGGTGATGATGGTGGTGTTGGTCAAGGGGGTGACGATGGTGACCGGCAGAAGAAACAACCCACGCTGGAAGGCCACGCCATCTTTGTCAACGAGTCCAACTCAACCTACACCTCCTTTACATACAATTATACCGCCCCGAAAACCTACTACGAGTTCCGGGGCAGTACGGCAGAGTGGATTCTCGAGGGTCACCATCACGTCGCCGTGCCTAACTTCGGCGCTACGTTCCTGTACAACTGCCTCGCCACGACGGCTATGAACGAGGAGCGTGACCTTGACTACGCCGTGCTGCTAGATATGGTTCGCAACGGCAGGCATGTGGTGACACCGGTCAAAGTGACCTCCAATATCTTGGGCCTGTACTGGGGCCAGGGGCAGTCTACAGCGCATAAGGTAGAGGGAATCTAGATTGGCTCAAAATCCGGGAGGCTTTTGAGAGATAATGGAGGCAACAAGTTGACTTGGATGTGAAGATTCTAGGAAAAAGTAATGGAAGTTTGCAACAAGAACAATCAAAGACCCCGCTGATACTATTTGAAGTCTTCTGCTACCACCCCACCAGCATGATCACGCTAAGGTTTACCAATCCCTCATTACGAATACCGAAGTTCGTTTCTTCATCCTCACCACCACGCCCAGATATCCGGAGTACTGGTGCCGCCGTCTTCGCCATCAATAATAAATACCGCGACCGCCCCGTCAGCTCCTGTAGAGGACGGCAGTACTTTACTACGTCATAAAGACCTTCCCGAAGTTGTCTACCAGCAGCTCTACGCCAAGGAGAGGGAAAGCGCTCGGCTGTAGAGTCAGCTGGCACTCTCTACAAGCGGATCTTCACTAGTAAAATAGGAGTACCACTCGGGGCACAGGTGCGTCCTTGCAACCACACCGCCCCAATTATAGTCACAGCAAGTATGGTCGGGGCAAATTCCTTAGACTCACCTCGACTCAAGCGGCCCTCAGTGCGACTTACCCCTTGCTCAGGATCTGCGACTAATACGGACTCGGCCAGAAAAAAGTGTCGGGAATGCAATTGAGGTAGTTGAATAAATCGTAGCATCATCGTCTCATCACATCCCCGCATCGTCCTTTTGAAGAAACTCGGGTTTGAAAGAGTCTTTCTAAGCTTTCGAAACCGATTCTTAAGACCAGCCTACCGGATCATCGTCTTTCCGTCTTTGACAGCTTCAGCGCAGCGGCACCGGGGTATTCATTCAACTTCCTAGCCTCACAGAGATTTGGTACGCAATTACGGCTAACAATTGATGAAGGTCAGCATATCCGAAATGTAGGTCGGCGACAGGCCTGAGTACCTCATCACCTTTCGATATAATTATATGCCAGGTTGTACGGCTAGGGGATCACGGAGGTCTCTCCTGTCCGACATCCAGGTCGTCAACTGCTGCACCAGGAATATGGTCGGGATCTTCCTTTTCGTGCTTCCCGAGTGCTGAAGGGGTAGCATCGCCAACAGGATGTACCGGCTTATTCCAGGGTGAGCTACTGCTACTGCTGCTACTGGCGGGACTGGCGGGTGAGCTTCAGAGGAGCCATCGGGACCCGTGTTGGCACGATCCTCACTCTTGCTTAAATCTCGAGACCTCTCAACACATTTTGTCCACTTAGCAAAACCATAAAACTCACCAGGGTACCCCTCATCCATGGCCAGGAAGGGAAGGAGGACGAGGATCAGAGGTAGGAGCTTGCCGTATCTCGACTAGAAGCTGATGTCTGGGGTCGTGTCCGGCTGGCCGAGGCCGAGGAAGTAGATGTCGAGGATGCCGAAGACAAAGTAGAAGCCCAGCCAGACGGCCTCGAACATGAAGGACTGGGTGAAGCTCGCCGGCACTACCACCAAGAACAACCGGAAGAGCTTTCCGGACCCTAAGCCTCTATGTCTAGGACTGGATGGTGACGCGCAGGTGCTTGAGGACCCGGAAGCGTCGCCTAGCCTGGCCTGCGCGCGGTGGGATGCCTCAGCACTGGGACACCCTCGCCGGCGGCACCGTAACCATGGGTACCTTAAACTGTCTAACCCTCCATATGGAAAGAAGAGCGCCTCCAAATCCCAGCCATTTTATTAAGAATAGCGCTCTTTGGCGCACGTGGATATACCAGGCAGGGGTTGATCCATTTCCTCGATTGCCTCTTTTAACATAGGCCTGTGCCGCGCCTTCTTCTAGAGGACTCGCTGGAAAGAAGCTCGTGGGTTACAATAAAATCGAGGCAGTCAAGCGATTACCCCAGCTCGAGGATGTCCGGGACGTGGAGAACCGGGGCGGGGTTGACGCTGGGAAATGACCCTGCCAAGCGTGCCTGCATGCAAGCCACTTTGTCAAGGCTGTTCACGAGTGTTGCAAGTCGTCAAGCCAGGGCTGCCAGAGTAATTCATTCGACTAGCGCTCCGCTTTGGCTAACGATGCATCTCCATACCAGCAACATCATCCACAAATACAACCTCCCCATAGATTTCAGCTGTAACGGGTTATACGTAAAGCCGATTGAGGTGAGAGATGACCGTTCCGGTGGTCGTGTCTCGCTTGTTTAATTTACAATGTATGGCACCCCGAGATTAATAGCGAGTTCAAGAGCGAGATCAAGAGCGAGACAAGAAAGGCCAGAAAAAGTCTCTCACCAGCGTATACAGCACCTCGATGAAGGTTGCCATATTTTCCACCATCGCCGAGGCGCGCAGACGTATCTCACGACAGCGAGGATGACATGCGGCTGCGAGCATAGTCGTTATCACCAAGTACCCGGGACCCAGCTCCTGGCAGCACAATGCATAAACGCCCCCTATACTTCGTAATAGCTACCGTTATCGAGTTCTTTTAGGCTATAGCCATTACTGGGCGGGTGTTCTTGGCTCGACGGCGTTGAAGTTTGAGGGTAAAAATCTCACCGTACGCTCCATGTATACAGGAGAGTAGAGGAATGTCTTAAGTACGCCACGAACCGTGGCCGTGATGAACTACACTCCCAGAGGTACCGGGCGCCGCCTTGCCGTTGCGGTAACCGCGTTGCGCCAGAAATAGCAGCTAATTCGCGATGTTGTTTGCGTCCCCTGCCCTAATGGGCCCAAATCCTGGGCCACGGTCTCAAATTTTGGCCCAGAATATACTAATAGCTTTATAGATGTGAGTATTTCAGGATATTAACCGCTTTCGTGTCACGAACAAGAACGCTCGCGGCCCTAAATGCGGCTAGGAGGGGCCGGGAGTAGGGATAACCTATTAGGATGAGGGAAGGAAGTGAGATAACGGACCAATCAGGTAGTACTCTGTTACTTAAGTGCTCTTTACGACAGAGCGCTCCGTAGCTTCTAAACGAAAGTGCAAGGTATATATAAGGTACTATCTATACTGATAAGTTTAAGACTAAACAATAGTAGGAGCGTTTGTAGAAGGTGTAAGCATTACCAGACTCGGAGAACAGAAGTCTCCAGCGCTCAGGTAAAGCAATATAAATACATAAAGGCTGTTAATTTCAAAAATGGGATACGTTTCCGCCATTTTAATATATATGGGACTAGTTCTAGGCTCCCTCGGTTGGAGTTGAATCGGTTCGTAAGCTGCGCCGCAGCCTACCGAAAATGGTAATTAAGGTAAGCAAAGGTGAGCCAGCCTGAGCGAATCCTGAGCAGCGACTGAGCCGAGCCTGAGACAGGGTGGTAACGTCACGTGGGCAAGGTACGAAAAGAAAATTTTATGTGCCCAGATTCGTCGCATACAACAAATGTGTACTAGAATATGTAAACACCAAGCGCATCGAACAGCAGCATCCGTCCTTTCTTCCACCTATATATTTCCAACTAGTGAATTGCATCTGCCCTTTTACACACCCTATGACTCCTTATCCTTACCAACCACTCAACCTCCCTCGGGAGACCCGAATTCTCACCATATTCCCCGGAAAGAGAGAGGATGCTCTGACGTGCAGCCTCTCGCATCTTGACATCCAATGCGGCGACGCTTATGATGCACTCAGCTACTGCTGGAGTAAGAGTATCACAAGCCTCGCCGATGCTCTAGATGCCGATGCAGAGATAACTATGACGGATGATGCGGACTCGGGGCTCGAAGCTCGGCAACTCAAAGTGCGCGAGCTTCTCAGCGACCCGCAATATAGATATCTCTACGTTTTGCTAGGGGCGACCTTACCCGAGGGCAGCATCTTCTGCGACGGGCTCGAAATGACGGTCGGCGGCGAGTTGTTCAGCGCCTTGGAGTGGATGCGGGACGAGACCGAAACACGACGCCTTTGGGTCGATGCGCTGTGCATCAACCAGAATGATATGCAAGAACGGAACGAGCATGTCAAGGTGATGGGCAGCATTTATGCAAACGCGTCTGTAGTCAGGGTCTGGCTGGGAAACGAGATTGGCGTGGAAGAGGATGCCTTTCGGGCACTAAAGGAGCTTGACAAGCTGCTTACTGACATTTGGGATGACCTCAAAGACGCTAGTTTTGCGGAGACACCGGCAATCTTCCAATCCCATCCACAATGGTATACGATTGAATGGGATGCTGTGGCCAAGTTCTTAGGCCGTGCTTGGGTATGCATCCCAGCCTGTTTACACTCTCCCAAAGCGCTTATGGATAAAACGACGGCAAGTTTATTAATCATGCTAATCGTTGAACGTCGAGCGTCTATAGTTCGAGCGCATCTGGGTCGTGCAAGAAATAGCCAACGCCAAGGAGGCTATCGTCTACAGCGGCGGTTTTTCGGTACCGTGGAATTTTTTATCCAACATCCTCTCAGCCCTTCAGAGCTACAAGCAAAGCAATCTCATTGAAAATCCACCTGCGGTGAAGTCAGTTTGCACAAAAGCGCACCTTCGGAGGAGAAAGTTAGGAGGGTCTTTCGCCGCCGACATTCTCGACCTCCTCGAGGGGACCCGCGACCTGAGGAGCACCTTTGCAAGCGACAAGGTGTATGGGATTCTCGGCCTCGTTGATGGAGCCGCCATGGTTGAGGTTGACTACGCAAAGAGACCGGAAGACGTGTTTACAGATCTTGCCGTCCATTATCTTCGCGGCGGGCTGCTGCATGTCCTATGTTACTGCGTGGAATCGAGCGCGCCAGCCATGCTTAAACTACCCTCGTGGGTTCCTGACTGGACAAGGCCCGGATATGTCGAGCCGTTGCTCACCCGTGGCCTGGGATGCAAAGCTGCAGGCGACACCTCACCGCAATGCGAGATCGATGTCCAAGCCGGTGAGATCCGCCTTCAAGGCCGCCTGCTCGACACGGTACGTGTGGTCGACGAGAAGGCCAAGATCCCGCTGACGACAGTTTTACCTGATTGGCGCAACATGAGCGACACGGACCCGCGAGCAAGGACCAACGACAAGTATAGGCGGGAGCAGCGAAACATACACGAGAGCTGGGAGAACATGCTCCGCCTGGCCTGGCCGACCCCGGAGGACTTCACGTGGGCCAAGCACGAGGCTCTGTGGCGAACCTTTATGTGCAACCGGACGCGGGAAAATGAAGTTCCTCAAGGAGACAATTATGGCCCGGCCTGGGAGCGGCTGCTGGAATGGATGCACTCGCACACCTTGGACGCTGATGGCGAAGATGAGGAGATGCCTTACATTAGAACTGTAGTGCCGCAAACAATGTCCAGCATTTTGGGAGAACTGTTGGGCCATTTTGGCAGAGACGGTATGCTGGACATGGTTAGGGGTGCTCATATGAAGTGGTGTTACCATCGTCGTTTCTTCGTCTCCGAGGCGGAGCGATATGGGTGGGCCGCTGACGGGGCGCTTCCTGGCGACATTATCGTCGCCTTTTATGGCTGCGACTACCCATTTCTTCTCCACGGTGTACATGGTGGTTACCGCATTGTCAGCGATTGCTACATTCACGGCCTCATGGATGGTGAATGTCTCGAGACAGAAGATTTCGAAGAACGAGAGTTTCTAATTCTGTAAGGCTGCTTGTTATATTCAAAGTAAAAGTTGTCAGAAACACTTCATTCTGCATGGTGTCAAACAATACTCCTGGTGTCAGAATCTAGCACTTCTGGGGCCAATAATGGTGATGATTGTGAATTGATTGAGTTGTTGTTGTTGTTGTCAACTGCTGTGGAAATCTCTGGCTTCCAGGGGCCTCTGTTGCCAAGCCGGCTGCTTCCGCTGATGGCCCCAATTGCTTATATAAGCTGACACCTGGAGTGTCTCCGAGCTGAAGGTATCGTGATCGGCAGCGGCACTGAGTTTGATCAGTCCACAGAAGGCCAACTAGCAGCTACTTGACTTGTACGACAGACGCCTTGGCGTACGCTCCTAAACAGACCTCCCAAGAGCTGCCATCGGTTTTTAATGACTCCGATGGCGACGAAGCCGGCCTGGGCGGAGGAAGCTCGTGAAGGAACCTAAAAAAAACCATCTCCAGATAAAATTATATGCCCACAGGGGTCATAGGAATACTTAGAGCAGCCGCGGGGGACACAACGACCCAAGCCTTGACCCAAACGCGAGCGGGTTCTTCACTGTCCCCTCGCAGCGCTGGGCTTGGGCCTTCTTGTCCGCGGGGACAACCGATCCGGACATCCACCACACCGGGCTGTACCACCATAATGACCCGGCAGCCACCACCACCACCACCACCACCACCATTGCTGACGATGCCGTCTTCGCTGCGGAAAGAAGCGCTGCTCGCCGGGGTGGTTTGCGCAGGCCAGAGACCCATGAGCCGTCCACCGGGCTCGAAAAAGCGGGTCCCGTCCAACTCGTCCCACCCCACGCAGCGCACGGCGTCAACGCGCGACCACAGGCCGCAGGAAAACCGCAACGCTCCGTCAATCATGGTCTCTAGGCTGCGGTCGCGGTGCCGGACAACGGCTGGGCGGCGTTCGCCGGCCTGATCGTCGAGGAGGAAGCGAGCGGGACTGCTGAGAAAGTCGTCTGTCAGCTTCCGAGTATACCTTTGGCGGCATGCAAGGAGCGCGCACGCAGCCGCCTGGTTGTTGCTGCTGATATCGAACCTCACCGGCGCATCATCCTGGAGGTGCATGCCGCCGCTAGCAAAAATACGCATGATTTGCGTCCGCAAGCCGTGCTGCGTCGGTGCGAGCGCCGCTGCTGCTGCTGCTGCTGCTGAGAAGACCCAGCCAGGAGACACGATGATTTCGGCACACAGAAAATGGGTCAGCATCCCCTGGAGAAGTGCGCAGCCTACCGCTCCGCTGCCCAGCCCGCTGCAGTCGCCGTCCAGGATCGCCGCGGGGAGTCGCCCATCCTCGGTCAGCTGCAAGAAGCCGCCGAGCCCACGGCAAAGCTGCTGCTGCTCGGCCGGACTAAGCCCAGCCATGAGTCGGGCCGAGTCGCGAGGTCCGTATGCGCGGGCCCAGCCGCTCCATGCGCAGAGTATTTAGCGGGCTACTATTGTTGGTTAGCGTTACTTTGCACACCCTCTCTTTTCGCACCGCTGAGTCTCGCACCCCCATCCATGGAGACATTCTCGCCCGAGTCTACCCGGATTAGCTCGAGGACACATTGGGCCTCCCGGCTTGGTTGTCGGTCAAATGTAACTCGTAGTCGCATCCACAAATGGCCGCGACTGAAGTTTTTCTCGCCTTCTGCTGCCCCGTGGAAGTGCATGTGGCGGCTCTATCTATCCAAGGCTCCCATCTCTAAGTATTAGGCCGAGGCGGTACGTTTGGTGTTCGTTGCTCCCCAGGTACCATCGGAAGCGCTTCAGTACAGGTGATTCAACTTTCCAACATAAATTCACAGCGGAGCTTCATGGCTGGACAGCCACCATAGCGAGCTACATAACCGACCATCAAATAACTTGATATTTGAACAAATGATCATAAATGAAAGAGACGGTGCCACTGCAGCGCCATTGTTTGCCTTGCGATGTCAGCCCACATTTCAGTCCCCGCCCCTCTTTGCGACGTTGACATTCTGGTCGAGCTTTCAGTGCCGGAGTAACCTAAACCCCTACAGTCCCCCGTAGGCCTACTGTAAGGCAACCTATTGGAGCAAGGACTCAGGGTGATCGAGTGGCTGCGCAGTCTGGTACAGTCTGGCAAGCTGCTCGCACATCCCCCAGATGCGTCGGCGATTAGCCACAGCCAGGAACGGTCCCCGCATGTCAAGTTGCGGTTTCGTCACCTTTTGCGCCCAATCAATGACCAACTTGAAGTTCAGACGAGGCCCAAGCCCGGGCTCATGAACAAGGTGGATGAGCTCATAGAACCACGGAAGCTCGCGGGAAAGACAGTGTCTCCAGAGAGGAGCGTCACCTGCAAGAACGGAATCCAACGTTCTAGACGCCTGGCTGAGCGCCATAAGCGAAGAGGCGGGGAGCAGCTCGGCAATCGCACAGATGACGTCGTATGGAAGGTTGCGGAACACGTCGCAGGTAACCCGGTCGGCGGCTCCAGCCTCGCCATGCTTATCGGGAAGCTGAAACTTATCGTTTGCGAGAATCGACCGCATGAGTGGCCTGAGGGTCTCCCCCTCGATGGGCTCCGCGACAAAGATCTCCTCTCCGGGGTATGAACACCAGTATTGTTCCATGTTTGGACAGGGTTCGCCGTAGTCGAGTTCGAGTCGCGGGCAGAACTCAGTGGTCAACTCCTTCATCACGCCGAAGAGTCTATCCTCGTCGAGCTGGGAGGCATCCCTTACGCCCGTGATGCAGCAAGCTAGGAGCTCGTAGCAGCAAGGATGGAAAGGAAACACAACAGGGCCGCCGTCAATATGCCAGTAAGCCACAAGCTCTCGACCGGGTGCGTTCGTGATTGGGTTTTGATGGTCGCTGGAGTCCACGGGCACGATAACTCGCCCATACTCATATGCGCGCCCAATTCCAGAGACGAAGGGCTTCTTGCCGGCGGTGTTGCGAAGGTCCTGACCTAGCACTTGAATCTTTTCGACCCATGCAACGTCATCGGCGGTCAGGATTGTCGGGTCGTAGGTGTACATCTCTTCCTCGGTGCACATGGAATCGGCCGACAAGGAGTCGTTGTCATCCACGTCGTCATCAGAGTCGTCGTCTGGCCCAGAGGACAGCTCACCGGCTGCCTCTCTCGCTTCGTACTCCTCCATGGTTTCCATGTCACTAAGGATAGAGACCGAGTGGGTGCGTGGAATGTTTCGGGCTTTCCGGATTTCGGCCTCACGAGCCATCCGACGCAGAAAGCGCGATGAGCGTGGCTTCCGCGAGACCTCAGCGCCGCTTGTCGGCCCTCCGCAAATAGCGCAATATAAATCCCAGGAGCCCATGCTGAGGAAGATTATATAGCGGCGTGATAATCATTCCAAGTTTTGAGGTGCGGGTGGGAAGCATTTTATCTTAGCTCTGTACTAGGGGTGCTGCAGGGAGGGAGGGGGTGTTGCTGCCTAAATAAGCGACTCACATCCGTCCCCAGGATGGACGCCACAGATTGGGCTATCGCTTTATTGCTCATCTTTTGTTGTTTAGTACTTTGTAGAGCGCTGCGACGGGATATCAAAGCCCTGTTACAGCTGCTTTTGCGACGCCAGACGGATCATAGGTTATTACCGACAATGATACACTCAGCATATGCTGGTCAATTAATACCAAAAGGCTCGAGGGACTGCTTCCGCAAATGGTGTCATTCTCGGACCTTAGTTTAGATCTGCTTCTCATCCTTCGGCGAGTTGGACTCAGAATCTGGGACAGATAAGATGTGGGATTCATACTCCTGCATCGCAGGTGATGTCTCAGATAACTTTAACAATATTTATTCTTTGAAGTTACGGCTTCGAAACTCAACTGCCAACATTAGTGTGCTAAGGGTTTAATTGCAGACGCGAGATCTAGATACACGATGCAACAATATCCCCCATCATATGCCTCGGCAATATATGCTAGAGACAATGCTCAGACGGTAGAATGGGACTTCCTAATCACAGTAGTATAGATACCATCATCGTGCCGACGGGGGAGTGAGGAAACTTTTGGTTCCTCATGCTAGTAATGCATTGTTTATTTGTACTCTACTGCTTAGCATCTCTCCCGCGCACTAGAGTCTCCCTCTGCGATTAACAGTGTAACCCATTGAGAGTTGGCTAGCCTTCATTGATCTCCCGTTCCCTACCAACCCTTTGCGTCCTGCCAAACGATCTGTCATCTACTCCGCCTCTAGGAGTGCAGACCGTAACACGCACCCAATCTCCCGCCGGATTTACGCTCCGGTGTGGGTCGGAACCACTGAAGCAATGCCATGAGACAACTAGCAACGGTCGATGGCTGGTTTTTATTATGTGCCGCGAGAAAATAGCAAAGATAGCGGAGAGGACAGATTTAGAAAAACGAAAAGAGGTAGCAAGATGGAAGCCTAACACTTTCACAGAGGATTCATCCCTTTTGTTTCTTCTATTTACTTTTCCTGATGCGTCACTCACAGCCGCACACAACCCATATACACCGCCATGGGGCCTCTCAAAGGTGAAGGGAAACATAGCTTAGAAGAGAAGAATCTGGGAGGCGATGAAGTTACACATCAACAAGCCTGGACGCTACCAGAGAGATGCTATCGTCAGTAGGAAGTGCTTCTCCAAAAAGAATCATGAGCAGTTGGTCATCGATGCCCATGATATCGAGAACGATATTCTTACTGATATAACTCTGCAGTCCTCACCAAAATTTTGCTATCACGGCAATATCTTCATCATGCTGGTCGTTCTCCAAGAAAACCGCGTTACTAGCAGCTTCGTCAATATCCACCCTTCGCTGCGGAACTAGCAGTAACAATATTAGTTGGCGTAAGCTTCTGCAGCGACACCTTTGATTGATATTTTGTTTCTTTCCGAATGTCTTCTAATAGATATTGGGTTTGCTCCAGCCAGACGAGCTGAAAGGAAGCCCATGGAAGCCCAGCTAACGTAGTTAGTTCAGCTGGCCATGGCTATCTCTTGCTACCTACTTTGCCACATCCAGTACTATAACAGAGGCTCTCTGGCGAAGTGTTTCTGACAAGCATCACGACCCAACTTCGTGACCAAGGGCCGCATAGGCGGGCCCTGCCCAGGAATAGCCGAGGTTACCGTGTGGGTCCCTGCGATAAGGGCCACCCATGCTACCCACGCCACCAGAGACCAGACAAGCCAGTGGCCAAAAAGGGCCCAGCGTAGCCACCAAAGACACCCACGGCCAGCCTACCACAGAGGCCCCCTAAGGGAGACGACAGGCCCTTCATACGGATCCTGAGCCCCAAACATGAGCTGGCCAAAGCCAACAACCAGAACAAAGCGGAACCCTCACTCGCAAGGGCGACGTCGCTGTACGGGCTAGCTCCGAGATCGAAAAGGCCCTCACCATGGCCTTCACCAACATACTGGCGATACGGTGCGAAAAGGACCAGCCCAGCCAGGCATAGGTAGTCGAAGGAGTCCCGCGCCAGATCGTTACCACCGAAGGCCTAGAACCCCTTAGGGAAGTTCATCTACGACGAAGTCAGGAGCGTCACTGGCCAGGCCCCAATTCAGGTCCGGGAGATCGCCTCGTGGATTATCGTTACCCTTGCGGAGCCCACGAAGTAGCGCTTTCGCCCGTTCGGATCCAACTAGAACAAGCCGATCCCCAACAATCAACCCAAAGTAACCCAGTGCAACAAAGGCCACAACTTCACCCACAACACGGCCGTTTGCAGGGGCAACACCAATTCCGGCAAATGCGGCCCTAGCCGAGACCGAACCCCCACCTCGAAGGAGAAAGACTACCGTGCGGCCTCCACAAATAAATGCCCACACTGCCTGGTCCACACGGCCCACGTTCACCAAATGCACACATAGCCCAGCCCGTAGTCGTCAACGGCAAACTCGAGACAAAAACCAAGGCCCAGCTGAGAAGCATCCGGAACATAGATAGTACTAAGACAAAAGTTTGGGATCACGCTTGTACGTGAAACGTTTCGTCGTGGTGCCATATTTGGCTTCGCAGTTCCCACCATCTCTTGCGGCGTTGCTCTCCAGTTGTCGAACTGTCAAGATCGATCTGCAAATGTGGCATTCATCCTTCGCAAACGCAGGGCTAATGTTGGAAATGTGATAGTCAGTCTGCATGTTAAAATGAGAAAAGGGCGGGGAGGATTGGGCCCTTCGTTTCCCCGGGTCATAGCTCCAGTGCTTTTGACTCTCATTCGCTTGCCTCGGCTTGGCTTGTAAGGATGGAGTTTGACTTGGCTGAGGAGGCGCAAGCCTCACGCCGCAATGCGGATTAGCCCGCGGCAGGGGCTGAACGCTATTCCAGATTTGTTATTAGCCGTGACCTTCTCCTCTCCACCTGTGCTCGAAGAAGCGCCTCAACGAAGAACTAGTGGCATCCTTATTGGCCTTCTGACGTTACGGAGCCCGTTGAGGAACATTCCAAGGTTGGCATGCAGGTAAGGGCGACGTCGGCTCGGGAACACAAGTCAGTGCATGTCCCCACTCCCCCGTTCATAAGATGTGAGATTCACTTGGAATTTGTGTCCACCCATCCTTCAAGAAGAGGAAGGGGGGGCCCTCCTCGTTTTGACAGTTCGTCTTTTTCAAGATTGACAACATTTTGTTCCCAAACACTAGTATCCCTCCCCACACTTACATCATGGCCAAGTTCCACCGACATACCCTAGCCATCCTGGCTGCCGCCCTGCTTCAATGGCCGTCGGCCTCGACCGCTGTGAAATTTACCATGACGAACGAACCAGCCTTCGAGGCGATGCGAAAATGCGCCCAGGTCTGCGTGGCCGCGCCCTTCGGCAGCTTACCGGAGAAGCTCGACTGCAAATACCCCTACCAAAATGAGTGTCTCTGCCGCGTGGACCTCGCTGGTGAGGCGAGCAAGTACCTTACATCCTGTGTTGTGAAGGATTGCACAGTCGGACCTCCAGATGCCGACGTGTCATCAATGATGAGCAACTACAACTCGTACTGCTTGTCGAACGGCTTTGACGTCACGGCTGCGCCTGCCGTTGCGACTTCAGCGAGCAGCAGTAGCAACAATGGTGCGTTTTATTGCCTTGAAGAACTACACTGCCACGATGATCTTAGTGCCTAATTTCTATTCCACCCTAAGCAGGACGTACAACGGGCGGACCGACACAAACGGCTATAAGCGAGGATAGCGGGAGTCCGTCGACTAGTAGAGGAGGGTTGAGCACCGGTGCCTTGATCGGAATTATTCTTCCGATAGTCTCCATCGTGGTTGGCCTTATCGGTATTGCGGTCAAGATATACTTCGGGCGGAGGAGGAGGGCGGAAGAGGCTGCGTCAAATGGCTCGTTTGGCCACCATAAAGACGGCAATGGATATTATTATCCTCGCTAGGGTACAGGTGCCTCCTGTCGCAGTTGAATGTGGCCAATCTACGTTCATCAAGGAAGGGCCTTGCCTAGATGAGGCTTGCGTTTGGTATTTTCCATAGCTTGTGCGGGACCCTATGGCCTGTGCGTAGCGTTTTCTGCGTGCTCCCACACTCAGTACAGCTTGCGTAGCTTACTGCGTGTCCGTAGCATCTCTCTGGGTTGTGCCCGAGGTAGTTAAGATAGTCATGGCGATGGACCTAGGCTATTACGTGTACAAGCCATAAAGCGTACACCACTCGTGTGTTCTAAGTCTGTCTAATGTCTATCTCCAAGGACGGTGTTGGGTCGAGAGATCTAGAAGTGGCTGTGAAATCAACATCAAGTTGATATCTTGACCTTACAGTGCTCGGAAACCTTTAGATACCCCCATCGTCACGGCTTCCTAGGAGATGTCGATCTTAATTCCGGCCGAAACAACGTTCCTTGGGTGGAATATGGTTGCACTGGTTATCGTAGTTGAAGCTAATAAGAGCTAGGCTGGGACAGCAGCCGTTAGTAGAGTAATTTGAGAATTGTTGCTGAGCAGTCACTGGCAGCCGGGACCGCTAAGCCATCAGAAGCCGCTGATGCAATGATGGACAACGGTCGAAGCAGTTGAGATGGCGAACTGAAATTCCAATCATGAGCGCCCCCGAACGTTCGTGATAACTTCTTACTTTCGCCTCGATTTTCTCTACAATCACAAGACCATTCCTTCTCCTTCCTTCCTCTATCAGCAAGCTCGATCCGTCCCCTCTAGCCCTTTGGGGTCCCGACGGTGCTGATGCTCACCTTTCGCTTCTGCGTGGCCCTGTTATCAAAAGCGCCTCCGCCCTATAGCGGTGGATGAACTTGATGTGACTCTAAGTTGGGTTGGAACAGGTGTTCAGAACACAGATGCCAGCACAAACTAGGACAAGAGACAACTGAGTTTTGGCATCCTCATGGGAGCATTCCGAGTACCCGAGATAAAAGTGATCCCACTTTCCAGAGCCCTCAGAGGGTGAGTGTTGAGTACTCCGACTAGGCATACGACGACCACGCCAGCATAACACACCAAAGAAACTATGCAAACCGAGACGATGAGGTGCTGCCCAGGAGAGCAGAATCCGACTCTGTACACGGCGGGGACATGCCGCCACCGTGTTCTGTGTTCCGGGGACCAGCACCACGTCGCTCTTCGTCACTAGGAAGCGTCTGTGAGGAAGGGAAAAGAGCTCCGCAACCGCCAGCGTGTTGGGTCCGCCGAAGTGTCGCCGGTACGCTTGCCGGTGGGGAATGGAGCACGCACTGCCGGGCGTGATCAAACGTTAAGTTCAGACTCTGACACGGCCTCCGTACCGGCCGGTCGCGCCCACACTCAGACAACGGCGGTATTATTGCCGATGCCGGTTCATCCTCTGTCAAGGATACCTGGGCTTGCTGGCGTCAACAATTCAGACCCTCGTCACAAACCATGCCGAGTACTGCTCCCTCTACTGTAACCAGGGGCAGACCCCGTGGCCGGTTGGTGAGGCAGATTGTGGAGAGGCTTAAGGGGGGAAGCAACGAAGTTGGCCGTTCGGACAAGGCTCCACCACGATAGATCTCGCTGCTGGCGGTGTTATATCTAGTTCTAGCTCTCCAAACGTTGGAAGAGGTGTGTTGTCGACATCCACGCCATGTTACACTAGCAGCAATGACACCTATTAGCGCTTGTTTTGGTTGTGTTGTGGGTAGGTTTGCTTAGCTGAGTATTGTTGTCGTCATCTTTGGAAGTAGAACTTCCGGTAGCTGCGTAATGCTCGCTGTAGGGGTTGTGGTATAGGCTCTGGGTGATCTGTGTGGGGGTTTGGTAGGGCTGAGCACCTGTTGTGGAAACTGCTGAGCATAAAATTCATGCACGAAGCGCCGAAATGGTGTGTGGTCGGGACAGGTCCGGGTCACCATTGTGTGAGGCAGCCAGGCAGGCAGAAGTGTCAGCAAAGTGCTGAAAACTCAACATTGTCTTTCCGACTCATCTAGGATACGGCGTGATCGTCTTGTGACATTTTGCTTCGGCTTCGAGGCATTTACCGACAAAACTCGCGCTCTGAACCTTGCCAAATGGTGAACTGTAACGAGCGGGGCTGGGATCACCCACTAAGACGGGGCCCCTAAACTTGGTCTGGGCCCTATTTTCAGCCCCCAGCTAGAGTTGTCAGAAAAAAAGGGGTTCAGAGGCCCTGGCGATCGGGTCGGCGAAGCCGACTAGATGGCTTGCACTACCAGAGCGCTAGTAAGGCTGAGCCACCATAAGGCACAATCTAGATTCTGCAGATAGGCCTATAAAGAAGGAGGTTCTGGCTGCAAGCCAGAACCCAGACAAGTAATACGGTTACACAAGAGGAAAGTCAAGGCTGCTAATTTCAAAAATAAGACACATTTTAGTCATTTTTATATATAGGACCAATTCCGGGCTCCCTCGGCTACAGTTGAAGTGATTAAGCATGCTGCAGCGCAGCCTGCCGAAAATAATAACCTAAACAAATCCTGAGCCGGGACTGAGCCAGGGTGAGCAATTTCACGTAGGCAAGGTAGGAAAAAGGAAATCTCGTATACCCAGATTCGTCTCACATAACAGGAATTTCGAAGATTCTGGTCTTTGTGCATGGCTGTCTGAGGACAAAGGGGGCGAGAGCAACTTCGCTTCTACCTGGAACCAGGTGCCTTTATCCCCTACATATGCGAGCATCATCGCTCGCGGCTCGCTTGATGAACTCCAGAAGATCCTCCATGACGACCCGGTCATGCTCAGTGGCCGTGATGGGGACGGGAACACGACGCTTATTCTGGCCGCCAAGCACAAACGATACGATGTCTTGTGTCATCTCCTGGATAACCAGGATGTGGACTTTTCCGCCGTCAACAAGGCTGGAAAGACGGTGCTTCACCATATGACATCCTTCAAGGAAGAGGAACTGGACGAAGTGCTACCAAAGTTGATACGTAAAGGGGCCGATATCGCCCAAGAGGCACTGCCCAGTCGGGACGAGAGCGATGGATTACTCTTTTCCTTGGGTATTCGGTGCTGTCCCGTTCTCAAAGCCGTTTTGCACAACGACATGGTTCTTCTCGAAGGTCTACTGAACGCGTCCCACACAGACGGCTCAACCGAGGGCGTATGTCGCGTGTGTGAGGCCGGATCCGGTTTCCGACGCATTTTAGCTGTGTCATTCTCACTCTTTCAAGCCAACGCCATCGAGATTCTCATCGGACACCTTCAAGCAAACAAAAGCCGGAGTGGCAGCGATCATGCCGTCGACCTCGATCGGATCGAGGTCTGGGTAGGCCCGGAGTTGTTGCCGTTGCACAAAGTTCCATTCAGCAGCGTTGCTGTTGCTGCAATGAACCTTCCCGAGTGCTTTTTCCGAGCAATGACGTTGGGCAACAGGTACAAGGACTCGCTGGACAAGGTTATCCAGTTCCTCCTCAAAGCAACGCTGGTTGACCTGGAAAGCCGGGCATATTCAATGCTGTTAGCTGCGGTGAATGGCGGCAGCCTAGATGGAGTGGAAATAGTCCTCGAGGATGCGAGTAAGCGGGGCCGTCCTCCGCTTTGGTGGCTGGAGGCATGCAATCGGGTCATTAAGGGGCGGGGCATCTCTTCTAACCCCCTCTGCGTGTCAATTAGCCTCGGGCACAGGAAAATATTCGATAGGCTTCTCAGAGACGACCGTTCCTTTTTGCGTCGGAACCCGGAACTCAAATGCCTCAGGCCAGGTTGTCGAGGTCCACAACGAGGTGTGATTGACAAAGCATTCCGGGTGCTTTTCGGCCTATCATTGTGTCGCGTTGACCAACATACCCACATAATTCCTCTTGCTAGAAGAACTCTTTCAGCTGCGGCAACAGCTCGCCACCAAGACAGCTACTTCTTGTGAGTCAATCCTTCATCATAATTCAGTCGATTGTGCACCCAACACCAAATTGGCCAACTGAACTGCTGCTTACTCACTGTGCAGATCTTATACCATGACGCATGTGAACGCTCCCCTGATTGTGGATGGACGCACTGGGCCGAGGCTACTTAGTCGGGCCATTCTTAATTCTTCCTTCAAAGCCGCGGCAGTCCTTGCAAGCGGGTGCCCAGAGCTCTGGAGCACAGTAGGCTCGTGGTCGGGATTTGACACACCGTACCTCCTCTCGTTGGATACCATGGTATTCACGGCGCCGCTGAGCCGAAATCAGCCGCCCGCTGATCGAAGCCCTATATTAAACCCTAACCCTACTACACCGCCACCGGCGAAATTCGCAAATATTTACGGTGGCTCTAGTGTGGCCGCCGTGCTTATTTCCGGATATCTATGGCGCCGGCTGATTCGGCCGCTGATTCGTCACGGCCCCCGGAGCCTCCACTATAGTACAGGGCGCTAATGCGCCGTGGCCACACCATTACAGCGGGGCCAGTGCCGTAAGTAACCGCTAGTCGCGCCTTTCAGGGAGTCTGGCCCCCCCCCGCTCCGCTCTAACTCTCCGTCCCTAACCTTCTCTTCTTTCTGGTACCGTAGGCCGGCCTCCTTTGCGCTATGGCTCCCCGGAAGTGATAAGCGCCGGCTTTAATGCTGGTGCCGGCTGGGCTATTAATTACGGTAGCTGGATCGGCCGGTATGGAATAACCCCTGGCTAGCTAAAAGGGGCTAGTGTAAGTAAGGATTCTAGCGGCACGGCTGGAACGCGTTATTGTTAATAACGCTAAGCTCTGGGCTAATATACAGAATATCCTTATTATAATTAAAGTGGTGTGGTTGAAAAACATGTCGTTAGTGTATAAGCCGAAGTAGGAAGAATTCCAGTGGTTCTGCTGGTGGAAACAGTATTAAAACGGCGAGATAGTGACGGAGGATAAGCTCCTTTTTTTCCTTATTAAGGAGGTTATAAATCGGCTGTTACAGTTACAGAGCTAGAAGGCTGACGGTAATATGCCGCTTTTAGAGACTTGGTTTGCCTAGCAGTTAGTTCAGACTTATATCACCGCCATTACGGACCTTTACTAATTGTAACAAGCCCTTAGCATAAACACCTACCCCTTACCTTAAGAGGATAACGCTTAGGAGTATATTAAATCTCTTTAATATTGTGATATAGAGTGGTAGAAAGCTAACTACACTAATAAGGGCTAAAATACTATTCTTAACGGCTATTTAAAGGATAACTTTAAGCGGGTTGCTGGGGAGTTGTGGGGCTATACCAGCCAGTTAGCTAAATATTACTTTTAGATTTTAGCTAATATATTTCTTAGCTATTATATACTTACCCGTAGCAGTAACCGCCGGAGCTTTAAGATCTCAGACCTTTTTACGTTCGAATTCGCTAGTAAGGGGCTTATTTAGTATATACCGTTTATCACCATTATACGGGCTGGAAAGCAGAATTAACACGGCTACTTAGAAACTACCGGCGCCTTTTAAAGTTAAGACCCACTTATTTATGTTCTTAGTACGGTAACCTTTTACTTCCTATACTGGTAGGACCTTACTAATAAGCCGTTTCCCTGCTTTAAAAGTTAAGTGTAATGGTATGATATCTAGTTATTAAAAAGTATTAAAGCTAGCCCCACTTTTACGTTAATATATAATAACTAGTAGGATTAGGTTATTAAGGCGTTTACGTACGTTAGTATCTAGTTAAATAAAAAGACCTATATTAGCCGAAGCTTTAGAGTGAAGATGGTGGAGTTAAAGGGGGTAAGTGAGGCGCAGATTCGCTATACTAATTAGTAGAATTAGGAGTAAATAGTTAGCTGTTACTTGAATTTATTACCTTAAAAGTTTATATAGATTATAGCCAGCTATCTAATGCAGATAAGGGGGTTTAAGATATGTTAAAGCTAAACGCTACCTTTAAACTTGCTGTTAACGTTAATTTAACTGGAGTTAAACTAGTAGGTAAATAAGTTTAGCCCTAGCTTAGAGTAAATAAATAACCTTACAGTAACTAGCTTTATAAGCTTATTATTCTACCTTTAAAAGGTGATTTTAAAAGACTTAATTATTACAACCTGCACCCAACACAGGCCTTAAGAGGACTGGCGCGGGTTAAGACAGAACGTATGGCAGGACGCTAACAAGTAAGGGGCGTTCTGAAGATAGCTTATTAAGCTAACACTCTTAAACAGGGGGTTTAATATCACTGTAAGTCGCTGTTACTATAATACACAGAAGTAAGTCTAAACAGTAAGACACAAATGAATAATTGAATACTAATATAAGGAACTAAAGTCCTTCACGGTAGTTATGGGCATAACTATAGCTATCTATATTAATTAACTGGGAGGTACTTTATATTTTACTTATAATGTTATAAGTGCTCGTTATATAAGCACTCTACACCGCGTAAGCGTTTTACTTATAAGGTTTCTCCTGCTTACAATATAAGCACTTAATATGCTGTAAGTAGCACCTTACTGGTCATAGGGGCTTCGGGTCTTTACACCCCTAACCTAGTGCGCCTAGGCAGTATGTACTGTCTTTTTACACTGTTCCTTCTACAGGGGATTTATTAGGCTGCCCTGGCTTAAGTGACAGCCTGTAAGGTCGTTACACGATTCCCCCTCTTTAACGTTCTTTTCCTACGAAGAACTTAAGAGGTAAGCTTCTCCTTTCACTATTTTACTATATAATAAATGTCCGGCTTTTGGGTCTTAAAATAGGAATAGGGTAAAAGCACTAACCGTTACCTAAACCTTACAACTTATATATATACGTTTAATAGCGAAATATCCCTTTATTCTTTTTATAAGTCTGCTAACCTTCCACTTATCTATTAGGTTTCGAACCGGTCTGACAGTTACAATTACTATTTAAAGAGGTATCGGCCTTCCTAGTGTAACGCTTTTAGTATTAGTAAGGCAAAGTTAAAAGCTTTTCTTGTTAAAAAGTAAAGTCTTAACTCGTAAGTCGAGTCTACTACTTAGCAGCTTTATAAAGCTACTGCTAAGCTTTAAGAAGCGTTAGCATGCTTAATACGCCTTTATAAGTAGCGGTTTTACCTTAAGGACTAGGTTACGAAAGCGTTTAGTCGTAAAACGGAGTTGTTAAAGTTCTAGGAAAGTGAAGAGGCTAAGCTAAACGCCTTTCTTAACGATATAGAGTCTTTTAACTAGGGGAACTTTCTAATGGGGTTTCCGTAGCGGGCGGTTGCTTTATAACTTAGTTTATAACTGTCTTCTTTAATAAGAGGTTATAGGCTTAACTTCTTACGAGAGTTTTAGTAACTTTTTCTTTTACTAACTTCTTTCCTTATTAATATTTATTTTTATGTAGAGCTTATTAGGGGCTTTAAAGGCCTAGCCTCCTTATTAGGTCTAAAGTCCTTATAACCTTAGTTAAAGGTTTTAATAAATGTCTTTCTATACTTATTAAAGAGTTTCCTACTGTTTTTTAAGCTTTAAGTCCTACAGTGGTCTTACTCTTCAGTATAGTAATTTAGATATTAGATTTTATCTTATTTCTAGTTTTTATTATTAGTTTTAGTTAGTCTAGATTCTTTTAGTAAAACTTTATAATTAGGTTTAAGTATTTAAGGTTTTTAACTAGTTTTTATAAGTTACTCTCGGGGCTGTAGTCTAGCTACTTAACGAGATATTCGAACGTGTTCTTTCCCCTTTATAAATCTATAACTTCCTTAACGTTATACTTATCCTCGTTAACGTCGATCTTAATCTTCTTTTCTAAAGAAACTTCCTTTAAGGTAGGTTTTAAAAGTAAGATGTGAAAAACCTTAATCTGTACTTTTATGCTAATAAGTAGGTTTAATTTGTAATTAGAGGTAGCGACTTTTTTCTTAATTTAGAACGGTCTGTACCTTTTAAAGTTAAGTTTCTTACTGGGTCGTTTCGAATGTAGGTTTTGCGAAAAAAGGTAGACGTAGTCCCCTTTCTGAAGAGTTAGTCCTTTAACTTATTCGCTATTATAGTAAAGTCCTTTCTTAAGTACTAATTACTTAGTTTAGTGTTTATTAATAAACTTTTTTATTCGTTTACGTGTGAACTTAAGTTTGGCTTATAAGTAGTTATATAGCTTTTATATTCGATTTACGTAGACTGCGGCTTAAGGGGCACTGGTAGGTGGGCTTTAACGGAGCTTAAGCTCCTTACCGTAATTAGCAAAAAATAGTAATATACCTGTTAACTTAATTAACGTTATGTTATAGGTTATCTGTGCTGTCGGTAATAGCTTAAGCTAATTATCTTATTTAAAGTTAATGTAGGTTTAGAGATATATTATAAGTATTTAATTAACTTACTCTATTTAATTATCTGTCTGTAAGTGGAATGTTGTTAAAAGCTTACTTTTTATATTTATTCTCTATATTAACCTTTATTAGAATTTCGATATAATTAGTTTATTTTAATCTATAACGATATTATTTAGCTAAAGGTGTTATAAAACTACCTCTTTCTTAAAGATATAAGTAAGTTACTTTACTGTTATATCCTTTAAAGTTAGTAGAAAGTAAGCTTATTTCGTTAATCTGTCGATTATTATAAGGATCTAGTTATAAGTAACTCCTGTAATAAGGTCCTTAGACTCTGGGATCCTAGTAACGAAGTTGAGTGAGATTGAACTCTATAGTGCCTATAATACGGGGAGTGGTTCGAGAAGTCTATAGGGCTTATGGCGTTAGTTCTATTTCTTATAGCAGATGTCGCAGTTATTAACTACTTCCTTAACTAACTTCTTTATTCTTAGGAAGGTATACGCCTGTTAAGCTTATATAAGAGTCTTAACTTAACTTATATATCCTTTAAGTTAAGACTTATAAACTTATTAGATATACTCCTTTTATTTATTTAAGTTGTAAATGTACGGTTTCTCTTAGTACTAGAGCCTTACTCCTGGTTTAAGTATACCGTTTATACCTTCTGTTAGCTATTTTAACTAATAACTAGTTTTATTGTAATTTAAATATATTAAGCACTCTTTCCCATAATCTTACATGTGCCTTAAGAAGTCTCCTAAGGGGTACTTATACTTACAGGTTCCTTCCATTAACCTTCTTACTTAAAAGTCTTATTATTACTAATAGACGTTATACTTTGTTTATAAGTTTATACAGACGTTAATAGTCTGTTCCAGTATTTAATTATCTAACACTTATAATGTATACTTTAATATACCGTTCTTAACTTTATTAAATATAGTGACGGGAATTAGGACCAGATTAGTATCTTTATAGTCCTGTCTCTAACTAAAAACATTAGTTTACTTATTATCTTTTCTTTTAATATAGTAAATCTGGAAGTGGAATGGGGTTATTAACTTTACCCATTATACTTACCGTAAGCTAAGTTCCTTTGTCAGGAAGTACTAGAGGTTATTATAGTCTGAAAAGACCTGGACTGGTTCTTCTATACCGCTTAGATACGGTACCTACTTAATAAAGCACTAAATGATTGCTATTAGTTTTTTATTATAGATTAAATATTATAAGGTTAAGCTGTAGATTCCTTTTAATAAGAAGGTAACTAAGTAGCGTTTCTTATTATCCTAGACTTAATTAAGTTCTCTATTAATTACGAACTCTAAGGAGTCTGTTTTAACTTAGAAAGGTTTTAAGAAATTAGGAAGGGTTAAGATTAAAGTTATAATAAAGGTATATTTAAGGTTTTTAAACGCCTTCTGTTATCTATCGGTCTACTTAAATGGTTTTCCTTCGCTTATAAGTTTGTAAAGTAATCTTACAATTTTCGTAAAGTACCTGATAAAATAGCGATAAAAGTTTGTAAAGTTAATAAAAGCTTATAACTCTTTTTAATTCTTTAAAGTAGGCTAATCTTTAATTGCCTCTGTCTTCTCTAGTTATATTTTAAGCTTTCTAGGGGTTACCTTAAACCTTAAATAGTTTAGTTCTTAAATGTAAAAATAACTCTTCTTTAAGTTTACTGTTAGTTTTACTTTTTTAAAAGCTATTAAAACTTATTGTATATATTTTTAGTATTCTTTTAAAGTTTTGGAATAAATTAAGATGTTATTTAAATATATAAAGATAAACTTATCGAGGAAGGGGTGGAGGACACTGTTGATAAGGCTTTGGAAAGTCGCGGGGGCGTTTATTAATCCTATTGGCATGACGTGGTACTGGTAATACCTGTTACGAGTCTGAAAAGCCGTTTTATGCTCGTCCTCCTCCTTTACTCTAACGTAGTTAAATCCTATAGGGAAATCGAGGCTGGAGAATTAATTTACTTTAGTAATCCATTCTTATATCTCTGTAATAAGTGGTAATAAGTAGCGATTTTTAATTATATCCTTATTTAACGTTTAGTAATTAATAACTATATATAGCTTACTGTCTCCTTTCCGTAAGACGAACAGTATTAAGTACTTTGTTAAGGACTGGGACTTTACGATAAACCTATTCTTCAGGTTCTTATTAATATATTCCTGTAGGGCCTTAGCCTGCTGGGGGTTTAAGTGGTAAGGTTAGAAGTTGTAGAGTTTTGCTCCTGGTTTTAACTTGATTTTATGGTCTTATAGTCTGTAATCTAGTAATTACAGTATCTTTTTTTAAAATAAGGTGAACTTTTTATATTTAACAGGTATTTTAAATAAATTAACTTCTTTACTTATCTGTAAATTAGCTTTTAACTTCTTTTTACCTTTTAAATTGTTATTTAGGTAATGTAGTAGACCTTTTAGTCTTTTAACTGTTTTAGTAAACCTAACCTAAACTGTGTTTAGTTTTAAGGGTTTAATGTGTTTTTAAATGCTTTATATATCTCTAGAATAGTTCGGTACCTTCTTAGTTTTCTCTAAATAGTAATTATAATTAAGGGACTTATTAAAGGTAAAGTAGCTACTCCTTTAGTTAATTACAAGGTTATACTTTTCTAGCTAAAGTAAACTTAAGATTATATTATACTTAGTAATTAGTGTAACGTTAAAGTCTACTTATTATTCGTCCCTATCTACTTTAATTAGGAGTGGCAAGTAGTAAGTGACTTTATTATTATTATACTAGTATAAGCCTCTTTCTCTATTCTGAATAGGAATTACCTCTTTATACTCTTAGTTAAGGAGTTTCCTTCAGTTAACTAATAAGGGGTGTATTAGGTTAGAAATACTCCCGCTATTAATTATTACTTTTACCTTAAATAACCTCCCTTTTCTATTTATTAAACTGATATTAACAGAATAGTGCTTATGCTCCTTTAATATCTAAGTTATAGTAATTATCTGTCCTTAAGGTCTTATTTAGCCTAACCTTTAAGTGCCTTTTCTTCTTTTTAAGGTTTTTGCTAATTAGCGAACTATTAGTTTCCAGCTTTTTTAAAGGGCTTACAGCCTTTTCCTAATTCTTTCTAAAAAAACAGGTAGCTTTAATAAACCTAGTAATTAACCTTTTTTAGGTTTTCACGCCTTAACGTCCAGTTAACTTCGAACGGTACAATATTCTTAAAGTCTTTAATAAGTCGATAATACGCTTTACAGGCTTAAATTACAGTAATGTCTTTCTGCTCTTAAATCCGTTAATAATCTTCTTACTTCTACTATTCTCTAGCTTTTCCGTTAAGGTATAATAAGCATATTATAACTGGGCAGTTATTAAGTATTCCTCCTTGCTAACACGTGGTAAGGGCTTAGTTAACTACGGTAACTTTCTACTTATTACTAGATTCTCTTATTAGGGAGTAAGAGACCTAGTAATAGGTTAGTTCTAACTTTACTTTTGTTGAAATGCAAAAGGGGTCAAGGCATTGGAAAGCAGTGTGTGTTGAAGGTGATTCATTATTTCTATCTTCGAGAGTGGAAGCCGTGTTATTATAGCCGTGAGGGTGGCCAGTGCACAGAGTGCATTGGCCACACTCGCTTCTGCGAAGCGAGGTTGGCTGACTGAATACGAGGTTGGCAGTGG
>Ga0247780_1000459_pt1 | contig 38475 bp, 36 predicted proteins | sample UWRJL079202R5_FD_179927 | JGI IMG/M metagenome (GOLD analysis project Ga0247780, IMG submission 179927) | Plant litter microbial communities from Arlington Agricultural Research Station in Wisconsin, United States - UWRJ-L079-202R-5 | ecosystem: Environmental > Terrestrial > Plant litter >...
TACAAATGGAAGCTCCCTGTGTGTGGGGAGAGCACATGATCCAAGGCCCCTGCGCTCCAGCCAAGCCTGGAGCGGTAAGGCGCCTGCGCGCCTGAGCGCCAAGAACTGCCGCTGCAGTTCGACACCAAGGCATTCGCATCGTGCGTTAGTAGCTTCTTCACCACGATGGTGTCAATCTCTGCGTTGTTGACAAAGAAGTCGCAGGACAGAGTCGACTTTATGTGATCCAGCCTCATGGCGATGTGGGTTTGCACTTCTTTCCGAATCTTGAACTTGGCTACCAGGCGCTCAGTAGATAAAAAGGCTCGAATGGGCTCGCAGTCGATGCATGTGCAGAACCATTCTTGACGCGTAGGCCTCCACTTTCGAGAGGGCCTGTTACCAAGAGCCTTCTCACAGAAAGCCCCCAAAATAGCTTCGGCGATGAACCGGACTCGTGTTGTGAAAGAGGGTATGTTCCGCTGTTCGGCAATATCCATTAGTCGTCGAACAAGTGGCAACCAAAGAGGTGTCATCTCTTATCGGTCAATCAAGTTAGCATTGATAACGATCTTGAAGGCGAGGCGCATCACGAGAGCATTGTTTGCTTTTGTAGCTAGAAGACTCTCTATGAAAGAGGCAAGTTGCTCCAGGCCGATGGCTCTAAGCCTCGATAGCGTTTTCGAGTCCGATGGTGCCGCCCCTTGATGGTACGGGATGAACTTAGCTGTCCCATTCTCAGCGGTTGCTGTGCTGACAAATTTCGAGACATCAAAGGTGCCCATGATCTGTTCGGCGAATGCCTCGATCAAGTCCACTGCTGAGGGCAGGACTGAAAGTTGTTGTGCAGCTCGTTGACGAGACCTAGCAAAAACGATGTCTGGGATATCTTCTTCTCAACAAGTTTAGGAAGACTGAAGCCGGACGAAGCACCTAGTCAGCATGACGGAGGTGGTGAAGGAAATGAGGGAGGACTCACAACTCATCAAGTCCCTTCATGCCGTAGTATGTTCCAATGATACGGACCAAGGATGATCCGTCCTTTTCGCCCAGCTCAGTGTCTGTGTCTAACTCTTTTTCCACAATTCTGGTCACCGCGCGTCGTGCCCATAATCGAGTCTCAGTGCCGCTGGGAAAGCCCACAAAGCTCATAATCGCGGAGCACTTCATGTGGACAACCGGGTACGAAAGTATGGCTGTTTGCATCCTGTTGAAACGTTAGCGATGCGAGCTGGCCGCCGGGAAGGAGAAACTTACGCATTCTCGGGGTCAGTGTACGGAACACCCGCTTCGATCACTCTTGTGCGAGCCCAAGGAAAGAATTAGAGCGGAATGGCACCGTGGGCGTTGCTGGCGATGAAGTCAAACCACTCCCAGTCCCCGATCAACACCATTGACCGGAAGATCTCTTCAAAGGAGACTGGAAAGAAAGACAGTCCCTTGTCGGGATCTATCTCCCAGGCCCTAGAAAAGAGCTCTTGGACCAAAGGCAGCAGCCGATCTCCTTTCTGTGTAGTACTCGAGGACAGCAGGTAAATGAACACGGTGGTCTTGTGTCGCTTCCATGAAGAACTCCATAACATTGTCCCGTGGAATAAACAGCAGAGCCTATATGGTAAAGCATGTCAGCGCATGGAAGAGGCAATGGGATAGGGCACGAGCAACTCACTGCCTCGGAAAGGGTATCAAAAGGACCACCTATATTGTTGGGGGTGGGCAAGTCGGGAGGGACGAAGTTCTGCAAAGGCACGTGTGTAGCCAATACCCGGCCGTGAATGTCCACAACTCTCCTGCCAAAGAAGTCTTGAGAGTCGTTTTCCCTATCTCCGTATCTCTCAAGGACAACAAGAAAGATATCCAAGGGAATCTCTTCAACAAAGCCCATAAATGTCTTGACCAGTGCCAGGTCTCGTCCGATCAAGTTGTGGGACGAAAAGCGGTCCGGGGGGTACGTGCCGTCAAAGCGACGGCAGAAGTAGCTGGGAGATCGAGTAGACCTTTTCTCGTTGAGCCACTTTCGCAGAGTATGGCGAACGTCTCGACTGTTTGTCCTCGAAAACGGTGTTGCTTGCTCAAGGTGGGACTCAACGTCTTTGCACTTGGGCGGAGCGAACTCTGGGGGAACGTAGGTTCCGAGAAGATTTTCGATGTCCACGCAAAGATCGCTCCTGAGATCCTCATAGTAGCACCGACTGAGAATGCTTGTCTGGCTATCGTTGTTATCTTCGCCAGACACCTCCTCTTCGTCCACGTCCATGACGTCGTCGGATTGCTGCTGCGAGGGAGACATGAGGTCGGCGGCGTCCTCTTGTTGCGAGCCCGGGTAGATGTCGTTGATTGTACTATCGTCATCTTCTTCACCTTCGGGATAGATGTCGCTGATTGTGCTATCGTCTTCATCTTCACCTTCGCTAGCCGTATCGTCATCCTCCCCGCCCGGCTCGCGGCTCGATATGGGATTCTTTTCTGGGGATTCGTCTTCGATCTCTCCTGCGACCGCCGCCTTTCTATGGTGCTGGTCGGCTATGGAGGCTGCAAGCTGCGAGTAGATGGCAGGGCCATCGTCGTCGAGAAAGGCTGGCTCGCTGTCGGCATTGGGGGTATTCCCGGCGGTTCGGGGTCGCTTTGCGGGGTGTGGGGGTTGATCGCTCGGTGGAGAATAGGTTCGAGATCGTGCTGAACTTGGCTCAGTCATGGAGACACGGGGAGGGCCCTCGCCTGGGGCGCTGGGCGCCATCGCTAGCGCTCAGCGGGGGCCGCACCGCAGGACAAGGACTTACGATTGTCCCCGCATGGATCATTCGAAGGTGCAAGGCTGGAATGTAGTTGATGGATGGAGCTCGGCAAGGCGGAGGTGCACAACCGAGCCGCCAATCGCTAGGTGTGGGGAATTGGAGAGAAATTGAGTGGAAGCAGGCAAATCCTATTGTTCCTTCCTCCCGAAAGTGCCAATTCTGCTCAACGCGACGAGACCGCGTCAAAATGCACAATTGCACTCAGCCCTTGAGGACCCGACGCGTCGGTGTGGAGCTTGTGCGGGTACCTCACCCCTGCGCACACGCTAGCACGTGCCAAGGACCCACCGGCGTGGTTGAACCGCGTCGTCTGCCGCCTTGGCATTGGCTGAGGAGATGGAGGATTGGCTTCTCAGAGCAGTTCACCCAACGTCATGGCTCCGGCCTGCGACCATCTGGCTATCTGCATTGCTTGCAGCAAACCCTCCAACCTATATCTGTACAAATACCTCTCAAGAAGGCTTCACCTCGTCCAAAATTTCAGAAATGAAGTCGATCTTCCTGTCAGCGTGCTGGTGCACAAGACGTGGATATCGCAGGCCCCCATCGTAGTTGAGCTCCACTTCCCACGTATCATCCTCCTGCGACACCGTCAGCCTTATGGGGCTCTCTCTGGTCTTTGCAACCTCCTCGGTAAGTGCCTTGACACTGAACTCAGCACCCCCAACCTTGATGATGGTCTGGATTGGCGCAAGCTTGGCGGCATCGGCGGGGCCTCCACGTCGCACGTCCTTGAGCACCCCGTCCTCGCCCACTTTGACCCCGATCGAGTTCCAGATCGCGGCCGCCTTCGCACTCTCCGTGTCTTGAGCGAATCCCGGCTCATTCGCGTAGATGAACCGGTAGCCCGCTCGCCGAATGCCGTTGACGTTGACTTGAGGTGCGACGTCCACCACCCTCGTCTGGAAGAAGGACTGCCAGTCGTACGAAACCACCTTGTCGAGCTCCAACACGATGTCTTCCAGCGTGTAAGGCACCACCAGCGGCCCCTTTCGCCCGAAAAAGGCCCTCGCAAAGTCGTCCAGCGAGCGCGCACTCCCCGTCTTGGCCCGAATCAGCGTGTCAACATCCAACCACACCAACAAGCCCTCCATGTAAAAGTCAGCGGTCCTAATCCAGCTCGTCCACGCCGCGTTCCGAGTTCTCGCGATCAAGCTACACCCGGTTCCAGTATCTTCCACACTCCGCCACTCACGCCCAGCTTGGCCCTCCAACCACGCGGCTTGACTCGCCAAGTCGGCGAAAAAGCCCTCGCGCGACATCAACCCGCTCCGCACCGCCAACACCTGACCGTAATACTGCGTCAGGCCTTCGTACACCCACATCAACCTCCCGTCCAGCGGCGTGGAGAAGTCAGGCGGTGTGTGTCCTGCTGGGCGTCGGAACTTTCCACACCAGGAGTGCACATATTCGTGCGAGATCACCGTGGAATTCTCGTCCATGGCAGCCTGGTTGTTCGTATCCAATCCGGCAAGCACGAGGCTGCCGTCAAAGGAGTCGTGGTGCTCTCTACCATTGCCAGGGAAGATATCAGTGAGGCAGAGAAGCATCCAGTACCTGTCATAATGGCGGGGGCCGAAGACTAACCCCGTCTGCTCCACAAGCTTGGCGAGCCTGGAGAGAATTTCCGGGGAGGCGTTGTTGTACTCAATGCGGTCTGGTGCCAGGGCGAGGATGTGCTTGCCGTCCGGGGTGATGTCAAACTTGGTCAGATACCGACCTGCGAGAACGGGGGAGTCATCGAGGCGCTCGACACTCATCGGGTTGTACTTGACCGAATATGCGCCATTGGAGGGGTAGGGCTCATCAGCCGATCGTCCGATGTTCTCCAAGGCCGTGGCGATTCCCCAGGACGTCGGAATGGTGATGGTCGGCTGGATGCGCAGCGCGCGGATGTCACGGCCTGCGGGGTAGAGGAGGACATGCTCCCACCGCAGCGTCACGCGATGGCGCGCGACATCGTAATACAGGACCGAATCAAATGAGGCAGAGATGGTGTCAATTCCCGGCGGGATCTGTACCAAGTACTGCGAGGCTTCTCGCGGGTTTCGTCGCCAGGGAAGGGCTCGATCCCCTGCTGAAAAGTGCAGGCCTGTGACATAGGCGACGGGGCCATTCGCACTGTGCGATTCCTGAATCCAGAGGGGGGTGGTGAAGGTCGCGAGTGAGTCGGGTTGAACGGGAAATTCAACTGTTACGTGATACAGGCTGCGATAAGCCTCGGTCAGGTCAACCGCGATCTGGATGATTCGAACCATCGTGGTGGATTCCAAGTTTCGGCCGCGACGCCGTCAAGGGATTTGCAGAGTGATGTAGTGCAGCTCAGTCGTCGAGGTTGGATGGCTGAAGGTTATAGCTGTCGTTGGCAAAGCACGACATTTCGGCTAAGAGCTGCGCCTTCGGGTAAATTGCTGCGTCCACAGAAGGCAGGTCAGTGGACACGCACGTGCAACTCAGGGGTAAAGCAGCCAATTGCCTTGCCCCTCAACCCCGAAGGATCATGTATGCTTGCGGCACATGCGAAGACTCAACCAACTGTGTTACGAATTGTGTTACGCGTCATTTTCTAAAAGATATCCAAAGCACCCAAGAGACGACTGTACATGCTCCTCGCTGCCTTCACTCGATTCCTGCCCGATCTAAAGCTCAAAAGATTAAACTAGGATGTTATGTACTATCCACCATGCCGAATTTTGGGCCCTAACTTTCCAGCCTACTAGAATTTGGGCTATCTATCTGGCTTTAAGTACATAAACAAGTAAAACTCTGCACTTTATACCCGGAGCTTACTTGTAGCGTTTTGATTCTTGAATCCTTTAGCCACCAGAGATGATAGATACCAAACAGTCAAACAACCATGTAGGTTCCGATAACGCTTTTAGATGGCACGTTGGGATCCATTTGGAGGGCGGCTAGGGATGGCCAACGCACCGGAATCTCCAAATGGCAACTTTACTCGAGGGTCCAAAATTGGGCCACACAACTGTGCGGGCCAGGGCTCATCCATAGCCCACATTAGCTCAGGAGGAGCTTAGGGTCACGCACGAACATGGAAACTGCTGAGGGCAACTTTGGTGCAAAACATTGGGCTGTTTTTTATGAGATTGTGACTTGCATGCTTGAGAAGTCTATCTACAGAAAAGAGGAGATGCTTTTCCAGTATTACCCTTAGTCCCTTGGAGAGAAACCGTGGAGCTAGGAAAGGCAGACAAGCTCTCGACTCGCGGGCAGTCTCTGCCAAGTTTCGGAACATATGCGGGCTAGGCCTAGTCTTTGAAGTCGTCCATCCACCAGCGCAATAGCAAGGCAATAGTAACTCCGACAACCAGGACCGCTATCCGACTCCTCAGAGGAGCGGTAATCACTATCGAGAGGCCCTCGATCACGGTGTATGGCACAGCCCGGCATCGATCCTTCCTCCTGGCGGCCGACCAGAGCAAACCGGCATGCCGCTGTCAAGTCGTCACTGAGCCGGCAGGCGCCGAGGAACGCACCACACCGCTTTCCATCGCTTGTGAGGACGAACACGTCCGCGTGTCTCTTGACAGTCCTTTCCATCTTCATCCTCCAGAGCCGATTCCCTATCGATCCCTGTGCCACCCTTTGCCGAACCGGCTCCACAGCATCCCGGGTGTTGAGGGAGGCAGTGAGATGGGGTAGCGCCAGCACAGATGCCCAGAAGCATAGCAGGGGCGTTTGGTGGCTCAGGGTTCGCACGCGGTCCATAGTTGGCTTGTTCTAGAGCTGAGATGATGCGGCCCATCGCGTCGTCAATCGCCCGTAGTACCTGCAGGGCCGTGCGTCCGGATATCTTTGCAGCGATTCCTCTCCTTTGATACAACTTACGGATGGACCCCTTTTCGGCGAGGAAAAAGTGGCCGATCTGCGGCTGGATAGCCTGGGTGCTGTAGAATTCCCAGCTGACCGCTCCTATCCAGCCCGCCCATGTCCACGACGGAAGACCATCTCAACGCTTTGGAGTAGATGAAGCCTCGTGGTACCACAGAATATTGTAGCTGACAGTCGCCTCTAGTAGTCCGTACGCGGGCGATCCCACCGCGGAGCCCATGCCACTCTCAAACGTGGCGGCGAATCCGTCGAAGGCATTCAAGATGTCGGAGGGCATCGTCAGCTCCCTAGAGGAATACTCGGCGACGGCACGATCATACGCCTCTAAAATATCTCGGAAGCTGCCTTCTCGGTCCAGAACCGGTGGCCGCCCGGAGAGGCAGGCAGAGTCGATCCACCACTTGTAGTCTGATGGTGAGTAAGCCGCTTTACCAGGGTCCTCGCGGTGCTCCTTAAAGTGCCAAGCCATCGGGCACTCGAATATGACCTGGTCGAGCGCAAAAATCAGCCGCCGGTGCGACAGTGCCTGTTCTTGAAACGTCCAGCCCCGGGTTGCGTACTTGGATAGGTGATACTGGAACGGAGATGCCCCTGTCATCCAGTATCCCGAACCCGAGGGGCACCGGCGAATGGTCCGCACGGGCAAGCGAGTGCCGCTTCGCACCCCGAACAAAGGAGAATCGGCGTTTGTACCCAATCCCACAAGGGTGATGAAGGCTCGGCTGTACACGACGTCCATGGCCCGTATGAGGGCCATCTTGCTGGCCGTATCGTCCTGGACGATGCAAAGAGAATCGACCCAGAGGTACCGAACACACAGCTCCTTCGTAACCGCTATGGCGTCCCGGATGGTGCGCGGGAGGGGGAAGGACCCAGGCCGATGCGGGTCCAGGGACCCGGACCGGTGCAGTAGAGGAAAGTTGTGTCGCTCGGTCTTTAGCATTGCCACCTCCCCCGGGCGCCCCCAAACGTAGCTCAGGGCCGTGTAACGGTCGTCTGACGTGCCGTAAGCCAGGCATAAGTTTTCAACGTCGATGAAAATGAGCGTCATGGCCTTTGTATTGCCGAGCCTTGTGGTCGGCCGTCGTTTACACTGCGTTCCGAGGTGGAGGACTGTCGAACTAGACCGCTGCACCAAAACACTGCAAAAGTGAATCCACTGATACTAGCATTTAGTAACAGCAACTATATTCCACACGTTCCACAAGGACACATGCAAGGGCCCAGGAAGCGACCTGTCTGAAGTCGATATTCTCCCCCCACGTCGTTTCCTCTGTCTCCCCAGATGCGAGCCTAGCAGCATCCACGGGGGACAACTTGGAGCGCTCATACTCGTCGAGGTCGCCGGCATGAAAAACCGTGCCGAGAACATTATGCTCAGCTATATCGCTCCCGACTTCTAGGGTGCTTCGGCAAATACATCGGGTATCGTCGCTTCTCAGGTTGAAAATGGGCTGGCGGAGCTGGGGGTGCTCGTCTTCCCTGTTGTCAAAGTAACCCTGGGCGGCGAGGTGATTTTCGTGCTTTGAAATGACATAACGTACCATGGAGCAGACATGGCAATGCAGCCGCGCTTCGATGTCCTCAAGAGTTACGACGTCGATCTTGCGGCCCCCTTCACGGCCGCAAAGCCCGGAGCAGATTGCGCAAAGCCCTTCGCGGCAGCGACCATGGTCCCGGGAAAGGAAATCCACCTCACTCGGCCCAAGGCTAGATTGCGAATCATCAGCAATTATGTAGAAGCATTCGTGGGCTGGGTCCAATCCGCACCGAAAGTAATCATATTACAACCATAGGTAATATAATGTATACTAATTATAATATATGATTAATAATAGCTAGTTTTATTTTATTACTAGCTATGGTTGGAGCTATTATTATAACTATAAAACCAAAAATTACCAGCCTTAGTTATATGAGAGTATTACCGTCGACGAAACGGACAGTTGTGCCAGGGCAAGTGTTCTCGGTACACCAAGCATAAAAAGGAATTGGCGTGATAATTGCCTCAGTTCACCTCTTGTGTCACACGGTCAGGGTTAGGGACCGACTCGTGGATTGCATCTTCCAATGAGGCCCTGGATTCTGCGAGTCCTTACAAGCGCCTTGGCATCAAGCCACGCGCTTACAGCGGCAACCACCGCAGCCAACGGTCCACGAGGGTTGTGATGGTTGGCAAGTTTGAGTGACCAGCGGGTAACCAGCGGCATGAGGACAAAAGGAGCCCTTTGGCTCGACTAAGATTGTATCTAGCTCTCTTCAAGGACTTTTAAGGCCTTTGAAGATTATTGTGAATTGAGTCTGAGAGCCCTCAGGGCCGCCCTCAGATCCAAGCTGGTGTGACTACCGGCTGCCAGCGATGGTTATCTACCACAGCGGCGACTGGCACCGCCACAACTTTCGTAAATAAAGAATGTTGGAATAGAGACTTAATAGGGGCCGTAAACTTGGTTTTATGTGACTTTAGGGGGAAAGGAAGAGGAGCAAAGAGGAGTTTTGAGGAGGGGGGGGAGGTTCCCAGTTTTGGGCCACCTTTGTCCCAAAAACTGGGACCTCGCGAAAAGTTACCATTCGAGCTGCAGAGTACTGACCAACTCGTCTAAACCATGTTTGGCAATTTCTCTGATCATTTCCTGAACAGCTCCTGAACAACGCCTGAGTAGCGCCTGAGCAAGATGGCTAGGGGTGGTGCTGGTGACTGGGGTTGGTGAGGGCAACTTGAGGGTAAAACAACAGCAGTAATACAGCATTCTGAGCTGGAAACGCATGTCCAGGTATGAGAGTGTTTGGCATCAAGAAAAACCTTCAGTTGTGCTGGTGGAGAGGTGAGATACGAACCTCGGACGCTTTGTTAGAGCCATCGATTTCGGTATCGTACTTTACCTACACGAGGTCAAACCATGTCCTCTCAAACTGTCTCATAGCCTCCCCCTGCATGAACCCATGAACGTAAGCTTCAGATATGAGCTCGTAGGTGGCAGCCTCGCCTTCGCGGGCTCGCAGCAGATACGGCGGCTTGGAACCCGAAAACGCACACACCCAATCACCAGCTGCGACCCCATCGAGAACTAGACACAAGTAGCCCTCTTCGGTCACGGCCAGCCGCCGACAGTTGATCTTGCGGCCCATGAGCCCGTTGATGCGCGCGAACGAGCGGCCGGACCGGGCCATTAGCTGGAGGAACCGCAGTTGGACTTGCTCGGTGGGGACGTCCCGCGTCACGTCCTCGGCCAGCTCCGTCAGGTCTCGGAAGACGGCGTAATCATTCCCCACCATATCCGGAGCTGGGAAGCGGTATCTGGCCGGGTCGGGGTACTCATCACCCACAAGCGTCCTCCATAGAGCCTCCTCGCGCGACTGGCAGTTAGGGCTATACACGTTATTGACGTGTTCCTCCACCAAAAGTCGGTACTCGGTGTGCCGTGCGACCACGCTGAGCAGGAGAGCCTCGTTGTCATTGAGCTGCAAAACCGACTCCGCCAGGCCGCGCGCGTTCGATGCCATCGGCGGTAGGGCGGACACGGCCTTGATCCGCCCGATGCAGACGCCGCGGATCCGCAGCCGGGAGCCGTCGTCGCGGACCTCGAATTGGGCCGGTGCGGCTCCTCCCGCGAGATAGCCGGTCTGGGGATGATCGAGCGGGTACGTGATCGGCGCTACCGAGAGGTCGGGAACCCAGCTCGGGAGACCGGATAGGGTGCGCGGCCGGCACCGCCCGGCGAGGTTGAGAAGGGAGAATTTCCGGCCGCGCAGGCCGTGGGCGACGGCGCGGGTGAAGACTTGGCCGGGCGACAGGCGGTGGTCTGGTTGCATGTCTGGGTCCTGTGCAAAGTCGGCGCTGCAGAGGCCGAGCAAGGCGTAGACCTTGTCCTGCGGGTGTGAGGCTACCGACTGGGCGCTGAGCATGACGATGTCGGCGAGGTGGAGGCGGCGGTCGTCGTCGTGCAGGAGTCGGCGCAAGTGCTTCATGTTGCCAATGCAGTTGGTGCCGCGCATGGACGAGGCCCAGGCATCGGGCTCGTTCCAATTGTCTTGCAGCTGCAGCAGTGTGCCGTCGACGACGGTGCGCATACCGCCGACGACGGACAGAAACACGCGCCAGTCAATCCGCCTGCCGCCGTACAGCATCTGAACGTTGGTGGGGATGACCACTTCCTGGATAATCCACGCCCGTTGCCAATACGGGTTGGCAAACAGGCGCTGCAGCGCCCGCGTCGCTTCAGGATGTTCCTGAAACGGAAACACGCCGCGGTTCCCTCCCAACTGTATCTGGTGGGCGAGCACCGTCTGGGCATCCAGAAGCTTGCCGAGAAAGTCGGGGATCAGGGCCGCGTCGCCTTCCGGAGCGTCGCCCACATAGGCTATGACATACTTGGCGTTGCCATATATATCGCGCATCAGCGGGATTTGGTAGTCTTTCTCAAAGCTGTCGTCCTGGTTGATGCAGACGAAGTCGATCCAGAGGTACCGCGCACCTTTGGAGGGTACCAATGCGTTGAGAAGGCGGCTTACGCTCTCCGTCACGCCGAGGATGGCACCGCTCACTTTGATGGAATGAGTGATTGCTGGGTCGCCCCAACGGTACGACACGGCATCGTAACGTGGCGCGTTCTGGAGCTCGTAGGCAACCATCTCGTACCGGACATCCATCTCAAGGTTTTGTACCCTCAAAAGCCTGAACGACCTCTTATCTCTCGAAAGTGGCAAGTAGGTGTATTTCGGCTGACCATCAGCTAACACCGTAGCTTGAGGTGCAGCAGCGCTCGTGGCTGCCATGGAGTCGATTCAATGTTAGTTAGTTTAGATAGTAGGTTGCAAACCGGAAGGAAATATGCGGGAAAATGGATGAAAGGCTGCCAAATCGGCAGTCCAGTTTGCTTTTGGCCATCAACCTCCAAGGGGAGCCTACCTTACCTCCTGCTGTCAAAAGGGGGTGGCTTCAGCAAGCGCTTCAGGTAACAAGCCACGTCTCAGCTTTCGGTGCGGCATGATGAAACCCCGGCGCTGCCGTTCAGCTTCGGCGCACATACACCTCTTTAGACTGGTCAAAGTCCCTACAAAAAATCACACACAATCTGATTGAGGAGGGCGCGCAAATGCGCCGCAGCTCGGATAATGCTTCCGGCCACCGGCACGCGCATGCGCATAATCCTATCTCCCTAAGGTGTGTAGTCGGCTACCGTACCGATGAGCGGTGTCCGATACCCTTTTCCGGCTTGTGGCACCTCGGGCGCCCGCCCCTTTTTGCTACGTTCTGTATCCCACATTACATCACTCCCCAGTATATCTTGTGCACCGTAAACATAATATCGTTCAAAACCAGCATTTTAAGTAATCGAAGTCAGTACTACAATAGGTGGAACTCTTATTAGCTTGCATTAGATACTTCCCGGCATCTAGCTTTAGTTTGGCACTTCCGCCCTTCCTGATGTCGACACCGTACACAAGACCTCCTCCTATGTCACCAGTCCAGCTTCACCGAGTCAAATGAAAAGTGCCCGTGGCAGACGCTCAGCCAGTCGCCATGTTTGGTCCGCAAGAAAAGGCACACCCTGTTGCGGATATTCTCCCAGTCAAAGCATCGATGTTTATGGCCACCTTCAACGGAGTTGTCGCCCCTATCTTCACATATGGCACCGTCCAACTCGGACTCGGTGGACCTTGGGTTGCGATGCCTGGTGCAATTTCTGTGGCAGCCAGCGCCGCTGCCTACAACATTGACAGGTCTGTATCTTACCAGAATTACATTCAGCAGTTAGTATCCGCAGCAAGTGCAATTCTTCTTCTCGAAAGAGTATACTGGTATGGTGGCCGGGCCCCGAGCCTGAGCATGCTCACGAGGGCTGCGGTTCGTGGTATTCACCTAATGCCGCACCTTATGACTTTTTTTTCAGAATGCGTTCCACAACACCAGCAAGCTGTTCGGCACAAAACAGGAGTTACGTATTTTCAGGGGTGCAATTGAGCGGTATCGATTCGACTATGTTCGGGAGCTGGAAATTGGGGGCAATGACCGCCAGGACAACGACTCAGCTTGGAAGGGGTCTGGAAATGAGTCTCGGAACAAAGGCAATATCACTAGTGGTCAATTTTAGGTGCTTAAGGCTCAGATTGGAACAGAACTGGGAGAGAAGTTAGCCTGATTGGGTGGGTGGGTGGTTTGAAGGTACCGAAGAGGGCTCTTTTGCGTATAGGTTGCGGTCCACGAGGTCGGCATCTAAATGTCGGCAACATAATATGATCTTCTATTCCCTTAGTTAAAGAATTACCAAGTCCATCACCCAACATATCCCGCGGTGTTTTGTGAAAGGAGCTAATCCCTTCAAACCTCACACCACCTTCCCAGCTTCCTCTCGCCTTGCGACACGCCGCAGCGGTGAAGATCGGCGGCGCAGTGCCTTCCGTCCCATCCTCCGCGGCCATAGACCCCCTTTCACACCGCCCTCCGGAGTATCTATCATCGCCTGCCCGGAGTCCTGCCCCTGCTGTAATTGGTGCGAGGCTCTCCCCTAATGCCGCACAAAGCACGTCCTCTAGCCCACGTACAACACCATCCCTAGCATCATCGGTTGCGACTCCCTCCCCAAAGAAACCCCCGTCTGCCCCGTCGGCCAATGCCTCACCCAGTGCCTCTGCCGCGAAACTCCCATGAAGCAACTAGAAAACACCCTCGGTCCCTGGACCAGAATCCTCCTTTGCGAACCGCCTCCTGGACCTCCTAGACACCTAGCGCCTTGTCCCTAAAATCTCCCGAAGCCCACATTTTCCAACTAATCTTTCCCCCACAATCCGCGGTTTTTCGAATTCACTGTGCGACGTGCGCATTATTTCACGTGTGAGGTATGCCGACTCGGCATTTCAACTTGTCGCAGGAGATGTGCAGCAACTTGTTTAGCCAATGCTGCTCTATTTCCTTGTGAAGGGCTCACTGTAGTCTTCCCTGTCTAAGCAAGTCAAGCAAGAAATCTAAGCCTTCAGCAGGCAATCATCTATCTTTCGTGCAGTCCTCCATAAAACCTTCTGTTACGCCTATAGTCTGCTCTTAGCTCAAACCCAATGATAACAAGCTATCTTGTTCCGAGAAATCTATGTCTGCAAGTACTCATGCTCCCCTATTTCAGAGTTGCTGTAATATATCACCCTCCCCGAGGGTGGTGGAAGTGTCTCAATCGAATTGAGTTGTTTTTCCTTGGGACGGAAGTACGGAATGGCTAGCCGGCGCTGTAATAGATTCTCGATGGGTCGCTTGAGTAGTGGTGCACAAGCTGCTATGATGAGAATGATTTCTTCAATACGGATCCTGAAGGAGGTACGTCATCAGCTCCGGCCTCGTCGCAGGACGATCTTGTCCTCCGATATCCCTAAAACATACCACATATACGCGGGCATCATATCGCCCACAACGTTCTCCGACGTAGGGTCGTAAGACCGCAACACAAGAACCTTGAACATGCCGGCAAGGGTAGCGACCAGACAGAGTCCCATCAGCATCGAAAGGAGCAACTTCTCGGCAACTGAGTGGTTCAGACGCCATACCAACAACGACGGAAGAATCGCGCAAAGCAAGTCGCTGATCATGCCAATACCTATATCCGTAGGAATTAAGCGTCAGCTGACCCAGTACTTCACACCTGCGGCAGAGACCGAAGTTGATCTGTAGGTAGGCAGACTCACCGCTGAACACCCAAGCCACGATCCAAATGTGTTCCGAAGGCACGCATTCTTTATCAGGGACATTTGACCACATCGAACGAATTGGGCGGCATTGGATAAGCTGAGAGATGTTGCATGCGGCAAGAGAGGCTCCCTGGAGAGCGATCGCGGACCAGAGGATCCCTTTCCAGACCCGCTCTTGGGCGATCTGCAGCAGCAGACAAAGGATCGAAATTCGGGCGAATGATGATGCCCAGATCGCAACGACGAACACGGTAAATGTGGAACGCCCAATTACTTCGATCTGATCCGAGGAGAGGAGGTAGGGAGGATGACCAAAACCGTATGAGACCGCGACGATGGTCAAGATGATCGACACGGATTCAGCGATCTAGTGGGCTCCAGGTCAACTCTTTTGCTTTGCAGGATTCAACTCATGGGGAGGGACGCACGACTGCAACAGTCAACGTGTAATCGGCTGCAGTGAGGCGAGGCTTGGGCCGAGCCCGGGTCCAGATGCGGACGAAGTAGAATGCCAAAGCGATTACGAAAAGCGGCAGCAGGATGGCCAAGGTCCTGTAGCCGGCTGACGTGTCCACGGGCTCTTTACCTCCGCCACCCATCTTGGAGATGGACGGATACCCATGGGAGACGACGGCGATGGTGGAAGGAAGGGCCAGTCGGGAGGTGACGTCAGGTAGTTGTCAGCGGGTTGAGCTCTGAGCCCCTAACCGTCAAGGAGAAAGCGGGAGGTCTGCGCTTTTTCAATGCTGGGCCTGGATGCTTGCCAAGGGCTTGGAAAACGCCATGCAGCGTGTCGAGTCCAGGCGATCGGGCCCAAAGAAGCAATCAGATCGCCTCCGCCAAGGTGGTCAAAGCGAAATCATCTTCTGCTTGCAACGCCGGAAATTTCTCGGGTGATCATTTTGCTCTTGGCGTTCATGGATCCCGGCCACATCGGGTCTTCTAGATCACACCGTGAAGAGAGATACGCGCCAAGCTTAATAGCTGTTTCGCTTCTCTTTCCTGTGGCGTACTTGCCAAGTGCCAAGTGACTGGGGTTAGCGGCTTCACGGTGCTCGGTAAGGTACGGTAGGTAGTGGGAAGAACAAGGTTCTCGGCGTCGCTGAACGAGAACTAGAAAAATGTTGTGTTGTCAACTAGAGTTTGGAGGAGTTGCTACAGGCGGGTATCAGGTGAACCTCACTGCTTGTACCACCGCTTGCAATCTTGATTCTCGTCATCCCCATCGATCGAATGATACATGTAGTGTGAGCCCCCACCATCACTTGCTACTCCCTTTTGCTTCCTCAAGATGCTTCTCCCCCTGCCGGGGACGTCGAAGGCTCTGTTAGTGTTTTCGCCAAGTGTTAACATAGCGAGAAACCTGCTTAGCGAGGCTGTGTCGATTTCGCGATAGAACCGTTGGTGATGTTTCGGCAAAAACTCCGAAAGCTGGGTCGATTTCGTAGTGTGAACGTAGGCGATGATGCCAAGGCTCAGATTTGACTGGACCATCAATACACTCACCGTCTTCCTTATATATCATCTCCAAAATCCTCGTTGAACCTTCATCTCAAACAAAAAAAATCACAGGCAGACCGCTAACAGCTCCCCTAGCTTACATGCACATGTGTGTACTGATCATGATAAAACCAGTACTGCCGACCGGCGCCTCTTAATCCGCCGATGCGGTATTTTATGATGCTTAGATTGATTACTGGGATGTAGACGTTCCCTAGGACATGGAGCTGACAACCTCCCTGTTCGGGTGACCCCTGCGAAGCAGGAGAAAACCCGCCGACGGCGTCTGCAGTATGAGTGCCCGCACTCTATTGTGTCTCATGTACGTGAAAAAGGCAGTAAATCACTCCGATTTCTACGGCGCAGCCGAATCAGACATACTTCAAACGAATGCAGGGACCCAATGCAGAACTCCTAGATTTCGGACACAGCCGAATGCTCCGAAATGCTCGAAAAGAGTCAGCAGAAACTGAAAGGGATGCCCAGATCAGCTTCAACGGCGCTCTGAGGCAACCGTGAGGAGCTGGGGATATTGCTATATAAATTAGGCACTCGCCGATGCCTTTGATTTGCTTTCCTCTCTGTACCCACCGCAACGCCCCACAGTACCCATTGTGGTTTCCATCATCACGAAATGCCCAATATGCAACTACTACGCTTGCTTCTTCTTACTCCTGCCCTCGTTCAGGCCCAGGCTGCAACCCATACTATCGAAGCTGGCAATGGGGGCTTCCTCCCTAGTCAGGTCACTGCACTCCCAGGCGATGTTATCAAGTTCCACTTTAAGGACGCAGGCCATGGTCTCGTTGAGGGGGTTGGCTGCAAGCCTACCCCTGGTGGATTTGACACGGGCATTGTTCAGGTCAGCTCCAATATCGTACCGTTCACGTTTGCCAAATGTAACTAATGCTAAGAGGTGACGAAGGCTGGGCAACTATTGGCAGTTACCGTGATCGATTCCAGCCCCTGGGGCTTCTTCTGTCCTCAGAACGGTCACTGCGCGGCTGGAGAGAACTTTACGATCAATGGTTGATTGATTGTCATCTGCTCGGAGGTGAAAGGTGGAAATAGATAAAAAAAGAAAGAGAAAACAGCCAAGTTATACCTGCATGCGGCCTTCACCGGAAAATCTCCTGCGCGTTGAAGTTTCTGTCTGAGGACAATTAGTGGGACGTAAGAAGCTGATGATCGATGAGCGAACGATGTGCATCCTGCCAGAGATCCAAACGAGCCCCTCTGAGGGGAAAACAGCGGCGTCTACCTGCAGGGGCAGCAACTCTGTCCAAAGCGTATCAGTAGACAGCAGGATCGCTTCTTGGCATTGCTGAGATAGAACATTGCCGCCGTGGATAGCCCGGGTTTGGGTCAGAAAAAAAGCCGAGTGAGAATATCGAGGTAACTAGGTATGTGCGCTCTCCGGGGCAAGGCAGCCCTCCCGTCAGATATGAGGGGGTTCCGGGGCCCTGGGAATCTAGTCAGCTTAACTGACTGGATGCTTGGCACTGCAGGAACGCCAGTAAGCCTAAGCCACTATGGTGACGAAGGCTGAATCCTACGAAAGGGTCTATAAAGAGGGAGGTTCTGCTGGAAGCCAGAGCCACAACAAGCAATAAAATCTCAACATTGCACCTCATTATTTGGAGCGAATCCAGTGTGCCGTGTTTCTGACACCTCCCGGTGGAGGTTGCAAGGCCATTCTATGCGTGCTGCTGGTGTCCCCGAATCCCAAGCAAGATGGAGGATGAATTTGGCCAAGAAGAGTACTCTAAAAGCAAGCTACTTCCGGTTTTCGTTCGCTTCGACCATTATCTTGACATCTTAGGCGCTCTGGGACACCAGCAAAACCTGAGAGGTTGATGGAACACAGATCATGGACCCCCGCATAGCTCATCGGCGATGTGACAAACTTTGGGTGCGCGCGGGCCTGTGGGCGCCACCCTTGCATGTCGGCCTCTGGCGCTGCCGGCTCCTGCGTGCGCACTCCACTCTGGGTCGTTACGGCGAGATTTGGACGAGTCCAGAAGACGGACAAGAGGCGGTGCTATGGGCTATTGATGTACTCGGCTGGGGTTCCTGGCAGGTATTTCGGGTAGGGATATTTGATGCCCCCAGTTGTTTGAGCATGGCGCTGCATTCGAGAGCGCTGAATGGAAGGGGATCAATCTCGTCTGAATGACAATATCCGAGCCTAAAATTTGGTGAAGATATCACACATCGATCGCCCTACACATTCAGAAGTGACGCCGGGATGCCAACTGCCTGTGTGAAAATTGTGCCCCAGGGCCGAAGCGAGGTTGCTGGGTACAAGTACCACCGAGGCGAACCCGACGACCAGTCTTTGGTGTCTTAGTGGTAGTTGGTCGCGTCCCCACTTGTCTTAGTGTCTTAGTTAATATTACCATGCAATAATCGAAGCCAGAGGATTGGGCACAGCCTAGCGGCGTGCCATGTTTCATGTTTCACGGCGGTGGGCTTCTAGACCCCCGTCCGAATGATACCCACAGGCTGTTCAGGAGGTGGCACCGGCGGCCCGGGGAATCCTCACCGTCCCGCATTGATTGAGATGCGCACCGCTATAAGACGGAACCATCTATACGGCCTATTTCTTGAGAATCCAAAAGACTCCAAAGTCAGACCCTGTCTGATAAGAGTCTACCTACCCGCCTAACCTTAGTCATTCCTTTGTTTCTCAAGTTTCAAGATGCGTCTCTCGCTGCGAACCCAACACCTGGTCTTGACCTCCCTCGTTGCCGTCTCCCGCGTTGCCGAAGCTGGCGGCATTCCCCAGAATGTTCGAACCTTTTATGGTGGTCTCAAGACTTGCTCCAACAAGCTTGCCAGCGGGTTCTGGAGCTCCGACAGTGGTCCCAACAGTGAGCCCCCGCCCCCGGCCCCACTTTTCCTCCCCCAAGAATTCCCATGTTGATGTGCCTCGAGGCTTTTCCTACTGTGGCGACCACTTGGCCGACTACGGCATCGTGTACATAAAAGCCAACATGGACGTCGACTGCGACGGCGCACAGGGCGGACACGCCGACGATGGTCGATGCGGCTCCAGCCACGACACGCAGTCCGTCACGTCCTTCCAGTCGACAGTAGAGCGATACGGAAAGGGCATCCACGACCTGAATGCCAACGTGCACCCTTACGTCGTCTTTGGGAACACCGGCACGAGACACGGATGGAAGACATTTGATCCGCAAGAGTATGGAATCGAGCCCCTGAGTGTGATAGCGGTTGTCTGTGGGGACAAATTGGTGTTCGGCATCTGGGGCGACACCAACGGTGACGATGGGGATCACCCCGTCGTAGGGGAGGCGTCCATCTCGCTGGCGACGGCGTGTTACGGCAGTGGGATAAATGGGAACAGCGGGCACGATCAGGACGATGTGCTCTACATCGCTTTTGCCGGTAAAGGAGCGGTTCCGGGAGCTAACGGCGCTAATTGGGCGGCGCGAAATTACGCGGATTTTCAGCAGAGCATTGAGGGTTTGGGGAACTCGCTCATCGCCAAGGTTGGAGGGGCTGTTCCAGGGGTCCCCGGGGGGTGGCTCCCAGGAGATCACGGTGGCAAACCAAGCAATACTGGCGGTAACCAATCAGAAGGCGGAAGCGATGGCGAGAGTGATGGGGAGGTTGGTGACCAAAACTGCGAGTGGCCAGGCCATTGCGCCGGGGCGAGTTGCTCGAGCCACGATGACTGCTCAGACGTTTTGGTCTGTGAAAACAGAGTGTGCATTCGCGCTTGACAAATGCCTACAATCGCTGCGAATCAGCACCTTTTATTTTATTTTTAAGGTTAGCGCGACCGTTTTGGAGTAGCGTTGACCCTGAAATGCGAGCACTGGTGCTTCAGTCGAATTGGTTGCATTTCCTGACTAATCCACGTCATGTGGTTCTCCTGTCGCCTTCTGTCAGAAACACGGCACACTGGATTCGAGTCGTGCAAATGTGCCACCAGAATGTAGAGGCTACAAGTCTCGACCTCACATGTACTCCAACCAGTTGGACGTGATGGAAAATTACGCCACAAGCGACGATGTTGACGACTACAGGCGACCGCTCACCAGCCGCTGCCGCCAGCACGTGATGGGGGAGCAACACACGTTTGAGAAGTGGCTTCCAAGTAACCTATTCGGACTCGATGGACCCATCACCAATAAGAAAAAGAGCTACACGTACTTGGGCGGGCAGAGTAGCAGCCGCTACATGCTCTTTGACGAGGCGGAACCAGACTACCCTTTGCTTGGTGCGTGGAAACGAATCGCCTAACGCGGTCAGTTGCAATCTGTCAACAAGTCCTCACCTCTGTGACAAGTCGGAAGTCGACAGGAAGTTGCCGCAATGACCTTTCGGCTCTGAGTGTGGTTGTGACGGCACAAGTCATACAAAGAAGCACGGCGAATGACTTCCGGCTCCAACTTGCGGGCTCTTCATTCTTTATCCAACCTGCTGACTGCAGAGCCATTAAAAAGTTCTCGGATGTGATGAAGACAGCCTGGCTGTGTGCGCCGAATTTAGGCATACGAAATTTCCTCGGACTGTGGCTTTTGTACTACCAGGGGGGGAAGAGTGAGCAACGGCTTGCAAGATGTTATCTGGTAGTATTTGTGTTCGGCGCTACATCCTGACAATTGCCTATCCTATGTAGTCTCATGGTGTTTGGGGCTGAGAGCAGGCCGAATCGGGAGACAAGCGCAATGCCCCACAACCCCAACCCAGCGCGACCTGGTGCGCATTTGCGCACCAACTATGACCATCAACGCCCAATCACAAAACGGTAGGCTTGCAGATTTCTTTACGTCCAAAGCAAAACCATTTCGCAAACCACCTTATTCGTCACGAATCGCAAGGTCGGTACCATCGGCCAGGAGACGTGATCATGTCCGACAGAAACGACTCGATCGCCCCAGAAGATCAGAGAGAGGGTTAGTGACAAAACCATCGACGTCCACTCTCGTTATATCTCCTATTTGGGGCACATGCTGGTGCTTGGGGTCATTTCCGCGGTTGGCAGCATCATCGTTACGTTCTTCGACCTAGCTACACCTCTCCTATCGATGATTCCAATCTATACGAGTGTTGTATCAGCCATCCATCATCGGTCCGCGGACTTGGCATCATGCGCCGGAACAGCAGCGGCCCTCGTCGCAGCATCCGTCCTCGTGATGTTCCCTATCTGGGACGTACTAATGTCTGTGGGCTGGTTGGCCGCCCCCTCGGCGAAGGATTCCTTGTTCCTCTGTATTATTTGAGTCGATAACGGCGTTGTCATCACAGTCCTCCATACGGCCCAATCGTCCCATCTCAGAAGTCAGTACCATGGCCCCATACCAGCCTTTTGGCCAGCTCGGGCGACAGTTTATTTACATATCCGTCATCAATCTAGTAGTAAACGTTACTCTGTTTGTCATATCCTCTTTTATCGCTCTGGCAATCCTAGAGCAAAGCGATATCGGCGAATTCAGGGGACAGTGCTGGCTGGAAGAACCTGAACCTCAAGGCATTTGCTAGGGGCACGACTGGCACTTGGTTCAAAGCTGTTGCAGTAAAGCTCCCGTTTTGGGATGACGTGCGGACAACATGCAAGAGGGATATGGCCGGTATTGTAGAAGGGGTGGCAGGGCATGAGGAAGCAAAGCACTGAAGAAGACATCAGAGAGAGCAGTGATGCGGCAGTTGGTAGGATATACACACTTACTTATCTTGGGTAGGCACCTACCTACCTTTCTGCGTTTCTCTCAGGGGGTCAGACAAGAACAATGTTCCCCAGCTCAGGCTCTTGCCCTCCCTTTGACCTAACTTCTTCCATCAACCCAGGCATAAACGCAGGGCCGACAATTGTATACCGGTTGCCTGACTCGCGTGCAATGATAAGGGCCTACACGCCGTCGAGGCGTAAGACATTGTGCCCTTTTTTCAAGTCCAGCGGCCCAGAGCCGAATCGGTTATGCTTTGTAAAGAACCCCGCTTGCCGGCGAGCCGCTTTGCACAGCCAACAGCAAAGGCGTACGCATCGGAATTCTCGGGCTTCTTCAACGTGTTGAGGGTATTCTCAGTATTCTCGATACTTTGCTTGTCGTGATTCAGATCCTTCCCTATGTTGGCCTGCATAATTTTATATCACTCATCGAACCATGTGCGGCTAGCATCGAGTATGGACTTCTCATGGGATCCAAGGAGCACTTGAAAGACTGCGTGTGGGATGGACTCGTAAGGCCCACCCACTGGTGCGTCGGTTTTGATCTTGCGGAGCTACGGGAGGAGCATCGTCAGCACCGATGAAAGCTTGGAATCCATGTCTCCCTCGGCTGAAAGGTTGGAATCCATGCCTCCACTGGAGCTCTTCCCGGAACACCAGCAGTGGTTCACCGCATCAATGTTTGCTCCCTGGACCGTCATCTCTCTACCGGAGTCGTCCCAGCTTGGAGTCCCCGGCTTGTTGTCGTCATTCTCGATGGTGCCGTAAATATAGCTGGACGCCAGCCAGCTGCTGTTATGAATATTGGCCCAGTTAGGGACCCAGGTTGGCGCCTTCTTGCCCCAGTTATGCTCTTTCCTCTCGTCGCCCCCCGAGACCCTGGCGTCTATGAGTAGATTGATGAACGGTGGTCACAGCTTGATCAGGGCTGTGAAGAGCTCCCGGTACGTCTCGCCGAGGGACCGCTGACTGTCAGCATTGAGCTCGAGGAGGGGTGCGCCGGGAATGTTGCTAAAGGCCCGGAGAACGCCGTGCAGGGCGTACGATTTATCTCGTGCTTGAGTTGCGTCTCGGCCCCGGAGGGCGCGCGCGATTCCGTCTAGGTGCATCGATCTCCCATCGCGATGGGGGAATAGCACGGAGGGATACGGACGGGGCCAAAACGCGAAGCTGATGAATAGGTAAAACCAAATCCAGACAAGTACAACTGCCACACAGTAGATCAAAATAATGGGAAAGGCAGTGACCCAAGACGGGGCCCCGGTCACCGGGTCTCTGGGGACGGCACGGCACCAGCGAGGGGCCAAAAGACAATGCCTAGTGGTGCTGGTACGATAAATGGCGTCAGCATGGCGAAGCCGACGAAGGTGAAAACCAGCGACCGATCGCTGACGAAGTTGTGCCGATCAATTGGTGCGAAGACAGCTACGGAGGCGCCGCGTGCTGGTATTTTCCGAAGCTCGATGTCTCCCCAGTGGCTTGGGTGCGGCGTGCTCAACCAAATGTTGAACAAGTCCATCCGAGCCTCGGTGCTTGCTGAGCGCTTCATGATACCCGGACTTTGACCCCGGGTCTTCGGATCGATAGGGAGGCACAGAAAATGCAAGCCACGGTGAGGCTCTTCCCACAAGATGGCCTTGCTTCCACAGAGGATTGTGCAGTCGGCCGACAGAATAACCTCTTGGAATGTCCAGGCTCGCTGGAGCCACGGCTGATCCAACAGGTGGTCCAGGTTCTCGAGTTGGAGCTTTTCACGGAGTGGTCTGATTCGCCTAAGAAGGAATGGGCTATCGGTAGTTCTCTCGCCAGTGCTTGTCATATCCGCGTTACCGGACGGCTACTCACATTCTGAGTGTTGTGAAGTAGGTCTTCACCATGGAGGCTACAGTCCGCCGTCAATCCTTGGATGGCGTCTGGGCCTCACCACGAGCCAACCACGGCATTCCAGGCCAGGCAGGCCTCCAGCGTGCGGCCTTTGACAGGCTGTCGATTGCCTCGTCGCTTGTCAGGTCCAAGCCAGATGTACACCGTGGTAGCCCGCGAATAGATCTCACCCATTAGCGGGATTTGCTCATCATCCTTCTCCTTGCTAGTGCCGCTTCCCTGGTTGATGCAGATGGCGTCGACCCAGATGGTGATTCCGCCGTAGAGATGCCGGTCCGTCATGAGAGCGGCATGGCAGTTTGGGGTGATCGTTACGTACCCGATCGTCGCATTTCCGACCTTTGTATTCCTGGTCCTGCACAAAATGTGGTGACGGGCGGCTCACTGGGAGTGGGAGGGTCTGGTGGCTCACTGGAAGGGTCCGGTGGGTTCCTCCAGACACATACGAGTGAGCTGCGAAGCGAGGGCGGTTCTTCAAGTCGACTACCTCGAGGGAGCAAGATAGATCGGCTTTTGGGTCTTGGGAGTTGTCGAGACGGAGCACTCTGATCAGTCCCGAAGCTGGAATCTCCTCATACTCGTACTCCTTTCTCGGCTGCTGTGGACTCTGCGACATTGCGTAAGTTACCTCATCAAATCATTCAGTCAAACGTGTTGCTGAACCGTGCTAGCTGGGGAGAGAGATGACAAAACCCTTACAAAATCCTTACTCGGGGCCGTCAGGCTCGGGCGGCGTCTTTGGCACCTCATCTGAGACACTGAAGTCGTGTCCCAATTCAAGTGGACGCCAGCAGCGTTCGCTGCCCAATAAAGGTTCGGATGAACACAAGAACTTCTGCAGCCACAACAGACCTGGCACGGCTTCCCCCACATGGATCCAAAATGATGTTGGTGTTGCGCTTTCGGACCGGCAAACGCGCTGCAGTCTTCAGCGCCGTGGGAGAGATCGACAGGAAGGCGTTTTCAACCCGCTACGATTCGTTGGCCTTTCCCTCTTTCCCTCTGGGGACAACGCAAATTCACTCGTGGGAGGAAGGAGCACTTGACTCAGACCCACACTCAACTCCCATGTCAAAATTCAGGTCGACGTTGTTCATTGCTTCAAACATCTCTAAAATCAACGAGATCAAACCTGACAACGCAGCCGACGACGCCAATGCTATCATCTTCCCTGCGTTTCTGATGCGAATTGGTGACCTGCTCTATTGGCCTCGTCGAATTTGCATTCGCTCCTAAACTGGGAATTTGATGGATGGGTGGGCATCCACGGCTTTTGATGAACGGTTCAACGGACAAGTTCATTGGGCAGCGCCCAACAAGAGGGGTAATAGCGGATACACACTACCTAGAGTGGGATTATAGCATCATGGCCAAGTGGCAGTGGTGCAAGCTCATGACATGATCATGGCCCCGTTCTGCGTCAGCTCCGGCCCAACATTACCCCGCTGATGAAAGTTGTTTCGTCGCCTCGAGCCGCTTGGTACTATCACAAGCCCCAAACTCCCACTTCCTTACAACCCGAGGCCAATCGATTTACCTTCCGTCTCAACTATGGCGTCGACCAAACCCCCTTTCGTCACTGTGAAAACAACTCTCCCTATTCTCCCTTTCTCCCTCAATTCCGCCCGCGCCCCCGTGGCGACTTTTCGCCTCCTCATCCGGCCGCTTTCCTCTAGCGACGTCTACGGCCTGCACAGAATCCGTTCCCAGCTCGAAGTCATGGCCAACGATCTCCAGGGCCGCCCCGATGCCACGCTTGAAGAAACCCAGCCTCAACTTACCCGCTTCCTTCCGCCCAATGACGAAAAGACATACCACTTTGCCATCTGCCTCAAGGAGACTGAAGAGTTCATTGGCATCGGGGGTTGTCATTCCATCGCCTCGGTTTTCGGGTGGCCCGCGATCGGCTACATGCTGACCAGGGAGCGTTGGGGCCAGGGGTTGACGACCGAGTTTACGCGTGCGTTTTTGGAGATGTGGAAGACGCTGCCGAGGAGAGAGGTGGAGATTCAGGTTGACCCGAGGAGCTTGCTAGATGGGGAAGTGGCAGGCGGCGTGGTCAAGGAGCAAGTGGCATCACTCACGCCGTGGGATAATTTTGCGAGCGCGAGGGTCATGGAGAAGTCCGGGTTCGAGGAGTTTCTGGTATGGAGCGAGCCGGACTTGCGGGACCCGAGTGTTGATATCGAGCTGAGGGGGTTTCGGTACGTCTGGGATCAGAACTGAGCAAGAGACGGCGGTGAGGGCGTTGCCGAGTTCTTTTGTTCTCCGAGCTGGTGGCAGGGACTTCAATTGAAGTGGCTACATAATAATGCTGTGGGAATCTGAAGAGCACCGTGATTGTCCTCGTCCAGTTGGAACGCCGGGCTTCGACTAGCGCCAGCACGCTAAGTGGTCAGACACAGAACCCCCGACGTATCGGATCATCACCACGGCAAGCACCTACTTGCGCGCCGCCGGGAGCAGAGCCGGCCAGTCCTTGGGACTGAGGTACCAGGGCTGCATGGCCGCCACGAACTGCTTGACGTTGCTGCACTTGACGAAGAGGTCGTATTTCCCGGGCCGGTGGGGCTCCATGTTGGCGATCGCGAAGCCGGGCAGTTTTCGGGGCGGGGTTCCACTTTCGCTGGTCCGATGACGCCGGCGCGGTAGACTGGTTGTCAAGTCAATACATGAAAGTTGAAAGTCAAGGAAAGGAAGAGACTTATGTTTGGAAATCATAGGCCTTATCGCCAGGTTCCAGCCCAGTGGAACTTGGTCAATGTACAAATCATCGCCCGTGTACACCTTGTGATCCCAGTCGGCCCAGAACTCTTTTGGTCGGCGCCCACAGCTCGTCCGCGATCGAATGTCAGGTATTTTGGCCGATCGTGTGACCGGATCGAAGATGGCACTGTCCCTGAACTTTCTTTCCATCCTCAGACGCCAAATACTCCTGGATGATTGACGTCACCCCCAAGCCGAGAAAGAAGAGGCCCATAGTCATGAAGGCTTGCGTGATGTCCTACAAGATGTACCTGTGAGGCCACGGGTCTATGGGGTTGTTGTTGTACTTGTTGTAGTAGCTCTTGAGCTTGAGCCAAGCCAGTCAACTATTACCAAGCAGAACCGTGCTCTTCGGGCTTTGGTGACTGGTACCTTTGGAGACCCGTGATGAGTTTCATCGACTCGGCATACCGCTCACGGGCGCCGAGATGGGATGTGTCTTTGAAAACTGCAGAAAGTCAGTCACACATCATGATCCACGAGAGGCACAGAATTAGGCCTACTGTAAGAACGGCCTCTTTCCATGATTTCCTGCGAGCCGGCCAGCTTCCTGAGCTGCTCCACGCTGAGCGTGAGCTTGACCGAGGCGTAGTCCAGCCTTTTCAAGAGTGCTGCGCGATCCTTCACCGTGAGATCCCCGTTGGCAACGTCTCCCGCGCCCATTTATCAGCCCAAAACGTGTCAGTGAGGTACATGTGTGCCTGCTCCCAGATGGGTGGTACCGCGAAGGGAAACTCTTCAGCGCCCGGGACATAGCCCCTGTTAGCCCCGCTACTCTTTGTGCTCAGCTGCCCTTTTGCTAACGATGACAGCGTTTCATCTGGCTGGCGTAGTTCCAGATGCTCCTCCCGCAGATGGTGATCTTCATCTTCTCCTTAGGCTCGACTGCGAGGCCTTCGATCATCTTGTCGGCACGACTGAGGGTGTCGCGAGAGAGGAAACCTAGGACATCGAAAAGCATGTTCTCTTTAAGATTGCCGTATCGGAAGTGGTGGCGGATGTAGTCGCCGGCAGACTCGAACCGGGCCGTGCCGGTGTTCTCCTCGTCCTCATCGTCGGACTCATCGCCACGAACAAAGTCGGCGCAGGCATCTCGCAGCGCCTGCAGGCTCGGCTGCTCGACTTTGATGCACAGGTCGCGACGGTCTGTGTTAGCGACGGCCGGATCAGCAAGGAACTCGGCAACGCTGTTGGCCCGGAGAGCGGCAGAGAGAAGTGCGGGGCGTACTATGAGCTGGCGGCAGAATAGGAGTTGCTTGACCAATGGCGCTGGAACGGGGCAGGCTCCTGCTTCACCCTCTTCTGCTACATGTCCATCTCAAGCTCGTGATTCGCATCCTCCTTGCTCTGGACCTGCCTGACCCAGCCGGCCAGGTGGTGGTGGTAGAGGTCCCAAAAACTGCGTCCTTGTAACTCCACCGCCATTTTAGACCCGTGGCAACTGTAGCCGAGGCAACCCAGAACTGTGACCCCTTCGCTCAGTCTGGCTCAGTCTGGCTCAGGCCAAGGCGGCAACCGCTCAGTTCCGAAGAAGGAAAGGGAAATTCATGGTGTCGATTTTAGGGCGGTGAACAAGCTGTTACCCCTCTTTTCGTATCAAATCTGAGCTGTCTAATATAGGTGGCAGCGGGTAGCCCAGTCAGACAGCTGTTGGCAACTGCAATTGGCTCAGATTTAATCCGAAAAAGAGGGGTAACAGCCAGATCAGCTAGATTTTCTTTCCTTGCGGATGAATTCCCTATCTCCCGATGAGTGTATCTCGCGCGCTAGCCACTGCCCAATTACAGCCAAAGACTTGTTCGTACCTTGCTCCACTCTTTCAACCTCCTTTCGAAATTCGCGTTCTTCTCGGGCCCCTGAATTTCTGAGGAACCCAGCGGAAATTGCCAATGGCCACGTTCACATCCAAGATTGCCTTGATCACTACAGCCAGCGTGAAGGCCACTACGACGAGCCATAACAGTGCTCCAGCATACATGAGTATGGCGTCTCGTCCGGGCTGTCCCTCTCTTTCGGTCACGTCAGTGTCGCGCGCCGAGAGAATCATGTCGCTGAATCCGGGAACGTAAAACCCCTGTTGGCGCGCAAAATGGGCTACGTGGCCCATCATGTATGCCAAGAGGAATTGTGGAATAATCTCTGCTGTTAACGTCGTGGCGGCTACCGAAAGGTATATGGCTTGTCCTGTCTGAAAGAGAACAAGCATAACAATGAGCCGGTAAGGCGGGGTTAAGAGAACCAGAGCATTACGACAGTTATATTAGTATTCTTATAGCCTAGAGTCGACTTAATGATCACGGCATTAACCAGATTAGCGGTAACGTGCAAGGCTGCGGTGAAAGGGCTGGTGATTATCCTGCCAGGAAATGGAGTAAGTTAGCGTAAGGTTTAACTTAATGCTCTATTCCAATGTGGGGGCGCTGAGAGAGAAGGAAAGGGACAAGGGTTGTTAGGGAAAGTACGTACCACCCTCGGGAGTGTGGTTTTCCCAGCTAACCACTCGTCAACCTCAGAATGACGGTCTGACGGCTAAGAAGGGGCGTTATGACCAGTATTTCAATATTAACCGCAGCGAAAACGCCCAGATTGGCGGCCGCTGTCGGGCAGTTCAACGACACTGTGCCTCCTCCTGCAAACTCGGGTTTCACCACGGCAGGCCACCATCACGTACTTCCTTAACACCATGGCCTTTCTGACGCTGCTGTGTCTGGCTATAAGTGCGATTGGCTTCTGCTATTCGGACGACAGTAGCATCGGGGATGACGAAATAGTCAAGCGAGGGCTTATAATAGTTATTAGGTATATCGTTAAGTTTGCGCTGTATGTCACGGTTATAGTACGGTTACGCCAAGTGAGCGTCGACCTAGACCTGCTCCCAGAGCTGGTATCTAACTGCCGTCCCTACCACGACATCCTACCCGGTTTTCCCAAAGACAACCCTAACGTGATGGAGGGTATAAAGCGCTATGCGGAAGCCATAGGCTACACCAGCACTACAGGTATCGTGCTCTAGAGCACCCTAGGCTTACCGCTGCGCATTTTCCTTGTCTTCTTAACCGTGGGTGGCGTATCCGCTGTTTTCTATGGCCTCTATTGGTTAGCTTTGAATTCGCTAAAAACATTAGGGTTTTTCTTCTCGCTTAGATTCTAGATTAGCATTACCTACTGTTTCGCACAGCTCAATCATAAGAGGAACTTACTGGGCAGCGTCCTAGGTGAGGAATATAGAGACTCTCAGTAGAGGTTTGGTCAGGTTCTAGCTGTTTTTGCATGGATGCCGCTCTTACTCGAGTCCGTGGTAGGTATTCTAAAGAGTGTTATAAGGGCATGCACATCTTCTTCTAACCGTAAGTAGTTTCCCGAATCCTCGTTTGCCCTTCCTAACAAGGCTATTCTTGCAGACCGAAAGCGAAAAGATAACATATCTTCTCGCCAACGCTGCACTAAAATGCGGCCTGCTGTCTCGTTGGGTGATTCTATGGAACACGAGCTGGGGACAAGAAGAAATGTTTCTCCAGAACACTCTGCAGTGTCGGCGGATCACCAGAGTAACAGCAAATTTCGAGATTAGGGAAGGGAAGATTGTCTCGATAGTTATCACATGCATATAAGGGAGGCTTAGACCAGAACCTAGGTGGAAGATAACCAGTAAATCCCTGGTGTTGCATCATGGTGTCTTCTTACTTCTCACACCTTCATGCCTTCCCTGTTACCACTTTTGTCATTCCTTTTACCACCGCTCCTATAAGTCTTACCAGTCACCTCCTGTACCATTTGTTATATGAGACGAATCTGGGGACACACAATCCCCCTTTTCGTTCGTATTCCTGATCCCGTTCGTCAACGCACGGAAGCAAAGGTTCCTCGGACAACTATGCGGGGAAATCAAGTTGGATGGGCTCATGCAAGCTTCACGTGCAGACGTCAACCCCGCACCGCTAGCTCCCTGTCGTCGGGCCTCTCTGAAACCCAACGTCTCTTTTCTATCCCACCACCGGGTTTATCCCACCTGCTTTCATGACACCACGGAGGCCCGGCACGATGGAGATGGCGACACCGACGGCACAGTATCAGCACTTTGTTCCCCAGTTCCTCCTCCGGAACTTTAGCCACCCCTACAAACCCGCGGGCGGCAGGAAGCGCGGCAAGCGCAAGGACGAGAATGGGCTGTACTTCGGCGAGAGCGTCGTCCAGACCCTGGATTTCACTGCGAATCCACCCGTGATTTGCGAGAAGGCGGTGAAATGCGTCCTTGGGCAGATAAACATGTACGAAGGCGCATCAATACAAGAACAGAGAGTTGAGCAGATGCTATCCAAACTGGAGGACCAGGCTGCCAGGGTATTCCGCAAGATTACCAAGGCATACGAAGACCTCCAACAGGAAAAACAACAACAAGGAAAGGACGACGCAGAGAAAATAGGCATCTTCTGTCTCACACGCGACGAACGCAACCTCATACGCAAATTCCTCTTCCTCCTCAAGTACCGCGGCTCTAGTTTCCACCGCCGATTCTACCATCAAACCCCCGACGAGTACAACGCAAACGACCAAAAATCCCTCCGCGAGTACATGGCCGAAAAAGGTTACTCACGGCCGCTAGACGTCTGGCTCAACAACATCAAGGCAATCATCGACCTCGACATCGACGTCGAGGGAAAGTGGAAAACGGACTTGTGCCGGCGCATGTACCCAGCCGATGCCCAATGGTTCTTCTCCCACACCGAGATGTTCTACATGGCCATCTGCACCCCCTCCGACGCTGACGGCGAGTTCATCCTCACCGACTCCAGCTACAACATATTCGAGGGACCCAACACCTGTGCACGAAACAAGAACACTGGCCGCCTCGAGGGCTCGGCCTGGACCGAGCTGCACATGTTCGCCCCCGTATCCCCCAAGCTGATGATCGTGCTTCGCTCTTTCACGTTCCCGCAGCCAGACGAGGACGTCAACGACAGTGTCAGACAGCAGCGAGAACTCCACCGCCGGCATATCCTCGACAGGCCGTTCGGAGGCGAGGTCAAAGGTCTGCTGCACGACCTCCCCGTAGCCAAGGCCCGCAACAACTACTCTCAGGTGATCAACGGGCGGTCATTTGCATGTGACAGCTACGACGGAACGAGGAAAAAAGAGCACAAATTCTACTTCTCGCTCTTCCCAATCAGCACACGGCACGTCAACATCATCAACGGCGTCCTGCTTGAAAACTGCGCGCACTGCACCAGTGTGATATTCCAGACCAAGTCCATCTTTGCCAAGACCCTGGAGTGGTTCTTGGGGACTACCTCCATCAGCAAGGTCATATCTGGCGTACCCGGGGCCGAGTCCTGCGCCGAGTCTCTCCGGAAGATGGGCATCGTCTCCCGCGCCCTGGGTTCGACAGGGAAGACCGTCACGAGGGAGCTGGATCCTCCGGGCCCGGTGGCAGATGAAATGCACGAGTTGCGTCAAAGGGCGCAGGCAGCGACGCAACAGTGGTTTAAGAAGGTTGTGATTGAAGGTGAAGAGGATCCGATGATGAAAACAGAGTTTATGCAGTTTTATGTTAATTTGGGTAGGTCAATGGCTTCACCGCCGGCCACAGCAGAACTCTTGACGGTAGAAACTGACACTGACACTACATTGTCTTCAGGCGGCAGCCCCTTCACCACACTCATGGAGGATTTCGATCAGGCAGCGAAGATGTGGATGCTCCGTGTCAAAATCGACGTGTGGTCACAAGGTGTCGCAGAACCCATCCGCCAGCGGAACCGCAATCTCCTAGAGGAAGCCTATATGCGCCTCCCGGCTGCTCGTTTCATGGTGTATGCTAAATTCTGGCGCGCTAAGATGCTCTTTCGGTTCGATGACCTAGAGAACGGGAATGGCGAAGAGGGTCCCGACCCCTTCGCCGGTCCCGAGGACGTTGTTCTTAGAGGCAGGTATCTGTCTTCACAGTTTCCATGGATTTTAGCTAGTAGCTAACACACAGCCGCGCAGCAAGTAACATTTTTAGCTATGAGGCACTTAACCGGGTGATATATAACGTGGTATCGGTCGACATCCAGAGGGCACGGAACATCTGGCAAAACCCCTGGGAGGGTGTTACTAAAGACTACAACAAGGGATTTAAGATCCTCAAATCACTTTCCTACGTGATACATCACCTAGGTACGCAGACCCCCGGATGCTGACGGATATACAACCCTAGATCAAATGAGCTAATTCCGGCGTTAGGGTATATCCGTGAATGTGGCATGTTTCAATCTTTCCAATCACGTTATTCGTTCGTCTCTAACAAGGATCAGGTATCCTAGAGGTCGAAGACCTGGCTCTAGCAGCTCGGCTTCAAATACTGATGATGGACCTTCACAACAACGCAGAGGGCGCTCAATCTGCATCCTTCCGCATACTTGAAGATGAGGATAGAATTGAGCTGCTCACGCGCGCCTTTGTCAAGGAGCGCTTTGTGGAAGCTGTGAAGGTGAGGGTAGCAGCATCTGAAGTTGTGCCTCTGAGGGACGTTCTGTTCGACTTCGCATATCCCACTCCCCCGTCGGGGTGGCTCGACTGCGCTAGCTCGTCGTGACCTCGACAGAGGAAGCTATGCTCGTATATGAGATCCTCGATGTATTGTCGGTTCTGCTCTGGGTCGGCGAGATTGGGGTATTTGGCGAAGAGGCATGTCATGGCTTGTCTGTTGAGGGCACGTTGTTCGGTCATGGGGGCGCGGTGGCGGGAGAGTGTTGAGCGGACGTCTTTTCTGCGTGGCGAGGTAGTACGTCTTCGTCTGGGTCGTGTTCTGAAGGCTGTCGTTATATGTAGAAGAAAATCAGGGAATCCGCTCGATGGAGTTGAGGATGTGCTGTCTGGAATCACGCCCCCTTGGCCCGGTGACCATCGGAACATGCGGCGCGAGTTGATCGTGATTAGTCGGGAAAGTAAAAGAATACAGGCTTGTTATCCCGAGCCTCCGAAAACACCGCCTCCCTGTCGCAGTGCCCACCCGCCCGATACCCAGCAACCCGCCGCTGCCTCTGCATGTGCCACCACTAAGCCTACCGCCTCAGGCCCAGAACATGTTCACTCAGAGCGACTTACTGGGCGTGTCGAACTGCAGCGGCAGTTCTTGGCGCTCAGGCGCGCAGGCGCCTTACCGCTCCAGGCTAGCCTAGAGCGCAGGAGCCTTTAGTCATGTGCTCGCCTCACACACCGGGAGCTTTCTTTTATATTTAGTCTGGGAGCTTCACTCCCCCCCTTTCTACCTAATCAAGTCACTTTACAACTGCACTTCCGCTGCTCCGATAAGCTCCGTACCCTCAGTGAAACGTTCCACAGGGTGACTTTACCTACTCAAGCCCCTCGGAATCAGGTGGCTTCCCCTCAACACTGGAAGGGTACACTACAACAGCCCCCCCTCTACGCCACCACACGATGCCAACTAGGAGCACCGTCATTTCCTCATGGCCAACAGCAACGCCAGCAGCAAGCCAGAATGTGGCATTCCAGTAAGTCCCCCCTCGACTGCAAGATGCAGATGACCTGTAGCAAAAGACCCAGATCGCACCCCCAGCACCTCCAATGCCCTGTGTGCAGCAATGCCCACCCCGCCCACCCCACGAGGTGAGGCCGGAATCGGCACCTCTGGGCAAAACACAAGGACTACGCCCGGCGGAATGACGTCCCGTCGGAGGACGAGAGGTGTCGCTTGTGCGGGAGGACGATGCGTGAAGACAACCTCAAGCGGCACCTCGAGACGAAGCATGGGAGGAGAGGGTGCGTGGAGGTTAGGGATGCTGTCTTTAAAAATGGACGCCGTGCTCATCCGCGATTCGCTCCGCTGCATCGAGAAGCTTCCTGTGCTCACCACCAGTGATCAATCACGACCAAGATCATATCGCAGCAGCCCCCAAGTGCCTCCATACCGGCCAGGTGCGCATTTACCAACCCGCGCAAAACCCGAGACCCATGGATGAGAATTTTGATGTCCACAGACAGTTTCCGTATCAGCCTATCGGGGCCGCGCGTCTCAATCTTGTAGGCGAGCTCCTGGAGGGCACCGCAGCAGCCCCATTTCTTCCACCGCCAAGCCGTATCTGAACCACTACAAGCCCATCCCGGTTCTAGAGGTGAGGCCTCATCGTTGTAGATCACAAGGCAGTACTTTAGCAACGCGATATCGCCGAAAGTTATATAGCTCCCCGGCTTAAGCCCGAGATACAATTTGCTCAGGCTATCTACATGTATTCAGCTACGCTCCTAGATACACAGTGCGCTCGATTCAAAAGAAGCAGCGCCGGACGCCGCCAGGCCTAGGCGACATCATATTACGGAGGAGACTACCTAACTATGACGGCACGTGGATGTACCGTGGCTGATGCCAGTTACGGGACAAGGCTTGTCGGTATTCTCGATCGAGTTTAACTCTTCGCTAAGGTCGGCCGTCGGTGGCTCGCAGAATATGATAGCCTTTAGTATCTGGGCTGTTGTTAAGCTGTCGCTGTAAGTGGCTACTGGTTTTCTTTCCTTTTTCGACATCGTGAGCGACTTTTTCCATACCAGTGGCGAGATCGACGTGCCTGTAATGGGAACTAGTGCTCCTTTTCCCCAACTAATACATATATAAAGAATGTTATATACATTATTGGAATTATTGCCCAGGAGCTATTCAATGCAAATTACACGTCATCTACTTTCTATCTACAAGAAACTTTAGCTTGGGGGGGCTGAACAGGGGTCTCTGAGGCTTGCAGCGGCAATGTATAGAATCACCCTAGCTCAGGACAAATCAGTCACAGCTCACCCCAGTTCAGGACTACGAGCGAAAAAGGAAATTTCGTGAGCCCAGATTCGTCTCAGATAACCAGGCTGTTAGATTGTAAAGTCAACTCTTATCAATAAACACTTTTAAACACTTCTATACCCTTGGTCCCTGCCCACGATTCTACCTTTCCTCCTCCTTATTCTGTTTCTTCTGGCTCTAGCTTTGCGTACTCTAACCAGTAGAAAGAATGCCGCACTTAAGCTCAGAAGTGCAATATAACGCAACGCAACACGACCCGCTGCACCCTCGACGCCGGCATTGGGCGGATCAACTCGCAAGTCTTTCGAATTGATCCGCAACTCTCCTCGATCCGCTACGTTAGGACGTATCCTTGACCGAGTTCGAGATCCGTGGACTAGCGGTAGAAAGCTGGCGTCTCAGCGAGTAGTGAGCAGCGTGCACCTCGATTCTCTGGCGCTTGCCGTCGAGGGAAGGTCAGGCGAACCGCTGCGCAGCGGGCTGACAGGAGCGCGGATGCCTGGCCTTGAGGCCATGCCAGCCGCCATGCCAGCCAGTTGGGACAGGGGCAAAAAACACTGCCAATGTAACGTTGCGAACTTTGGGACCCAGCCATGAACGAGTGGACACCAAGGACAAGGCATCCATGCGAAGCATGAGGAGGTGAAGACGCCTAAGGATCCTCCAGCTGCCAACTCTAACTAAAATATAGATACTATGCTTCTCGGAACTGGAGCCGGAGCCGGCACACCTGCCGCGGTGCCCTTTACTTTAACTGTTGGCTGATAACTCAGACGTTTATCCATTGACGATGACGGGTTCAGATTCGTGGCCGAGGCGGAGCAATCTGCGGGCTGCGGAGTAAGGGCTACGGAGTGTACCTCTGTTCTTCCGGCAATAATATTGTAAGAGTTGGAGTGGTTGTGGCTGGTCTTCAGTTGGAAGTATAAGGATCAGTAAGTGATAAGGTAGTGATAGTGACCGGTTAGGCCCCTCCCGACGATAAAAATCTGATTTGCATCGGATGCGAGGGTGTGGCTTCGATCAGAACATTATCTCTAGGACGGAATAGCGTACCTTAACCGTGCCAGGTTGGACCACTGAGTAACTGAGAGGGAGATAGTCTTAGCAGGCCACCTTGAGCGTCTGTTGGTGTCTTTGGTCCGGTGTTGCCTGAGTGTAGTCTTGGCATATTATTACAGGGTTCTGGTGTTTACTTAGCCCCTGAAGTAAACGTACCCGGGTGACTCCTTAGGCGCTGTGAAGGGCTCTAAAGCTCTATTCTCTAGACTAGCTGAGTTCTCTCTATTCGTACAGATTATAGCGGTTAGTAAAAATTATATTAGTATAATTTAGGCCTGACTGCATTCCGGTCATGATTTACTTCTTTATACCGTATGGTCATTACTAGAGAACAAGGAGTACGCCGAGCTTTAAATGCTGCTCCACCGTCCGCTACCTGTACTAGTTTTCCTATTCTCACTCCATCACTAATCTTACTACCATAACTATAATGGCGCCTAATCTCGCTCTGGAGTCAGCCCAAGTAAGTGAGGTTGCGTATCTCTTGGCAAGATCGCCGAATCCCGTCCATAACAACCCCCTTTCCCCAGGATCACTTACCCTAGTCGTTATTAGGGTATTAATATATCTTATCGCAGTCTAACGACCCGACCTGTACGATACATATCTCACAAAATGGCTGGAAAATATAGAAACCTTTACTCTTTCTACGGCCCTTACTCTCGGTCTAGTAGCCCTCTAAATGGCATACTTTACAGCAGATTACGCGCATAAAATCGTGGTGAAGGCTAGGGTGAAGCCTAAGGGGTAGAAGGTACATGCCCAGACTAACAAGCGCGACGAAGGGTCTGAGCTTGTTGAGATAGCCTTAAACATTTCTTTAATACGCCCGGATCTCCCGATTTATCGCCAATTGAAAATGCCTAGCGAAGCGTAAGGCAATACATTCGCGCCAATGCCCGCTTAGGTTCGGATTTGAAGCAATTGATCCTCAAGGGCTGGCGCCGAATCACTAAGGAGACGATTAACAAATAGGTGGATTCCATAGTAGTGCGTATGTAAAATGTGTTAGTGGCAGGGGGGCAGATAACTGGGTGGTAAAAGGCGGCTATCACGTGAAAAGATAGCGGAAATACCAAGGTACACCTGCTAACGGCTGGCAATTACTATGGTGGACAAAGTACTGCCAGGTAATGAGTCTCTTTTATTTTGGGAACCGCTTGGCGCCTACGCGGTTGTCAAAATAAAAGAGATACTAAAACTGGCACATGCTTCTGTGTGTTAACAGAATCCCTAACAATCCCATCACCTTCTATCAGGCCACCTACCGCCTTTCACCCACCGTCTTGCCCGCATTCCACACGTGACCATTAACAGATGAGTTGATTCTAGGGTAGTGCGGATGCATTAGCTGTTAGAGGGAGGAGGTCAAATGATAGGGTGGTAGTACAAAATAGTTAACTAGAAATAGCCTATCTTACTATGTGACACAAAGTACCAGCAAGGTAATGTATCTCTTTTATTTTGGACAACCGTGTAGGCGCCCCAACTTAGCGGTCTGATGGCCAGCACTCTCTGTCCTGCTGTCAGCGGGCATCACAACATTAGGTTGGCTCCGGATAATTGGTTGTGCCGGCTCCGAAGGCGAGGGCTTTAAGTGACCAGGCTGGAAACAGCGGATTTGAGCGAAAAACGGTCACTTACAATCTGTCGGAAACACTATACTATAGAGTACGTGGAGTACATATGTCATATAAACTTCACTGCTGGTTGAGGGTTGCAATTGCGATTGTATTGCGACAAGCGCCAGTCGACAGTTAGGGGTTTCCTACCACACTGAACCTCGAGGCTCCGTTTGGGGCGAGACATCAGATTACGGCTCGATGAAGAGATTACCGCTGCAATCATTTCAATTCATTAAGACTAAGTCTAAGCTTGTGGAGATTTTAATAGTTTCAAGCTGTGAAAATTGAGGCAACAGGCTTAAGCTTTACGTCTTGTGCTCTTTAGGTATTGGTAGAACTTTAGTGGCTGTGAGTTGTTTCCGCCGGCCCGTGCTCGGGCAGAAGGCAGACCTTCCCCTTACGCCTTCTAGATATGATTAGCTGCGGTATTGATAAATGTCCTAAGATGAAAGTAATGAAAACTTTCGTCTTCCTGGTAATTCAGTTTGTCAAATAGTCTTTAGGGAGTTAGCTATGGTTTTAGCTTAAGAATGCATTGTTTACTTAAGTGTCGATATAAAAGGGATGTAAGAGATGATGAAAGAGCTAGTATTACTAGCTGGCGACCCGTTAACTAAGCTAATTATACATGCTACGTTGGAGAATGTAAATTGCGTCCGCTAATGCGTTACTATTGGAAATCTTATTGTATGACGCCGTTAAGCACTAATATGTCACGCCAGGCTGTCTCTCTGTAATTACGTTAACACGTTAAACTCGCGCTCACTATGCCGTTATTACAACTATATTAGAGAAACTAGTAAACATATTAAAATGCAGCGCACGAAATATCTAATGGATCCCCTCCTTGTA
>Ga0247780_1000462_pt1 | contig 38322 bp, 38 predicted proteins | sample UWRJL079202R5_FD_179927 | JGI IMG/M metagenome (GOLD analysis project Ga0247780, IMG submission 179927) | Plant litter microbial communities from Arlington Agricultural Research Station in Wisconsin, United States - UWRJ-L079-202R-5 | ecosystem: Environmental > Terrestrial > Plant litter >...
AGGCTCCCGACGCACTCGCCAACGGCAGAGTCAAGTTCATGGCGCACGACTTCTTCAACGCGAACCCGGTGCAGAATGCAGATGTCTACTGGCTCAGAGGAATTCTGTATGTTTCCTTCCCTTATTCTCCGTGAGTTGATGCTTACTTGTCAGACACGACTGGTCCGATGATTACTGCGTGGCCATCCTCAAGGCGATCAAGGCTTCCATGGGCCCTAACTCACGCATTCTCATCTGCGACCCCGTCATGAACACGACGTTCGGCTGCAGCGAGATCCCTGCTGCGCCAAGCCCCCTCCCAGCCAACTACGGCTACCATGTGCGCTACTGTCACAACCGCGACATGGGCTTGATGGCCACAATCAACGGCATCGAAAGGACCCCCTCCGAGTTCAAGGCTTTGTTTGAGCAGGCTGGGCTGCGGCTGGTCAAGTTCTGGGAGACGAGGAGCATGGTCGGCATCACGGAGGCGGGTTTGTAGTCTATGCGGCTTTGAATACAAGATGAGAAATAGTAAATCTGCGTGTTTTACGTTACATGCCTCTAATCAACCAAGGAGAGCAAAAATTTTGGCTGCCGCCTAAATCAGCACTTTTTGTGACCCTAACTATCGCCAAGTGCGAGAAAAAGTAAGATCAAGACCAGTCGGATAGTTTGCTCGGGATAGCGTGGTAGGCGTTGAACACGCCCTTGGGGTCGAACTTGTTCTTGAGCTCCGTGAGACGCTTCTGGCGCCACTTGTCGCGCCCATAGAGCTGCGACAGGGGCTCGTCCCCGTGGGCATAGTTCTGGTAGACGTGGGTGATGGGGTAGCCCGAGATGTTGGGCTTGGCGAAGTGGTCACGCCAGCGCTTGGCGAAGGCATCTCCGGCTGCTGAGACCGTCTTGTCGTCAAATGCGATCTCGAACTCGACCAGGTGCTCGATGCCTCCGCGGTGCGGAAACGCGTCATAGGCATCTGGCAGCGCGTTGATACCTTGCTGCGCAAAGGTCTCGACGAGGAAGGTGCTCGAGTTGGCGGCCGGGTTCGCCTTGATGAAGGCCCCAAACTCGCTCCACAGCTGCTTGAACGAGGGCGCATCCAGCCGTTTGGTGCCTATGCCGTACATGATGTGGTTCTGGCCCTTGGCGCACTTGAGCAGCGTGATGCCGCCCGCGCCCTTGATGGGCAGCTCATCCCACGAGAACATGTTCTCGTTCAGGGATAGGCTGAAGGACTGAAACTTGCGCGTGTACTTGCGTCCCTCCTCCATGGTCCCGGCGTAGACGAGGTTGAGAGCCACGAGGGTCTACGTGTGGTGAGCAGTTGGATACATCTTCAGCAAAGCGCAACATCAAACTTACCTCGAGGGTCGCGGGGTCGACGGTGCCGACGAGGATGAGAGACAGAGGAGCCGGCAGGGGCACCAGGGCATTCATGGCGTCGATGACTGACCCGACCTTGTCGACGCTGAATGCCAAGTTGGCCTCATAGTGCTGTCCACCATTTGAAGCCGGGTAGGTCTCGTACGTCGTCTCAATGACCACTCCAAAGTTTTGGCCGGCACCGCGGACGCCCCAGAATAGGTCGCTATTGACCTTGTCGGAAGCATCGATGATGGTTCCGTTCCACAGCGCCAAGCGCACCTTGCGGACATTATCACTGGTCAGGCCGTGCAAACCCTGGAGTCGACCGACACCACCGCCGAGCATGGCGCCTGTTGATCCGACGCAAGGGCACGATCCTACGGCTGCATCCTCTCAGCTACTTATTTCAGGCAGTTGCAATGAGGACATCTGTCAACTTACTGACTTGCCTCCCCGCGGCGGCCAGGGCACGAATGAGATCCAGGAAGGAGGCACCGCTGCCAATTGTGGCCGTCTTGTCCGAGTTGATCTTGGAGTAGTTGAACTTCTCCATGTTGATCATGACGACATTCTGAGCTGTCTCAAGCGTGGTCGAGTACCCGTGCCCGCCCGACTTGGCAAGGAACGGGATGTTATTGCTCGTCATGTAGCGGAGCTGTCATGTCTGATTTAGCGAATGCACGTTGCAGAATGGTACGGTGACAAGAGGGGACGCACGCCATCGCCAAGGGCCTTCTCGTTCTCCGGGAGGAAGACAAGCTTGAAAGTCGGGGCCTTGTAGGCGTCCCATCGTTGCGACTTCTGGGCAAAGGACGGCCAAGACGTATTATGCACGAAATTGGCTATTGACGCAGGCCAGCCGGGTTCTTGCCGCTCGAACCCGGCCCAGTGCACTGGTGTTGCAACACACGAGACCGCCGAGGCGGCCGACAGGACGTATAGGGGAAATCGCAGCATTTTGAGACGAAAAAATGGCTTGAAATTGTCGGACTTTCGAGAGGAGAAGCCTGAGCAACAGCACCACAGATCTACATTTTATACTCCTGCCCTCGTCGCCCCCTAATCCAGAAATGGGACAGCTCCTATCCAAGCTGAGAGCTCGGGCTGACGGTATCCCCGGTTGTCATTCGACTGTGCCGCCGTCGCTTAGTCCCGCTGCCTTGTGTCTTTGTGTGTTGTGGGAGATTGCGGTTGCACCGTCAGCCGGAGCACGGCCAATGATGTTGGCTCGGCCGTGTGTTGGCTAACAAGGCTGGTAGGCTAAAGGGACCCGAGTTACGGCCGCATCCTTGCTAGTCACACTACGGGACGGAACACTAGTCACAAAAGCGGTCCGCGCCACACTCGCTCAGCTCAATAAAAATACGGAGATGCAACACTGGGGCCAGGCAGACTTATTTTTGCGGAATTCTCACCCAACGCCTTGCTGGTTTTGGAAGCCGGGCCGGCTGCGACAAGAGCAACAGAGTCACGGGGCAAACTGCAAGGTCTGGACGCAGGTCCCAAGAGAGGTAGGTCCTGCAGCGCCGCGCCGGGTAGGTCCCGGCGATTTGGCTCTACAAGTGAGCTTCCCACCACCCCAAAACGTGTTTGCCTGCGTGTGGCCACCCTCCTTGCGCCCCCCCTGGTCCCATCGATCCCCGTGTGACCCGTCCCGGTCTATCCAAACATGGCCTTCACCACGAACGATGCAACTGCGCTGGCTGACAGCATCGAGGCCGCCATCAGCAGCCCCCAGGCCCTCGCCGCCCTCCAGGATGACGCGGCCCGTTGCCGGCTCAGAGATGCCGCTTCCAAGCTGAGCCTCGCCCTCGAGACACGCAATGATGTCATTCATAGGATTGCCTACTCTGTTTGTTGGATGATGATCTAGATTACGAAATCAGACGCTGACGCTTACTTTCTAGCCAATGCAACTAGCGCTTGCCCGTGTCGGGGTCGATGTTGGCCTTTTTGACGCTTTGGCAAGCAGTGGCGGCACAACTTCGACCGAGCTGGCATGCAAGACGAAAGTGGACATTGTGCTGATTGGTGAGAGATCTACCAGATGTATCTCTCTCATATCCAGGTGGGCTAATTGTGCCACAGAACGGCTCTTGAGGTACTACCAGTCCGTCGGGATGATCCTGCAGAGGGGCCCCGATGATTTCGCCCCTAACAACGTCACCGAGGCCTTGGCGTGGGATGGCGGACGAGCAGGGATTTGCGTCCAGTGCGTATCATCCTCCTAATGCCAAAGGGATTGTTATCATAGATGCTTATCGTACCCCCATCAAGGTCGGACCTGGTAGCCCCCTCATTTCTCGCATTTCCCCAGTTTCTCCGCGAGACGGGCTATGCGAACCCCATCGATCCCAAGCACACGCCTTTCAACCTCGGGACCCGCACGGAGCAGACCCTCTTTGAATGGATCAAGGACCACCCCGACACGCTGTTGCACTTCAACACGTGGATGTCAGTTCAGCGTGATCCCCGCTCCACCTTCCTGGATGTTCTTCCGTTCGACCAAGAACTCGCCAATGGCACAGACGATGATTCCATCCTCTTCGTTGACATTGGCGGGTCGCGGGGCCACCAGTGCATCGCGTTCCGGAAGCGGTACCCGCACCTGCGTGGCCGTGTGATATTGCAGGACTTGCCTCATGTCATCAGCCAGGTCAAGACCGACCCTCTCCCGGGATTTGAACGAATTGAGACGGACGCACACGACATGTTTACACCACAGACCATCAAAGGTAGGTACTCAAGTCTGAGGTGTGGAAGTCATTACAGGACTAACTCTGTTAGGCGCCCGGGCTTACTACTTCCGCAACGTGTTCCATGACTGGCCCGATGACAAGTGCAAGACCATCCTGGAGAGCTTGAAGCCGGCGCTATCCAAGGACTCGGTAGTGCTAATCGATGACATTGTTGTTTCTAGCGCCGGGGCCCCGTGGAGAGTCACACTCGGAGACATGACCATGGCTGTGTGTCTGGCAGCAATGGAGCGCACCGAGGTGGAATGGTGCAGGGTTGCTCATGCGGCGGGATTTGAGCTGGTCAAGGTTCTCAAGTATCGGCAGGAGTACGAGGACTCCATCATGGTTCTCAAATTGGCGTGAGCTTTGCCAAGAACTCACCCGATGGGCTATTCGTAGCAATGGCCATACGACCAGCTTTGGAGTAGACATCATTGAATGAGCAAGCGTCTGGAAACATAATTCACTGAAGCAAAAGTAAGATAGGCATGACGTTGAGCAATTAATCACGTGATGTTTTTTATGTTTTATGGGAAATCAAGAGAATTCACGGGGTTAAATGGTGTTATTGCAACATCCCAGCTCACTTCCGATTGCTGATCCGAACCCTGAAACCTGACGGCATGGTGAACCATTTCGTCTCCAACGACCACTCCTGGTCGGGATCAACAATTTTGAGCTACAGGAGTTAGTAAAGGTAGCAAAAGGTCACGGTATCATGCTCACATCATATCTCTGCAACATTGACGGGATGATCTTGTACACCTCAAAGTAGGAGAGGTTCTTGCCCAGGCAGACTCGGTGGCCCGCGCCAAACTACGTTCAGTCATCAGCAACAACACATGAATACAAGCCGAGCAGGGGGGATCCGAACCGTCAAAAGTGAGTTGTACATGGTCTTTTTCTTCTCTTCGCCGCACATCCACCGTTCCGGTCGCCAAACGTCAGGATCACTCCCGTACAGGCCGACTTCTCGATGAACTGCCCACGGGTTCTGCCGCCGAGTCAGTCACATGACGGCATGGTAACAGATTATTGACCTACCATGGAGACTCTAGTTCCTGGCGGGATGAAGTAACCGTCAACCTCGAGACCGCCTTCCGGGACAATACGCTCTAGGGGAAAGCCAATGGGCGGGTGCAGCCGTGATGCTTCCTTAACGCAGGCGTCGAGGTAGGGCAATGTCTGTGATTCCTTCCACGTAACCAATTTGGAGATGCGACCATCGCGTGCCGCAGCATCAACCTCCTCCCGTAGGGTCGCCAAGGTCTTGGGGTTCTTGAGCAGGTGGTACAGCACCACGCTGGCCATGATACTTGTCGTGTCGCCGCCTGCCTGAATATTGGAGTTGGTCCATGTAGGTAGGGCTCTTTCCATCATCAGCTATGTCGTGTCTCTCCACATGACCCAGTCTGACACTTACAGCTCAGGGAGGGAAGAGTCTTTGTCAACCTCCTTGATGAAACATGAGAGAAAGTCTTTCTGGTTGATCTTTTCTCTCTCCTCCTCAGGCAAGGCGAGCCGCTCTCGGATGCGAGCGGCGCCGAACTCGGCCAACGGGTTCCTTTTAGCTGAGACGGGGATCAGCGGGTTGTCTTTCCACAGTTTGTCCAACCATGGCATTTGCGTGTTCTGGTACAGGAATTAGCAACAGGGATTTCGAGACGTGAGTCTAACTCACCGCTGCGACTGCCCGGAAGTACTTCCAGTTGTTCTCCATGACGCCGTCAATATCACCGCCCCGCTCGAGGAAGCCAAGACGCCTTGAAAATGTCACTTCGCCCATGATATCAAACGTGAAAAGCTGCAACCACTCAGACAGATCAAAGTCTCGGGGCTTGTCGGTGAAAAGCTCATCCAGTCGTGAGAAGAAATAGTCGATGGTGGACACAACGAGCGGCTCAAAATTTGTCAAGTTGGCAATCGAGTACAGGTTAGCCACGGGCTTGCGCATCCGCCGATGCAAGTCTTCGTCACGCGTAGCAAAGACGTCAGGGATCTTGCCGCCTTTTATGCGCGGCATGATCGAGTCATAGAACTCAGACTGCCATGGTGTCAATTAGTTTGTCACTTTACAATGGAGCTGATGCTCGGAATGGTACCTTGAGGAACCTCGCCTTGAAGCCGTAAATCTTGTCGATGGCAGCATGTTGTGAGATGAGTACGGCGTTGGGGCCAACGCGGACCACGGTGCCATATCGGCGGTGCAAGTCGGTATGCTTCTGATGGACGTTGCCCGCGACGACCCATGACCGGCGAACCAGATTGGTGAGGGCCGCCAACGGCGGACCGGGGATGTGACTGAGTCGGAAATACGAACGTAACCAGCGGATGACGAGGAGGCCCACCCCAACACTGACCAAAATCCCGGTCAATCTCTCCGCCCGGTCGGTGAACCCCTTCACGGCCGGATCCATGTTGAATATTCGCTCAGAAAGGAGATTGCACGTTATGCTTTGTTTGCTGTGTGGCCGAGACTTTTTACTAGCTTATACGCTGCTGTGGTCGTGTCGAGACAGGGTTCGGTCGACACACACTCGGGTCCCGGGTGTTTCCAACTCGGGTTCCCGTGAACAGCAAACACTTGACTTCGCAACAATCCACAATGACCACCCACGAGATTTCGCCTACGATCTGGAAACTGTTTTTGAATTTGCAAAAGTGATCGAGATGGTAACCTTCAACCTGTCGTATACCGCGCCAGTGAACCCGCCCGGGGCTGAGCCTGTCCTCACGCAGTCACAGATCTGGGAGTGCATCAAGCGCAAGGTCCGCCACGCCGAGCAGTTTGTGCCGGCTATCACACAAACCGAGATACTTTCCGAGTCGAAAGTCGAGGGCGAGGTGGTTTCGCTGCAGCGACGCATTACCTTTGCGCCGGGCGGCCACCCCGCCGGAGCCGAGAACGCCGTCGAGACGTGCCGCTTCTTTGCGCCTTGCCGGGTCGATTTTGTTGCTGCTGATGGGAGCGCCATCATCAATGCCGTGAGCGTGGGGCCGACGGCTCAGCCCGATGACCTGAATTACACCTACATCTTTGAATGGCGTCACCCGGACCTGAAAGCGAATACCAGTGAGGCCGAGATTCAAAAAGAGGCAGATTGGAAGGTAGGCAATCTTCATGTACAGCATATTGAAATTCTCGCGTTGACACCGAGCAGACAACTCAACTGGCAGTGAACTCTACGATAGCGACGATGCGCCGTATGGTAAAAGAGGGGACCCTTAGCTAGCGTGAGGGATGATTGGGGCAAAACTAAGGTAGAAATGCAAAATATCTCCAATAAGTAAACACAGGGCTACTTTTCTGGCATGCCTCACAGAATTCGACATTGTCATGCATCAGATCAATTCAGAGTAGTTATTATCGAGCCTTCGGCATCGTGTATAAAGCGGTTTATTCTCGAAGACCCATGTTTTATAGCACCATCTAGGGACGCGAGTTCGGCATCAAACCGCAGGTGAGGACACTTTCGATTTAATACGGTAGAGGTCCAAACGAGAAGACAGCAGAGACGTTACATCCTTCCCGCCTTCCGAAGTAAGAAACGATATCCCTCCATCACCCCTTCCCAGCGCTTCCCGTCAGGATCACGGAACATGTCGAACAAATGCGGTTGGTCCTGAAGAAGGGTGATGCCGCACTCCACGTTTGCATCCTTGAGTGCGTCGACGGTCCGCTGCGCCTGCTGCCACGGGATCAGATCATCCTTGGTGCCGAAGACAATGTGAGTGGGAGACTTGTAATTGCCCCGGACGATTTGCGCGTAAGGACTCGCCCGGATGATATCTTCCTTTGGTGGCTGTGGCTGCTGTACATACTTGGCTGCCTCAGCCGGGTTGTCTAGAGTCTCTGGGGCAGGGAGTCCATGGAACAGAACGGGCAGGGTCTGGCCGCGCCAGTTCATGTGCAAGACCAGCCGACTCCGAGCATCTCGCGGTGTCATCCATCCGCCAGCGGCAACGAGTTCGGGCGGGACGTTGTAGGCAGTGATGGGGTCCGCGCGGACGCCCTCAAGGATGTTGAAGTCGTCGTGTGAGTAAGGCTCGGAGTGATCAGGCACATTGCGTGTTTGCCAGAAGACGTCTTCGTAGTCGGTTGGGCAGTAGAATACAAGGATAGCCTCCGGGGGCGGGATGCTACGCGGGACTAAGGTCCAAGCTAACGACATGGCGAGAGTGCCACCCGTGGACCAGCCGATAACGACGACGCGACCACGTTCGATTGAGAGGAAGCCATGCTTTAGTTCAAGTGCGGGAAGAACATTGTGAGCCCATGCATATGCATCTCTCACATCCGGGATAGGGCCCTCGAGAATTGTAGTCTCGGGACATAAACGGTAATCCACAGCAACAGGAAGAATGCCGTTATCAAGGAGAAGCTGGACTTGGCGCGGCCGCACATCCTTGCGCGACAACATCACATGGCCTCCACCATGAATCATCAAGCCTAGAGGTACAGCGTCAGTCTTTGTCTCACGGCTTCTTGGGGATTTAGGTCTTAAGGGGGAAAGGCGCACCCACAGTCCAATTCTTCTGCGCGGCAACCTGAGCCGGGGACGGATAGTAGACGTCGGCTCGCAGTGGCAGCTTCTTGTCCGTGTGCTTGAATACGAGCGTCTCAATGTTATCGTCCATATCCTGCGGAGTGCTGCGGTATCGTGCAGGGTCGTCGACTGGTTGCTTGAATCCGGTGATGACACGCACGATCTCGGACTCGCGCGTCGATCCTCCCGTCCAAGACACGTGCTGGAAGCCGCTCTCACGCATCGACTTCTCCCAGAATTCGGGGCTGGCGAGCACATACGGCCGTCCGTCGTCAAACAACCACCAGCCTTCGAGCAGACCGAACACTAGATCGAACCAGAACATGCGCCGTGTAAACTCAACGAGCGAGACGAAGCCGTGCGGTCGGAGCAGTTTGTCAATATTGGTCAATGACACGCGCAGATTTGATGTGGCGTGGATGCAGTTGGTCGACAAAACAATGTCGAATTGGCCGTGATATTGTGACGGCGGCTCCTTCTCGATGTTGATGGTGGCATACTTCATGCAATTGTACTTGGCAAACTTTCGCTTCCCCTCTGATACCAGCGACGGTGAGATGTCGGTGAAAGTGTACTCGATCGGGATGCCAGAGCGAACGAGGCGATCGACAACCCATTTTGTTGTGGACCCTGTGCCAGCTCCGAGCTCGATAATGTGAAACTTGCCATCAGGGCCCGGTGTTGCGCCGCTGAGGGCCTTCTCGAGGAAGCGCGTCAAGAGCTGTGACATGATGACGTACATGGGGCTGGTGCTGTACACGTCTTCCAGAATGTCGCGGTTCTTCTTGGAACCGAAGAGCACGGTCAGTGGCTCCTTGGCCCCGCTGATGAGCTTCCCAAGCTCCGAGCCACAGAGGTTTAGCAGCATGTGCTCCTTGGCGTGTTGTGGAAACTCCTGTACCAGCTCGTTGAACAGCTGATTCGACCGGACAGTGTCGACGGCCTGATCTGATCGCACATATGTCTTGCCATTGTAATCGGTAACGTTTCCGTCGTGCAGCACCTCGTAGAGGACATGTCGGAGGTGGTGATGCTTCGGCAGGCTTGGCAGTGGCGGGATCTCGTCCCCAGGACGTAGTGCGGCAAGGTTGATACCAAGGTCCGCGAATGCCTCCACAGTGTAGGCGAGAACCAAGCGCGCATTCTTCTTGTACACGTTTTTGTAGAAGCCCGTGAGCCCGTACGCGTCCTCGAGTTCGCCAAACTGGCCTTTGATGGCCTCAAAGGCGTCAGGTGCTGCCCGGAACTTGTTGTCCGGCGGCAGTGAGCGTGTCGCCATCTTCAGCGGTAACTCGTCAGCAAAAATGCCACGCTCAAAGGTCGGCGTCGGAGGCGTCGGTGTGGGTGCAATGGTCGAGTTGGTTGTATCAGCCGGAGAAACGCGCCGCCCAGCCACGCCGAGGAACATGTCCGCCAAGTCCCCAAAGGTGCTCTCAGATGTGAGCTGGGCCAGATCAAGTGACACGCCAAATGTATTTTCAACATCGCTCATCAGCTCGATGCACAGCAAAGAGTCGAGACCGCGTTCTGCAAGATTGGTAGTCCGCTTGAAGTCCCCTGGAGCACACTCCAAATGACTTCCCAACAAGCTGGCGAGTCGAGCCACCAGGTTCTCCGAGTCTCTTGACCTTCCTCGTTCCTGTGTTGCTGGTACTGGCTCGACAGCCCGTCGTGGTGGTTCATTCACATATACGGACGTCTCAACATGAGCAACCGGGGCTGGTTGCAAGCTGCGGCCGAGCCGCGGGACCAGGTAGGTGCATAGGGACCCGAACGTTTGCAGGTCTTGGAGGTGGTCTTGCGGAATGGAGATGCCGAACACCTCACTGATTTCCGAAACAATCTCTGTGGTGACCAGGGAATCGATACCGAGGTCTGTCAGGGTAATCTCTGCTTGGAATTGGCTGCTGGGAACATCTGTCACCTTGCTGAGCAGCTCACGGAGCTCTTGTTCGAGTCCAGGGCCAGTGGGTCCAGCTGGACTAGGTGCCCTAAAAGCCGGTCGCCCATCTTCCTGATCGGCACGAGCATTTGGGATCCGGGTAGGGCTTGGGGCTCGACTGGGTTGACGATCCCATACAGGGGTGGGGGTTGCAGCAACAACTTCCGTGGTAATGGGAGGTACTGATTGTCCTTCGTTTGCTCGAGACAGGACCTTAGCCAGCGAAGTGATCCTGACTCGGCTGAAGCGTGCCCCGAATGCGACAAACACCAACTTGCCTGTCCCTTGCTCGAATACGAGCACGTCGTTGATGCTCTCCTTGTCCGATGTTGCCGTCGACGTTGCACAGACCTTCCAAGCAGTGCCAGGCTTTACCGCAAAGTCGGGCAAGAAGTGAACGCGGTCGACTTGGGTGCAGACAAAGACTTCGTCAATTGGACACGGCCCAAGGCAGTTGGCGTAGAGCCCTGGGACTTGCAAAAAATTGTCCACAGCGACGGGGCTCGAGAGCAGCCCATCTGCTGCTGCAGGTTGGACTTCCGGTAGGGCGACATGAGCCACTACTGTCCCGTGGTTGCCTGTCACGCGACGCACGCCCTTGTAGAAGTCGTGATACTGTACGACCCGGGAAAACACCTTGTAGACAAGCGACCCCTGTACCACTTCACCTTCTGCCTGCAAGGCGAACTCGTCGAAGTCCCGGTGCCGAATGAGTCTCGAAATGTGATCCATCTCGGCGCCAGCACCGGAGTCCTGCAGCGGAATGATACTGATTTTGCCTACTGCATGTGTCGTCGACTTCGTGTAGTTGCCGGTGCTCCCCCGTGGCTGGGACTGGAAGACAAAATCCCACTTGTGTCTCTCATGCTCTGGTGGAGTAAAGGAAAGCTTTATCATCTTGTCGTCACTGATGCCAAGAGATGAGGTGATCTCCAGCCCTTCCAGTTGCCCGAAGGGGAAGGCGGGAATTTGCCTCGCCTCGGCCAGCGCCTTTGCCCCCTGTAATGCCAGCTCCATGTAGAGTGGCGCCGGACAGAGCGGCTGCTGTAAAACGGCATGTCCTGTGACAAGCGCTCGCCATTCATCGCTGCGGGGATCAATGGTGAAGACCGCACGGCCACTGTTGTCGATACTGGAAAGCGTCATCAATACAGGCTCGGGTTCGGGCGCTGGCTCTTGAGGCGCGTCCAGGACTTTCACTAGCTTGGCCGGCTCGGCTGCGAAGTTAAAGTCCAGCCAGTGGCGCACCTTTTCGAACTGGTAAGGCGGGAGGTTGAGGGCGCGGTAGTCCTGTCGATGAATGCGGTGAAATGGCCAAAACTGGACGTGGAGGCCGTTTTTCCACAGGTTGGTGACCGTGTCTGCCAAAGCACCGAGGGCATCGTCCCGGCTTAGATTGACAGGGCAGAAGAGGTGATCTCTGCTCTCGGCGTCGGAGAGCGAGCGTCGGGCGATGCTTGTGACCGACGAGTTGGAGCCAGCCTCAATCCATGTGCAGGACCCGTACTTGGCCTCGATCCGCTTGATGGCGTCCTCGAAATACACGGGAGTGCGTGTGTGGTCGGCGATCAGCTTCGGGGACGGAGTGGGCCAGCTCTCTCGGTCCGAGGCTGTCTCGACGTGCATCTTTGGGGTGCGGTAGGTGAGGCTGGCGGCTAGCGCCTCAAGCTCAGGGAGGATGGGGTCGCAGAAGCGAGAATGGAAGCCATGGGTCACGTTCAGAACCTTGTACTTGACTGCCGTCGACTTCTTGATGACTTCAACCACAGCGTCGATCTCGGCTGCAGAACCGACCAGAACGTGGCTCCGAGGTCCGTTGTAGCAAGCCACCTCGAGGCCCGAGGAGGGAGTTGTCTTTTTGACCGACGAGATCAACCCCATGGTATTCCCGTGATCCGCATCCAGTGCAATCATGGTGCCCCGTTCGGAACCCCATTTGTCCTGCATGAGGACGGCGCGGCCGTGGACCAACTTCAGCCCGTCCTCGAGTGAGAACACGCCAGCTACCGTCAGCGCGACCAGTTGACCGAAGGAATGACCCACCACGCAGTCGACCTTAAGACCACTACCAATCCACGACTGTGCGCAGGCGTAGTGCAAGGCAAACTGCATCGTCTGTAGCTGCACCACATCGTCCATGGGCGTGGTGCTGAAGATGCCGGGGTAGATCCCGCTATGGCCAAAGCCCTTGAGAATGTTATCACACTCATCCAGATGCTTCCGCAGCAGTGCTGACGCGTTGAAGACATTTCTGCCGAGACCCACAAATCGGCTGGTCTGGCCGCCAAAGATCAGCACCACCGGCTTCGCAGACGGGTTGAGCCGGCAAGACTGGCCATCGGGATCCGAAGCGGCAATGCGTAGCTGATCGTCGAGTTCTGACATGCTGGACACAGCCGTGATGAACATATTAGGCAACGACCGATCCTGGCCGTCGCTCAGGTTGAAAGCAATGTCGGCCAGCACGTTAGCATTGGACGATGCATGGAACGACGAGAGGTACTGTCGCAGCTTGGCACAGTTCTCTCCCAGGCTCTTGGCACTGTTTGCCGACACAAGCAGGGGGTATTTTGGCAGAGAAGATGGTCTGGAGACATCTGGTCGAGATTGGGCCGCCTCTTTGACAACCATTGCAGCAATGCTGCCCGCGGCGCCATAGTTGTTGACACAGGCAATGAGCGCGTCGGACTTCCATGGTACTGTCTCGGTTGGGATGCGGAATCGGTCTCCGTCCAACTGAATCTTGGGATTCAGCTGTGTGTAGCTGGCTTGGCGGGGAATAGCTCGATTCTGCATCATCAAGAGAACCTTGATAAGGCCAGCTACACCTGATGCACCTTCGGTATGTCCGATGTTTCCCTTGACCGACGCGAAGTAGAGCGGGCCCGACCGGCCTTGGTCGTCAAACACCTCCTTGATTCCCTGGAACTCCTGGGGATCGCCGATGGGGGTGCCGGTGCCGTGTGCCTCGAGATACGAGACGTCGTTGGGGCTGACCCCAGCCATCTTCAACACCTTTCGGTATAACGCTGCCTGTGAGGGGCTGTGTGGGACCGTGATTGGCACCGCGTTGCTGCTCTGCTTGACCGCTGTGGACAGTATGGTGCCGAGAATGTTATCTCCGTCCGCTATCGCCTTGGACAAGCTCTTGAGAACGACTAGACCGACGCCTTCCCCGCGACAGTACCCATCAGCGCCCGCATCGAAGGACTTGGTCGCGCCCGTGGGGCTCAGGAACGATGCTGCAGCAAGGTTTTGGTAGAAGTGCGGGCTTGTGAAGATCGAAACTCCGCCAGCAATTGCAGTGGTGCAATCCCCGTGCAGAATGGCCTTGCAGGCTGCATCGATAGCAACTGCCGAGGACGAGCACGCCGTGTCGAACGTAACAGATGGGCCCGAAAACCCAAACATGTGGCTTATCTTGCCAGTAAGAAAGGCTCTCAGGGTGCCCAGGGTGGAGAAGGCATTGGGCGGGTGGCTGGCAACGTTGTCGTTGTAGTCGGAGGCACAGACGCCAACAAAACAGCCCACCTCCGTGTCCCTGTCCCGAGGCCCAAAGTATCCCGACGACTCCAAGGCTTGATAGGCGACTTCGAGCAACAAGCGCTGCTGCGGATCCATCGAGGCCGCCTCTCTGCTCGATTTCTTGAAGAAACGATTATCGAAGTTGGCAATGTCTCGGAGGAAATTTCCCAAGAAAATGGACTTGTCATTGCTGCGCTTGTGGTCTCGAGTAGGGAAGCGGCCTGTCGGCGGCTCGGTTGCCATGGAGAGGCCGGCGTCCAAGAGCTGCCAATATTCCTCCACTGTTTCGGCTCCTGGGAACTTGCATCCCATGCCGACGACAGCAATCGCATGTTCGTTTCGTTCCTCCCTGGAGCCAGTTTTGGCTACGGGAACAGATGCTGCCGTCATTGTAGGTAACCGGTTGAGTTGGTGGGGGTGATGCAAGAGTGGCCTCGATATTTGGGTATCCTCCTTGTTGAATGGAGGATTCTTTCGTTTGAGTAGGGTGATCAAGTCGAAGGCCTACATGTGGCCATCATAATTAACCCCTGGAAGTATTTCAACGATGTTCTTCTTAAAGTCTTGGCTTGTCGAGACAACGATACATCCGGCCTAAGCTCGCTATCAAGGGTGTCAACTCGGGTCCCGAGGAAGAATGGGAGGCACGCTCTATCGCCAACCCAGATTTCCCTACATCTTCTGCCGGATAAAGCCCCGGGACACCATCTTCCTGCAAGCCGTTCGTTTCGTACAATGCGTCTCTACCCTTCCATCGAGCCGCTATCGAGCCCCGTTCAAGCCAAGTTTGTCCGTATCCTGGGCGCTGACGTGCACAATCGGGGCCGGCTCCAGGTCCATGCCCGACACTTCTTTGGCCCACGGATCTGTTAGACCCAGCTCGGGTCCGCACGGTCGACTTCGCCTCCTGGTGTGTTACAACCACATTTAACACACACTTAAGACTCATTCATACCGATATGCAGATCATTCTCCGTTTTGATATAGCCTCTTCCTGCATGTTATCTCCGAGATCACTCTTCGCTGGTGAATACTACTCCCCGACGAGTGATTGTTACCTTGACATCTGGTATAATGAAAAAAGAAATTTTATTACTCCATATCCATCTGCGTAGAATTTGATTTAGCTTTCCGATGGATAGCCCCAGATCACGAGGAGGCCCACAGTCGACAGATCACTAGCAGGAGCTGTTGTCATAGGACCAGCCGTGCTCTAAAAGCCCTGTACGATGTCATTTAGTGATCGAGACATTTTCTACCAACTCGGTCATTATACATAGGTACCTACGTAACCGGCTGGGCTTCAAATTTCCTTGCATACTGCATGTAGAAATATAGTCTCAGCTTCAACCTCAGGGCCAGTTCTACAACGCCCCGGCGGATCACCCTTATTTCAGAGCCTTCTAAAGCAAGCGTTTGCTCGAATCCTGTATTTCGTTAATCGCCGGCCCCGAGCGTGAGAATCACAATGGTACTAGTCATCCCAGCACCCCAAGATTTTTCCAATAACGCAGATACGCACCCACTTGTTCCTGCTGAATCGCCCCCTGACGTCGCAGCGTCGCCGAGGATTGCCGTGCTACAGTAGTATCTAGAATCACCTCCCCGCAGGACATCTTGCGGAACTCCTTGTGCACGAAATTTGTTAGCTCCCGGGCAGGATTTTCCTGTGCAGGCAAGTGCTTGACCTCCTCTAGCCATCGCTCAAATGGGATGATCTGTCCAGCGTCAATTCCGAGCTCCTGTGCCAAGTAAGTGATCATTTCTTGCCAGCTCTGGCGCACCGGGTTTTCTAGGTGATATACGAGCTGCAGCGGACGGTGGTCAAGCAGAATCTCAGCCACGGCTGCAGCTGCAGTGTCGACCGGCAGCCACGACAGAGTCTGAGCTGAGTTAGCAATGTTGATCAAATTTCGGACCTGGTCAACTCTGAGCAAGGGGACTGGACTTACGCCTTGGAGATTGGGCAGTTTACCGATCTTGTGTGACGCAGCAAGTACAGCTACGAAATGCTCATCCGCGTTCCAGAAGCCATTCTGCGCCCCAGAAACTTGCCCGACTCGCGCATATCCAACCTGGACTTGAGGATAATCACGAGACGCTTGTTCAATCATCTTCTCGCATACCAGTTTGGCTTCGGCATAGCCAAGGTCCAGGGCGCAGTTCCGGCCCTGGATCGGCTCTTCGGGCACGAATCGGTCCTTGTGGAAAGATGCCCAGTTCCCGACGGTAGAGATTGATGATATGAACAGCATTCGGGGTCTTTTCCAGGGGCCGTGGCGATGAGCTTCGCATGCCAGCTCAATCAGATTCTGTAAGCCCCGAAATGCGGCACCAAATGACTGAAGAGACATCTTGAAACTCATGGGCCAAGCAACGTGTATGATGTGTGTTACGCGTTGGGCGATGTTTTGGTAGGTAGCCTCCTCTAGCCCGAGAAAAGCTGCACTTGCATCGGTTTCGTGCACTTCGATCTTGGACCAGTCCTGGTCTTCCAGCGTGATGGCGCGTTCTCCAAAAACCCTTTTCAGTCTTTCCAACCCACTTTCATCGGCAGATCTCACGAGGGCGACAACTCGGGAAACAGAGGGATTGTTAGCGAGATTCGATAGAAGATGAGAGCCCAGACTACCGGTTGACCCAGTCATGAGAACAGTAATGCCGTGTTCGTGGTCCCGATTTGAGTCCGTGGAGTACCTTTGAGCTATCTTCTCCAGACTGTCCAGAGGTGATAACCCGGAGGCGCTGGTCGTCGTGTTTGGTTCAGTAATTGCCCCGACAAGTTTCTCAATGGAAGGATTGCGATAGACAATATCGTCGGTGATCCTGTCAGCATGGGACCCCCCAGTCGACTCAACACCAGCCCTTCTGATTGATGCCAAGAGCAGCCGACGTAGCTTTGTCGCATGGAGGCTATCCATTCCAAGCTCGAAGAAATCCTGGCAATCTGGCCAGTTGGAGACACGAAAAGACCCTGCAGCAATGACAAGTGCTCTGATGCTCGCTGTAGGGTTGTCCCAGTCGAAAACAGGGGCAGATACAGCGGCCTCAAGGTTCTGGTAGACTTGGCTGATCTCCGCCGAGAAGAGACGGTTGATTTCCCGACGCAGAACGGTACCCTTATCCGACCTGGGAAGGGCTCCAGGTGAGACAATGAGCATGGCTGCCAGTGATGAGATTCTCGCATGTGAGTCCATTTGTTGGCCAGCTTCTTCAACCAATAGCCATAGCGAATGTTTGAAGAGGTCTCGCGCAGACTCGCTGCCAACGTCGCGCCACGGCTCAATCATCACCCCGAGCTCGAAGCGGCCATCCCCGAAAGCGACGGCCGACTTTACGTCCGGATGCTGATTCAGAGCCGATTCTAGGATTGTCGGCCTGACCTTCTCGCCTGTAGCGAGGCAAATCAGATCATCAGTCCGGCCGGCAATGCTGAATTCTTCAAGTGAACCGTCGTGACTGATTAAAAGATCCTGCAACTCGAATCGCTCCGCCCAGCCGAACGGCCGAAGACTAAGTTTGTACGCCTGGCCAGACGGATTGCTGTCTTCAACAGGTTGCAGCTTCACCTCGAGAGGCCTGAATATGTCCCTTCTCAGTTTTATGTAGTGCCAATCGTGGCCTGGCTGCGGTACGAAAAATGGCGTCAAGGGACCGGTCTCGGTGGCGCCGTAATGGTTGATGAGTCTCACCCCTGCCGCGTCAAGTCGCTGCCCGACAGAGGATTTCGGAATGCCGCCACCGAACGCGACAAAGTCGAGCTCTCTTAGAGCTGTTATTCCTTGGTCGTGCGGCAGGAGGGCGACGTCTTCGAGTATCGACGGGACCGTCAGCAAGGCCTTGGCGCCAGAATCTTGAAGTAGACGGACAACGGAGGAACCAGTGGGAATTTCGGACGACGGCGGGATACAGAAGGTTTTTCCGATGCCCAGCGAGAGGCACATGGGCACCAAGCCAAATCCCTAGCTCATAACCGTTAGCATTCTTATTAATCTTCTGATTTGCAGAAGCAGCATTATCTTACATGGAAGAATGGCGAGGTGGACAACGCCAGGGCCTGACATTCTGCTGGGGTGCGAAAATCATGACACTGCGAAAAGCCGAGAAAGTATCGCTGGAAGCAGTTTATGGGCTTCGGGAGCCCAGATGTCCCCGATGAGTGCAGAATTACCGCTGGAACTTTCTCCGCCGACGCAGCTCGAGGACGGAATCTGACAGGTTCCTCATCCAGCGCGGGCTCTGCACCGTCCATAAAGTGCTTGTAACTGACTGCCGTAATTATTTGGGTGCTCATTGACAAATCCGGTCCTCCTTGGTCCGTGACGATCGCGTTGGCCTCGGAGAGAATGGGACGCAGCCTCTCGGAAACGAGTGCTGTTGTTGCTCCAGCTCGCTGAATGAGATGCCACGCGGCGGTCGGGCTAAGTCTTGACGACAACAAAACCATGGGCACCCCCATGGCCATTAGCGATAGGATGTGCACCGCCAGGCCAAGATCACTATCCATCAGCAGGGCAACTGGTGGCCGTGTACCTCCGCCCTCGCCTACACTTGCTGTATCGACTGGGTTCGTGGCGACGTGCATCTCAATCCATGACACACAACGAGACACTGCCCCTCCGAGGACTCTGTAGGTGATGGAGGCCAATGTGTATCCATCTTCGCCAGGTTTCCTCGTTGCCTGGACGCAGAATGGGTAATCGGGGTTTCGCTTGACGTGATAGTCGACGAGATCCGACAACGAGTTAATTCCATCCTCTGATGCCCTCACCAAATCGATAACCGGGGTTAAAAAAGGCTCCATCGATATCAAGCGCCGGTGGAGGCTTGATCCTCCGGTCAATAGCAAAAGAGAAACAGTCCGCACTGACCGGTGAATGTTGCGGAATGGATAACACAGCGTTTCGATCCCTTCGGCCTAATCTCTGAGGTTTTTCTCTGGTACGACATGAGCCAGAGCCATTTCATGGAATACGTTGTCTGTTAGATGATTTGGCGGAATAGAGACCCGAGTTGTTGGACTCGGGTCTCGGAGCCGACCAACGAGTTTAATTCAGTAACCCATGACCGGCAGCGGAAGACAGGTAAAATACATAGATGCAAACCAGACAATCATCAGCATCATATACAGCATCAACCCAACATGCCATAATTTCTCTCCCTCCATTCCTCACAATTCCCACCCGAGCATGAGATATGCCGGCTACGCGCCATGTTCTAGCCAGCTCAGTCAGTCCTTCACCAAACGGATTGTCAGGTCTGCGTTGAGCTTCATGAGGTTTTCAATGACCTGTTGGGCTAAGTTCCAGTCGTCCTGTCTCAAGACGACAGTAACGTTTCCGGGCCCCTCGACGGTTGCATGTGCGCGTACAGAGGCTGGGGGCTGGCTCGGAGAAACTACACTTCCAGCATTTCCCCCTTGCGAAAGCTGACCCTGGCCTTCGCTACGGCCGTGGATATTTTCAGCGAGATTCTGATCCTGGAGGTTGAAATGGTGGCTGGTGTCGGGCGGTACGATACTGGACGAGAAATCTCGATCAGGTTGGGGTACAGGCGAGCTCGCAGACGGAGACCCGAACCACAACCAAGGATGGGGGTCGGTAGGGTGGACAAGGCCAAGCGAGGCTGGGTCACCAATATCCCAGTCAGAGAAGATGGAGACGTCAGCAAGAGTTTCGGACAGGCCCGGGGTTTGTGGGGCGCCGGATGCGTCGATTGCCATATCGTTGTTGGTAAATGAAGGGCCAGCCACTGGAGATATTTGCGGCGCTTGTGAGACCTCGGCGTCGGAAAACATATCCGAGTCTTCATCGCTCGAGCTGTCCGCATCGCCGCTCTCTTCCGAATGATAACGGTTGGAGTTCCGCCGAGGACGTTGACGCCTCCTGTTGGGCGAAGTCTCGGACCGCCGTTTTCGTCGATTTAGGCCAACACTCCTAGCACGGCCCCTTGCTCAGCATCACCCACACTCCCGGGGATTCGGCGATGGTCATAAACTGCGAAAGTGTCAAATCTCACCTATTCCTGATATCATGCGTAGAGCGATCTGGAAGCTCAAGAAGCCCGATTTGCTTCCAGTTGTTGCCGTACTTGGAAACGGCTGCTTCCAATATCTGATCCTCTTCTGGAGTCCAAGGGTCATGCTTATGATCGGGACCAAGGACATGTTGCCATCTCTTGGCGCATTCTGTCTCGAGATAATCAGAGATCAACTCTCACATAAGCAGTATGTTGTGGAAAGGCTCACGGTCTGCGTTCCGCGTCTGCATGATCTTGGAGACAGCCGACCACCTATTTCAAAGTTATAGAACAGAAAAAAAGATAACTTTCATCGGTAGACGGAAAATTTGGAGCACCAACTTTAATCCTGCCTGGCCAACAGCTTCTTCCAGCTTCCTGTCTTCCTCAGGGGTCCAGGCACCCCGCTTGATATCGACCCGTACCTTATGCCACCGCTTTCGGCAATCCTTGTTAGTGCGATCTGGTAGTAATGCGGCGGCCTCGTTCCAGTTTTTCACAGCCCCGTGTATTTCGACTGCTCGTGGGAATCGTGACGTCAGCTTGATGTGTCCTGCGCTAGGTACTGCGCATGGAAGACCGCGAGTTTCTCACTTTGCCCCTGTGCCCAATTCCGCAGAATCTCATCTTCATTCTTGGTCCACCACCTTCGCTCTCGCCGGGATGCCTGGGTCGACATGATCGTTTAGGAGGGGCAAGCGACAACACCTTGACTTGCACGTAGGGCGGTCCTCAGGCGTCCGAGCACCGCAACTGCCCAGTGATCTGATCGTAGGCGGATAATGAAGAAGGGCAGGGCCAGGCGAACAATTACAAGATATAAATATCAAGATGTAGGTGTGGCTGCAGCATACGTCCATCGGCCGATCGTTATGCATAGACCTTGTGGGAAATGTTGCGGAAAAAGCATCGCGGAAGAAATCGCCGCCAACAAGTGGAGGCAGGTACATGCAGGTCTGCATCGCACTGGCCCCGCAAACGGCTGGAGGAGATCATCGCCACACCCTCGCCTGCCTGCACGGCCAATGGTAGCCGCGGATTCGTATCGCCCGACCCTGACGCCGAGTAATAGCACGCTGGATTTTGAGCAATCACCTGAGTTAAACAGTAACTGGTTCATGAAATGAAAATAAAGTTGCAGTCAAGCTTAATTACTTTGATCATTGTGAATATCGGATGCCGGATTGAGCCCCGTTCGAGAGGGGTGATAGGATGATGCTTGGCGCCACTCCTTACATATGCCGTTGGACTGGGTTCGGGCTCCCGCGCGCGCGTCCTGAAATTTTGCATGCGACAGCGGACGGACGCGGTTACGTGGGGGTTAGAAGTAGCATTAACAAGCGGGGCTGCTGTCTGCTGCCCGCCCTCCAAACAGGCGCTCCGGAGGAGGGTAACATTGGTAGGGCTAATCCCGGACAGGGCAATGTCCTTTTCGCACCACGTAGTACTTTAGACGAGCGGTGCAGCAGAAGACGCAACCGTGGGCCGAGGTTATCTCGTCTGCAGGACCAAAACGGAGGATCAGCTCTTGGAGTGGGTAGGATGTGACAACCAGAGAAGCCAATTGGGGAACAGTCGCAGGGGCGAACCGGTCACCAAAGTTATGGCCGGGCGACACACCACCGTTAGAGGCTTATTCCCTACCAAGCCCAGGCTGCATATCTACCTACCCAAAGAAAGGTAACATTTAATCACCGTGCGATCGACCACGCTATTGTGTCCTTATAAATCCACCGATTTCCCCCAGGCGAGAACGGTAGCTGAGTCAGTGGTCCACCATTACACTCGTTCCTGTCACAAATTACCACTGTACCAAAAAGCACAGAACGTCCGTTGCTCTGACAAGTGGTAATTGCTGTTATATCTGACAATTCCCTGCCGCACGTTGGGGGACCCGAGTTACCAGGTACATGCGGCTGGGGGACCCGAGTTGCGCTTGTAAATGTGACCTGGGATTCGAGGTGGCACCACATCTGGACATTACGGCCCACGGATCAGCATCAGCGTGTATGTGACACAGGGCGGAGCCAGCCGCCCACCCATGGGGCGGTGTGGCTTTTCTAGTCGAGAACCTAGTGTGGTGCGGAAGATTATTACTCTCCAATAAAGGACTTTGAACTGATGAGACTAAGCCTGGTTAAGTTCTACATCTATCAGAGCTATGAAACTCCGGTGAATCCACACCACCAACCACAGGAACTTGGCTGAGCTTCGGGAACTTTTGCTCTCTTGTGCCTTCGCTCTCACGCTGCGCAGCCTGCAATGAGCACAAGTTCCTCACCTCCCATCCCCCAACTTCTGATTCGCACGCCACCCCTCACCGCCGCACTCCTGCAGCTCCAGTAATAAAACAGGGCGCTGAAGTGTCGGCTCTTCGGAAGCGGATTCGATCCCTGCACATCCTGCTTCAACTCTACCGAACGTCCATGTAGCCGAAGGCACACGGAGAAGGATTCACGAAACAGGATTTCTCGGCAGCGGGCAAGTCTCAGATTCCTCCAGCTGATATATGGCGACCATCCTTGCGTAACAATTACTCACGAGACTTGGGATGCATGTTAATTGTTAATGTAGAACATTCGCTAAGCCCTACTACAAATTTGCTCTGGCATTGTGGTCTTGAACTAACTTCCCCTACCGAGACACGAGGTTTAGCATTCTTGCGACCAGTCACGCCCAGTTGTGAAAACGAAGACAAGCCTCGATCACCACCGTCAGTCAAATTTTTTTCGGTAGCTGACAGAAACTGGTAGATCAGTTTGGGCACCGAGTATGGATTCCCGAGTTGCTGCAGGTAGGAATCGGGTTCATGCACTAGGCCCTATGTGCTACAGCATACGCAATCGTATATCTCGGCTCAAAATTACGTGAGAAACGAACCACCGTCCGTTATTCCACAGCACGACTGCCGGACCTGCGACAGATGATGTGGTTGTGATACAGTAAGCTGCTGGCAAGAGGAACGCGACCGTCCAGAGATGGAGGAGCTAGAAGCTCGACGACGCGAAGAGCGAGAGCGGCTTCGCCGGTAGGGGGACTAGGTGCTCCAAGATTGGGCAGGCTTACGTCTTTAGGCGCAGGAAGAGCGCCGGACACTTTTGGCTTCGCTTTTCATAGGTAGGTACAGTTTTGAGAGGGGAATACCTGCACGATAGTTCTAGATTGTATGTAAATGTATCTGCGGAACCTTAAACACCTCATGTTAAATCAACGAGGCGTATTCTATTTAATTGGACGCCTTATTTATGCCAGTTCATGCTTTATTTGCATTTTTAGAGGCCTCGCTTGCATTGGAAAGGGCCTTTTTTGCATTGTAAGAGGTCTTGTTTGCACTATCACAGACTGTTTGGGAATGTAGGGGCGCCACTCTGGAATGCAACGAGGCTTATTGCAACAATAGGGATGCATCTTCGACATAGGGAGCACGGCGTCATCTTGATCTAGATACGGCATATAAACACCCAACTTATCCCCCACCCCACCCTGCTCATACGCCATGTAGTGGCTCCCCGGCGGCGCCGAGGAAGGCCAGGCCGACTCCAAGTCCAAGTGAGACTTATAGAACGGGTCCTTGAAATCACCACCCATCCCAACATTCCTCCAGACGACGAACACAAAGGTGCCAGGGGTCGAGGCAGGAGCCAACGCCAAGCGGTAGTCAGTGTGGCACTCAGTGCAGCCCCTGACCTGGCCTGCCCACATCCGGGTACAGGTGCAGTCCCACGCATGCAGCAATCCGCATTCCAGCCTCGGATCGATCTCTCACTGTCGGCCATTACACGTATTGACGCGCTGGGGAAACATAAATGGATACTCATCCATCCATCGGCGGTGTCTGCAGATCGGTGAACGACAGTGGCTGGGTTCGTGTTGTTCGTGACGGGACCTTAGTACAATGGGATGGGTATATCTTGTCGGTTTGAACTACCGCAGAGTATGGCGGCGGAGGTCCTAGGTCGATGTTTTCCGGATGTCTCCGGAGATGATGTAAAAGCCTCATGGCAAGGGTCAGACAGAAGACCTTGCGTTTGTGAGTGAGTCTGTGTTAGGAAATATGAACATGAGGACAAAAGAACTTTATTTATACCTTTTGAGGGGAATCTTTTAGGCCGGGCCGCTTGGTAGCCCAGGTTCGTACATACGGACAGTACCACGGACGTTATAACTGTGCTCAAGGAACTACTTGGCTACTTGAGTGGCTACGTTGCCTATTACGCCGGTTGCGAGGCCTTATAAGCTGCGTTGTTGTGTAAGCGCGGTGCTGCTGGACAGTGAAGATAAATCCAGGCATGAATGCTGTGTAGCGTCCATTTCCCATTACTCCTTCGCGACTTAGTAGCTGCCGCCCCGAGTCGAGCCAGAACGAGCGAGAATGTCCCGATTCTGCGCTGCCTCGGCGGTAACTGCCATGATCTAAAATGGCCGTGAGCCCCATTTGGGATACTCGCAGGATGAGCTGGCTAAAGTGCTCAAGCTGGGTCAACAGAGACTCGGCGAGCAGTGGCCCAGGCCTGAGGCTTCACAAATTGATTAAGTTGATTACCTCGGGCTGAACTGGCGCCGAACACTAAATTTACGTCCAACGTATTTGCCATAGCTAACAATCTCAAGAAAAGCAATACAAGCGCCACCATCTGCGACAGCTTGTGTTGCTATCTTCCCCGCAACGTCACGCAGTCAATGGTGGTCGAGGCAAAATGATCATCCCCTGAAGCTCCACCTCAAGAAGATGGAATTCATCATTCGAGAACGTCCATGTATTTGGGGGCGTAGTTTAAAAACCGGGCAGTCATCATCCACACCCCGCCATGCCTCCAACTTTCACCCCTACCATCATCCCATCAACACCGAACCCCCGACCATCTCTCCACTAGGTACCTCAAGCCAAATCTACTAGTTCTAGCAGTCACCCGACGCCACAATCGTGTTCTAATTCCGCAAATCGAATGCCTGGCCTGAAAAAAACACCAGTTAGTTTAACCCCGTCCCGGAGCATTTTGAAATGGATGCTTCATTGTCTTTTTCTTACCAAGAACCGAAACGTAAGGCACGCCAGACCCGTATTGGCATCTATCCGCAATACTTGCAGCAACGTCCCCGATCCACGCGCACGGCTCCCAATGCTCGACAGTATTATCTGCAGTTTCAAAAGAGTGTCAAAAAGCTGACCTTGGCAGAACACAGAGCGAGGACGAGGTTGGCAACAAAAGTGGCACTCACCGTTGCAATAATAAATAGCCGAGCTCCAGGAACAGCTGACGCGGCCGCAGTATCCCGTGATGCCCCGGAGGTAGCCGATGCCGTCCCAGACCGCGCCCCAGTTGGTAGCCTGGTACCAGCCCGGGGGCCAGCCGCAGTGGATGGCTTGCTAATAAGGCGGAGAAACAAGCCGTCAGGTTTTATTCCAAGACAACTGAAGACGGGGGACGTAAACTCACAGTCTGGCGGGCAGCCAGCAAGGCCGTGTGGTTGGCATCCTTGGCATAGATGGTGTACTCCGGGTTGAGCGCCTTCGCTCCCGCCTCAATTTCCTGAATTTCAGAAATTGGGGAATGGTCAGTAAAACCCTCCTAGTGCCTCCCAGGGATAAGAGTTGAGTTGAAACACACCTCAAAAGAGTAGCCGCTCAGCTGAACCTCGGTCTTCTCCGCCCCAAAGTACCCTTCCAGTAGATCGGGGACAGGGTGTAGCCCTTGGGAAGACTCTCAGCAGCCCCCGCTAGCGGTGCCCGTGCCGGCTCCGACTAGGCAACAGGCGTGCTGGAAACGAAGAGGGAGCCTGAGGAGGCAAGCCAATAGCCTGCAGCTGTGGCGAGCATGGTAGAAATCTGGACCATGGTGGGCAAGAGAGTTGGCTGATTGATGGAGAGCTGCTGGTATTGAAACTAATGATGAGAAGAGAAGACAAGTGGTTTGTAGGGAAATTTTTGCAATCTTATATAGAGCCTGCTGGACTGGGTAGGTGTTTTGCGTGCCGCTTCAAGAAGTTCTTGAGCACATTTTTGGCGTCCAGCTATCTCTCGCAACCTGATACTAGTTCTAGGTTGGGGCGGCTCTGAATGAGTTTAGCTCAATGCTCCCTGTGTTCCATGTTTCCAGACTATTGGATGTGAGCTTGCCTCCTTTGGTCACCGTCCATGCCGTCCAAACCCGGTCGATTTTGTTGCTAGGTACCTAGGTAGCCACCTCGTCGCACACAGGGATCCAACCCACGACCTAAAGATCCGTGATTCCAACCCTGCCATCCTCTGTCGTATTATTCCATTCTTTGCTCCTTTTTTTCTTCTTTTTTTCCCTTCCCTTTTTCTCTTTTTCAGAGTTATTGGCAACTGTGATGAACAAAGCCCATCTGGAGGCGCCAGATCACGAGAGAGAAAGTCCCCTGTACCGTATGCGGCGCAGTCGTCCACAGGCGTCGTCTTTGGCATATCTCGTATTTCACCTGTGTTACCTCAGGGAGCTTGGGCCTATATAACTCTTGTGACCTTGGTTCCCTACCAAGCGGTTGACAAAAAAAAAAGAGGGACACATTACCTGCTGGTTACTTCAGCTACCATAATAATTACTAGCAGTTCGAGGTAACTTTTTGTACCTACCAGCCAGTCAGTTAACCGCGACCGGCTAACACATCTAGTGTCTGCACTATTATGTTTTCACGCAACGTAAATGGAAAAACTGTTAGGGATCTGATAGTGCAGGCGTGCACGTGACATTTTTAGTGTACCTCTTTTTCTGCCAACCGCTTGCCTACCTACCTCCACGGAGACAGCCTCGAAAAGCTCAGTAGCCGCCCAAAGCGGCCAATCACGCGTACAGATACTAGTACTGAAATGTCCCATCCCGATCTCCCCGTGCAGCTGTGCCGCACGTAATTAGCGCGCTCCTCAATGCAACGTAATAATACAACACCAACCACCAATCATCCGGAACCCGGCACGAAGAGTTGGGAGATCCTTCAAAAGTCCCCTTGCTAGACCTTGTCTCACCAAGCTCAAGATGCTTCCAAAGTTCCATTGCTAGACCTTGTCTCAGCAAGCTCAGACCCTTCCTGTGGTGATGATGTCCCCACCTGACAACCCCGAAGAGTTTTGCCCCACATAAACATCCGCACGGGCCATATTTTCGCTCGACATGCTGCTTGCACAAGAGATACGGAGTATAGGGCAACTTCTTTCCCAAATCGATAGTCACCTGCTCCGCGAATACCTCCCCCCAGTCCTCCAAAGCGCACGAATGTCAGGCGTCTGTTCAACTTCTATAATACCAAAAAGTAATACTTAATAAGCAGTAATCCCACCAAGACGCCAAACCGCTAAGAGCAATCACGTATTGTTATATAAAACTGGACCGTGCGCTTGGGCCGTGCACGATCACAGGAGGCGCGAGGCTTTGTCAGCCAGCCTGTGCAAAGCCGCAAGATGGCCCAGTGCCAACAGCCCAGTCTGAATCTGGCAATGAGAATATCAGCCCCAAGACCATCTCTCATCGATATCATCGTGCAAGGGGCAGATGGTGGCCTTGTGTCGCATTCCCGTGATTGGGCACGGTACAAGAGTATGCTCTAATTTTGCGGATTAGTCCTTCATACGGTACCCTTCGGCCTCGCCGTCTAGTGGCACCTCGGAAGCCATGAATTGAAGGCTCCCAGGGGCAATCTCTTGCCCTGATTGCTAGGGGTTAGCCTTGAGACAGCTCACCGTTGCGATCAATTTAACCTCTGGCAGATGCTATACATCTTTTTTCCACCAAGGCCTTCTTTCTTTCCTTGCCAGATCAGAGAGCGGATGTACGAAGGCTCGGGCCAAAAGAGAGGGCCAGCCAGGCAGTGCGGATCTGTCAGTCGTGTTTCATTCGCACCGTAATTCTAATCTGGTGGTTTATCGCTACCCCCCTACGGAGCCTGGGGCCAAAAGTAATTACCCCATCCAGTTTGGCTGAGTCTGTGCGTACAGTGTCAAGTTGATAATCAGTTTCAGTGGACGGTCGCTATACTAAGCACGTTAGCGATAATCCAGCTGGGATGTAGTGAGTGGCGTGCTGGAGCTCAGCCCTTTCAGTGGAGGAGCGATACAGTGTATCGTGATCGAAAACTTAACAACACTGTACGCCAAAAACTTGTCAAGCCGAGGAGGGTAATAACTTTTGGCCCCGTGCTCAGTAAGCCAGGGAGCTTGATATGCTAAATCCCCTGGAACTTGGGTGATCGGAGCCTGCACGTCACTCAGCGAGGCGCACTGTATGGTCGATAGGCGTTTTGATAAGTGGTTGGCTAGGCAGTGGGCAAGGTCAAGGTGCGCACTGGCCAAGTGGCCCCTTTCCTTTTGCCGGAGCCTTCGTACAACCGACCTCATCCGGTCCCCCCCCTCCTGCGGGATGATGACAATACCCCCTCCGCGGAGTCGAGGGAGTGGGATGGCGGCGATGTCGATGCCATTGATGCAAATATTCCCGGAGGTGACGTTGACAAAGCGGAGGAGCGCATGTGCGAGTGTTGTCTTGCCTGCGCCTGTGCGGCCTACGATGCCGACGCGGTTTCGTGGGGGGACGCGTAAGATGATGTCTTTCAGGGAGGAGGTCGGTGTTATATGTCACTGCGATGTTATGTGCTTCGACTTCGCCTTTGTTAGGCCAGGAGGAAATGGCATGGGTGGTGGGGTTGGGGTTGGTCTCTTCGACCGGGGTGTGTTCTCACCGTAATTGATTACACGGGCAAGGGAATCGGCGCCCATGTCCAGCAGGCTCATCTTGCTGAACATCCCTGACAGTGCCGTGGCAAACTGCTGCGCAGCGTGATACAAAACCTAGCCGCGGCGGCATCGGCGCGCGTCCAGACCAGGGCCAGGGCAGCCATAGTCACGAATGGCGCGCCAATCAGGTCGGTGAGGGATCGGACCCACCTAAGGCCGGAGGACAGATGCAAGCCAAGTTTAGTGGCGTCGTCGAACAGCTCATATAGTCGCTCGGTGTAGAAGCGGGTTTGGCCGAACGCGCGGACTGTCACGAGCCCGGAGGCGACGGAGTTGGCGAGCTCACGGGGTGGTACCTGCGGGAGAGGAACAAGACGGTGGAGTTTGTTGGAGGCTACCCATTGCACTTTGGCCAGGCGGACGTACAGTGTCAGGAGTACGGTGCCGGCACAAAGGGCAGCAAAGGGCGATGATGCGAATTTGGCAGTGATAACGACGATGAGAGAGAACTGGAGGAGTTTCCCGAGGAGGGCGCTGATCTCGTGCGAGGAGCGGTAGTCTACCATGTACATGTCTTTTTCGAAGGAGTTAAGTACCTGCCTTTGGACGTGTTGCAGATCCAACGCAGAAGCGCACTCAGGCTTGCGTGCACCATTTTCTGGAACAGGGTGGTGGATGCTCGGATCCCGATGGCGGAATAGACGAGGGGTTGGAGATTGCAGACCGCGCCGACCATGACGAGGGGGGGGGCGAGGTATACGCCGACGTGGTATGCCGTGTTGTTTTTGCCATCGTGGGACCTGTCCATCTTGCAAGCCACCACGACTAGCCGGCGATGGTGAGCTAGTATCCGACTGTGGCTAGGACTCCCACTCGCATCGAGATATCGCAACGAGACGCTGCGTGTCGTCAAAGGGGGCACTCGTTCTGTCTTTTCAGGTGAGGCCTGCCGTTGACCTTGCCCGTCGGCCTTGGTCTTTGCCTCGCTAGGCTCAAGTTAGGGTTCAGGAGACGCCTGTTGTCGTTGTCGTTGCGGCTCAACCTGAAATAGAGGCTGGGACTCGGCGGTTTTAACAACACCATCTTCCAACTCCACCAAGTGGGCTGCCTTACCAACACAGAGCTGTTGGCTGTGCGTAGCCAAGATTCTAGTCCTTCCCTGCGCAAGTTCACCGGCCAAGGCGTTGTCTGCAAGCCATCGGGCAACCGGAGCATCAACAGGGCTAAGAACATCCTCCAGCAGCAAAATCTCAGCTCGCGAGTATGGAGCCCTCGCTAGCGCAACCCGCCACCGCTGGCCTCTGCTGAGGAACGCCCCGTTGACGCCGGCCTTGGTCAGGTCTCAGCCCGGTGGACGGTCCAGATCGCCCAGGGCACACGCGCGGAGGACCGTTGCGTACCGCGACGCATCGAACGGGGAGCCGAAGAGGATGTTGTCTTTGATGGTACAGTTCTCGATCCAGGGTGGCTGTACTACTAGGGCGAGAGTCCCGGGGATGATCCAACTTTGCTCCGGTGTCTGCTGGTACTTGTTGAAACTATCAGGGGTAAGCGGGGCGCTGGGCCGGGTTATTCTCCCGGCTTCTAGGATTGTCTCGCCAAGTATCGACGCCAGCAGGAGGCTCTTGCCGGAGCCAGTCTTGTCAATGATGACGCTGAGTTCTCCTTGGGGGAAACAAAGGCTCATATTTTGGAGCTTGAAGTGAGATGATGCTGCCGAAGCTGAGGTTGAGCCAGCTAGCCAAGACAACGCCACATTCTCAACCGAGACCTGGTTCAAGCTCTTCTCGGTTGCTGAAGAATTAGGACTAACGAAGTCCTCTCTCTCTAGCTCTTTGAGATACCGCTGTATCCGATGACAGCTCACCCAGGACTGAAACAGCTTTGCCTTCAGCACAACAAGATCCCTCACAACCTTGTGGATATTGCTAAAAAGCCCAAACGATGCAAAGGCCCGCGACGGACTGAGTTGTCCCGTTTCCAGCGCACAAGTCACTAATGACACAGATGCGAAGAGAATTGGCCCCACGTTACTATCAAACTCCAGCTGCGACATTGTTACAGCTCTCCAAATGCGTCTGAGCTCCCTCGCACGTGACTCCAGAATCCGGGTTTCCCATAGCTTCTCCAGCGACGAGAAGCGGACTTGGCGGATGCCCTGCAGGAATTCGGAGATGTTTCTGGATACGGCCTCGTCGGCCCGGGACATCTGGAGCTGCGCTGACTGGTAATTTGCGGACAGTATGACAGACAAGGGGATAGTGAGCAGGAGAGAAGCGGCAGCGCCGCAAAGGACGCTCTTGATTCCAATCAGCTGAACTACCTAGGTATATGCCATCGAGCAGGACGTTGAAGAGAGCGGTTGGGAATCGGTGGCTGTTGCCGCATGCCGTGGATGCTAGCATGCTGTCGGTGGCTATCAAAGATGTGAGGGACTGCTGGCCCGCTCTTCCTCCGCCTTTGTTTGTGCCCTTCTTCCCCGATTGTTTGTGTTTTTGACTCCTATTTGGCGCCAGTGCCTCAATATTGTGTGAGATCTGGATGCGCGTCGACTTCTCAAACACGAGCGCATTGAGCAGGGCACCCATGGGCATCTCGAGCCTTGTCTGTCTCAGCCATGTCAGCCGGGTTCCCGCCAAGCTCCCCATCACCGGGCTGAGTCCGAGCGCAAGGGCCCAAAGCCAGGCTGCGATGTCGGTTGGGGAACCCGCGCTGCTCGAGGATTCGGAGTAGTCGGTAGATTGCAAAACCGGCCGCAGAAGCCGCAGAATGCCTTGAGCGATATGAGGGCCCACTAATGGGCAAATGCGTGGGCAAAAGTCCGCATGAGTTTTGCCCACAGTTCTGAATGCTCCTGCTGGGTCGCGTGGGCAAACCTTTCTCTCGCTGTGCGGACGCGCATGTGATGCCCGACACTAGGGAGATGTTCGAGCTCTAGCGGCCCAGCCTTTGTGGTCAGAGATAAGACGTGCGAGACCTAGGAGAAAGAATGTCGCTCCATAACGGAATCGCCATATCCCTGGTCCACTCGGTGGCCATGGCCCCGGGAAAAGACGACGGTCTCAGTGGTAGGGATATCAATGCCATGAATACCGAGAGGGAAGCAGCCATTTCGAGCCACTGGTGGCCGGAGCGGGCCTTTGTCTGGGAAATGTGCCGATACGCAGTCGTGATGAAGATGCAGCCAACAGACAGGGCGCCGTGCATTGCCGAGTCGAACCTTGCAACTGGTCGAGATTCCATGTTTATCGCGAGGCAACGGACCATGTTTTCTGTGTGGTATTGTAGATTCCCGGCTCAGCAGTAAAGCGCGAATACCAGACGGCACAAGCTGTTTGTATCCAATCAATTGCAACTACAAGTTTCATGCACCTCTCAAATTTCCAATCCAAGGCCAGCTACCTATACTAGACTGTATACATGGTAGGCGCAGGGTCAGCGAAACCACTGGGTAGTAACATTGCCAACCACCTCGGACGTGGTGATCTCGTCCCTGCCTTTGCCCTCCCACACCGGGTTCTGCAACGTGATTTTAATCCGACCCGTGATCCACTCTTTGGACGTGGGCGCCTTACCGGGCCCATGGGCCATGGCCACGCCCGCGTTCCGGAGGACGGGGCTCTCCCGGAGAAGCGTGTTGATGACGACCTCGTCGTTGGGCAAGCAGAAGTAAAATACTCCGCATCGATCGCGGCCCCGCTGGTCGTGTGGCGGCTCAGCCACGCGGTGGATGGCCGCCTTGAAATAGCCGCCCGTCCACCACGCCATCACCTCGCCAGCGTTGACGATGATGGAGCCGGGCACGTACGGCACGTGCTTCCATTGGTCGGTCTCGTACTCCCGCACCTGGAGGCTGGACATCGACTGGGACGAATTAGCTCCCGTCAGCATCACTCTTAGAGGTTGAGGTTGACGACTCTGAGCTCACCTGGCTGAAGAGCAGACTCAGACTGGTAAAGTCCCGGTGGCCGGCTAGCCAAACGCCGTTGGTGGCCTTTCTCTCGTCATCGCTAAAGGCGTCATAGTACTGCATGTACCGGACGTAGCTTTCATCCCGCCCATCGTAGTCGTGCAGCTTGACAAGCTGATCCTCATCATCCAGCCCGAGGGCAACAGCAAAGAGGCGCAGCAGTTTGAACAGTACATCCTTGTGTGCACGATCAATAAAATCCTGCATCTCCGGCTTGAAAGGCGCCATGCACTGCGGTTGCTCGCGGAGGGACATGTTCCGGTAGACATTGAAGTTTTCGATCTGGTCGCGCACTTCCCCGGCCGTGCGCCAGTGCTTGCGGGGCTTGAAGCCGTGGTATGAGCCCTCGGTACTCATGGGCGCCTTGAGACGCTGCTTTTCTTCTTCGGGCGTATTGGCGAGGATGTGGTGGCCTATGTCGACCTGGCGCGTGATCTCGGCTGCGGTGAAGCCGTGGTTGACCACGATGAAGAAGCCCTGCGTGACCATGGCGTGACGGATCTGCTCGGCAAGTTCTGCACGTGAATCGGCGCCATCACCGTATCGCCCGAGGTCAACCGTGACCAAGTCGACATATTCGAGTGGTGCTTTGGTCGGCGGGGCTGGTTCAAAGTGGTCGGCTGGTGGACGGGATTTCATGGCGGCCGTGGTCGCGTGTTTCAATAGTCAGGCAAGAGGCGTGTGACGATGGAAGACCGAGGAGACAGAGGTGAAGAACAAGTAATAGACCCGCCCGTCTTATTCAAATGACATCCAGTGTGTCTAGGTACAGATGGACCAAGCCACTTTAGGCTAGTGAAATCTACGGGTCTAAGACACGGCCACGCTACGTGGTATTATTCCTGGAAAGCCCGAAGTACGACCGAAAGGGCACCTAGATAATTTCACTGGAATGGTGAGATCGACAGCCACATGATCATCGCCATTAGACGCCGTAAACCACAAACTGCCTCTTTTTTGTCAAGGTTGAGGGAAGCGCTGGCGCGAAAGTGAGTTGAGAAGCCATTGAACGTGGCTAAGCGGGTACAGTGTTGATCAATGGGGCCGCACAGTCAACATGGAGGGACGAAGACCAAAAGAGAGTTTCTCCTTGACCAGTGCTGAAAATGCCTGTTTACTGTAAAGACCACGCATAACTTTCGCTATTCTTGGCTATCCCAAATTCTGATAAAACTTACAGGAATACTGAAAATACCTCGTTGCATTTGGCCCGAGACTTTGTATGAAATACACGCCTACTTAGTCAGGGAAGATCCCCGGCGAGGCTAGGAGGCCGGGGAGAATCGATGTGGCGAGTAGGTACTGTATTCTTTAACGGATCGAGTCTTACTCTTGCCCTGTGACTTCATAAATAACCCTAACCCCAACCCTTAAATACACACAACACCCTAATGAGGTTAGGTTGGCCGTGGGGCCGCGGGGAAGAGTAAAACTCAATCTTGTGGAATAATACGGTAGTACTGTAGGTACTTATTGTGATTGTAGGCGCGGTGGGGAGGGGAGCAGGAAGGCATGGAAATCAAGCGGATGAGAAGTTAGGGGTTAAGAGGAAAGTCATAATGCGCTGTGGCTGTGCAATCCTTCCATGCAGGCAGCACTGAAAGCTGAAACACCACCTGCAGTTGTCACAGGTCCCGTCCCCGACCGTGCCATATCAAAAAGGTGCTGGTTCCTCTATTCTCCTTAAAATGAGGGAAAACGTCGGTTCTGCTACCATCATCTTCACCGCAACCATGTACAACATGAAGTCGCCAACACTGCTCGCGTCCGCGGCGATATGTCTCACGGCATGCACCGCCCTCACTAACAACCCCAACGCCCAGCGCCCCCTAAACACCCCCAACCTCAACACCAACCCCGCCCAGCGATACACTTCCATTCCCATCCGCGAAGCACAATGGTTCAACATGGGCTACTCCATCAACATCTCCTTCGGTAGCCCCCCACAACAACTCCCCGTCTATCTCGACATCTCCTCCCCCTCCAGCTGGATCACACCCTCAACCCTCCCCTCCACCCATCGAGTCTGCAAAACCGCACCCACCTTCAACACCTCCGCCTCTTCCACTTTCCTCACCAGCAACACCTTCGCGCGCTTCCACTTCGACTGGCTCTGGGGGCAGGGAAACCTCTCTTTCGACACCCTCACATTCGGGGACGCTGTATCAGTCCAGCACCAAGCCCTCGCCATACCCACCTACATCAGCAGCGACACCTGGGAATTCAGCGTGTGTCCTATGGCGGGGATCCTCGGCCTCGCTCCATTTTCGTCGCGCACCGAGCCCGATGATTTTGGTGAGCCATCGCCTTTTGTGAACATGGTTCGGCAGAATGTCCTGGAGAGGAATCTCTTCGCGCTGCGGCTGAGTGGACCGCATGCGGAGGTTTCTTTTGGGAGGGTTAATGTTGAGCTTTACAGTGGGGATTTCGCTGAGGTGCCGCTTACGCGGGAGAGGAGTAGTAGGTGGGATGGGGCGTGGCAGACGAGGGCGTTGCGATTGAGGGTTGATGTGTTGGAAGACGAAGACGAAGATGAGAATGAGGATGAAGCCAAGTTAAACAAAAGCTTCGTCGCAGATCTTAACAATACCCCTGCAGCATTTAGCACGGGCAGTCCCGAGATTCATCTCCCCGAGGCCGTGTACGACCGCGTATATGCGGCCGCGGGATTTGACAAATCGCAGGGATGGCTGGTGCCACCGACGGTGGATTGCGCGAGGCGCTTTGCCATGCCGAATGTCACGTTTGTGTTGGGTAATGGGGAGGGGCAAAATCTGACGCTGACGGCGTTTGATTACACAATGGAGTGGCCGATGGCGGATCCGGGGAAGTGCGCGTGCTTGTTTACGACGTCGAGGGGTTTTGAGTGGTCGGGGGAGGTTATGTTGGGGTGGGCGTTTATGAGGGCGTTTTATATGGTGTTTGATCTTGATGAGGAAGTGATTCGCTGTGAGTATCTTCTGAGAAGAAGGTGTATAAACGAAGACAGAGAAAGGCTAACTGTTTGGCTGCTAGTTGCTGTTCCGTCGTGATGCGACGATGACACCCAGCTTACTTCGACTTACATAGTCTAGCTCAGACCACAGCAGGAATAACCTACCTTCATAACCACCCTCATCACCACAGTGTCAGCTTTAAGCGAGGTGCTCCTATTCCGTCACATCAAAACGATATCTCTCCTCACCTTCCCCTCTTCAAACCAGCCCCCCTCATCCTCATTCCCCCCCTCCCACTCCTCCGGATCTCCCAACCACAACCTCCACATAAACCCAACCCTGTCAAATCTCCCGTCCTCTCTCTCCTCCACCACAAGCGCACAAACCTTCTTCGACCCTTCCTCTCCCTCCTCCCACACCCCCTGCCAGCCCCCATTCCTCTCCGGCCAGTACGCCATAACCGGGACAACCCACACCTCCCTCCGCTCCTCGATACCGCCCGCATACCTCTTCACATCATCCATATACGCCCTCCCCTCCCCGCCTCGCGTGTAGAGACCACCGTGTTCCCAGTCCGCGTCTAGCTCAAAGATGCGCGCAACTCCCCAGTGCGCTTCCCTGGTTCCGGTGGAGGTGGCCGCGTGGAGCGCGGCCATTTTCTTCATCCAGCCGCGGAGCTTAATGGCGCCCTCGCCAGTGTCGCTGAATTGTGGGGTTGTGCTGGTGGGCGTTGGCCATGCGTCGACGAGCTCGAGTAGGAACGTACGTGGCGCGTGCTCTGGGAGGAGTAAGCAGTGCATTTTCACGGGCCCGTTGAGAGACGCCCATGACCAGGTGGGGGCACGCGGCGGCTGGAATCGGATCGGTGAGTGGGTTGAGGGGGAGCCGAGAGCCCAGCAGAGGGAGAGAATGAGGTTGGGGCGGAAGTGCCCTGTGAGATAGGTGGTGCTGTCTGGGGAGAGAGCTGAGAGGCGAGAGGCGAGAGGAGATGGCCGGGAGACGGTCTGTTTCGTGGGTGAATGTGCGGAGGAGGTAGCCTGGCATTGCTCGGTACCTTGAGTGGTTGTTAGATTGGACGGCTGGAAATGGTGTGGGTTGGCTCACCAGTGGTGTAGTAGCGTTGCTATTTGTGTTGTGAGTGTTGGGTCACAGGCTCGTTTGGCCGTCTCGGCCTTGGAGAGCAGGTCCCCTATCAAACAAGGAGAGCGGCTGGCGGATTGTGGAAGGAGGTTGAGCCACCTCTCCTGGGAGGGGGAGTGATCTTCCCCCGACCCGCAGCTTGCACCTTTCGGGAAGTTCTCAGAAGCTAGAGTTTCGCGACACTCGAACCAGAGCATGTGGCCGTCGAAAGAAAAGCCTCGTCTGGAGAGCGCCCGTTCTTGAAAGATCCATCCCCTATCCAGAGTGCTTTGCAGTAGCTGCCCTTCTTCTCGATGCAAGAGCCGCGAAAGCGTCGCAAAACAACTCTTCTTGGTGCCGTCGGCCAGCTCAAAATTCAGGGGAAGCTCGATGGGCTGGAGTAGCGAGGCTGACCGTTCTCGGAACAATCCTTCGGATGAGTCGGCTGCTGCGGATGCGGCGATGTTGAAGATGGCGTTGCTGTAGATGGATGCCATCTTGGGGATCTCCCGGTCTTTGTCAGCGGGAGAGTCTTGGATGATGCAGAGGGAGTCGATCCAGAGATATCGTACCCCCATCTTCCTAGCAAATATAACTGCCTCGCGGAAGGTCTTGGGGAGGGACTCGATGTAGATGCGTTTGAGATTCCTCTGGAGGTTCGACATGGTGGTTGTGACCAGGGGAGTGGTGCCCCACCTGTGGCTGAGCGTCGTGTAGGTAATCGACCCTTCTATTAGGGTGGTCTCGCGAAGAACTACGTCTTCACCAAGACCAGGCGCCGAAAGGTCGAGAAGACGAGTGTGCACCTCCAGGTCCATAGCACTGGCTTGATCGGAACAGCCGTGGTGCTCCTTGCACGTGTTGAGCCAGCGCTTTGCGAGGACAATATTCTGGTCGCTCCCCGTGTGGCTATCCAGATCTCCGATAGCCTCGAGCTCGTGGTCCCAACCGCTGTCCTTTTGCTGCACGATGCTGACGAGAAAGCACGGGTTCGAAAGCATGTTGCCGAGCTTGACCGTGATGACGGTGTCCTCCAACTCGCTCATCGACGACGAGAGGCCTGTGTTGCCAGATTTCAAGGGCAATTCAAGCCAGACCACGGGACTCGAGCGCCGGTGATCGTCCATATCGTCGTCAGGCCACTCAACAGGCGGGAATGTGATGATATCTGCGCGAGAATCTTTCCCTGGCTCACTTGGGCCGGACCAGTAGCATTCTGTCTGGATCATGTAGTCCAAAAGCCAGCAAAAAGAGCAGTCTTCGTCGACGGCATTGTCTTCCAGCGCTTGGCGGCTTCGACACAGGATTGCCTCGAAGGTGTGGTGGTTGGGGACAAGGTCGATGAACTTGGCGTATCGCACCTTGTACTCCTCTTCAAACTGGGGCGACTCGTCCAGAAAGGGGAAATACGACCGCCATCGCTCGGGCGTCATCGTTTTCATTGGGCGAAATGTGATGTTTCGGCAGGACGTGCACATGAATGGATTCCACGCC